>ERZ808043.6-NODE-6-length-124015-cov-5.224185_pt1 | contig 124015 bp, 100 predicted proteins | sample MGYA00380194_ERZ808043 | MGnify/ENA primary metagenome ERZ808043 (study PRJEB31490, sample SAMN06133370) | cow dung metagenome | isolation source: H3 | host: cow | place: China: Chengdu | collected 2015-05 ...
GAACCGGATCCGGCCGCCTTCCGTCATCTCCGCCCGGATTGCGCCGTTTTCCACCACCAAAATTTCATCCGCATTCTTTACCGTGGAAAGCCGATGCGCGACGACGATAGTCGTCCTTCCCTTCGAAAGCTCGGAAAGCGCCGCTTGCACCTGCATTTCCGTGGCATTGTCAAGCGCGCTCGTCGCCTCGTCCAAAACGAGAACCGACGGATTTTTCAAAAAAGCTCGCGCAATCGAAATGCGTTGCTTTTGTCCACCCGAAAGCATAACGCCACGCTCGCCTACTTCCGTGTCGTAGCCATTTGGCAAGTTCGATACAAAATCGTGTATATTCGCGCGTTTTGCCGCTACAATCATTTCCACTTCGCTTTTATCCGGCGAACCGTAAGTGATATTATCCCGAACACTTCCAGAAAAGAGAAATACGTCCTGTTGCACCACCGCAATCTTTTCACGGAGCTCCGCAGACGATACGTCGTTAATATCCACGCCACCGATTGAAATTTTTCCGTTATCCCGAAGATAAAAACGGGGCAACAAATGACAAATCGTCGTTTTTCCACCGCCCGAAGCGCCGACAAGGGCCACTGTTTTGCCTTTTTTGACGGTAAAAGAAACCCCTTTGAGCACTTCCGTCTCGCCCTTTTCCCGCGATTTATACCCAAATCGAACGTTATCAAACACAACGTCGCCGTCCAAATCCGCCTGAATCGGATTCGTTGGCTCATATTCCGACGGCGTATCCATCAATTCACAAAAGCGTTTAAAACCCGTCAAACCGTCTTGAATTTGTTCAAAGAGTGAAACGAGCGTACGGATAGGAGCTAAAAGCATTGTGATATATAAAATAAACGCCGTAAAATCAGGAGCGGTGATCTCCCCGAAATAAAAAAGCAGTCCGCCCGACACGAGCGCAATCAAATACAGAAAATCATTAAAAGCAGTCATGCCCGCGTGAAAACCGCCCATGGCGCGATATGATTCACTGCGCGCTTTTTTGAATTGACCGTTTACTTCGTCGAATTTTTCCCGCTCTTTTTCTTCCGCGTTATACGCTTTCGTAACGCGTACACCCGAAACAGACGATTCAATCTCTGCGTTGAGTTGCGCCACCTTTTTTCGAGATTCTTCAAACGCCTTGTTCATTCTTCCCCGCGCCTTTGCCGCAAAAAAGATCATAAACGGCACGTAAGCGAGCACGATTAAGGAAAGCCAACCGTTGATTAGACTGAGCATGACGAGCGCGCCGATAATGGAAATAAACGAATTAAATAAATCTTCCGGACCGTGGTGCGCAAGCTCGGACACTTCAAACAAATCGTTTACAATCCGCGACATTACGCCGCCCGTTTTATTTTCGTCGAAAAAGGAAAACGGCAACGTTTCAATATGCCGAAACAAATCCCTGCGCATATCCCCTTGCAATCGCACGCCGAGTACGTGTCCCCAATACCCCACGATAAAGGTAAGAACGCATTTGAGCGCATAAATCGCCGCAAGCACAATCGCCCACGTAATTAAAAGGCGCAAATTGGAATTCGGTACGTAGTCGTTCATAATATTCCGCGCAATCATAGGATAAAACATATTGCATACGGAAATTGCGAACGAACATATAAGATCGAACAAAAACAATTTTCTATGCGGTTTATAATATCTAAAAAATCTTTTTACTGCGTGCATTTCTTTTTCCGTCTTTCGTTTTTCTTTATTATATCATATTTTAAGCAAAAACGCAAGCTTATTCCTATCAACCACCGCGAATAATCTCTTCCATTTCCCACTATAAAAAATCGGCATTTCACGTATTGCTTGTAAAATGCCGATTCTATAACTTATAAGCCGCAGGGTAAAACTTTAATTTTTTTCTTCCTTCTTATACTTTTTTTGCGTGGCTATACCGCCACGGATATGCCGCTCGCTTAAATTTAACTCCAACACTTCCCGCGTACGCTCGTAAAGCTCTTCATCAATATATTTTAAACGCTCGGACACGTCTTTATGTACCGTTGATTTACTAATGGAAAAATGCGCGGAACACGCTCTGACGGTACAACCCGTCGCCACGATATACTCCGCACATTTCTTCGCTCTTTCTTCAATATAATCCCACAAAATCCCGACCTCCGCATTTCGTTTACGAAATATATTATGTCGGTTTTTTTCAGATTATAACTATTCTTGTGTTATTCGTCTTTTCTATACGGTATTTGAATCACCCGCTCAATCGCCCCTTCTTTATAACGGGAAAGCTTTTGCGCTCGGTTGCTCGGTGATAAGATGGATATGCTTTCCGTGGAAATCTCAGAAACTGTTTTCGTTTTCTCCACAACCGCCAACATATACGGCGTCGTAACGTAGCCAACCGAAAGCACGCTCGCTCCTTCTCGCAAACTCACGATCATAGAACCTTTTCTATACCGCTTTGACGGCTCGATATGCGAAGTGATCACACGCTTGAATTTCCCTTCGTCCGTTGCAATCACGATTTCGCCTTCGTCGGAAATTTGCTTCATATATACAACTTCGTCGCCGTCGCGAAGCATAATCCCACGCACGCCCGTCGAAATTCTGCCTTGTGTGGGGATATCGTCTTTCATTGCATTTAAGCAAATGCCTTCTTTGGTTACGATTACGATCGTGGAATTTTCGTTCACGTCATCTTCTTCAACACCGATTACTTCGTCTTCTTCGTTGAGTTTCACCGCTTGGAAACTGTCCTTACGCTGTTCGTATTCCGCCCATTCAGATTTTTTAATCATTCCTTTTTTCGTGAAGAATAACAAACTTCCATACGGAATCCGTTCGCCAATCTCAAACAACGCAACGACCGTTTCACCCGTTTCCGCATCCTTTGCAAGTTCTTTGAGAGTAAAACCTTCTTCATTAAGTTTACATTCCAAATCAGGATCGGAAATATCAATCTTATGGCAATTTCCGTAATTCGTGAAAGCGAAGATGCGTTTATCCGTCGCCGTTTTTAACGTTTTGAGCGCAATCACACGGGGATTAAATTTTCCATCAATCGGTTTATCTAACGCTTCACGGTTTTTACCCGTAAGTACTTTAAACGTTTCGTCCGCCGCATACACTAGCGTACAAGGCACTCCCGCTTTCTTTTCGGGCGCAGCGCAGACAAGTTCGCCTGCTTCTTCGCGGGTGAATACGAGCTTGGATCTTCTGGGCGTGGGATAAGCGTTTTTAATCTCCGTAATTTCTTCCTTAACCACTTGCAATTGCAAATCGCCGCTTTTCGAAATTGCCGTGAGTTTTCTAATCGTCTTTTTCAGTTCTTTGAGTTCTTCTTCCAGCTTAAAAATTTCAAGCTTGGTAAGACGAGCAAGGCGCAAATCAAGAATAGCTTGCGCTTGCGTTTCAGAAATCTCAAAACGAGCCATAAGTTTCGCTCTCGCGTCCGACGTACTTTCCGATTTCTTAATGATTGCAATCACTTCGTCGATATTTTGCACGGCAACAATTAAGCCTTCAAGAATATGACAACGTTGTTCTGCTTGTTTGAGATCGAAAAGCGTTCTCTTCTTCACAATCTTTTGTTGATATTTTACGTAATGACGGATAATTTCCATTAAGCCGAGTTGTTGCGGCTTGCCGTCCGCAATCACGACCATATTGATACCGAACGTTACTTCCAAATCGGTATATTTATATAAGCATTTCAAAATTGAATCTATATCGGCGTCCTTTTTCACGCGAATGACCGCGCGCATACCCGTTCTATCCGATTCGTCTGCCACGTGATCGATACCGTCAAGTTCCTTTTCCTTTTCGTCGCAAAGCTCAACGATTTTACGCAAAAGTTGCGCCTTATTTACTTGATAAGGAAGCTCCGTAATAACGAGATTCGTCTTTCCGTTATCCGTCTTTTCCGCATTGATTTTCGCGCGAAGCGTAATCTTACCGCGACCGGTTTTATAAGCTTGAATAAGCTCGTTTGCTATGATAATCCCACCTGTCGGAAAATCGGGGCAAGGAATATATTCCATCATTTCTTCAAGCGGGATCGCGGGATTGTCTATATACGCCACCACCCCGTTAATCACTTCTTCCAAGTTATGCGTAGGGATATTCGTTGCAAGCCCGACGGCAATACCCGAAGCACCGTTTACGAGCAAGTTAGGGAAACGCCCAGGGAGTACGTCAGGTTCTTTTAAACTATCGTCGAAGTTCAGGGAAAAACTAACTGTTTCTTTATCAATATCACGCAAAAGTTCAAGTGCAAGCGGTTGCATACGCGCTTCCGTATAACGCATAGCCGCGGCGGGATCGCCGTCTACCGAACCGAAATTTCCGTGTCCGTCCACGAGCGTTTTGCCCATATTGAAATCTTGCGCCATACGTACCATAGCGTCGTATACCGAACTATCGCCGTGCGGGTGGAATTTACCCATACAATCACCGACGATTCTCGCACTTTTTTTGTGCGGTTTATCGGGCGTTAATCCCATTTCATGCATAGTGTATAAAATACGCCGTTGCACGGGTTTTAAGCCGTCTTCTACGCGCGGCAACGCGCGATCAAGAATAACGAATTCGGCATACGGCAACATAGACGTATGCATAACCTTTTCGAGCGGTTCAACGAATAACTGCCCCGTCGGTTCAATCATTTCGGGTTCTTTTTTATTTCTCGCCATTTCCGCTCTCCTTTTTCTCCGTTTTTTCTATTTTGTCCATAAACGCGTCGCGCTTGTTGAAATTGGCGTATTTTGCCAAAAATTCCTTTCTGCCTTCCACCTTATCGCCCATGAGCGTGGTAATCATTTTTTCCGCTTTCGCCGCGTCTTCCACCGTTACTTGGATAAGATTTCTCGTCGCAGGGTTCATCGTCGTTTCCCAAAGCTGTTCCGCGCTCATTTCACCAAGCCCTTTATAGCGTTGGAGTTGATACCCCTTTCCGATCTTTTCAATCTTTTCGTTGAGTTCTTTATCGTCGTAGGCGTATTCGACCTTATCGCCCTTATACACCTTATACAAAGGCGGCATACCGATATATACGTAGCCTGCATTGACGAGCGGGCGCATATAGCGGAAGAAGAACGTCAACAAAATACAACGAATGTGCATACCGTCCTGATCGGCATCCGACAGGATAATCACTTTATGATAGTTTGCTTTTTCTAAATTGAAATCGGGATCAATCCCTGCGCCAATCGCGCTAATCATTGTGCGGATTTCTTCGTTTTCCAAGATTTGCGCGAGTCTCTTTTTCTCTACGTTTAAAGGTTTTCCGCGAAGCGGCAAAATGGATTGCGTTTGACGAACGCGCGCCTGTTTTGCCGTGCCGCCTGCCGAATCCCCTTCCACGATAAACATTTCGTTGAATTCCGGCTTCTTTCCCGAACACCCCGCAAGCTTTCCAATCAAAGTTAATCCGTCAATCTTCTTCGTCTTACGGATATTGTCCTTCGCTTCTTTCGCCGCAATACGCGTCTTTGCCGCGCCCTGCGCCTTTTTGATAATCTCTTCCATGGTCTTTTTATAACCGCGGATATTTTTAAATTCGTTAAAGCCTTCAATCACCGCAGCTTCCACGGCAGGACGCGCTTCCGTATTGCCGAGCTTGGTTTTCGTTTGTCCTTCAAATTGCACCACGGCAAGCTTCACCGACAAAACAACCGTCAAGCCTTCGCCGAAATCGTCGCCTTGGAAATTGGGGTCTTTATCTTTGAGCATTCCGTTGCTTCTTGCATACTCGTTCAAAACTCTCGTCAAGCCCGAATGGAAGCCCATTTCGTGATACCCACCTTCGGGGGTTGGAATGTTGTTGACGAACGAGAACATCTTTTCACGATACCCCGTGTAATGTTGAATGGCAAATTCCACTTGTATATCGTTTTTCACCGTCGAATAATAAATAGGAGTGGCGTACAGTTTTTTATCGCCGTCGTTCAAGCTCTTTACGTAATCGGAAATACCGCCGTCGAATTTAAACGTTACGCGATAAGGTTCGCTTTCAAGCGCAAGCTCGTCCACCGTATCAAACAAAGACTGTTGCGGTTCGCTTCCGCCCATATCAAACAAACTTTCTTGCTCGACTGTTTCCGTTGCCGCTTCTTCCGTAGCTTCGATTTCCGTTTCGTTTTCGCCGTCTTCGTTTTCATTCTCCCCAAACGCCGCACGGCTACGGCGTACTTCCGCCATGGAAATACGCTCGTCGATAAGCGTGATCTCCACGCCGCGGTTTAAAAAGGCAAGTTGATTTAACCGTTCTTCCACCGTTTCCAAATCAAAATTCGTTTCCGAAAATACGCTCGCATCAGGCTTAAAGCGAATAAACGAGCCTTGGCGGTTAGTCTTTACGCCCGTATCTTCAAGCGGGCCGTCGGGAATACCCGAATCCACCTTCTTTTTGCGTTGATTATATTTCGAGTGGAAACTCATTTTATAAATACGTTTATTGCGGTAAACTTCGACCGTCAACCACTCGGATAGTGCGTTCGTAACCGAAGCGCCTACGCCGTGCAAGCCGCCTGAATATTCATAATTCCCCTGTCCAAATTTACCGCCCGCGTGCAACTTTGTAAAAACAAGTTGAACACCCGAAACCTTTTCTTTCGGGTGTATATCTACGGGAATACCGCGCCCGTTATCTTCTACCGACGCGCTTCCGTCGTCGTGAAGCGTAACTTTCACTTTATTTGCATATCCGTTCGCCGCTTCGTCGATTGCGTTATCGACGATTTCCCACAAAATGTGATGCAAGCCTTTAACGCCCGTCGAGCCGATATACATACCAGGACGCATACGCACCGCGTCCAAGCCTTCGAGCACTTCCAAATTTTTTGCGCCGTATTCGTTCTTTACTTCTTTTGCCATTTTACCCTCATTGTCGTTTTTTCTTCCATTCTTGTCTTTTCTTCCAATTTTTCCCTATTATATCTTTTTTTTTTCGATTTTACAAACGTTTGACGGAAAATTTTTCACCCTTTTTGTTATATTTTCCACAAAATCTGCAATATTTCTTCAAAACTGACCGCAATATGTTGTGGTTTTGCCTTTCCGTTTAACGCTTTTTGCTGGGGATTAAACCATATGCTTTCAATATCCGCTTCGTTTGCGGCTTTTATGTCTGCGGACAAGCTATCGCCTATCCACACCGCTTTTTCTTTTTGAAAATTCGGGATATGGGAAAGCACGTAATCAGTGTACCCTTTGGCGGGTTTATCAAAACCGATAGTTTGGGAAACGAACGCATTCTCGATATAATTCCAAAGCCCCGAAATTTCAAAACGGGATTTTTGAATATACTCCGTGCCGTTCGTTACGATATACACTTTGCCCATTTTTCCAAGTTCCGTTAAAAAGTCTTCCGCGCCTTTTACAAACAATGGATTCGTGGCGAGAAAATGCAGATATTGCCGATTAAATTCCCCACCGTCTACGCTCGTGATACCAAGCGTTTGTAAATATAAAGGAAAACGCTTTTCAATAAGCTCTTTTCGGGTGAGTTCTTTCCGCTCTAAACTTTCCCAAAGCCCGTCGTTGAGCGTTTTAAATACGTCCGCATACGTTTCCTGCCAAGCAATGCCGCAACCAAAAAAGGCAGCTTTAAGCGCAAGCGCAGAAGCGCCGTGAAAATCCAAAATCGTATCGTCCGCGTCCACTAAAAATATACTTTTCATTTTTTCTCCTTATCTTTCGTTTCAATCACCGCAAGCTCTTTAAGCGCGCGCGTGTAAGCAATGTAACGTTCACTTTCGGAAAGTCCGTTTTCCACCACGACAACGGAAGTAAATTCCAAGCCCTTGCTCTCGTAAACCGTCATAAGATTGATTTTCGAGCGGGAAACCTTACCTTTTTGCGAAAGGTCGTTATACGTTTTTCTGAAAAACTCCGCTTTCATTTCTTCCGAACAAATAATCGCTTTTAATCCCTTTTTGTTTTTAAAGAAAGCGGAAACGCCGCGGGGTGAAATGCGCTCTACGTTCGGCCCGTCAAAACCAATCGGTTGCATATCCACTTGAAGTGCGGAAGATACGAAATCTACGATTTGGTTGGTGTTGCGATAATTTTGACTAAGTGCATACGTTTCAAATTCGGGGAACGTTTCCCGCCAATCCTTTACACCGCGCCACGGTGTTACGTTTTGCGCTATATCCCCAAAAACGTTAAACGAAGCCTTTTTATTGATGTTACGAAGTAACGCGTATTCACACGGCGAAATATCTTGCGCTTCGTCTACGAAGACATAGGAATAAACGGGCGAAAGACGATCGGTAATCTGTGAACAAATCACGCAAAGCGCGTAGGCATCCGAGCGGTAGAGCTTTTTCGACTCCATTCCGTGTTTTTGCTTATATTTTTTGACGGTTTGACGGTAAAAATACCGCACTACGTCGATAAAGCCGTCGCTATTACCAATCTGGGTAAATTCTTTCTCTCCGCGAAGATAGGTGTAAAATTCGGAAAACGCCGTGTTGTTTTCCCCAATCAGGCGCACCTTTTCTTCCACTTTTCCTATCTCTTCCACGATCTCTCTACGCCTTGCAATTCGATCGGCGTAGGTTAGAGTTTCCACGTTCCCGATCTTTTGACGGTAACGGTGAAGATCGACGATTTCCCTTTCCAAAGCCGTTCTCAGCTCGTCGAGATCGCAAAGTGCCTGTTCGACAATTTTATCCGTGCCTCGCACAACAAAGCCCGCACTCTTATAAAAAGACGTCAGTTGACGGTAGAAATAGGCGGGCGATTTCGCGTTTTCACTTTTCAGCGTTCCGCATAAAAAGTCTTCTACGTCGAGAATACAGTTCATAAGTTCTCTAAAAGGCTTTGTATAATAAAGTCCGCCTTCTTTTTTCTCTTTAATCTCGCCAAGCACCGCACGCCGCACGCGCATGGACGCGTTTTTAACGCTTTCGTAGGCAAGCAACTGATTTTTACAGTTTGTCGTTATCGTCTTTAAGAAATCTTTACATTCTTTCCCCGTAAACAAGCCGTAAAGATCGTTATAGGCTTTGTTCAACTTTTTTTGAATATCCGTTACGAATTTGGGAGAATATACATATTCGAGATAGCTTTCTTTCTCTTTTTGCGAAAGATCAATCTTATCGCTTATATCTATCTTCTCGTTTTTCAAAACCTGCAAGAAATATTCAAACGCCGTAACCGTTTTTACCCGTTCAAGTTCGAGGATTTCCGCAAGTTCGTCAATAAACGCGTTGAACGAATTGCTCGGCGTGATGACGAGTACGTCCCGCGGTTTGATTTCTTCGTTATTATACATTAAATAACTGAGCCGATGAAGCATGACCATCGTCTTGCCACTACCTGCGCAGCCTTGCAGCACAAAATTACTCTTTTCAGGACAGGTAATAATCTCGTATTGTTTTTCTTGAATGGTTTCGATAATATCTTTGACCGCTGCTTCTTCCTTACGGCTTTTGATAATCTCACGAAGAAAAGGATCGAGCACGTTTTCTTCGTCGCGCCCCGAAATCTCTTCGGGCGATAAATAATCTCGCAGCGACAAATATTCATTCTTAAAATCGAGCACCTTGCCGCTTTTGGTGCGCAAAGCGCGGCGCAAGATTGTTTTGTATTCGTATTCGTTAATTTTAAACGACGAACAACTTTTTTGATAATACCGACGTGCAAGCGGGGCGCGCCAATCGACAATTTCAAGCTTCACGTCCCCTTTTTTACCGATATAATAACTGTTATACCCTTCGATATTATCAATCAAATCCATACGCGCAAAATACGGCTCGTCAAAGAACGGACGGTAGGTTTCTATCTTTTCTTTTTCCTTTTCTATCTCCGCGAGTAAATTTCGTATTTTGACGTAATTTTCCGCCGAACTTTCTTCCTTTTCCAAACGCGCAATCTCTTCGCTTGCCGCTTTGATTGCGTTTTTGCGTAAACGGATATGCGCGATGCGCAACATTTGCATCACCGCTTCCATATGCTCGGCTTCATGCGCCGTTTGCTTCTCATCGTCAAGCAGGGATAAAAACCAATCGTGATCCCCCGCTTTTTTCGATTCAAGAAGCTTTATTAAGTTTTCATAAAATGCCTTATTTGCCATGACCTTACTTTTAATCATAACATATTTAAACAAAAAATGGAACGGTTTGAAAGGGATTTTTTAAAAAATTTTCCCGAACGCAAAGGAAAGCGTTCGGGAAGAATGCGATTTTTCGTGTTTTTTACATTTTATCGGGAATGCCGATACCAAGAAGCGCAAATGCGTTTTTCAGGGCTTGCAACGTTGCGTTCGTAAGCGCAAGACGGAAATTCTTCGTCTTTTCGTCTTCTGCTGCCAAAATTTTGCAATCGAAATAGAATTTATTAAACTTTTGCGCTACGTCCACCGCAAAACGCGCTATAAACGAGGGTTCGTATTTTTCCGCCGCCGCTTTCACCGTTTCAGGGAACGTCGAAAGCGCTTTCACAAGCTCAATCTCTTCGCTCGTAAGCGTAGGGATTTCATAAGATGTAGGCACGCCGCCCTTTTGCAAAACGGAATTTGCGCGGGCGCACGTGTATTGCACGTATACGCTCGTTTCGCCGTCGAAATTCAACACCTTATCATAGGAAAAGACAATATCTTTAATCTTGTTATTATAGAGCGCGCCAAAAATCACCGCGCCAACGCCCACCTTTTTCGCCACTTCTTCCTTGTTTTCAAGGTTGGGATTTTTCTCGTCGATAATCGTATACGCCTTTTCGATACATTTATTGATAACGTCTTCCAAGAACACGACGTTTCCCTTTCTCGTGGACATTGTGCCTTCTTCCAAGGATACCATACCATAAGCCACGTGCACGAGATCTTTCGACCATTCCTTGCCCATAAGCTCTAAAACCTTAAAGAATTGCTTAAAGTGCAAGTTTTGTTGATAAGCAACCACGTATAAACATTTATAGAAATCGTATTCCTTTTTGCGATAGGTCGCCGCCGCCATATCGCGCGTTGCGTACAGCGAGCTACCGTCTGATTTCAAAATCATACAAGGCGTCATACCGTATGCTTCGAGATCGACAACTTGCGCCCCGCGGCTTTCCGTAAGCAAGCCTTTTTCTCTAAGCTCGTCCACAACGGGTCCCATCTTATCCGAGAAAAAGCTTTCGCCTGCATACGAATCGAAATGAATATCCAAAAGCTCGTAGATTTTTTGTACGTCTTTGAGCGTTAATTCCTTAAACCAACGGAAAAGAGCCTGACATTCTTCGTCCCCTTGCTCAATCTTTTTAAAATACGCGCGCGCTTCGTCGTCGTATTCGGGGTGTTCTTCCGCTTCCTTATGGAAACGCACGTAAAGCTCGTTGAGCGCACGAATTCCGCCCGCTTCAACCACGTCCTTATCCCCCCAACGCTTGAACGCGGAAATAAGTTTTCCAAATTGCGTGCCGTAATCGCCAAGGTGATTGATTCCCACCGTTTTATAGCCGAGATAATTAAATATGCGGTATAACGCGCCGCCGAGCACCGTCGTCGATAAATGCCCGATATGGAAAGGCTTTGCGATATTGATCGACGAATAATCGATACAAACGGTTTTGCCGTTCCCTTCGTTTGAAGCGCCATACGCTTCCTTTTGCGTTAAAATTTTATCGAGCGTCGCTTTCACAAATCCGTTTTTATCAATCTTGAAATTGAGATACCCATTCACCGCCGAAACTTCGCTTATCACGTCGTCCGTGGCGATCGTATTTTTCAATTCTTCCGCAATCATCACAGGGCTTTTTCTAAGTATTTTTGCAAACTTAAAGCACGGGAGCGCAAAGTCGCCCATTTCCGTGTTCGGGGGCAAAGCAATTGAATCGTAAATTTCTTGCTCGGTTACCCCTTCTACTTGAATTTTTTTTGCTATATGCTTTTTATAATCCATTTCGTTCACCTGCGTTTTTTTGTGTTCACCTAAATAATATAACATATTTTTTTGATTTCGGCAACTATTTTTTCATTTCGGGCAACTTTAATTTGCCAAAATTTAAATTTTGTATTATAATAGATAGGAAATTTCGATTGAAAGGAAGTAAAACAATATGAAACTTGGCGTCGTAGGACTCCCTAACGTAGGAAAATCCACTCTCTTTAACGCAATTACTCACGCGGGCGCGGAATGTGCGAATTATCCGTTCTGCACAATCGAACCCAACGTAGGCGTCGTTGCCGTACCCGACGAGCGGCTTGATAAGCTCGCCGCGTTATATAACAGCAAAAAAATTACCCCTGCCGTGATTGAATTCGTTGATATTGCAGGGCTTGTCAAAGGCGCGTCCAAAGGCGAGGGCTTGGGAAACAAATTCCTTTCGCATATTCGCGAAGTGGATGCAATCGTACACGTCGTGCGTTGCTTTGAAGATGCGAATATCACGCACGTGGATAATAAAATTGATCCCGTAAACGATATTGAAACCATCAATCTTGAACTCGTTTTATCGGATATGGAAGCGGTGCAAAACCGTATGAATAAAGTGAAAGTACAAGCCCGCGGCGGCGCAGATAAGAAAGCACAGGAAGAATATGCGTTCTTGGAAAGACTTTATAAACACCTTGAAAGCGAAAAACCCGCCCGTAATTTCCCTATCACGGAAGCGGAAGAAGAATTTATGAAAAATTGCTTCTTGCTTACGACAAAGCCCGTCATCTACGCCGCGAATATCAAGGAAGACGATATGGGCAAAGACGAAAACGAACTCCCCTTTGTCAATCTCGTCAAAGACTTTGCCGCAAAAGAAGGCGCGGAAGTGCTTGTGATTTGCGCAAAAACGGAAGAAGAGCTTTCACAAATGGAAGCGGAAGATAAAGCGGTGTTTATGGAAGAATTCGGGCTTGGCGAAAGCGGGCTCGACCGCTTGATTAAAAAATCGTACGCGCTTTTGGGGTTAATCTCCTATCTCACGGCAGGTGAAAAGGAAACGCGCGCTTGGACGATCGTGAACGGCACGAAAGCGCCCCAAGCCGCAGGAAAAATCCATACCGACTTTGAAAAAGGCTTTATCCGCGCGGACGTTGTAAATTGGCAAACGCTCGTGGAGCTTGGCTCTATCCCTGCCGCGAAAGAAAAAGGCAAGGTTCGCTCCGAAGGCAAGGAATACGTGATGCAAGACGGCGACGTAGTCGAATATTATTTCAACGTTTCCAAGAGCAATAAATAAATCTTAAAATAAAAGGAAAGCTCCCTTTCGCAAAGGGAGCTACTTTTTTAATCAAAGTATTAACGATATTTGAAACAAAAAAATGATAAAAACAAAAAAATCGCACCAACAATCGGACATACAATAATTCCTATTATCGCATTACCTTTCGTCCGCTCGTTATATTCTTCTAAAGTTAATAATTCTTTCTCCGTTTTCATCTCTACAATTTCATAAGAACATTTACTAGGAAATAAAAATTCTTTAATATCTATGACGCGACAAGAAATTTCCGTTCCTTTGCTTAATTTTTCCAATTTCTCCAATAAGTCGGTATCCATTGTAAATTTGGTTATTAATAGCGGTTTATCCTCTTCTTCAACATATAACCAATATTCACTAATTCTTCGTCTTCCCCCGGGAATAAACTCAACGTCAACGAAGGTATAGGATTTCCGCTCCGTTTCTTTATAGGTTATCTCGTCATTATAATCATATATCGCTACAAATGCCATAATAAATAACAACAACGACATACACAACAAAAAAATCCCGCCTATAAGAATGTTATTCGTTTTCTTTTTTCTATTTTTGGTTTTCTTTGCATATTCAGTTTTTATTTTCTTATAATCCGACATTTTTTACCCAACGTTTATTATACCGTTTATTCGTCTTATATCTTTCCGTTTTCTTTTAAATATTCTTCCAAAATGCTTGTCGCGCAAGCAACAAGCTCGGCACAGGAACGTTTTTTGTAATATTCCTGCGTTCTCGCTTCCGCTACGCCGCCTACTTCCACGGGCAGTTTCATACCCGAAAGCAATTCACCGCAAATCAAACTTCCGTTTTGTTCTTTGAATTTACCGCAAAGCTCTTGCACGATTGCATACGTGCGTTTTTTGTTTTCAGGCGAAATTTCCGCTTCCGCAAACGCCATACCTATCACCGCCGCCATACCGCTTACCGCGCCGCACGTTAAACGAAGCCTGCCCATTCCGCCGCCAAACGGCAACATTAATTTACAAATGGTATTCTCGTCCACACCCATAATGTCCTTAAACGCGAGCGCGACCGCTTGTGAACACGCGTAGCCTTGTAAAAAATATTCTTTTGCCTTTTCTGCTCTTGACATTTTTCTTATCTCCTGTTATAATAGTTATCGTGTATGGAAAAAATATTTTATACAGATAAATCCGCTTATCCCGATTCTGAATCAGTAATCAAGCGCGTTTTATCCGAATATTTCAATCTTAAAAATACAATAATCATAAAAAACGAACAAGGAAAGCCGTTTTTGAAAGACGGGAGAGAACGTTCTCTCTTTTTCTCCGTTTCGCACACGGAAAACCGTTTGTTTATCGCTTTTTCCGACGAGAACGTAGGCATTGACGCGGAAAACATTTCTCGGCAAGTCGATTATTTGCCTATCGTCAAGCGTTTCTCGCCCGAAGAAAGAAAAGAGATTTTATCCCCTGCCGATTTTTTGTGGCATTGGGTTGCAAAGGAAAGTGCAATCAAATGGCTTGGCGGTTCGCTTGCCCACGATTTGCATAAACTGCGTTTTGTGGAAAACCGCTTATTCTACGGCGAAATTCAAATTCCTACGCATCTCGTTTTTCATACGTTTGAAAATTACGTTCTTGCGATATGTAGCGAACGGGATTTCACGAACGCGAAATGGATTGCCTTTTAATTACTTTTATTATATCACAATTTCAAAAAAAACACAAGAATTTTACATAAGGAGAAAAAAATATGATTGGTGCAGTAATCGCGATGCAAAGCGAAGCGGATATTTTATTAGATCAAATGAAAATCCACCGTTCTCTTACGGTTAGCGGTAAAAAAATACACGTAGGAACGGCGTTTGGAAAGGAGATTGCCGTATGCGTATGCGGCGTAGGAAAGGTAAACGCGGCACTTGGCGCACAGCTGCTTGTGAGTAAATTCGATGCAGTAAAACTTCTCAATTTCGGCGTGGCAGGCGGTCTGAACGGCGATACCGCGCTTTGCGGCGTGTATCAAATCGGCGAAGCGGTACAATTCGATTTCGACTTAACGCAACTCAACGGCACGAAAATCGGTACACTCGACGAATATGAAGAAAATTATTTGTCGCTTAATCATTTCAAAGCGAATTTTTCCGTGAAAAAACTTGGCACGTCCGATAGATTTAACGATTCCCCCGCCGATTTTAAACTTTTAACAGAAGAACTTAAAGCGGATATTCGCGATATGGAAGGCGCGGCGATCGTGCAAGCGGCGTATGCGGCAGAGCTTCCTGTCTACTGCGTGAAAGCCATTTCCGACGTTGCGGGAAGCGGAAGCACCACCGAACAGTTTTTAATCAACAAGGACAAGGCGTTGCAAAATTTAAAAGCCGCGCTTCCTTTCATCTTTGAAGAATTATAAATCATAACGCTACAAAGGAGAAAATTATGGTCGATTTAGGCGATTGGAACGAACGGCTCGCGCCCCTTTTTGCGGACGAACGGTATCAAAAAATCAGAAACTTTTTAATCGAAGAATATCGCAATCACGTCGTTTATCCCAATATGTACGATCTATACAACTGTTTTCGATACACGCCCTTTTCCAAGCTTAAAGCCGTCATTTTAGGGCAAGACCCCTATCATAACGTGGGGCAAGCGCACGGGCTTTGCTTCTCCGTGCAAGACGGCGTTCCCAATCCCCCGTCGCTCGAAAATATCTTTAAAGAACTGCAAGCCGACCTTGGCTATGCAAAACCGAAAAGCGGCAACCTTACCAAATGGGCAAACGAAGGCGTGCTACTTTTAAACACGTCTTTAACCGTTCGCGAACATCAAGCAAATTCCCATTCCAAATGCGGTTGGGCGTGGTTCACCGATAGCGTGATTAAGCTCGTTTCCGAGCAAAAGGAAAACGTAGTGTTTATTCTCTGGGGCGGAAACGCGCGAAGCAAAAAACCGCTTATTGATACAAGCAAACATAAAATTTTAGAATGTGCGCACCCTTCGCCCCTTTCGGCGTATAACGGTTTCTTCGGCTCAAAGCATTTTTCTAAAACCAACGAATATTTAATCTCGCACGGCATTTCGCCAATCGATTGGGATTTAACCAAATAAACGCAAAAATAAATGAAAAGAGATACGCTTTTAACGGCATATCTCTTTTTTCTCTTTACTTTTTGCGTGTTCCCCGCAGGTTCTTCCAAATCACCAAGCCGATCACCGTAATGCTCGCCAAGCAAAGCAATACGATAATTGCGTAAGGCAAAATGATCGAGATAAAAAACTGTTGCCAATTTCTCGCTTCGCGCTCACGATATACCGCTTCGTCTTGTTTGATATTTTCGGGATCGCGGAGAGTAAAGTTCAACTCACCCTCGGGCAATTCTTCTAAAAATAACGTATAGCCTTTCTCCGTTTTTTGAAAACCATTTATACTGCTTTTCGTCAACGTATGCGGCGTATTGATAACGATTTCCAAATTCTCAAACGAAGACCAAGTTTGCGCGGGAGAAAGCAAATACGTATAATCGTATGCAAGCAGCTTTGCATAGCCGTCGAGATTATTAATCTGTGGATATATCGGCGCGCTCACGGCGTTTATTACCCTACCGCCCGCAGGCACGGTCATTTCATATTCGTACCAACGCATGATTGTGTCTTGTGGCTCAAATACTTGATAGGTAAAATAGCCGTCTTCTAAACGCCAGTCGTCTAAAATGCGACCAAGAATTTCGTTATACCAATCTACGCTTGCAACGCCCTGACTGCATTCAAGATGTTCCAAAAGAAATTCTTCAAAGGTAGTTTCACTCTTTTCCGTCAATTCGACTGTTGCCTTAGTTTCCTCGCCTTTTAACGGTCCGCCTTTCGTATCACCGATTATAGAACATTCGGGAAAGAGGGTAATATCTTCTCCAATTACCCAAAAACGCATCTGAAATCCATTGTAAAAATTCGAAGCATAACATTTCAATCCGTCGCTATGCTCATATACACTAAACACGCTATTCTCAAAATATAACCGCGTTTTCAATTTATCAAAATTTAAAAGAACACCGCAACTTGTTGATTGATAATTCTCTAAGTTTTCTTGACTTAAACCGCCAATTTTAAACGTGTATTCATAAACGGGCAACTCGGGCGCAAAAAATTCGTCTTTCATATAATCGTCTTGAATATCGAAAAGGTCTTCTTCCGTGATAAATTCCTGCGAGTCCTGCCACGTATGGCGCAACGTCTTTTCCGCAATTTCTCCGTTTATCGTTATATCGTATTGCGTTGCGTCATTTAAATTATCCGCGTGCACATAGGAAGGATATTCTCCGAAAGGAAAGAGCATTTTCGCAGTTACGGCATAATCCGTAGGATTAAAAAAGGTATATTCCGCCGTTACTTTCCCCGTGTACGAAAGCAAATCTTCGTTATTCACATAATAACGCTCGGGAAAACGTTGCAGCTCGAACGTGAGTTTTTCTCCCGTTACCCGCAACGGACAATTTTCGGAATCACCAATAAAGATTTCACCCGAAGCTTTTGTTCCCTCCCAATACGGCGCGGCAGAATTTGCGCTTGCCGATATGGAAGATAAAGGCATTAGCGATAAGAAATTTACGGCAACGAGCATAGAAAAGATTAAACAAGTAAATCGGTTTTTCATAGAATAATACCCTCCCTATTATTTATTATAATAGAAAAGGCATTGAATGTCAATAGATATGGAAAAATTTTACACAGTATATTATTCTATCACATCAATTTCGCGAGTATTTTTTTCAAGGCGTATTTGCAATGCTCGTAGGTCAATCCCCCTTGGAAATAAGCGGTATACGGCGGTTTCACAGGCGCGTCGGCGGAAAGCTCAATCGAAGCCCCTTCCACAAAACAACCTGCCGCCATAATCACTTTACTGTCATACCCTGGCATATCCCACGGCTCTAACGTTACAAAACTGTCGATCGGCGACGCTTCTTGCACCGATTGAATAAAATCGCAAAGCTGTTTCGCCGTGTCAAAGCGTATGGCGCGCGTTATATCCGCGGGCGTTTTTTCAAGCTTGGGGAAATTTTCATAGCCAAGCTCGTCCATGCATTGTCCAATAAGTAGACTTCCCTTAATCGCTTGATTTACCGTATGCGGAGCAAGGAATAGGCCTTGATAGAAAAGGCGATACCCATAGGCATACGATCCCACTTCATTTCCAATCGACGGCGCGGTAAGCCGCTTTCCGATATTTTCGATATATTCCGCTTTTCCAACGATATATCCGCCCGTTGGCGCAAGCCCACCGCCGGGATTTTTGATGAGCGATCCCACCGCTACGTCCGCGCCTACGTCGCACGGTTCTTGCTTTTCCACAAATTCACCGTAGCAATTATCGACAAAAATACAACCCGTAAAGCCGCATTCACGAACAAGCTCGCAAACGTCTTTTATCTCCGCAACCGTGAACGCATCTCGAAGCTCATAGCCGCGGGAACGTTGAATGTAAATCATCTTCAAGCTTTTGCCGATTCTTTCTATCTCCGCTTGAATTGCCTGCTTGTCAAATTTCCCGTTTTCGTCTAAATCAACAACGTCAAAGGAAATCCCAAAATCTTTAAGCGAACCATTCCCTTCACCGTAAATCACCCCGCGAAGCGTGTCGTACGGCATACCCGAAACACAAAGTACGCTATCGCCCGTGCGAAGTACGCCAAAAAGCGCGACCGTCAAGGCGTGTGTACCCGAAAGAAGCGCGGGTGAAACGATCCCCGCTTCCCCGCCAAGCGCGTCGGCATACACGTCCCCCAGCACAAAACGTCCGTCGTCGCCATAGCCGTAGCCCGTTGTTCCGTTAAAATGCCGCAAGGCAATTCCGCGCTTGTTAAACGCTTTTAATACCTTTTCTTGGTTGTATTCGCTAATCTCGTCCGCTCTTTGAAAGCTTTTTACAAGTTTTTCTTCGCTTTTTTTAATCAGTTCTTCTATCGTCATACGTTTCTCCGTTTTATTGTTATGCCAGACATAGGTATTATGTTAGACATAGTTCTTCGATTTTTCCCGCCGTCGCATCTTCGGGCGACAGATGCACGTGGTTTTCCATACGTTTGAAAAAGGTGATTTGGCGTTTTGCGTAATTGCGCGTGTTTTTCTTGATCAATTCCTTGATTTCGTCTATGGAAGCGCCTGATTCCAACCCTTCTACGATTTCTTTATAGCCAATCCCCTGCATACATTGCGTCGATTTCGAAACGCCGCTTGCAAGCAACGCCTGCACTTCTTCCATTAAACCGCATTCAAACATTTGCTCCACGCGTAAATTGATGCGTTCATATAAAAGCTCGCGCGGGTAATCAATCGACAGTGCCACGAAATCAAAGCGCGGGACAAGTTCGTCGCACTGCATAGACTTCGGCTTTCCCGTTACGTCATAGATTTCCAACGCTCGAATCACGCGTTTTACGTCGTTTTCGTGCAGTTTTTTCGCACTTTCGGGGTCTTTTTCGGAAAGCAAAGCGTGAAGATATTCCTTTCCTTTTTCTTGATAAAGCGTTTCGTATTTTTGCCGTACTTCTGCGCTCGCGCCCGTATTCCCAAATTGACTCTTATATAAGAGCGCGTTCACGTAAAAGCCCGTCCCGCCGCAAATAATCGGCGTTTTGCCTTGCGCAAGCAGATTTTCTACGATCGGCAATGCCGCTTTTTCATAATCACTCACGGAAAAGTTGTCAAAGGGTGAAACGACGTCGATCATATGGTGCTTCACACCCTTTCGCTCTTCTGCCGTGGGTTTCGCCGTGCCGATATTCAAACCGCGATATACGAGCATGGAATCTGCCGAAACGATTTCCGTATTCAATTTTTCCGCACACGCAACGGATAAAGACGTTTTACCCGAAGCCGTAGCGCCGCAAATTACGAGTACTTTTGGCATCATACAATCCTTTTAAACATCTTTTCGAGTTGCTTTTTCGTCATTTTTACAACGACAGGTCTGCCGTGCGGGCACTTTAAACCCATATCGCCGTCCATAAGCTTAAACAATTCGTCAATTTCACCGCGCGTTAAATCCATGCCGCCTTTGACCGCCGCCTTACACGCCGCCGAAGCCAATTTGTCCTTTAAAATTTCTTCCAGTTTAATCGCCCGATAGCCGTTGATTTCGGCGAGTATGTCGTTAAAGAATTTACCAAGATCAATTGATTGCAATTCGAGCGGCACGGCGTAGACTTTGAAAAGGTTTTCGCTATATTCCGTAATATCGAAGCCCATTTGTCGAATATCGTCAAGCCGTTCGCGCATAAACGCGCTTTCAAAGGCGTTGAGCTTGATTTCGTAAGGCACGAGCATAGTTTGTTGTTCTATCGTTTGCTTATTTTTCATTTGCTCCGTCAAACGATTGAAAATAAGCCGTTCGTGCGCCGCGTGTTGGTCGATAATAAAAAGCTCGTCGGCGCGCTCGTACACCAGATACGTATTAAACAGTTTTCCTGCGTACGTACAATTTAGAACGTCTATCTTGTTTTGCTTTGATTTATTTTCCAACTCTTCCAAATACCGCTTATTTTCCATAAAATAATCGGTATCCGAACCGTTTTCCACATGCGGTACGGCGTTGGGCGCGAACTCAGAGTCAGCTTGCGGATCGCCAAAAACGAGATACGTTCTCTCAAAATGCAAATCGGGGAATTTTTTAGCCAATTTCTCAGGATCTTTAACTTTGGGAAGCGGAATTTGTTTGTCCATATACGGGCGCATATACCGTAATTTTCCCGTATACGGTCCGATATTCTCACGAAGCGTTACCCCTTTCATTTTAGAATAATCCACTTCTTCTTTTTTCGGCGGGAGCACAGGTCGACTTTCCATAACCTCTTTTTGCGCCTGCTCGTACGTCATAGTCGCAAAGCCCAGTTCAGAACTCGCCTTTTCGCCGCTTAAAATGCTTTCCGAAAGCGTTTTGCCTTGCGACGGTTTATCAGGCGTAGAATTTAAAGTCTCGTTTGCATTTTCGTCTTGCACTACGTATTCAAGCGCCGCGGCGTTGCCGTCGAGTACGGAAGAAATAATTTTGATAAGATTTCCGTACACGTAATGATTATCAATAAAGCGAACGTCGCTTTTGTTCGGGTGCACGTTCACGTCAACCGTTCCTGGCGCAAGCTGGATATATAAGACGTAAAAGGGATATTGGCGCTTCATTAGATAGTTCATATACGCGCCCGAAACCGCCGAAGATATTGTATTATTCGAGATATATCTACCGTTTAAAAACACGCTTTGATAGCTTTTATTGGGCTTGTAAAAATTCTGATTACCGATATATCCGCGCACGCGCATACCGTTCCTTTCCGCGTCGATCTTATAGCATTTGGAAAGGGTTTCTGCGCCGTATACGCTCACAAACGCTTCTTCGTCGCCGCCGCCGAACGATTGAAGGACTTTTTTATCGTTTACGTAATAGGTAAACGCAATATCCGAACGACTTAATATGAAACGGGAAACAAACGTCGTAATGTCCGCTTCTTCCGCTTTGTCTGATTTTAAAAAGCCAAGGCGAACGGGCGTATTGAAAAACAACATTTCCACGCGCACTTCCGTCCCTTTTTCTCCTGCCGCTTCAGTGATTTCACCCAAAACGCCGCCGTCCGAGGTAAGGCGGTAACATTTCCCGTTTTCTGTCTTAGACGTGATTGTCATTTTCGAAACGGAAGCAATGGAAGCCACGGCTTCTCCGCGGAAACCGAGCGTCGTAATATGATTCAAATCTTCCGCCTTGGCAATCTTACTCGTCGCATGCGGCAAAAACGCCGCGTGCAAATCGTCCCGCTCTATTCCCGAGCCGTTATCAACGACGCGAACAAGCTGTTTTCCGCCCTGTTCTACGTAAATCTCAATTTCCGTTGCCCCCGCGTCAATGGCGTTCTCCACAAGCTCTTTGACGACGGAATATGGTCTTTCCACTACCTCGCCCGCCGCAATGCGGTTATATACCTTGGCAGGTAAAATATTTATTTTCGACATATCAGTTATTCTCCGCTTCTATTTTATCTTTTAAATCGCCGAGCAACATAAAGGCTTGCAAGGGCGAAAGCGTGTTTATGTCCGTTTCTGCAAGTATTTTTTCCACTTCGGAAAGCGGGCGTTTTTCTTCTTCGACGGAAATGTCCATATCGGTAAGCTTACCTTTTCTACCTAAAAGATCATTCTTCTCCAAGGCTTTCAAAATACTCTTTGCGCGCACGGTAACTTCCTTGGGCACGCCCGCAAGCGCCGCCACTTCGATACCGAAGCTCCTATTCGCCCCGCCGCGCGCAATCTTTCTCAAAAAGACGACCGCGCCGTTCAACTCTTTGACTGTGATTTTATAATTCTTTACGCCGTCAAGTGTGTTTTCAAGCTCGGTAAGCTCGTGATAGTGCGTAGAAAACAACGTTTTCGCGCGTATTTTTTCCGCTAAAAACTCAATCACCGACCACGCGATTGAAAGTCCGTCGTAGGTGCTTGTCCCCCTGCCCACTTCGTCTAAAACAAGCAAACTGTCTTTGGTGGCACGGAGCAATATGGAAGCTACTTCCGTCATTTCCACCATAAACGTACTTTGGTCGAAAATAAGATTATCACTCGCTCCGACGCGTGTGAAAATACGGTCGGTAAGCGGAATTTCTGCCGCCCTTGCAGGTACGAACGAGCCGATATGCGCCATTAAAACAATCAACGCGATCTGCCGCATATACGTACTTTTCCCTGCCATATTCGGGCCCGTTATAATCGCGCAACGGTTCTCGCCGTTATCTAAAAGGGTGTCATTGGGCACAAAACGTTCTTTGGAAATCGCTTCCACAACGGGATGACGACCGTCCGTGATTTTAAGCGGATTGCCGCTTTCCACCACTTTCGGACGAATATAGCGCCGTTCTTTTGCCACCGTCGCAAAGGAGACTAAGCAATCGAGCAGAGCAAGCGCAGACGCGATTGTTTGTAACTCGTCAATCTTGCCTACGAGGATTTGCATAATCTCCGCGTAGATTTGACTTTCAATATACAACGCTCGTTCACCGCTTGTCAGTACCCGTTCTTCAAGCATTTTAAGCTCTTCCGTAATATACCGCTCGCCCGTCGTCAATGTTTGTTTGCGTATATATTCAGGCGGAACTTTATCTTTAAAAGAATTGCTCACTTCGATATAATATCCAAACACGCGGTTAAAGCCCGTTTTTAACGTCTTGATACCCGTGCGTTCCCGTTCACGAACTTCGATTTCCTTGATTGTTTTTTCGTTGATTTCTTTGATATTGCGCAGTTCGTCGAGTTCTTGATGGAAGCCCGCACGGATATACCCGCCGTCTTTCATAAGCGCGCTCGCTTCTTCGTCGATTGCCGACGTTAAAAGCTCGGCAAGCTCTTTCATATCCAAAATCTTTTCGTCAATATCCCTTAAAATCGCCGAAGAGAAACCGCTTAACTGGAATTTCACGGACGGTAACGCATTCAACGCGCAGGCGAGCGCAAGACAGTTTTTCGGGTTGAAATTACCGTTGGAAATTTTCCCCGCAAGCCGTTCCACGTCCCCAATCGTTTTCAACGTTTCCGAAAGCCCCACCCGCACAACCGCAGCGTTTACAAGCTCTTCCACACCGTCTTGGCGATATGCAATCTCTTCCAAATCTTTAAGCGGCGATAAAACCATACGATTTAAAAGTCGCGCGCCCATACCCGTTTTCGTTTTGTCGAGTACCCATAAAAGCGAGCCGTATTTTTTGTTTTCGGCGTTGTTTTTTAAAAGTTCGAGATTTCGCACGGCGATATTGTCAAGCTCCATATATTTATCCCGTTGCACTACTTTCACGGAGCTAATATTTTTAAGCGCATGTTTTTGCGACTCGCGAAGATATTCGATAAGCGCACCCGAAGCCGCAATCATATTCTCTTTCGCCGCAATACCGTACGCCGCCAGTGAGAGCGCGTTAAATTGTTCAAGCAGATTTTTTTCTGCGTGCTTGACGTTAAACGCCCAAGGCACGTAACAGGAAAACGGCGGCAATAAATTATGCGTAACTTCCTTTACTCCCTTGCTCGCTAAAAGCATATCTTCGTTGCATATAATTTCCGCAACGGAAAGATTGAGAAGCTTCCCAATCGCTTCTCCTACGGCCTTTTCGCCTAAAAATTCTTCGGTGAGAAATTCCCCCGTCGTAATATCCGTCCAAGCAAGAGCGACGCTTTCGTCCGCCTTGAAAGCGCAGGCGATATAATTATTTCGCCCCTCGTCAAGAAAATCTTCTTCGATTACCGTACCCGCCGAAACGATACGCACTACGTCCCGCTCGACAAGTCCGCGCCCCGCCTGTTTGGGGTCGGAAATTTGTTCGCAGATTGCTACCTTTTTTCCAAACGCAACGAGCTTTGCAACGTACCCGTCCGCCGCGTGATAAGGAATTCCGCACATAGGCGCGCGCTCTTCCAAACCGCAATCTTTACCCGTGAGCGTGAGATCGAGAAGCTTCGACACTTCCACCGCGTCTTCAAAAAACATTTCGTAGAAATCGCCTAAACGGTAGAAAAGTATGCAATCTTGATACTTCTCTTTCATTCCGATATAATGTTGCATCATTGATGAAATTGCCATTGGTTACAACCTGCCTTCGTTTATTCTACGATTTCGCCGTAAAGCGAAATGCCGTTTGCTTTCGTGATTTTTAAATGTACAAACTCGCCGATTTTGTCCGTTTCACTCTTGAAATATCCCATTCGGCCAAACTCGTCGCGGCCTAAATACAAGCCCTTTTTCTCGTCGTAGTCTTCACACAAAATCTCCACCGTTTTCCCAAGATATGTTTCCGACTTTTTGCGCGTAAGCGAATTGACAAGCTCCACAAGCCGCATAATCCGATCTTTTTGCACCGATTCGGGAATTTGATTTTCCATTTTCGCCGCTCTCGTGCCTTGGCGGGGGGAATATACAAACGTAAACGCCGAAGCGAAATCCACTTCTTTTACAAGCGCTTCCGTCTGCAAATAATCTTCTTCCGTTTCCCCCGGGAATCCCACGATAATATCCGTCGTCGCTTCCGCTTCAGGCAAGCGCGAGCGGAGCATTTTTATCTCGCCAAGATATTTTTCACGCGTATAACGTCGGTTCATTTCCCGCAAAATTTCATTCGAACCTGATTGCACGGGCAAGTGAACAAGTCTGCATATTTTGCGGTGTTTTTCCATAACTTTCACAACGTCTTCATTGAAATCCTTAGGATGGCTCGTCATAAACCGCACGCGAAACTTCCCTTCAATCGAAGCAACCGCGTCCAAAAGCTCGGCAAACGTCATCCCCGTGCTGCCGTCCGCGCCGTAGGAATTTACATTTTGTCCAAGCAGCGTAATCTCTTTATACCCCTGTTCCACAAGCGAGCGAACTTCGGAAAGAATATATTCAGGTTTCCTCGAACGCTCTCTACCGCGCACGTACGGCACGATACAATAGGAACAAAAATTGTTACAGCCATAGGTAATATTCACCCAAGCGTTGGGATAGCTCGTGCGGTACGGCTCCACGTCTTCCACGATACCGCGAGCTTCTTCTAAAATCTCGATCACCCGCTTCTTTTCTTGCTTTTTTCGCGCAATCAACGTTTCCAAATCTTCAAAATTGAGCGCGCCGAACATAATATCGATAAACGGGAATTTGTTTTTGAGTATTTCCGTCTTTCCCTTTTCTTGCGTCATACACCCCCCAACTGCAATGATTAGACGGGGATTTTGTTTTTTCATTTTTTTGAGCGCGCCGATATTCCCAAACGCATGATTTTCTGCGTTTTCACGGATACAACAGGTGTTGAATACGATAATATCCGCCTCTTCAATCGTAGATGCCTGCTCATAACCTACGCGCCGAAGTATGCCCGCAATCTTTTCCGATTCGTGCACGTTCATTTGACAACCGTAGGTAACGATATGGTATTTCTCTTGCATATGCTTCCTGTTTTGGATAAAGTTATTTTCTCTATTATACTCTTTTTTTTTTTTTTTATCAAGTCTTTAAGGGCTTTTTGGGCGTTTTTCAAGTCAAGTTTTGTGATAAAAACGTAAATTAAGCAAATACTGATACCAATGAAACTTATCCGTAAATTACTTTGGTTGATTTTTTTAATCTTGATTGCACTCGCGCTCATTGGCGTCGGGTATTATTTTGCCGTAACGAAAGACGCCGTCTTATCCCCCGAAAAGCTTGCGCTTTCCGATAAAACGTTCACCTTATACGATAGCGACGGCGCACGTATTAAAAATACCGCGCTCACCTTTACGCAAAGCGTGCGCATAAGCGACGTCCCCGAAGAAACGCAAATTGCTTTTATCGGTGTCGAAGACAAGCATTTTTACTCGCACGGCGGATTTGACGTGAAGCGAATTGCAAAAGCCGCAATCAACAATCTGCGTTCCCATTCTTTCAAGGAAGGTGCGTCTACAATCTCACAACAACTTATCAAAAACACGCATTTGAGCCAAGAAAAAACGTTTTCCCGCAAACTTCGGGAATGGAAGCTCACACGCGCGTTAGAGCGTGCCTATACAAAGGACGAGATTTTGGAAAAATATTTAAACGTTATTTATTTTGGACATAATTGCTTTGGACTGCAGTCCGCTGCACGCTTTTATTTTGACAAAGCTCCAAATGAGCTGGATCTTGCAGATTCCGCAATTTTAGCGGGACTCGTTCGCTCGCCTAACAATTATTCCCCTTTCAAAAACGCGGAAAAATGCTTAAAGCGCAAAGAAAGCGTTTTACGATTACTCTTTAAAAACGGCGCAATCACAAAAAACCAAATGCAAGAAGCGCTTGAAAAGCCTTTGCCTCTTTCTCCGAATAAAAGTACGCGAGATTTCGGATATTTACATTTTGTGTTCGACGAACTTTCTTCCCTTTCGGAAAAAAACGGTTTTACGGTGAGCGGGAAAGTAGAAATTGACACCTATCTCGATCGAACGGTGCAAAAGCAGTTGGAATTGGTCGCAGGCGACTACGCGGAATCGGATAAGACGTTGACCGTGCTCGACAATCAAACGCGCGGATTTAAGGCGTGCGTTTCCTCTGTTGGCGAGATACAACGTTTGACGGGGTCTTTGTTAAAGCCTTTGCTTGTATATGCACCCGCTTTGGAAGAGAATTTCATTTCCCCCGCCACACCGCTTCTCGACGAGAAAATCGATTACGCCGGCTATTCTCCTAATAATTTCGACGGAAAATTCCACGGCTATGTGAGCGCGCGGGAATGTCTTGCAAAAAGCTTGAACGTCCCCGCCGTAAAGCTTTTGAATATTTTAGGTATAGAAAAAGGCGCAAATTATTTGGAAAAATTAGGTCTGTCCGTCGAAAAGGACGATCTTTCGCTCGCAATCGCGCTCGGCGGTATGAAAAACGGCTACACTTTCCGTGATTTAATCGCCGCCTATGCTACCTTTCCAAACGGCGGAACGTTCGCAGAATGCGGTTTTATTTCTTCCGTGCGCATAGACGGAAAAACCGTTTATGAACACTCTTTAAAACCGCAACGCGTCTTTTCCGAAGAAACCGCCTATCTTACCACGGATATGCTTTGTACGGCGGCGCAAACGGGCACGGCAAAAAAGCTTCGTTCTTTGCCCTTTCAAATCGCCGCCAAAACAGGCACGGCAGGCACGGCAAACGGCAACACCGACGCTTACGCCTTATCCTATACCACCCGCGACACCGTGGGCGTTTGGCTTGGCAACGCAACGGGCGGGTTTATCGAGCATACGGGCGGCGGACTTCCTTGCAATTTTCTCTTACAAGTCAACGAACAATTAAACAAACTGTATCCATCTCCCATTGAAAATTTCTCTGAGCCGAAAAACGTTAAGCGTGTAACGCTCGATAAACTCAGTTATTATGACACGCATACCTTACTGTTAGCAGATAATCTCGCACCCGAAGAATACACCTTTCAAGAACTCTTTAAAAAAAGCGCAATCCCTTTAAAAACAAGCGATTTTTTTAGCAATCCTACAATCGATCCACCCGCTTTACAATACGAAAACGGAAACGTCGTAATCACCTTTGACGACCGATTATCTAAGCTTTACCGCTTTAAAATTGAACGATATGATTATGCTACGCATAGCACTTTATACGTGGGAGAGTATATCCAGAAATTCACCGACGAGAACGTTGATAAAAACAAAAACTACGTCTATTCGGTAACGCCTATCTATCAAGACAAGCAAGGAAAAGCAATCATACTCCCTACCGTAAGCACGAAAGAAGGAGAACGACCGTGGACAAGCGATAAGGAAATTTTAGAAAAGGATTGGTGGGATTATTAAAACAAAAACTTCGCCGCGTTGTTTTAACGCGGCGATTTTTTATTATATTTTGATTTTTTCAATCGTTTGGAACGCTTCTGCTATCAAGCCTTCAACGTCTAATTTGTTTTCTTCTTTTTGTATCTCGTCAAGTTTTGGACGTATCGCGGGATAATCAGGCAAAAACACCGTGCAACAATCCTCAAAGGGCAAAATCGACGTTTCATACGCCCCCATCTTCACGGAACGTTCGATAATCTCGTTTTTATCAAATCCAACGAGCGGACGAAGCACGGGTAAACTTTCTACGACGGAATTGGAAGAAGTCATTCCTTCTATCGTTTGGCTTGCAACCTGTCCCAAGCTTTCACCTGTTATAATGCATTGCGCGCCGATTTTGAGAGCGTGCCGCTCGGCAATACGGTACATAAACCGCCTTAAAAGCGTAATCATCAGTTGCGGTTTACATTTTTCGTGAATCGCTTCTTGAATATGCGTTACGCTTACCGTATATAATTTTGTTCCGCAAGTATATTCAGATAAAATTTTCGCAAGCTCTACAACTTTTTCCTTGGCTTGCAAATTCGTATACGGATAGCTATGGAAATGTAAGCAATCAACGTTCATACCGCGCTTTGCCATCATATGCCCCGCAACAGGACTATCGATGCCGCCCGAAAGAAGCAACAAGCCTTTCCCCGCCGTGCCTACGGGCATACCGCCCGCCGCTTCGATAAAATCTGCAAATACGAGCGCAACGCCGTTTTCACGTATATCCACGCGAACGGTAAACGACGGTTCGTGTACGTCCACTTTCAAGGTTTTAAAATGCGAAAGCAATCTTCCGCCAAGCTCTTTACTAATTTCAATCGACGTAAGCGGATACGTTTTATCGCCACGGTGCGCTTCCACCTTGAACGTGCCACTATCTCTTGAAAGCAATTTTGCGGCGTTAAAAATCGATTCGATATCCGTTGCCGTTTCATATGCGATACTTATCGTATGTGCGCCGAATACTTTTTTCAACTTTTCTATCAATCTTTCTGTATCAGCGTCTAAAAACTTACGCACGAAATACCGTCCGCTATGTTTATCGACCACACAATCAATTTCCGCTACCGCGCGGCGAAGATTGTCTTCGAACGCCCGCTCGAAAAAGCCCCTGTTTTTACCTTTTAAATAAATTTCTGAATATCGAATAATAATTACTTTTTCCATAATCTTTCCTTACGTTCCTATTGCATACGGCGCTTCAAATCGCGACCGATTTCGTTTAAAATATTCGCCGCTTGCATAATTTCATCTTCTGTCGTTTCCCCCGAAAAACTTAACCGAAGCACGCCGTCCGCCGTTTTCGTATCGTAACCGCAAGCGAGCACCACTCTACTATAACGAGATTTCGCGTTCGACGAGCACGCCGAACCCGTACCGACGATAAGCCCTTTATCGTTTGCCATATGCAAAAGTATCTCTCCGCGAAGTCCCACTGCGGAAACGCTTAAAATGTACGGCGTTCCATCCTTGGGGGAAAGCCTGGAATACACCGATTTATCAAGCGCTTCCCACAACCGTTCCCGGTATACGGAAATGCGTTCAAAATCCTTTTGTAAATTCACAAACTTCGCTTGCGCGGCATATTCGAATTGTTTGATGCCAAACGTATTTTCCGTGCCGCTCCGTCTACCGCTTTCCTGTCCGCCACCAATCAAATACGGCGGAAGTGTGAGCGATTTACGTTTGATAAGCGCGCCAACGCCTTTCATGCCACCAATCTTGTGTGCGCTCACCGAATACAAATCCACTTCCTTTCCCATGTGAAAAGGTATTTTTCCATATGCCTGCACGCCGTCGCTATGAAAAATCGCGCGCGGATTTTTTTGTTTGACGAGTTTTGCTATGGCGTTAATATCGTTGATAGAACCAAGCTCGTTATTCACGTGCATAACGGAAACGAAGCTCGTTTTTTCATCTACGAGCGCAAGCAATTTTTCCACGTCTACCCGGCCGTCCTTTTGCAAAGGTGCAAAACGCGGCTCAGCTACGCCGCGGTTTTTCAATTCCGTAAACGCCGCCGCAACTGCGGAATGTTCGCCTTCCGTCGTAACGGCGTTGCCGCGCCTTGCAAACGAGAAAATTGCTTGATTGTCCGATTCCGTGCCGCATGACGTGAACACGAGTTCGAATGTGTTTTCGTCCGCGACCTTGGAAAGCAAAGCGGAGCGTGCCGTTTTCAGCTCGCCCTGCAATGCGTATCCTTCGTTATACAACCCCGACGGATTATAAAATTTTTCTTCCGCATATACGCGCGCCCGCTCAAATGCTTCCGCGAGCGGTTTCGTCGTTGCGGCGTTATCCAGATAAATCATATTATTTTTGTTTTCTATCCTGCATTACGTAATCGCTGTCAAGCACACTACGTTTTGCAAATTTCATAATATTCATCAATAGATTTTCACGACACTCTAAAAGGAAAAGTTTTTTTCCGTCATAACTTGCAAGCACGTACATAAAGAATTTTCCGTCCGCAGGCTCAGCATTGGGCGTACAAACCACTTCTTTCACCATAGGATCGGCTTTGAATCTATCATAAGAAGGATTGTCTATATCCCCGACTTGAATCATATCCTCGCAATCGATCCGCGCCACAAGCTTACGACGATTAACGTTAAAGACTTTGGAAATGCGAAGTTCGCCCGTAACGAAACAATAATCATAACTCACGTTAAAGCGTGTTTTTAACTTAGAAAACACAAACCACGTAAGCAAACACGACAACCCCAAAACGCCGATAAATCCAAAAAAGAATTGCAACGCCTGCACTTCGACCGTCGGCGCTTGCCAAGGGAAGTTAACCAAAGAAAAAACTAAAAACAAAACCCCAATCGCCAAAAAGACTCTGGAAACGATATGCAAAATTTGATAAATCCGCTTATCGCGCTCTTCATTTGTATTTAACGCACTTTCTTCGTAAAAAGAATCCATCTTTCTCTCCCTTATCTTTAAATTTCGAGCGTTCCTTCATACACCGTTTTTACGTTACCCATAAGTTCCACTTCGCCGTTTTCGTGGTAATTTACCGTTAAGTCTCCGCCGCGAAGCTTCACCGTTACGTTCGTATCCTTTTCACAATAGCCTTTGAGAACCGCCGCCACGACCGCCGCGCAAGCGCCCGTACCGCACGCCCACGTTTCACCGCTACCGCGTTCCCAAACACGCATTTTGAGCGTAGCCTTGTTTACAACGCGCACGAATTCCGTGTTGATGCCTTCGGGGAAATACTCGCAATTTTCAAGCTCTGCCCCAATCGCTTCCACGTCCATAGCGTCCACTTTATCACAGAAAATTACACAATGGGGATTGCCCACGTTCACAAGCGTTACTTGATATTCCGTGCCGCAAACGTTCAAAGTTTTATCCACTATTAAATCTTCTTTCCAAACGCAGGGAATTTTCTCGCCCGAAAGCTCTGCCTTACCCAAGTTTACACTTGCAGAATTTACTTTTCCGCTAAACGAATACACTTTCACGTCGTTTATGTCTTTCGCTGTTTCAATTTTCATTTCATTTTTGCGAACGATACCCTTTTCGTAAAGGTATTTACCGATACAACGAATGGCGTTACCACCTTGCGTCGCTTCCCGACCGTCCTTATTAAAGATGCGCATCTTTGCATCTGCTCTCTCCGAATTTTCAATGAGCGCAATACCGTCGCCACCGATTCCGTAATGGGGAAGCACATAGTTTACCGCAATCGATTCGGGACAAGTGATTTTTCCGTCGCGATTATCAAATACGATATAATCGTTTCCGCACGATTGCATTTTCGTGAAGTTGAGTTTCAATTTTTCCGTACGAAGCGCGTTAATATCGACAAGCTCCGTGTTGTCTTCCGTAAAGCGGCTCGTAATAATATCCGCAAGCGCATTCGCCGTATCAAGCGCAGTAAGCACCGTGATTCCGAGCAAAATTGCGTGGTGATGCAAGCGAATGAAGTCGTTGATGGATTCCATATCCGTCTTACCCGTATACACGATATAATCAATCTTGTCTTCGTCCATCAGTTTAATAACCGTATCCGTTGCCGACAAACGCTCCACAACTGTACAATCAAAGCCAAGATCGTTGATTACTTTTGCCGTACCCTTGGTTGCATACATTGTACAACCGAGATCGCCGAACTTCTTCGCAATCGTAAGCACGTCAAGCTTGTCCTGATCGTTTACCGTCATATACACGCCCACAGGACGGCGTTCGGAAGGATGACACATCTTAAATCCCGCGGAAACGAGTCCTTTAAACATAGCTTCTTCAATTGTTTTACCGATACCGAGCACTTCGCCCGTCGATTTCATTTGCGGACCGAGTTGCGAGTTGACGTCGTTGAGTTTTTCAAAACTGAACACCGGCACTTTAACCGCCACGTACGGCGACGAAGGATATAACCCCGTGCCATAGCCGAGTTTTTTAAGTTTCGCCCCCACGATAATCTTCGTGGCAAGTTCCACCATCGGCACACCCGTTACTTTGGAAATATAAGGTACGGTACGCGAAGCTCTGGGATTTACTTCAATTACGTGCAATTCTCCGCGGTAAATCAAATACTGTATGTTAATAAGCCCTTTCGTTTTCAGTTCAAGCGCAAGCTGCGTGGATACTTCGATAATCTTTTCGAGCATAGAATCGTCGAGATTATACGGCGGGTAAACCGCAATCGAATCGCCCGAGTGAATACCCGTACGTTCAATGTGCTGCATAATGCCCGGGATTAAAACGTCTTTTCCGTCGGAAATCGCGTCTACTTCAAGCTCCGTACCCATCAAATATTTATCGCAAAGCACAGGATTTTCAATGCCTTGCGCCAAAATGACGTCCATATAACGGCACACGTCTTCTTGCGTGAACGCAATTGTCATATTTTGCCCACCGATTACGTAGGAAGGACGAAGCAAAACAGGATATTCAAGCTTTTCTGCGGCTTGGAGCGCTTCTTCTTTCGTCATAACCGTAAGCGCTTTCGGGCGAGGAATGGAATATTTATCCAAAAGCGCTTCAAAGCGTTCTCTATCTTCCGCCGCATCCACGCTATCCGCCGACGTACCCAAAATCCGAATACCGTGCGTTGCAAAATACGCGCAAAGCTTAATCGCCGTTTGTCCGCCGAACGTAATGATAACGCCGTACGGTTTTTCAATATCCAAAACGTGTTGCACGTCTTCGGGCGTTAACGGCTCGAAATAGAGTCTGTCCGCCGTATCGAAGTCGGTCGAAACCGTTTCGGGGTTGTTGTTGATAATCGCCACTTCATAGCCAAGCTCTTTCAACGTCCATACGCAATGCACGGAAGAATAGTCGAACTCGATACCCTGTCCGATACGAATCGGACCAGAACCGATTACTACGATACGCTTTTTATTGCTTTTTTCAAGGAACGGCTTCGCTTCGTCGTGCTCCTTCGGATCAAAAGTGGAATAGAAATACGGCGTTTTCGCAGGGAATTCCGCAGCGCACGTATCTACCATTTTATAAGCCGCTTTCTTGCGATACGGCACTTTCTGCCCGCTAAGGGAAGCTATATCTTTGTCCAAATATCCAAGGCGTTTGCCTTCTTCATAAAGCTCGCGCGTGAGCTTTTGCGTTGCAAGCGCTTCTTCGTAGGCAATCAGATTTTTAAATTTATTCAAGAACCAACGGTCTATCTTGGTGATAGCAAACACTTCGTCCACCGTAACGCCCTTTTTCAAAGCGGCGTAGACAACGAAAATACGCTCGTCTGTCATTTCGGGAAGCTTCGCGATTAGCTCTTCTTTCGTACTATCTTTGAATTTTTTATAATTCATAGTACTCGTGGAAATTTCCGCTCCGCGTATCGCTTTCATAATCGCCATTTCAAAGGACGTACCGATTGACATTACTTCGCCTGTCGCTTTCATTCTCGTTCCAAGCTCGCGCTTTGCATACAAGAATTTATCAAAGGGCCACTTGGGCATCTTTACAACCAAATAATCAATCGTCGGCTCAAAGCACGCGTAAGTGTTCCCCGTTACGTCGTTTACAATCTCGTCGAGTGTATAGCCGAGCGCGATTTTAGAAGTAACCTTAGCAATCGGGAAACCCGTTGCCTTAGAAGCGAGCGCGGAAGAGCGGCTCACGCGGGGATTTACTTCGATTACCGAATATTCAAACGAATCGGGATTGAGCGCGAACTGTACGTTACAACCGCCTTCGATTCCAAGTTCGGTGATAATCGAAAGCGCCGCCGTGCGAAGCATATTATATTCTTTCGTTGAAAGCGTAACCGCGGGCGCAACGACAATCGAATCCCCCGTATGAATACCGACAGGATCGACGTTTTCCATAGAACAAACGGTAAGCACGTTGCCTTTACTGTCGCGCAACACTTCAAACTCGATTTCTTTCCAACCCGCGATATATTTTTCAATCAAAACTTGCGTGATCGGCGAAAGCATCAAGCCGTTATGGGAAATCAGGCGCAACTCTTCTTCGTTATAAGCAACGCCGCCACCCGCGCCGCCAAGCGTGTACGCAGGACGGATAATCACGGGATAACCAAGCTTATTGGCAATCGCTACACATTCTTCTACCGTGTACGCAATATCCGACGGCACACAGGGTTGATTGATTTTTTCCATCGTTTCCTTGAACAATTCGCGATCTTCCGAACGGTCGATTGCATCAAGCTTCGTACCAATCAGTTTCACGCCGTGCTTTTCAAGGAAACCCGATTTTGCAAGCTTACAACCCATAGTAAGACCCGTTTGTCCACCGAGCGAAGCAAGCAAACTATCCGGCTTTTCTTTGATTATAATTCTCTTTAAACTTTCTTCCGTAAGCGGTTCAAGATAGATTTCGTCGGCAAGCGCCTTATCCGTCATAATCGTTGCAGGGTTGGAGTTGCAAAGCACTACGTTCACCCCTTCGCTTTTCATCACGCGGCAAGCCTGCGCGCCTGCATAGTCAAATTCCGCGGCTTGTCCGATTACGATAGGACCTGAACCAATCACCAAAACTTTTTTAATATCACTTCTTTTAGGCATTTTCTTTCTCCTTTCTCATAAGCGTAAAGAATTTTTCAAGCACGGGCTTTCCACCACAGAAATCGTTGCAACTTTCGGGCGCAAACTGCGTCGTAAACGCATTCAGCTCTTCGTATACAATCCCTTCGCACGCCCCGTCGTTTACGTTCACAAAATTGACTTTTCCCGTCTTTAAGCTCTCTTCTACCACTTGATAGCCGTGGTTTTGCGTGGAGATATATACCTTGCCGCAATCCAAACATTTTACGGGTTGATTGCTACCCCTGTGCCCATATTTACATTTTGCCGTCTTTCCGCCGAGTGCAAGCGCAACGAGCTCGTGCCCAAGCCCCGCGCCAAGCACGGGCTTTTTGCCGAGCACTTTTTTCACTTCTTCCACAATCGATTGATTTTCCATAGGATCACCCGGACCGTCGGAAAGCATTACACCGTCCACGTTCGTCCCCAGCACTTCTTCCGCCTTTGCGAACGCAGGCACGGAAATTACCTTACAACCTTGCGCAAGCAGGCTACCAATCGTACTGTTTTTTGCACCGAAATTCCAAAGCGCAACCGTGTATTTTGCGTTTTCGTCGCCGTACGTTTGATATTCCGTCGGTGCGACCGTTTTCACCGCATTTTTAACGGAATATGCCGCCGTATCGTCATATTCTTCAACCGCGGGTTTTGCAGAAATGCGCGCGTTCATAACCCCTTCTTCACGCAAAATCGTCGTCAGTCTACGGGTATCCAAACCGTAAATCCCGACAACGCCCTGTTTTTTCAAATATTCGTCAAGCGAAATTTCACTGCGGAAGTTGGACGGAATTTCGCAATATTCTCTCACAACGTATGCCGAAACCCAAGCTCTTTTACTTTCCGCGTCGCTTTCGTTCACCCCATAGTTACCCACGAGCGGGAACGTTTGCACGACGATTTGTCCAAAATTAGAGGGATCAGTGAGCGTTTCCACGTAACCAACCATGCCCGTCGAAAACACAAGCTCGCCTTGAGCGTCGCCGTTTGCGCCAAAACGGTAGCCTTGAAAAACTTCGCCGTTTTCTAACGTTAAATACACTTTCTTCTTTTTCATAAGCACTCCTATATTTGTCAATTTATCCGTAAATTTATTTTTTCAAAGTTCGTAGCGTAGGATTTTTTCCAAAAAATAAGACTGATTTTGAAAATCAGTCCTCCTTAGAAAATTCTAACGCCTTTTGAAAAACAGAAAAACGAGCACCGCCGAGAACGGCATTAGCCGCTTCGTTGCGATACTCTGCATTTCTCAATTTCTCAACCTGCTTTGTAAAATACATCTCTATCCTCTGTAAGATTTTTAATATTATAGCACACGCGCACGCGTTTGTCAACGTTTCTCGCCGCTTCTTTAAAAGAATTTTTAAAAACTTTTTTTAATTGTCCACAAAAAACTAAACTCGGCTAAGCGCCGTCGCGCCGTAATTCCCGTCGTTTAGGTCCACTCGCAGTGCAATCTCGTCACAAGATAAAATATCTAAAACGTTCGAGGCTGAAAACGCAATCGCTTTGCCGTCCGTCATCAAAGTAACGGAAGCGGTTTTTGAAGAAAGTGTCATTTCCGCCTTACTAAGCTCCAACGGCTCGCCCGCGCCGAGAATTGCGCAAATCAAATCGTCCGTTTGCCACTTTTCCCTTTGGAAAATTCTCGCGGCAACGACGGATTTTGCCACCGCCCTTGCCACACGCTTTGATTTTGCTCCGCACAATTCACAAACGAGCGTTTTTGCGTTCGTATCGCCGTCCTTAAGCATTGCAAAACAAATCTCGACAAGCGTTTTTTGCAAAGCGGAAGTAAATTTTTTATACTCGGAATCGGCGCAGGAAATCAAATAATTCCCCGCCGTGTGGCTCGATAACATATAAACGCAATCGTTAGGCGAAGCCAAGCCGTCAAGATCGAGCAAATTCAACGTTTCGTTCACCGCCGCAGAAAGCGCCTTTTGTAACATTTGAGGCGTGATATTTACGTCCGTCGTTAAAAAACAAAGCGTTGTCGCCATATTCGGGCAAACGCGAGCGTTCCCTTTAAAAATCGCGCCGATTTTGCAACGGTAATCCCCCACGTCGAACGCAAAAGAGATTTGTTTTACGCTTTTATCCGTCGTCATGATGTTGCGCGCCGCGGCCAAACTGTGTTCGTGCGAACTGCCCACGTTTTTCGTTAAAGGCTCAATATTTTGTAAAATATTTTTTGGGTCAAAACGCGCTTCAATCTTGCCCGTAGAAGCAATCAAAATCTCTTCCGCATCACAATGCAAGCGCTTGGCAACGTCTTTACAAATCTCCTTTGCCGAACTTTCCCCATTTTCTTGAAAAACGTTCGCCACACCGCTATTTACAAAAACCGCTCTTGCGTAGCCGGCACGTATATGCCGTTTACTCACCGCAACAGGTGCGCCAATCATTGCGCTTTGCGAAAATACGCCTGCCGCGGGAAAACGCTTTTCCCCGACGATCAAAGCAAGCCCGTTAAACCCGCTCGCCTGAAATCCCGCAGGCGCGCATACGCCGCCCTCAATCGGTTCTAATTGTCTGTTTACTCCATTCTTTCGCATACGAAGTTTCTCACTCTCCCACAAACACGAGTTGCGATTGCACGACAATCTCACCCGCTTCGTTAAAACCGTGCGCTAAATAGCTGCCGTCTTCTTCTATTTTGCGGTAAAATTTCAACACGTCCCCTTCGTGGCATTGCTTCACGTAGGAAATGGAAAACTTCTTCAATTTCCGATTTTTAAGTTCTTCAATGGAAAAACAGTTGAAACAATAATCGGCGTAGCGCGTGTTGTTCACGTGCATATTGTGATCGTATTCGGAATTTGCAATCGTTATCGTAAATTTCAACTCACCGTCTTCCGGTTTGAAAGCGGGGATTTTCCACTTCACGTTTTCAAAAACGCGCGAGGTGTTATACGTAGAATAATCCTGATTGTCAATCACCTTCGACGGCAACAGTTTCCCCGTTTTTATATCGACAAGACACCAGCGCGACGAAGCGTTTATAAGCAGTTGCCCGCTCTTAGACAACATTTGATATTCCCTGCCGAACACTACGTACGAAGGCGGTGTGGGCCACGTTTTAAGCGCAACCGTTTCTCCAAGCAAAACAGGACGGAAAAATTCCATACAGATATTCGTTACCATAAACGCATACCCTTTCGGCTTCACAAACGCATAGCCAAACCCAAGCTCGTCCGCACTCGAACAAGCGACTTCTTCCATTAAAGAAAGTGCGACGGACGTTTTCATTTCGTCTTTGAAATCCGCATCGCAATATTTGATTTGAAATTCTTGGATATGTTCGTAAGGTTTCATAACGTATTCAATTATACACTTTTTTCCTAAAAATGTCAATGCCAAAACGCTTTTTAAGAAAAATTTGAGTCAAATATTTGCCTTCTCGACGTTTTTTGTCGCAGATATGATTGACATTTTATTCTATTTGTGATATAATACTTAACGTAAAGTATAAAATATTGTCTTTTTATACCTGTTTATATCTGACATAGCACTACTCTGTCAGACAAAATATACAAAAGGAGAGCTTGTATGGACGAGAGAATGGATGAAGTTCAAGGCTTGACGGGCGGCGAAGAACAGAATTTCGGCATTAGTTCCGATTTGATTCGTGGACACATCAATACCATTATTTTACGCAGTTTATACGACGGCGATAAATACGGTTATGAAATCATTGACGAGATTGAAAAGAAAAGTGGCGGTTTGTATACGATTAAGCAACCCACCCTTTATAGTGCGTTGAAGCGTTTGGAATCTCTTAAATACGTTTCTTCGTATTACGGCGATTATTCGAACGGTGGCAGAAGAAAATATTTCTCCCTTACCGATAGCGGAAGACAGGTTACCGAACAAAATCTTTCCGAATGGGAATATTCCAGAACAATTATTGACAGTTTGATTTCGGACGGTAACGCACATTACGATTTTTCGTTCATCACGGACAAGCAAAACGAGCTTGTAGAATTAAAGCGCGCACTTGCGGCGCGTGAACAGGCGCTTGAAGATGAAAAGAAAGCGCTTGCCAATCTTCGCAACGAGCTACAACGCGAACGCGCACTACTCTCTACACAAAGCTCTTCTTTAAGCGTACAAAAGGACGATTTCAAAGAATTAAAAGAGAAAGTTGACGAGCAGACACGCGAACTGGAAGAAAAACGGCAAGCTCTTGCAGAAAAGGAAGGCGAAATTGCCGCAAAAGAACTTGCGCTTGCAGAAAAAGAGCGGGAGATCGAAGGCGCAAGATTAGAACTTGAACGCCAAAGCGCGGAGATAAGCGAATTGAAGTTGCGTTTGGAAGCACAACAAGCGGCATTCCAAGACAAGGAGCGCGAAATCGCTTCCCTTCGCGAAGAAAACGCCAAGCTTGAAGAACTTTCTCAAAATGCGGTAAATAGCGAAGAATTAGAAGAAGCAAAAGCCGAACTTTCCGCCGTGCAAGCAGAGCTTGAAGACAAGAAAACGGTGATTGCAGCGCTTAATTCTGCCGTTGCCACGCAAGAGAATACAATTTCCATCTTAAAAAGCGATTATGAAAACAAATCCACGGAATTTTATAACCGCGGATTAGAACTTCGTGCCGTACAGGCACAATTAGACGCACAAAAAGAACGTCTGGAAAGCGATAAACGCGCAATCGAAGAAAAGGAATCGGAGCTTATCGCGCGTGAAACCGCTTTACAAGAAAGCGTGAATAACGCCAAACTTACGGAAGAATCCGCTTGCTCTACTCGCGAAGAGCTGAAAAATCAGCTCGAAACATTAGAAGTTGAACGGTCCACTCTTCGTGCCGAAAATGATGCCTTGGAAGAACAAAAGGCGCAATTACAACGTGAACGTGAAGAATTAAAGGGAATGCGCGAAGCGTTACAGGCGGAACGGACAGAAATCGACCGCAAAACCTACGACGTTACACAACGCGAATATGCGTTGCAAGAAGCGCGCCGCACAATGGACGACAAGGAAACGAAAACAAACGCGTCTACGGAAGAGATTGAACGGCTTCGCGAAGATTTACAAACACGTGAAACAGAGCTTTTACGCGGTAATCATAAACTGCAAGAAGATTTGGCTATCTTAGGGCAGCAACAAAAAGAACTTTCTGCGCGGCAAAGTGTTTACAATCAACAACAGCTTGATTTTATCGCACGCAAAAACGCGCTTGCCGCACAACAATTTGATTTTGCAGATAAATTGAGCTCTTATAACGCGCAAGTCAAGTTATTCAACGAAAACCTTGAAAAGCTTGAAAATGAACGCGCTTCACTTCGCTTAGAAGAACAACAACTTGAAGAACGTGCGCGCGTTTTAGCACTTGAAAAGTCAGAGCTTGAAGAAAAGAAAGCAAAATTTGAACAACAAAAGGAAGAAACGGAAAAGTTACAAAAGGATATGCAGGCACGTGCCGCTGACGAGTTGTCAAGCTATCAACGGCAACTGAACGATTTACGCGAACGGGAACTTGAACTTGCTCGCAGGGAAACCGATCTCAACAACGCCGCGCGCGAATTCCGCTCTCAACAATACGCAACGTATTCGACCAACAACGAATATGCCTACGGATATGCGCAACGACAACCTGAACGCTACGATTATTATAACGCGCCCAACCCTACGCAACCTAACAATCGAACGGAAGCAAATTTCAACGATTTACGCGAACGGGCTCAATTGGAAGGAATCAAACTCAACACCGCAGGAAATATGGGCAGAACCAATCTTTCTTCGCAAGTTACGGCTGAACGCCAAGCGGCGAATACTATCGGTTGTTATAACGTTGGACGTACTCTTTTCAAATCTGCGTTTATCGTATTTTGCATTATCGCGTTTGAAAGCTTGATTGCATTCTTCATCAAAGATTATCTCGGCGTGAACGCCGTGTATCCAGCCGTCGGCTTTGCGCTTGGCTTTATTATGTTCATCTCTTGCGCGATTACCTACGCTTGCGGATACAGATCCAGAGCAAGACGTCGCAAGCATCCTTCATATATCTTGACTGCGGCAGTCGTGTTCGTGATTACCGTGATTATTGTTACTATGGTGGCTGTATATTGCAAGGCTCAAATGTCCGACCCCGCGCAACTGCTTTCGTTCGTGGTCATTCCCGTAATCTATTTAATGAATATCATTTTCTTCGTCGCGTTCTATTATCTTTTCTCCGTTCGCGCCTCGAAGAATTGACATTGACTAACATTTAACTCGCTCCCTGATTATGGGGAGCGAGTTTTCATTATTTTTAAGTATATACACAAAAAATGGTTGACGGTTGAGTTTTTATTTGTTATAATATCAAAGTAATCTTTCGGAGGCGTAGCTCAGTTGGTTAGAGCGCTACCTTGACATGGTAGAGGTCGGAGGTTCGAGCCCTCTCGCGTCCACCAAAAACACACCCTTGCGGGTGTGTTTCTTTATTTTTCTATAATTTTACCATTTTCTACGGCTAATATTCGATCTGCAATCGCTAGTGCCGCGGGGCGGTGCGTAACGATTAGACACGTTTTATCTTTAAGAGTTCGCACGTTTTCTAAAAGTCGCGTTTCTGTTTCTCCGTCAAGCGCAGACGTCGCTTCGTCTAAAAGCAAAATCGGTCGATCGGACAGGATTGCACGCGCGACGGCGAGCCGCTGCATTTGACCTTCGGAAAGTCCGCCACCGCCTTCTGTGAGCGGCGTTTGTAAGCCTTGCGGCAATTCCCAAACAAATTCCGCACAGGAGGCTTTAAGCGCTTCTTCTATTCGTTTTTCCATATTTGGCAATTCGCCCGTAAAAAACGTCAAATTTTCATATATCGTGCCCGAAAACAAAAATTCCCCCTGTGGCACGTAAGCAAACAAGCCCCGCTCTTTTGCCGTAAGCGGTTTTTTATTTCCTTTTCCATCGTCAAGCCAAAGCCCACCGTCATTTGGTGTAAATACGTTTAAAAGCAATTTGAAAAGCGTACTTTTCCCTGAGCCAGAAGCGCCCGTTAAACATACGATTTCGCCTTTTCCTATCGTCGCGTTTGCGCTTTCAAGCACGTTGTCTCGCCCGTAAGTAAACGCCACGTTATCTACCGTAATATCTTTTAATTCTTCGTAAACGGCAGCTTCCACTTCCCCTGTTGCGATCGTTTCGCAAGGTAAAGACTCAATTTCACTTAAACGTTCACCGCTTGTAAGCCGTGCGTAATACACAGGCACAATCGAAGAAAATGCCGAGAACGGGTGTTTGAGTTGCATTAAAAGCAAAATCACGGACAAAATCGAGCCGTAATTCGTATTGCCGTTCAACACGCTCAAACTGCACCAAACCACGGCAAAGATTAAACCGAAATTACCAAGCAAGGCAAACACTGCGTTCATAAGCGAGCGCAAACGCATTCTGCGCATACGTTTTTGATAATAAAGTTCGGAAATCCCTTTTGCTTTTTGCTCCGTTTTCGCTTCCGCGCCGTACGCTTTGATCGTCATCACCGAAGAAATACCTTCTTGCATGAACGCGCGAGAATTTCCGTCCATCTCCAACACTTCTTTTTGACGTTTTTTGATTTGTTTTCTAAAAAAGGCAGTAATCCCGCCGAACGCGCAACCGCAAATTACGTAAATAATGGTGAAAAGCGGATCAATCGTCAAAAGCGCGGCAATCGCGCCTAAGCATTGTACAATCATACCCACAACCGCAGGCAATAAACCGACTGTATCCGCCGCCACTTCTTGAATATCCGTCGTTAAACGGTTGAGAAGCTCGCCGCTATGATAGCCTTGAAGTTTTGCATAATCGGAGCGCAAAATCTTGCCGAACGTGCGAGTGCGAAGCTCTGCCGTAATTTTCGCACGTAAATGCTCCGCCGCATACCCTGAAAACGTTTGTAAAAGAATACGCACGAGCAATACGCCTAAAAGTACCGCCGCAAATATCCATAAAAGTTGCGTGTTTTTATCAGATGCACTATTGACGAGAAATTGCACCATGTACGCAAAGGCGAGCGATAAACCCGTTGAAATCACGGTTAAGCACGTGAGAAAAAATACGAACCCGCGATACGGACGCATCTCATTTTTTATCCATTTTTTACCGTTTTCCGCCTTAATTTTGTTTTCCATAATCTTTCTCGTTATTTTCTAAGCCCTATTTTACGCAACACCTTTCCGCCAAATGCACGGATTTTTTCTATCATACGCACAAAAAAGCGACGGAATTTATACGTTTTTATCCTTTTTTCCGCATAACGGATATATTTTTTATCCGTGCAAAGAATATGCTTATCTTTACGGAAAAATTCGGTTAAAACGCCTATCACCGCATCTTCGGGTACGTTTTCGTCTACATAGCAATTATCCCCGCGAATGATATACCCGCCGTCAACGGCTCGTAAAACGCGGTGTAAAATGTAAGCTTCACCCCGCTTATAAAGCGCAACGTCTAACCGCTTCAAGCGCTGCGTTTTAGACTTCACCACAATCGTATCCCTGCGGTTTTTGAGCATAGGTACCATACTCACACCCACCGTAGGTCCGATATACACGCCCTTTTCTATAAGAACGTCTTCTATTTTCCATTTTTCATTCGTAGAGTCCATTATTCAGCGAATCCGTTTTTTTCAATCGTTTCTACAAATTTTTCCACGTCAACGCGCGCAGTTGCTTCGTCGACGTCGTATTCTCCAAGTAGTGCGGCAACCCCTTCGTCAACCGTGTGCTCTTCGCTAAAAAATTCCCAAAGAAACGCACCCGTTTCGTTTAAATTGATCATACCGTGAAAAACCTTGCTCATTTCTCCCACGGGCACGACAACATGTTCGCCGCCTACTTCACGCACTACAAATCCTTTTTTAATCTTCATCCTTTTACTCCTTTTTTAATATTTATAAACTTTCCCCGTAAGCGCTTCAAATGATTTTTGCACCGCTTGTTCTGAAATGTCGCATTTAAGAAGATAGCAGGGAATTTCCCTTACCAATTTATCCGTAAGCTCTAACGTGAGCGCGGCGTTCTTTTCATCTTCGGGGAAAAGTATTTGCAGGAAAATTCTCGAAGCTGCCTCCGCTGGCGTTAATTTTACCACGGAATTTTCTTTCGCTTGCTCTAAAAAGCAAAATCCTTTCAAGGGTACGCCCGTATTATAACCCAGACCTTCTTTGCCCATCCACGGCGTGCCGTAAGCGATAAAACTGCCGTTTTTATATTCCAAAATCGGCTTATCGCCGTTGACAATTTTCGTAGCATTTATATGCTTTAACCAAAGCCCTGTATGCGTGGATTTTCCCGTGCCACTACGACCTAAAAACGCGTAAGCGTTACCGTCGTATTCCAAAACCGCAGCGTGAAGAAGCATACGATTGAACGCAGGCAACTGACGACAGATTGCGCGATACAAGCAAATATTTTCGATATAACCGTCGGAATATTCGCCCGAAAGCTTCTTTTCCGCGTAAAATTCTTCCTTTGTTATCGACACTTCTAAATCGAACGGAGTGCTTTGATCGGTAGAAAGATATTTTTCGCAAAATACTTCCGTATATTTGCATCTGTTTTTGATGGAAATGCGCAAATTCGCAATTTCGTAAATCATACTTTCTCCTTTCCGTGTGTTTAAACCCGAACTTCGCCCCTTTCCCCAAGTAAATCTGCGTGTTTTTCCAAAATCGGATCAATTTCACTGCGAATAAATTCAACCGTTTGCGACGGCGCTCTGCCGATAAAGTTTTTCGCGTCGAGAATTTCGTCGAGTTTATCCCAAACAGGCTTGAACATTTTGTCTTGTTTGATAAGGTCAATCAAGTTATTCTCTCCGCCTTCTACCTTGACGTTCTTTCCCGCTTCCATAGACAAAACGCGAATTCTTTCGTGCAATTCTTGACGGTTACCACCCGCTTTCACGCAAGCCATCATAATATTTTCCGTTGCCATAAACGGCAATTCCGCACGGATATGCTTTGCGATGACTTTCTCATATACCACGAGATTTTCCGCAACGTTCATATACACATTCAAAATTGCGTCTACCGTCAAAAACGCTTGCGCGTTGACAATACGGCGATTTGCCGAATCGTCGAGCGTGCGTTCAAACCATTGTGTGGAAGCCGTGAGCGCACTATTCATAGGCAAAGAAATCGCGTAGCGCGCGAGCGCGCCGATACGTTCCGAGCGCATGGGATTACGTTTATACGCCATAGCGGACGAACCGATTTGATTTTTACCGAACGGTTCTTCGATCTCTTTCATATTCTGCAAAATGCGAATATCGTTGGAGAATTTGTATGCGCTTTGCGCGATTTGGGAAAGTACGCAGAGCACGTTATAATCAAGCTTTCTTGGATACGTCTGCCCCGTTACACCATATACCTTTTCATAACCCATTTTCGCAACGACGCGTTTTTCAAGCTCTTTCACCTTTTCTTCGTTGCCGCTGAAAAGTTCCATAAAGCTTGCTTGCGTGCCCGTCGTGCCTTTCACGCCGCGAAGACGGATATTCTCTTTCGCGTGCATCAAGTTTTGATAATCCATTTCAAGATCTTGAAGCCAAAGCGTGGCGCGCTTGCCTACCGTGGTGAGCTGCGCGGGTTGCAAATGCGTAAAGCCGAGTGTCGGCACATCTTTATATTCAAGCGCGAATTTTTTCAGTTTGTCCATCACGTTGACAAGCTTTTTTAAGATAATATCGAGCGCGTCGGCAATCATAATCGCTTCAGCGTTACAATCGACGAAGCAACTTGTTGCGCCTAAGTGAATAATCGGCATAGCTTTTTTTGCGTATGCACCGTATGCTTTCACGTGCGCCATAACGTCGTGACGTACTTCCCTTTCAAACTTCGCCGCAAGCTCGTAATCGATTTCTTCCGCGTAGGCTTTAAGCTCGTCTACCTGTTCTTGGCTCACGTTTAAACCGAGTTCCATTTCCGATTCCGCAAGCGCAACCCAAAGTTTTCTCCAAAGTTTAAAACGCTTTTCGTCGGAAAATGCTTCTTGCATTTCCTTACTTGCATAACGGGTAGTTAAAGGATTGTTATATATACTGTTATCCATACGCTCTCCTTACGCTTTAACAGGCTCGGCATACGAAACGCCAAACGTTTCCGCCGTAACTGATTTCATCTTTTGTTCTTCATACGGACGGTCGCTCCAATCCGTTTTTGTTTCCGCAATCGCATCCACCGTTTCCATACCTTCAATCACTTTTCCAAACGCCGCATATTGCCCATCTAAATAATCCGCGTCGTCGTGCATTACGAAAAACTGCGAACCTGCCGAATCGGGATGCCCCGCTCTTGCCATGGACAAAACGCCGCGAACGTGCTTTATATCGTTTTGCACAAAGCCGTTGCCTGAAAATTCGCCTTGGATATGATACCCCGGCCCGCCTGTGCCCGTGCCGTTGGGATCGCCGCCTTGAATCATAAACCCTGCGATTACGCGGTGAAAAATAAGTCCGTTATAATACCCCTTTTGCACAAGCGACAAAAAGTTGTTTACCGTGTTGGGTGCTTTATCGGGATAAAGCGCCGCTTTAAAAATTTTTCCGTTTTCCATTTCAAACGTTACGATAGGATTGCTCATATTTTTACCTTTCCTTTTATTCTTCGAATTTTTCCACTTTTACGTTCGCTTCGTTGAAAAGCGCGAGCGAGAAATCGTCGGGATAGCCTTCTTTATAAACTACGCGACAAATGCCCGCGTTGATAATCATTTTCGCGCAAATCACGCACGGTTGGTGCGTGCAATAAAGCGTTGCACCGTTGATATTGATGCCGTGTCTTGCCGCTTGAATAATGGCGTTTTGTTCGGCGTGAACGGCAAAACAAAGCTCGTGCTGCGTACCGCTTGGAATGTTCAACTTCCTACGCAAACATTCCCCCTTTTCTTCGCAGCTTTTTATCCCTGCGGGAGCGCCGTTATACCCCGTTGCCATCACGCGTTTGTCCTTGACAATCACCGCGCCAACGTGGCGGTTTTGTTGATAACAGCTCGACCAACCTGCTACCGTTTCAGTAAGCTCCATAAAACGTTTGTCCCATTTGTCCATTTTCGGCATTGAAATATTCTCCTTTTCATTTGTATCCATTATAGATTATAACATATTTTAAGGTGAAAATCAATCCTTTGAAACGTATTTTTCATTTTAACTTCCTTTTGCTAAAATTTTTCGGTAGTTTTTTCCATTTTTTTGTTTGATAATCCTTAAAAGGTGTTTATAATATAACCGTATAAAAAATTCAAGCGCATTTTTGCGCCAAAAATTTCGGAGGATTATTTTTATGAACATTAAACCTTTATTCGACAAAGTCGTCGTGGAAAGCGTGACTGTGGAAGAGAAAACCAAAAGCGGCTTCTATCTTCCTTCGTCCGCCCAAGAAAAACCGCAGACCTGTCAGGTCGTTGCAGTCGGCCCCGGTGGGATTATCGACGGTAAAGAAATCGTTATGCAAGTAAAAGTGGGCGACAAGGTGCTTTGCTCAAAATACGCAGGCTCGGATTTTAAAGTGGACGGCAAAGAATTCACGATTATCAAACAAAGCGATATTCTCGCAATCGTGGAAGACTAAAATTAAAAGGAGATTAAAGTTATGGCTAAACAGATTAAATACGGCGAAGAAGCAAGAAAAGCATTGGAAACGGGCGTCAACGTGCTCGCGGATACCGTGAAAATTACGCTCGGTCCTAAGGGTAGAAACGTAGTTTTGGATAAAAAATTCGGCGCTCCCCTGATCACCAACGACGGCGTTACGATTGCAAAAGAAATTGAACTTGGCGACCCCTTTGAAAATATGGGCGCACAACTTGTTAAAGAAGTTTCCACGAAAACAAACGACGTGGCGGGCGACGGTACGACGACGGCAGTCGTTTTGGCGCAAGCAATCGTGCGTGAGGGCTTGAAAAACCTTGCGGCAGGCGCGAACCCTATCATTTTGAAAGAAGGTATTAAAAAGGCGGTTGACACCACCGTGGCGCATTTGAAGGGCATTTCCAAAGCCGTTGAAAGCAACAAAGCCATCGAACAAACCGCTGCGATTTCCGCGGGCAACCCCGAAGTAGGCTCGCTTATTGCAAAAGCTATGGAAATCGTGGGAAAAGACGGCGTTATCACCGTTGAAGAAGGCAAATCTATGAACACCGAACTGAATACGGTTGAAGGTATGCAATTCGACCGCGGCTACGCTTCCGCGTATATGGTTACCAACACCGATAAAATGGAAGCGGTTTTGGAAAACCCCTATATCCTTATCACCGATAAGAAAATTTCTAATCTTCAAGAAATTTTGCCCGTAATCGAACCCCTTGCACAACAAGGCGCAAAACTTTTGATTATCGCGGAAGACGTGGAAGGCGACGCACTCGCAGCACTTATCGTTAACAAGCTTAAAGGCGTGTTCAATTCCGTTGCCGTAAAAGCCCCCGGATTTGGCGATCGTAGAAAAGAAATGCTTCGCGACATTGCAACGCTTACGGGCGGCGAAGTTATCTCTTCCGATCTTGGGCTTGAATTCAAAGACGTTACGCCTGATATGCTCGGCAGAGCAACGAGCGTGCGCGTAGACAAGGAAAACACCACGATTGTCGGCGGCGCGGGTTCTGCGGAAGATATTAAAGCGCGTATCGCTTCTATCAAATCGCAAATCGCGGAAACCACTTCCGATTATGACCGTGAAAAGTTGCAAGAACGCCTTGCGAAACTCGCGGGCGGCGTTGCGGTTATCAGCGTTGGCGCGGCAACCGAAGTGGAAATGAAAGAAAAGAAACTTCGCATTGACGACGCGCTTGCGGCAACCCGTGCAGCTGTGGAAGAAGGTTACGTGCCCGGTGGCGGCAGCGCTCTCCTTTCTGCTATTCCTGCTGTGAAAAAACTCGTCAACTCCTTAAACGGCGACGAGAAAACGGGCGCGACAATCGTTTTGAAAGCCTTGGAAGAACCCATCAGACAAATCGCGAAAAACGCAGGCCTTGACGGCTCGGTGATCGTTGACAAAGTTCTTTCTTCCAAGAAAGCAAACTATGGTTTCGACGCGCTTAACAATAAATATTGCGATATGGTAGAAAGCGGTATTATCGACCCTACCAAAGTTACCCGTTCCGTGCTCCAAAACGCGGCTTCCGTGGCTTCGACGCTTCTCACCACCGAAAGCATTGTAACCGATATTCCTACCCCCCCTGCTCCTATGGCTCCCGCAGGTGGCGATATGGGCGGTATGTATTAAAATAAACGCTATTCATTGAATGATAAAAGAACGGTTACTCTTCGTAGCCGTTCTTTTATCAATAAAAACAAAATATTTTTCAAAAGGTAGCCTTTTTGGCTTGACATTTTATAAATTTTTCACTATAATGTCATAGTAATCGTTCCATGCTGCTATGGCTCAGTTGGTAGAGCGCGTCCTTGGTAAGGACGAGGTCGCCGGTTCAAATCCGGCTAGTAGCTCCAAGCCCGACGTATTGTCGGGCTTTCTTCTTACTGTGAACCCCGCCGACTAAGGTCGGCATAAGGAAATATAAAAAATGAATAATGTTAATAAAACTTTATACATTCCATTGTACGGAAAAGCTTTGGTTAGTAAAAAAGGGATCATTTTAAGTGATAAAAAAGCGGAAGAAATTTGGGCGAGTGAAAATTTTCCGTTAAAAGGAAAATCGAAATCCAAGTGGCTCGCTTACTATATGGGTATGCGCTGTGCCGTTTTTGACAAATGGACATTGCATAAACTGAATGAATATCCAAATAGCATTGTTTTACATTTAGGTTGTGGTTTGGATAACCGCGCTCATAGAGTGGGCGTTTCTCACACGCATTGGTACGACGTGGATTTTCAATCGGTTATTGACGAAAGAAAAAAACATTATAAAGAAACAGAAAATTACCATATGATTTCGGCGGACTTAAAAGATAGCGCCTTTATCGAAAAGTTGCCTAACGCCACGTATGCTATTATTATTTTAGAAGGCGTGAGCATGTATCTTTCTAACGAAGAATTACAACAGCTGCTCGCAAAATTGAACGGGCAATTTAAACATTTATTCGTTTTGGTGGATTGTTATACGCCGTTTGCCGCAAAAATGAGTAAAATGAGAAATCCCATTAACGACGTGGGTGTTTCGACTGTTTTTGGATTGGAAAACCACCAAATTTTAGAAGAAACTACAAAACTAAACTTCGTAAAGGAACACAAAATTACACCGCAATACTTAATAAACGAATTGCACGGTTTTGAAAGGTTTATCTTTAAGTTTCTCTATGCGGGAAGTCTTGCCAAAAAATTATATAAACTCTATGAATACGAAAGTTAAATGAAAAACAATTTTGTTTCCTATTTGCAAAAAAAGAAGCGATTGAAAATCAAACGCTTCTTTTTATTTTTTTTAATTATTTTGCGTATTCTACACCGCGGAATTCGCGGATAACGTTAACCTTAATCTGCCCAGGATATTCAAGCTCGGTTTCGATCTTTTTCGCAATGTCTTTCGCAAGGAAGAGCGCTTGCGCGTCGTCTACCTGTTCGGGTTTTACGATTACGCGGACTTCTCTACCTGCTTGGATTGCATAGCTCTTTTCCACGCCACGGAAGCCTGATGCGATTTCTTCCAGCTTTTCCAAACGCTTCACGTAGTTCGTGCCCATCTCACGGCGTGCCCCAGGACGTGCGCCCGAAATGGCGTCTGCCGCTTGAATGAGTACTGCTTCAATCGTTTTGGGTTCAACGTCGCCGTGGTGCGCCATAATCGCGTTGACGATATTGGCGTTTTCCTTATACTTTTTCGCAAGATCCGCACCGATTTGGATATGCGTACCTTCTTGTTCCTGATCTACCGCTTTTCCTATATCGTGTAACAAGCCTGCGCGTTTTGCGAAGTTGACGTCCAAACCAAGCTCCGCAGCCATTTGTCCCGCAAGCGTTGCCACTTCGATTGAGTGTTTATAAACGTTTTGACCGTAGCTCGTTCTAAACTTCAAGCGACCGATCAGTTTAATCAGTTCAGGGTGTAAACCGAAAATACCTGCTTCGAACACCGCCGTTTCACCCGCTTCTTTGATTTGCAAATCCATTTCACGGGTAACTTTTTCCACCGTTTCTTCGATTCTTGCAGGGTGAATTCTCCCGTCGTTGATGAGTTTTTCAAGCGATAATCTTGCAATCTCACGGCGTACGGGATCGAATCCCGACAAAATCACGACTTCGGGCGTATCGTCTACGATCAATTCGATACCCGTCGAATTTTCAAGCGCACGAATATTTCTACCTTCACGCCCTATGATACGCGCTTTCATATCGTCGCTAGGAAGCGGCACGACGGAAACGGTAATTTCCGAAGCTTGATCCGCCGCGCATTTTTGAATGGCGAGCGCAACGATTTTTTTCGCGTTCATATCCGCTTCTTCTTTTGCTTGCTGTTCCAAATTGCGAACTTGCACAGCCACGTCATGGCGGGCGTTATCGAGAATTTCTTCCGTGAGCAAGCGTTTTGCTTCGTCGCGGGTGAGTTGCGCCACCCTTTCAAGCTCTTGAATCATCAGTTCATGTTGCGAACTTAATTTGTCTTGCAGTGCCCTAACTTCTTCTTCCTGACGGAAAAGATTTTCTTTTTGTTGTTCAATGAGTTCCGTTTTTTTATCGAGCGCGTCTTCCTTTTGAGAAATGCGTTGCTCCATGCGTTGAATCTCCGCTTTCTTTTCACGCGTTTCACGCTCGAAATCGTTTCTTAATTTTAAGTCCTGTTCCTTTGCTTCAAGAAGCGCTTCTTTAAGTGCTCTCTTGCTTTCTTCTTTTCCTTGCGCTTTAATACGTTCCGCTTCCGCACACGCCGCGGATTTAATGTCGCGCGCTTGCTTTTCCGCCGAGCCGACTTTCTTTTCCGTGCTCGTTTTGTAAACGAAAAAGATTATAAGCCCCACGAGCAAACCTACAACGGTAAGAACGATACCAAGCCACAAGGGCATCGTGTCAGTGAGAAACAGGACGCTCAAATTAACGTTATGCATTTTTGTGCCTCCTGCCTTTAAAATTAATTATTGATAAAACCGATTATGCAAACGGGTTTTGGACGAAACCCGACCTATAATTTTTTCTATCAGTACTATTTTACAATATCTTGCGAAAAAAGTCAAACGTTTGATAGAAAATACTTCTCAATTACCGCAAATAATTTCATAAAAAATGGAAGAGTTGGTATTCTCTCCCATTTTTCTTTTTTTATTCCGTTTTATGTCGCTTTATTCTGCTTCTGTTTCTTCTGCGGATTCGTCCGTTTTACCCTTTGCTACGTCGCGGATTTTTTGTTCAATCTCCGCACGAACCTCGGGGTTCTCTTTCAGATACATACGCGCTTTTTCCCTGCCCTGCGCAATCTTATTGCCGTTATAGCTGAAAAATGCGCCGCTTTTTGCGATAACGTCAAATTGTACACCCATATCGAGAATGCAACCTTCTTGCGAAATTCCTTCGCCGAATACAATGTCAAATTCCGCCTGTTTGAACGGGGGCGCGAGTTTATTCTTGACGATTTTCGCTTTCGTTCTGTTACCCATTGCGCCGTCTGCGTCTTTGAGCGTGTCCATTCTACGAATATCCAAACGCATACTCGCATAGAATTTGAGTGCCTTGCCGCCCGGAGTCGTTTCGGGATTACCAAACATAACACCTACTTTTTCACGGAGTTGATTGATAAAGATAACGCAGGTTTTCGATTTGTTTACGATTGCCGTGAGTTTACGGAGTGCTTGCGACATCAAACGTGCCTGCAGGCCTACGTGCGTATCGCCCATATCCCCTTCAATTTCTGCTTTGGGGGTAAGCGCCGCAACGGAGTCGATAACGATAATATCTACTGCGGAGCTTCTGACCAGCGCGTCCGTAATATCGAGCGCCTGTTCACCCGTATCCGGTTGCGATACGTAAAGATCGTCTAAATTTACGCCTAATTTTTTCGCGTAAACAGGATCGAGCGCGTGTTCTGCGTCGATAAACGCCGCAACGCCGCCCATTTTTTGCGCTTCCGCAATCGCGTGGAGCGCAACCGTCGTTTTACCCGAAGATTCAGGACCGTAAATTTCGATTATTCTACCGCGCGGAAATCCGCCGATTCCAAGCGCGAGATCAAGCGTTAAACAACCAGACGGAATCACTTCAATTTCCGTTTTCCCCGCTTCGTCGCCAAGGCGCATAATCGAGCCTTTGCCATACGCCTTTTCGATCTGCAACAAGACCGCATCCAGTGCTTTCATCTTTTCCGTGTTCTTTTCGTTTGCCATTTTATATCTCCTATTTATTTTTTACCGTTTAATAATATTGTTACATATTTTTCAGTTGTTTATACGCTAAAAACAATGCGTAGTTGATTGCCGTTTCCGTGATCTCTTCACGCGTGCCGTCGAATTTATAACGGTATACGTACACTCGTTCCGCCGTTCCTACGGCAATATAGCAAAGCCCTACGGGGAGTCCTGATCTATCCGAGTTCGGTCCCGCAATCCCCGTCGTCGTGATACATATATCGCAATCGCCCGTTGCCATAAGCCCTGCCGCCATTTCATACGCCGTTTGCTCGGAAACTGCCCCGAACGTTTTGAGCGTATATTCTGAAACACCGAGCCGTTTCATTTTCGAAAGCTCACTATACGTGTTTAATCCTTCAAAATAGACTTCGCTTGCCCCCGATATGGACGTTAGTTTTCGCGCGATTCCACCGCCTGTAAACGATTCCGCCACGCTAATTTTTTTATCGCGAAGCTTTAACAGCCAAACGAGCTGCGCAGGCAAAGGCGTACCGTCCAAGGCATAAATACTCTCTTCCAAACCTTCCGCAAAGATACGCAAAACGTCTTCGGACAAACGCTTGGATATATCTTCCGCATAGACAAGCTCGATCACGTCTTCGCCGTAAGAGCGCCTATGGCGATATTCGACTTTGCCGCAATCAAACGCCTGCGCGCGCGCAATTAAGGCTTTAATCTGCGCTTCCTTTGCGCCTATAGAGCGAATCTCCGTTTTATCCGTGTTCATCTCTTAATCCTTTTTATCTTGCAAAACTTGCTTGTTTTTAATCACGTAGGAAATACCCGACCATACGGTAAGCACCGTTGCCGCCGTAAATAAGGCGATACCCACGTACGCGAAAACGTTTGCTACCGACAAGGGAAGATTTACCGCGAAAATAAGCACGAAAATCGCCACGTCTTGAAAGGTCGTTTTGTATTTTCCAAGTTTATCTGCCGCCATAACAACGCCACCTACCGCCGCAATCTGACGGAATGCGCTAATGATCAACTCTCTCGCCAAAATTACACAGATAAAAACTGTGGTTACAATATAGACGATTGCTTGCAGTTGCCCAAACAAGGCAAACAGAGTGTCTTGCATAGTTAAAAGCAAGATCATTGCCGTAGCAACAAGCACTTTATCCGCGATTGGATCGAGAAATTTTCCAAGGTTGGTAACGAGCCCACGCGAGCGGGCGATATAGCCGTCGATAAAATCCGTGCATGCCGCGAGCGCAAAAATAATCGCTGCAATTCCATAATTAAAAGGTAAAATGCCGTCGAGAAAAAAGACGAGCACGAACACGGGTATCATGCAAATTCTCGTAATGGAAATCTTATTCGGTAAATTCATTCTTGATAATCCTCCGTTTTTCCGTATAAATCATAGCTATCCGCACGCTCTATTCGCACGGTGTACACTTCCCCTTGTTCCGCTTCGTGGGCGTGGAAATATACCTTGCCGTCAATGTCGGGTGCGTTGAAATACGCCCTGCCTACGAAACAGCTCTTTTCGTAATCGATGCCGTCGCAAAGCACTTGAACCGTCTTACCAATGAAGCCTTGCAAAATGTCCGACGATATTTTCCGTTGCGTTTCATATAACGCGCGAACGCGGCGGTTTTTCGTTGCGTGATGAACCTGCGGTTGCAATCTGTATGCCGCCGTGTCCGGTTCTCTCGAATAGGCGAAAAAGCCGCAATTAAAGAGTTTTGCTTCCTGCAAAAACGCTTTCATGTTTTCAAATTCTTCTTCCGTTTCCGTAGGAAAACCACTAATGAACGTGGAACGAATTGCAATATTCGGGATTTTCTCTCGCAATTTTTTCAAAAGATTTAAATATTTCTCACGCGTACCCTTTCGGTTCATCAGCTTTAACACGCGATCTTCACTATGTTGTAAGGGTATATCGATATATTTAAGTATTTTTTCGTTTTTTGCAATCTCGCCGATCAGTTCGTCGCCAATCACGTCGGGATAGCAGTATAATAAACGTATTTTCTGAATATTGTCAAGTTTGGAAAGCGTTTGCAAAAGCTCGACAAAACGGTTTTTTCCGTATAAGTCTTCGCCGTAGCGCGTTGTGTCCTGCGCAACGAGAACAAGCTCTGCAATCTCTCCAAGCTCTTCCGCTTCTTTGACAAGGCTTTCGATTGGATAGGAACGGTATTGTCCGCGAATTTTAGGAATCAAACAATAGGTACAATGATTATAGCACCCGTCTGCAATCTTCAAATACGCTACGTGTTCGTCCGTCGTAAGCACTCGGGAATAGGAATATGCATCTTTTCCCTTCCCTACGTAATTTTGCCGTTTATCTTCCGCATACGACTTGTCCAACGCCTCGAAAATCTTCTCATAATCGGAAATCCCTAAAAACACGTCTGCTTCTGAAAGTGCGCCGTAAAGCTCGCCGATAAATTTTTGCGGCAAACAACCGCTCACCACTATTTTTTCCAAATTGCCTTTTTTATAATCCGCACACTCGATCACCGTTTCAATCGATTCTTTCCGCGCCGATTCCAAAAACGCGCACGTGTTAATCACTACAATCTGCGCTTTGGATAAATCGTCCGTTAGACGGCAATTGCGTTCTTTTAACAGTCCGAGTAGTTTTTCCGTGTCCACGCGATTCTTATCGCAACCGAGCGAAATCACTCCGAACAACTTTTCTTTGAACATTCTTTCTCGTTCCTTTGCATAAAGTTTAACATAATAAATATGACAACGTTATGCCTGTTTTATAATATTTAAGGATTTTTTAATGTTTTAAAGAGTTCCGTATTTGCTTTCAAATTCTTCTTTGGTGATAAGCACTTTACGCGCTTTTGCGCCGTCGAAGCTGGAAATATAGCCCATATCTTCCATCCATTCCACGATTTTACCCGCCTTGTTATACCCAACGGAACATTTTCTTTGGATCATAGAAATGGACGCGCTTTCACTCAAAATCACGTAGCGAAGCGCTTCGATATAGACAGGCTCAATCTCTTCATTTCCACTTCCAAACGATTCTCCGCCACCGCCGCCACGCGCATTGTTAATAAACGTTGTGGCACTCTCGTCGTAATACGCTTCGTTATTCGATTTGATAAAGCTAACAACGCGTTGCGAATCTTCGGAAGAAATGAAAGCACTCTGCACGCGAACGGGCGTGTTGATTCCTTGCATGGTATAAAGAAAATCACCTTTGCCGAGTAATTTTTGCGCGCCCGATTGGTCGAGAATAACGCGGGAGTCGACGTCCGTTGCCACGGCAAACGCTATTCTTGTGGCAAGGTTACTCTTGATAACGCCCGTGATGACGTCCGTAGAAGGACGTTGCGTTGCAACGACGAGATGAATACCCGCCGCGCGCGCTTTTTGCGTCAGGTTTTGAATTCTGTCTTCAATGTCCTTTTTCGCGGCAAGCATTAAATCGGCAAGCTCATCAATAATAATCACTATCTTGGGCAAACGCTCGTTTTTATCCAAATGAGAATTGTATTCGTCTAAATTGACAACGTACGTGCCCGCGCGGCTCATTTGCTCAAACAAGCCATATCTGCGGTTCATTTCCCCGATTGCCCAATTCAAGCTTTGCACCGCCTTATTCACGTCCGTGATAATCTCGTTGATCATCAAGTGCGGCAAGTTGTTATACAACACGAATTCCGTCTTTTTCGGGTCAATCAGGATAAGTCTCAATTCTTCGGGGGAATATTTATAAATTAAACTGATAATAAGTGAACCCAAGAAGACGCTCTTGCCTGAACCTGAAGAACCTGCCACGAGTAAGTGTGTCATTTTGGAAATATCGCCGTAGACTTTACGGTTCGCCACGTCCTTACCCATCGTGAACATAAGCGACGAGGATTTTGCATTTACGAACGTATCACCCGTAAGCATACAACCAAGCTGTACGAATTGGCGCACTTTATTCGGCACTTCGATACTTACAACCCCGTCTTCATAGTTCGGATACACGTTCACGTCGCTCGCGCGGAGATTGATTGCGAGCGATTCGTCAAGCGCAACGACTTTGCGCGGGGATATATTACGGGGAATGGTTACGTTATAACGCGTAACCGTAGGCCCGAACGTAACGGAAGCAATCGACGCGCCCATTACTTTGAAGTCTTCAAGCGTGGCGAGTATATTCTCTTTCGTTTCTTCCACTTCGTCTGCATTGGACGTCGGTTCTACGTCCCGACAATCAAAATCGTCGAGCGGAACACGCTTATAAGGGCGTATTACGCGGGGTTTGGGAGGCGGAGGCGGAGGCAACGGCTCTGTCTTTTGAACGGGTTGTTCAATCACAGGAGCAGGATCGGGTTGTGTTGCATCTAAACCGCGGCCTGTAAATCGGTCGCTTGTTTCAATCGACTCAATTTCCCGTTCAGGCTCGCCAAAGCCCATTCTGCCGCGCGGCTCTGATTCTTCGCCGCGAAGCGTATACGGATCATCCGCACTCTCTTCTTCATCAAAAATATCAATCCCCCTGCCGCGAGGCTCGTCCACTATGCGCGTAGGCTCGGCTTCGGGTTCTATCTCGGACATACGGAAGGTTTCTCGCGCAAAATTTCGATCTTCTTCGTCGTTTCCGAAAATATTGGGATTGCGGGAAGAAAACAATTCTTTATAATTCAGTTCTTCGTCCGCTCTGCTCTCCGTCTTTTCTTCTATCGGAGCATAAGAAAGTGTTTCACTTTTCGTTACGGGTTGCTCGTAAATAGGTTGCATAGGCTCGATTTGTTCAATCGGCTCTACCGCTTCGGCTTTTTCTGGCGTACTTTCATAGCTCTGTTTAAAATATTCGTCCGAGCGGTCGGTGAATATTTTAAGCGGTCTGTTCTCTTCGCCGCGATTTACCGACGATTGATACGCCGAAGTGTACGAAGAATATCCTTCGCTAACAACCGGCGTTTGCAGGGGTTCTACTGGCGGGCGTTTGTTCACTCTTGCATTGGGATCAAAAATCAAATTGCGTTTATAATTTTCCGCGGGGGTTGTTCCGAACAGAAATTCTCTACTGTTTTCATACGTACGCTCTACCCTTTCTTCTGCGTGCATAGTCTGCGGCGTTCCGAACGGTGAAAACGCTCCACCCTTTTGCACCGCTTGCTTGTCTATCGCGCCCGTTGCCGCTTCGTCCGAAAGCGTAAATGCGGGACGTTGGGGGACGGAAGCTTCAAAGCCCAACGAATACGCGCTTTGCTGGGGTTGTACCGATTGTGCAGGTTGCGTGGATTGCGTAAATGGCATAGGTTGCGTAGGTTGTGTAAATGGCATAGGTTGCGTAGGATTTGACGCTTGTTCTAACGGTATTTCTACGGGACAAGCAGTTCGTTCGGGCTGCGAGGGAGTTTGCGACGCTTCTTCGCTACCGCGCTTACGTTTGAACGAAAGATAAGTTAAATAGGCGAAAAACACCGTGAGAATAGCGAGCACGACGAGCGCGCCGACCTTGGTTGTGAGTTTGGAAAGCATAAACACCAAAGCTCCGCCCGTCCAACCTGCAACGGTCGCGGCGGGGAAATTTTTCCCCGCGTTAAAACATTCGGCAAGATAGTTCTCCGCCTCCCAAGCATACGTCGTTGCCGTATGTACAATCAAAAGTGCGCAAGAAAGCGTGAGCGCAATACACCAGCCCGTCCTACGGTCCTTCACAAGACGTTTGCCGATCAACGCCATAATGGACAGATATAAGCCGCCAAAAAGTAAGGGATACGCAAGATACCCTAAAAGCCCGATTAAAAAGGCGTGAACGGAAAGCCCAATCTCACCAAAAATGAGATCGCGAGTGCATAATATCAAAATTGCGCACACGCAAAAAAGCGCGCACACGGCACAAAGGCTTTCTTTGGTGATAAGATCCGATTGCTTTTTATTCGTTTTTTCTTCTTGCTTTTTCAAAGGATTATTCCTCCTGATTATACTCTTCTATTATAACATTTTTTTTTACATTTATCAATAGTTTCACACGAAAAAATCGGCGAAAAGCCGAGATTTTTTTAATTTCTCGTCCTTTCGCCAATAATTTTCTATTTATTGCAATTCTTTTAATAAATACTGCGCCGCAAAGTATATATCCCCTGCACCTAAAAACAACGCAACGTCCCCTTCTTTGAGCGTCTTTTTCAGCCACGTCTTTAAAACGTAAACGTTCTCCGAATACAAACAACCCCCGATCGATTCCGCTAATGCTTCACCGCTCCCTTCCCCGTCGTATTTTTCTCGCGCCGAATACGTTTTATAAATCATTAAATTTTCTACGCCGCGAAGTACGTTTATAAATTCTCGCATCAGAAGCTTTGTTCGGGAATAGGTGTGCGGTTGAAAAACAACGAAAAGGCGACCTTTGCATATCCCCTGCGCCGTGGCGATTGTCGAAGCAATCTCGCGAGGATGATGCGCATAATCGCAGATAAAACTTGCTCCGTGATATTCCCCCAATCGCTCAAAACGGCGTTTGACTGCTCGAAACGTTTCCACGCCGCGACGGATTTCCCGCTCGTTAAACCCGAACGAACGCATTGCCGCAAACGCCGCAAGCGCGTTATATACGTTGCATTTTCCAATCGCGTTCAGTCGAACTCTGCAAAGCGCCTTTCCATATTCTTCCACTGTAAACGAATACCGCTCGCCATGAGCGCGAAGTTCGGTCGCGCGATAATCCGCAAGCGGATTTTCAATACCAAACGTCGGAAAATCACCAAGGGATAGGCAGTTGGGGTCGTCTGCGCATACGAAAGCCGTTTTTGCCCTGTGGGCGTAGCGAGAAAAACAATCGATCAAATCCGCTTCACTTTCGTAACATTCCATATGGTCGCGATCGATATTTAAAAGTATTGCTGTTTCTGCGTGGATTTTTAAGAAATTGCGTTTATATTCGCACGCTTCCGTAACAAAATATTCCCTACCCGTGAAATGAAAATTCCCAAACAGAGAATCCTCCCCGCCGATATGCGCTGTGAACGGTACACCCGTCGATTTTAAAATATGTGCGCATATGGATGTGCAAGTCGTTTTGCCATGGCTTCCCGCCACCGAAACTACGTGCGGAAAACAATCGCAAACAAGTTCTAAAAGTTCGCCGCGAGAGAGTGTTTTTTTACCAAGTTCTCGCGCTTTTTTTAATTCCGCATGCTCTTGCGGGATAGCGTCTGTATACACAACTACGTCCGCTTCCGCAAGTTCCTTACGCTCTCCGTTTGCGCCGATAAACGTTTTCACTCCATAAAACGCTAAACCGTCCGTTTCTTCACCTCTACGCGCGTCGCTACCTAAAACCGCATACCCGCACGTGGAAAGATATTTCGCAAGCGAGCTCATACTTACGCCACCGATACCGATAAAATAGATTTTTTCTGTTCCTTTTAAGCCTTTCAAAAACATCAATTATATATACGCTTGAAAAACCGATAATATGCAAAAAACGGCGCAAACATACGCCGTTTTCCGTTATATTATGTTATATTCTCTTATTTATCCCCGTTATTTCTCTTCATAAAGAAATCTACAAATCTGGGACGATGTTTCCGATCGACTGTTTCTTCCGCTTGATCCGCCGTAGGTTCGGGAATAGGATCGTCGGGTTCAAACGGCACGTTCATCGTTTGCGTAGGTTGCACTACGTTTTGGGGCATAGGTTGCACCATAGGTTGGGGGATCGGTTGCACAGGTTGCGGATAAGCAGGCGCGTAAGGAGGATAGCCGTAAGATTGCGCCTGTCCGTAGCTAGTAGGCTGTTGCGCTGCATAATACGGTTGCTCGTCTTGCGCTCTATCATTATACGCGTAATCGATCTTCTTTGAAAGCAGAGAAGCTTGACGCAGCGCGTTTTCCTGCGCTTCCGCGCCAACACCATTCTGTCCGCTCGTAAAGCCCGTGGCAATAATCACCACTTCCACTTCGTCCGACATACTCTCATCGATACACGCGCCAAAAATCACGTTTGCCGAATAATCAATCACGCCCTTCACAAGATCCGCTGCCATAACAACTTCGTCCAAAGAGAGATCTTTGCCACCGATAATGTTCAAAATGACGGAGCTTGCCCCTTCAATCGTGGTGTTGAGAAGCGGGCTACAAACGGCGCAACGCACTGCGTCGGAAATTCTCTTTTCGCCCTTAGCAACGCCGATACCCATATGCGCGAGCCCGCGACCTTTCAAGGTAGCTTTTACGTCGGCAAAATCAAGATTGATAAGCGACGGTTTCACAATCAATTCCGCGATACCGCGTATACCTTGACGGAGTACTTCATCCGCTACTTTCAAAGAATCGGAGAAGGACGTTCCTTTCGGTACGACTTGACGAATTTTATCGTTAGGAATGGTAATAATAGAATCCACCGATTTGCGAAGCTCTTCAATACCCGCAAGCGCGTTATCCATTCTGCGCTTGGCTTCGAAATTGAACGGAAGCGTTACGACCGCTACCGTGAGTATTTTCATATCTTTCGCGATTTTTGCGATCACGGGCGCCGCACCCGTACCCGTACCGCCACCCATGCCGGCGGTAATGAACAAAAGATCGGTGTTTTTCAAAGCTTCTTGAATCGCTTCTTTGTTTTCTTCCGCTGCCGCTTTCCCGACCGTGGGATCTGCGCCTGCGCCAAGACCTTTCGTAAGCTTTACGCCGATTTGAATACGGTTCGTAGATTTAGAACGGGCAAGCGCCTGATTGTCCGTGTTCACTACGATATATTCCGCGCTTTGAAGTCCCGATTCAATCAACCGATCAACCGCGTTATTCCCCGCGCCGCCGACGCCGATTACCTTGATTTTCGCTACACCTGAAAGGTTATTCGTTTCTTCGCGCTCAACTGTAGGCGCGGGAGCAGGCGTTTCAGAATAACCGAAACCGCCGTAATCTTCTCTTTCGTTAAAATCGTTAATCATTTCTTTTTCCCTCCGAAATTATTAAAAATCTTATAAAACCAACCGCGTTTCTTTTGGTCGGAAAGCGCCATCGTCAAAAGCGCCATTCGCGACGAAAACGCAGGTTTATCATAATAAGGCAAATCGGGAGCAACCGTTTCCGTTAATCGGTTGAGCCGTTTGGAAAGGTGCTCTGCCGCGCCCGCAACACCGCCGATCCCCTCGCCCGTTAAGCTTATGGGATTGACTGCAAGCGCAGAAGCCGCTTTCCCCCGATAATTTACCGTGAAGAAGTTTTCAACGTTTTCGCAAAGTACGTCTAAACCGCACTTGACAATCTCGTTGATCTTCCAAACAGGGAAAGAATATTCGCCGTTTTCACTCGTCCATTCGAGTTCCTTAGGAACGCTTCCCCCCGATACGTTCGCAGATTGCAAAATCTCTTCCGCCACCCCGTATTCCACGTCTAACTCTTGCATTAAGGATACCAGTACCGTCCCCAACCCACAATCGAACGACTGTTCACGCACGATACCGTTGCCATAAACAACGGAAATCGAAGTGGATAAGAACCCCACGTCGAGCAAGAACGCATATCCCTCTCTACGCTTAGGCGGAAGCAAATACAAAGCCTGTGCCAGCGTTGACGGCAAAAACGTCGGTACGTTAAACCCTAAATCTTTGATCACCGACGAAACTACGCTTACAAATTTCTCCGAAGCAAAATAATAACAAAGCGCGCCTTTTAAAAGAGTCGTCGGAACTCCGTAAAGATCGTTTTCCGTGAAATATTTACGATTATCTCCAAGCGTGAAATACATAGCCGAGCGACGGATCAGCTCCCCGCTCCCCAAAAGCTCGCTTTGTCCGCTTGTAAAGAGTGCTTCTATATCCTGCACGGAAATTTTACGTTTTTTAGGAAAAGAAATCGTATGCCCTTTGGTTAGCACCGACACAAACGGCGCGGGTACGCTTACGTAAATCTCTCCAATCACCCCTTCGTACGTTTGACGAACGGATGTTACGGCGGCAACGACGGCGCGACGGAAAGAATCTTCGTCGAAAAATCCTTCCGTGGAAAAGCCTTCGTATTTTTCCGTATGAGTGCCATAAAAAACGAACGTGCCGTTTACCCCTTTCGAACCGAGAAAAAACACGATCTCATACGATCTTATATCCAAAATCGCAACGCTTTCGTTTTTCATATCCTTCTTCCGCTCCGTGTGTCAGCTTTCTTAAAAACCGTATCTTATCACTATTATACACGATTTAAAAAGAAATGTCAATGAATTGAGTAAAAAAACTTAAAAAAACACGCTCGAAAGCGTGTTTTTCATAGCATTTTAACCGTCCATTGAATCCGTTTGGTGATAATCGTAAATTACTTCACCTAAAACGTCGGAAACGATTAACATTCCTTTGAGTTTTTGTTCAGCCGAAAGCCCTGTGTATTGCTCGATTGCTATCTCTGCTTTTTGCTCCGAGAGAGAAGAAGGATTTCGAACGTAGACGTTTACACCTTCGCGCGTTGTGAGTTTGAACACCGTTTCTTCTTCCGCGGAAGCAGGTCGCAACACTTGCACGGAAAGGATATTTCTGCGTATCCCACCAAGAAGATTAGATACCTTTTCCAAAAACGGAAATAACGTCTGTATACAACTATCCCCTGAAAGTGCTTCGCCCTTTTCCCCCGTTGCCGTAAGCCCCGAGATTAAAAGATTATCCGCGTGATCCGAGCGATTTTTATAATTTTCTCGAATCCCTAAAATTGTGCCGTCTATGCTTAAAATATAGTATTGCCCATTTTCCGCTTCCAAAGCGTAAACTTCTGCGTCTTCCGTAACTTCGACGACAAGGCGATTGGGGTATTTCTTTTCAAAACCCGTTACGTTAAAATACGGAAACTGCAATACAATCTCTTTTGCAAGCTCGTCGTTTGCGGAAAAAATACTCTGCTTTTCATACGCCGCAGTAAGTTTTTTCTGCAATGCTTCCGCTTCTGCTTTCGCCACTTCACTCACGACGGGTGCACGCACCGACACGGTGTCCACTCGATATACGGTCGTAACCCCTAGCACGGCGACGGATAAGAATATGAGCACCGTCAACACGATTACCAAAACGTTCTTTTTTCGCATCCTTTTTCCTCTTTCGTAATTTGTTTGATTTTTTAAATTTATATCCGCACACGACGAATTTTTGCGCCTAATTTTTTCAATTTATATTCAAAATCGGCGTAGCCCCTATCGATATGGGAAAGATCAAGCACCGTGCTTTGCCCTTCCGCGCCAAGCGCCGCCACTACGAGCGCCGCGCCACCGCGAAGATCGCTTGCCGTAACCTTCGCTCCGTGCAATTTTTCCACGCCGCGAATAACCGCCGTTCTACCCCGCACCGTTACGTCCGCGCCCATACGTTTGAGCTCTGCTGCATATTTATAGCGCGTTTCAAAAAGGTTCTCTACGACGAGCGTCGTTCCCTTTGCCGTGCAACAAAGCGCGGAATATTGCGCTTGCAAATCGGTGGGAAAACCGGGAAAAGGCGTTGTTTCTACCAAATCGACCGATTTAAGCTTTCCGCTACTCGCTAATATTATTTTATCATTTTTTGTATGTATTTTGCAACCGTTTTCACGCAGTTTATGTAAAAGTGCCGCAATATTTTCGGGCGGAACGCCGTTTATTTCGATTTCACCGCCACAAATCGCCGCTGCAATCAAATACGTACCCGCTTCAATCCTATCCCCAATCGGGGTATATTCAATCCCGTGCAAGCGTTTGACGCCTTCAATTACGACCGTACCGCCGCCCGCGCCCCTAACGTTCGCACCCATGGCGTTGAGAAAATTTTGCAAATCAACGATTTCCGGCTCTTTCGCCGCATTGCGAATCACTGTGATTCCTTCCGCTTTCACGGCGGCAAGGATAATATTTTCCGTTGCGCCAACGCTTGGAAAATCAAGCAAAATCTCCGCCCCGACAAGCCGATCCGCTTCACATTCAATGTATCCACCCTCTTCGGTAATCTTCACCCCTAAACGCTTTAACCCCGCAAGATGAAGATCGATAGGACGAAGCCCTATATCGCAACCGCCGGGATAGGATATTTTCGCGCGACGAAAGCGTGTGAGCACAGACCCGAGCATAAAAACGGAAGAACGCAGTTCCTTCGTAAGCCGCGGTGGGATTTCGTGGGAAACTGCGTTGGAGCTGTCGATAACGGCGCAATCGTTTTTGCGTTTAATTTGGCAACCGACTTCGCTTAATATGCGCAACATATTTTCAACGTCGGAAATCGTCGGCACTCCTCTTATTTTCACTTGTTCGTCGGTGAGAACGGACGCCGCAAGCAAGGGCAACACGGTGTTTTTCGCACTCTGCGCTTGCAATTTTCCGTACAGTTTTTCACCGCCGTCTATAATATATGTATCCATACGTTAAAGCTCCTTATGCTTTATTGTATGAGCCAACTTGTTTTTTTTGTGCCCTTTCTCTGCCATAAAACGGACGATCCGTTGCTGTCTGTGTATAGATCACACAACAAAAAAGACAGGTCAAAGCCCGTCTTTTTCGCATTTATTCTTTTTTAATCAATCGAAATTTCTTAAAATCATCAAACCCATTACGGCGCTGTATATTGATAATTTCCCGCGAAATTCGTTAACACGTAGGTGGCAATATTTTTACCGATCATTTCGTGCGCTCGATCAGTCCAATGGCAATTATCCGTGGTGTATATTTTAAGATTATCGGCATTGATGCCACTCATCACGTAATTATCGTATACGGGGATAGAAAACTTCTCGCATACTTCCTTGATCGCTTTCGATACTTCATAGGAAGTTATGCCCTCGGGGTGCGGATAGTTCGTTTGATAATGAGGGGTGATAAACAGCAGGAATGACGTGGGATATTTTTCTCTCAACGTCTTGCACAACAAATGCAAAGAACCGTAGGTCGTATCCGCCGTTTGATCCCCAAATTTTCCAAGGGGAACGCTAAACGTTTGATCGTTTACACCGCACATTACAAACACAAGATCCGCTGTGTCCGTCGTAATTTTTATTCTGTTATATACGTCTGCAATGGTATATCCGGATTTACCGTAATTGTTGATCGCGCTTAAACCAAGCATTTGCTGGATATATGTATAATACCCCTTATTATAATGCCGATTTGCTTCTGTTAAGCTATCGCCGTAGAAGCTTGCTTTTTTTTTTTTTTATACGGCGTTGCTTATGCCGCCGCCACTAATATTTCCAATCTTAGCCCAAGCACCGCTTGTTTTCTTGAAAATATCGGAAGTGGTTTCGTTCAAAAAGAAATCTCCATCTTTACCGAAAGAGTTGGAAGGCTCGCCTGCAAAACAATGCCACGTTGTGCCGGTGTCAGTCCCTTTCAAGGAAGCTACGGAAATCAAGTTCTTCCACGTCTCATCCCCTTCGTATTTCCATTGAATGTAGTCGGTCGTTGCCTGTAAAACAACTTGACGAGAATTTACGGTGGTTATATCGATAAGCGTTTTCCAGCTTATGTCCGATCCCGTTTTATATCTCCATTGGATTTGCCCAGCTTCCGTCCGCACTTCAATATTATCCGCGGCTGTACCCGGCTTACCGTTCTCGCCCGACTTACCATAGTTTTCCATAACCACAGTCCACGAATCCGCATCTTTTTGATACAGGATATAATCGTCCGTATCGATAAAATAGTCCCCCACCTTTGCATCCGTAAACGACGTGTGATTCGTTCCAGATTTCCAAATCGTCCCATCAAGCCCATCTTTGCCGTCTTGTCCGTTAGCACATCCTACCAACGCCGCCGAGCTTGCCACCATAACGCCTGCCATTGCAAGCGCTGTTAAACTTTTCTTAGAAAAAGAAATAAAAATCTTTTTTGCCATTTTGTTATTTCTCCTTTTTCTTATTCTCTAACAAACTTATTTTATCAGTTTCCATATTATTTGTCAAGCGTTTATAATAAAAATACGCTCCTGCATTTATAGAAGCGTATTTTTATAAGTTCGTAGGCTTGTTTCTTGATTTATGTACTAATTTTTTCCTTCGATCCCTTTCGCGAAACGGAATACAAAATCCCCATAGACGCCATCGTGATAATCAGCGAAGTATTGCCTGAACTTACCAGAGGCAAAGGCAACCCCGTCGGCGGAATACTCCCGCTTACCACGAGCGCGTTGATTACCGTTTGAATGCCGTAGACGAGCGTAATTCCCGAAGCGAGAAAGCACGAAAAGAAATCGTCCGCTTTTTCCGCCGCCTTAATACCGCGGAACACAAGCAACCCACTCACCGCAAAAAGCACTGCAATCCCAACAAAACCCAATTCTTCGCCTATGATTGAAAGAATAAAATCGCTTTCGGCAAACGGCAAAAAACGGTATTTTTGGCGGGAATTAAAAAGTCCCGTTCCAAACCAACCGCCGTTTCCAAGCGCATAGAGCGATTGAATGAGTTGATACCCCTCCCCGCGCGGATTTTCCCAAGGATCTAAAAAGGCGCTCAAACGGGACAATCGGTAAGGTTCGGCGATTATTAAAAGGGGCACGGCAAGAAGCGCAGGCACGAAAATCACAAGAAAATGCTTGATTTTCATGCCGCCCAAAAAGAGCATAGAAAGCATCAACAGACCAACGCACATGGTTACCGACATATTCGGTTCGATAATAATCAAAAGGCAAATTGCGCCGCCCGATATAAGCACGGGTAACACCCCCTTGAACGTGCGCATTTCCCCCATATTCTCCGCCATATACGCCGAAATGAAAATGACAAAGCCGTATTTGGCAAGCTCGGACGGTTGAATGGTTACGCTTCCAATCCCAATCCATCGAGTTGCGCCGTAATTACTTTTCCCTATTCCCGGCACGAACACGAGCGCAAGCAAAATCATAGGCACTATCAAAGCCACCCAACGCGCTTTTTTGCCTTTCAGTTTTTGATAATCAAACCGACCGCAAAAGATCATAGCGACAAACCCGAGCACAAACCCGATTGCTTGCTTTTTCGCAAAATAAAATTCGTCGCCGTATTGCGTTTTCGCAACGTAACCGCTTGCCGAATACACCGCTACCACCCCAAACGCCGCCAAAATCGCCGTTAAGATGAGTATCGAAATATCCCCGCGCGGTTTATTCGATTTTCTTGTCTTCCCCTGTCCCTGCAACGTTTTCACCGTCGATACCGTCGATACCGTCGACATCTTCGTCGGCTGCATCACCGTCGGCATTTTCGGGTTGTTCGAGTTCTTCTTGGATTTGTTTGGCTTTTTCAAGCGTGCGGACGATTTGGACAAACGCTTCACCTCTTTCTTCGTAACTTGCAAACTCGTCAAAGCTTGCGCTTGCGGGACTCAACAATACCGTTTGCCCACTCTTTGCAACCATTGCGGCAATTTTCACGGCAAATTCGAACCGATTGCAAACGGTTACACGCTCAAACGCTTGCTCTCTTGCGCATTTGAGAAGTTGGTAACGATTTTCGCCGTATAACACCGCGTGCACGACGGACGATTTTTTTAGCACGGCAAACAACCTTGAATAATCGTAACCTTTATTTTTTCCGCCTAGAAGAAGCACGGTTTCCCTCTTCATACATCCCACCGCTTTCACCGTCGCGTCCACGTTCGTACCTTTGGAATCGTCGATATACGCAACCCCGTCCACTTCCCCAACGAGTTCAATGCGGTGGCGCACTCCTTTAAACGCCGTGAGCGCGGCTACGATCGACTGCGTTTCTACGCCCATAATTTTCGCCGCCGCAATCGCTGCCAAAGCGTTTTGTATATTATGTAAACCGCCAATCAAAAGCTCGCTCGCTTCCACAATCTTTTCGTCCTTGAAATATAGTACGCCGTTTTCAAAATACGCTCCATTCACCCGTTCTCGCACGGAAAAGAACACTGTTCGTGCTTTCGTCCGTTCCGCAAACGAGCGCACGGTCGAATCGTCGTAATTTAACACCGCGTATTCCGCTTCCGAAGAATTTTTCAAAAGCTTTGCCTTTAAGAACACGTAGTTTTCCATATTGTAATGGCGATTCAAATGATCTTCGGTTACGTTGAGTACGATTGCGATATGCGGGCAAAGGGAATTGAGCGTTTCCAACTGAAAACTTGAAATTTCCGTTACCGCCACGCCCCGCTGCTCCAAAGCGCAAAAATCAATCATAGGTGTGCCGACGTTTCCGCAAGCTTTCGCTTGATACCCGCCCGCGCATAAAATTTCCGTGAGCATAGAAACGGTCGTCGTTTTTCCGTTCGTACCCGTTACCCCGATCACGGGACAACGCATATACCGAGCCGCAATTTCCGTTTCTCCCACCACCGCTTTTTTGTTGCGTTTAAACGCCACCGCGAGCGGATGATCGATTGGAATCCCGGGACTTAACACCAACACGTCGCAAACTTCCGACGTCTTAGAAAGCTGTTCTTTATTTACGCGCTTTGCGCCCTTTGCTTCTAATTCTCGCGCCGTTTTCTCTACACGTTCACTTGTAATATCGTCGTAAATATAAACCGTTCCGCCACGTGAAAGCAGAAACTGTGCAGCCGATCGTCCCGAGCGGGAAAGACCAAGCACGAAAAAGATTTGTTTTTCGGGATACATATTTCTCTCCTTTTTTATAACATACTTGCGATACACGCTATACCCGCAATCAAACTGATTACGAAATACGCATAGGATATTTTACTTTCCGAATATCCCTTTTCTTGAAAGTGATGATGCACGGGCGCCATTAAAAACACCCGCTTCCCACCCGTTACTTTATAATATATTACTTGGATAAGTACGGATATGACGGAAAACACGAAAGGCAAACCTACAATCGCAATAAAGAGCGCGTTGCCCGTGAACACGCCGATACACGCGGCAAAGCCGCCGAGCGCAAGCGAGCCGGTATCCCCCATAAACACCGAAGCAGGCGGAGCGTTGAAAAGAAGATATGCAAGGAGCGCCCCCACCAAAGCAAAACAAAGCGTTGGCATGGCAACGTTTCCCGCTTGCAGAGATATGATTATACCAAGCGCCCCAAAGAAAGGCACGCTCACCCCCGAAGCAAGCCCGTCTAAACCGTCGGTGAGATTGACGGCGTTGACGGTGGCGAGAAACACGAACACGCTAAGCGGCAAAATCCATACGCCAAGCTCGAACGTTACGCAGAAAAAGGGAACATACAATTTTGTTAAATCCGCGCGTATGCAATAGAACCCCGCCGCAACCGCAATCGCCGTTTGAAAGGCGAATTTTTGCCAAGCCCTTAACCCCAGATTTTCTTTATGCTTGCGTTTTAAAAAGTCGTCAATCAAGCCCACTGCCATATATGCAAGCCCGATTGCAAGCGTTATCACAAACGTCCGATCGGCTTTTTTTGTAAATAGAATAGCCGCGAGCACCGCCGCCGTAACAAACGCCAAGCCGCCCATGGTCGGCGTGCCGCCTTTGTCTTTATGTTCTTTTACGTAAACAAGAATGTTTTGCCCTGCTTTGAGCCGCCTTAAAATCGGAATGAGAATAAAACAAAACAAAAGAGAGATAAAAAACGCGACAAGCGCGACGAGTAAATACGTTTGCATACCGTTCAATCAAGAATAGTTTCCTGTTTTTCCTTTATTATTTTTTCGATTATATCATTGTCGTTGAAGGGGTATTTTATACCCATAATCTCCTGATCTTCTTCACCGCCTTTGCCTGCAATTAAAAGTACGTCCCCCTTTTGCATACGCTCGAGCGCGTATTCGATTGCCTTTTTTCGATCGGGTACGACGACGTATTTCATAGAAAATCTACGATAGCCTTTTTCTATGTCCGAAATAATGTCAAGCGGGTCTTCATAGCGCGGATTGTCCGAAGTAAGCACGGAAAAATCGCTCCGCTTTGCCGCCACTTCCCCCATAAGCGGTCGCTTACTTTTATCCCGATTTCCACCACAACCGAACAGACAAACAAGCCTGCCTTTACAATGTAATCGAAGTGCCGCAAGCGATTTCTCTAACCCGTCGGGCGTGTGCGCGAAATCCACGAAAACGTCTCCGCCGTGAAACGTTCCCGCTCGTTCCAAACGTCCGCGAACCGTTTTGAGCGCGGCAAGACCTTTCGACACGTCGTTTGCTTCTGCACCAAGTTCCATTGCACAAGCCGCCGCCGCAAGCGCGTTATATACGTTATGCCTACCCGTAAGCGCAAGAGAAACCCGACAAAGTCTGTCGTTTACGTTGAGCACGCATTCCGTACCGAAAAGCGATTCGTCTGTAATCACCGCAAAGGCTTCTGCGGGCGTATCCAAACCGTAATATAGCGTTTTCTGTTTGCCAAAATCTGACAAATTTTCGCTTTTTGTTTCACGTGTAACACCAAATCGCCGCCCCACCACGTCGTCGCCGTTGAGTATTGCAAGCGCGCAAACTTCCTTTGCAAAGAGCTTGCTTTTTGCACTTTCGTATTCGCGCATAGTACGGAAAAAGTCCAGATGATCTTGCGTGAGATTGGTGAAAACGCAGGCGGCGAAGCGAACGCCCGACGTTTTATTATAATGTAACGCGTGCGCAGAAACTTCCATTGCAACGCACTCTACACCGCCCGCCGACATTTCCGCAAGCGTTTTTTGTAACTCGATAGGGTCTGGCGTCGTGAGCGAAGAAGCGCATTTCCTGTCGCCGTAGCGCACGCCGAGCGTGCCGATTACGCCCGCTTTTTTCCCCTGCGCTTCCCAAATGGAACAAAGCATATTTGCCGTGGTCGTTTTTCCGTTCGTGCCCGTGATTCCCACCACTTTCATTCGCTCAGACGGATAGCCGTAAAACGCACTTGCAATCAAAGAAAGCGCAAGGCGACTATTTTGCACGAGAAATTGCGGAACGCTCGTTTTTACCGCACGCTCCGTTACAATCGCGACTGCTCCCTTTGCCACCGCTTCGCTTACGAACGCGTGTCCGTCCTGCTCGCCGCCTGTCAAACAGAAAAACAGACAACCTTTTTTTGCCTTGCGGCTATCCGCGCTAAGACTTTCTATCTCCCGTTCCCAATCCTTGTCATAAATCATTTCACCGCCCTTGATTTCGCTAACGAGTTTTGATAATCGCATACCCTTCTCCCCCTTGTCCTTATTATTCTATTCGTGCGCGCGCGGTTGTATGTTTTGAAGACGGTGAATTTCTACAAAAATTTTGCAAATAAAAAAAATGAGTTCCGCTTCACACAGAACTCATTCCTACTTTTTATATTTCTATCTATTATCTATCGTTGATAAGCTTGGTAAGCTCAACGGGTTCAACGATTTTGCCGTCTTTATAAACGCGCATATTTCCCGAAGCGATTTCGTCGATCAAAATGACTTCGCCGTTGTTATAACCGAATTCGAACTTAATATCCCAAAGATCTAAACCGATTGATTTCAAATCGTCCGCCACTACTTTGGTAATTTTGAGCGTTTGTTCTTTCATAGAATTGAACATTTCCATACTCATTACACCAAGCGCCGCCAAGCCTTCCGCCGTAACCAACGGATCGCCCTTTTCATCGTTTTTGAACGTACATTCTACGTAGCCACCTTTGAGCGGCGTACCATTTTCAATGTATTCGCCGTATCTTCTGATAAAGCTACCCGTTGCAACCAAACGGCAGATTACTTCCAAGCCGTGCCCAAACACCGTCGCAGGTAAAACTTCCATCGTCGCGTTTTCTATATCCGCCGAAACGTAATGCGTTTTGATGCCCGCTTTTTTCAATAATTCAAAATAATAAACGGAAGATTTTAAGTTCGCCTTACCAATCCCTTCGATCGTAAGTCCTACCGTGTTTTCACCCGGATCGAAAACGCCGTCTTTACCCGTGCAGTCGTCTTTGAACTTTAACAATACGTTGCCGTTTTCGAGCTTGTAAACGTCTTTTGTTTTGCCTGTGTAGATCTTTTCCATATTTATAAAACCTCTTTTATTAGAATACTTTTCTATTATATCAAATTTATTTGAATTTGAAAACAAAATGAAAGGCATTATTTAAAATTTTTTTCGATTTTTTTCGTTTTTTAAGGCGACGTCTTTAAACGGCAATCGGCGCAATATTCTTTAAATCGATAATGCCTTGAAAAATCTCTTTTGCGCACGGCGCGGCCACCACGCTTCCATAATACGCGCCCTTGGGTTCGTTTACGACGACGAGCGCGAGATATTTCGGCTTATTCGCAGGAAAAAATCCCACGAACGAAGAAACGTATTTTCCTGCGGCGATACGCCCGTTTTCAAATTTTTGCGCCGTACCTGTTTTACCGCCGATCTTATAACCTTCTATATACGCTTTCTTGCCGCTTCCTTCCTTTACCACCCCTTCGAGCATGCCCGCTAAAATTTTCGAAGCCTCTTCGCTCACCGTCCGCACTTTCACTTCACTATCCGCTTTTTTTAACACGTAGCCGTCGTTTGCATATACCCGTTTGACGAGCTTGGGCGTATAATAATAGCCGCCGTTGATTGCCGAAGCGGTTGCGCAAGCAAGTTGTACGCCTGAAACTGCAATCGTTTGCCCAAAACCGATACGGGCAAGATCGCAAGCCCGCACCGCCGCTTCGGGCATAAGCAAGCCATACGCTTCCCCGCTAAAATCAATCCCCGTTCGTTTGCCGAACCCGAATGAAGAAAGATATTCGTAAAAGGTTTGTTTGCCAAGAGATAGCGCCATATCCGTAAAGCACGGGTTGCAACTGTTATTGAGCGCTTCTGCGAGCGTTTGATTGCTATGCTTACCGTTCGCGTGATTGCTCCAACATTTTACTCTCGTTCCGTCCACCGCGCGGGTGCGCGAGCTTGGAAACACGTAATTGGGAGAAAAGGCTTTTTTATTGCCCTGCAAATACTCTTCAATATTGATTGCAGACGTTACGATTTTAAACGTCGAACCAGGCTCGTAAATATCGCACACGAGCGCGTTTCGGGAAAGCTTATTTAAAAGTTCCGTTTCGTTTCTCGGAATATCGTTCAAATCATAAGAAGGATAATTGGCAAGCGCGAGCACTTCGAAATTGTTCACGTTGAGTACGATACACGAAGCGGAAACGGGCGAATATTCCGCAGACGTTTTCGCGAGCGCGCTTTCGACAATCTGTTGTATGCCGTAATCGATTGTCAGCTCCACATTATAACCGTCTTCGGCGGGAAGATAGGTCGCTACGCTCCCGTCAATCTCCACTCCTACAAGGTCCGTTTCATACAAAAGCTCGCCGTTTTTACCCGACAGATATTCGTCGTAATATTTTTCAATGCCCGTCGTACCTACGCCGTCGGAAGACGTAAAACCGAGCACCTGACAAAGCGTTTCACTTTTCGGATAATAGCGCACGTTATCACGGGAATAATATACGCCGTCGAGCGAAAGCTCTGCAAGCGATTCGATATATTCCTTGCTGATTTTTCTCTTAATAGTTACTTCCGAAGCTTTTTTCTTCGTCAATTTTTCATAGAGCGTCGTGCTATCCATATCTAACGTTTGCGCCAAAACCGCAGCGGTCGAAGCTTTGTCTTTGACGGCGTTGGAACGGGCAAACACCGTGTATGCCGTTGAATTGTCGGCAAGCACCACACCGTTTCGATCGGTGATCTTGCCACGCTCGGCAACAATCGGAATTTCACGCGTCCATTGATCGAGCGCGCGATAATTTAGCTCTTCCTGCCAAAGCACTTGCACGTAAAAAAATCTGCCCGCAAGCAAACAAAAAAGAAAGGTTACCGCCAAGCTTATGGCGAGTAACCTCTTTCGTAAAACCGATATTGAAAAATCTTTATGCGTCCTTTTGATAATACAATACCTCTTAAAAAAGCTTTTATATATTGTATTATCTTTATCTTTCAATCATTCCTTGCGACTTTGCATATTCACGGATGGTTTCTTCCGATCTCGCCTGCGCGATACGGTTTTGGATTTCCGCGCTTTCTTCTACAAGCTCTGCTCTTTGCGCTTCAAGCGCTTTGAGTTGCAACGTTTTTTGCGTGATAATTTGCGTATTGATACAAATCACCGCAAGCATCACCGCAACAAGCGTTACGAATGCCGCCATAACGATTTTTGCCATACGAGAAAGGGAATATTGCGCTTCCTCTATCGCCGCAACCGCCGCAACGGGCGCTTGCACGGGCATTTCTACGGGAGCTTGTACTGCTACGGGTTTCTCTTCCGTGATACCGCCGAATTTTTCCGTGGTAAATACGGGCGATTCTACGCGAGTACGGACGTATTCCGTTACCGTAGGCATTTGCTCAATCGTTGTAATATTTTCCGCTGTGGGCGAAGTGAACACGGGTCTTTCGGGCGCGAGCACGGACGCGCGAACGGTATTGTCCGTTGCGTTGCTTTCGCCGAACTGTTTTTCTTCCGCTGCCGCCAAGCGACGATACCGCTCTTTAATGCCCGCGTTATGTAACTGGGCTTCCTGCGTTTGGATCTGCGTTTCCGTTCTTTCGTGTTCCAACAACGTTGCCATTTCTTCGCTCCTCCGTTTCCCCGTTTTTCTTTTTTTCTGAATTTCCTTATCTGTTATTTCTATCTAATTCGCTCCGCGATACGAAGCTTTGCACATTTACTTCTTGAATTTTCTTTAAGTTCCTCTTCACTTGCCGTAATCGGCTTTTTCGTAATAATTTTAATTTCCGGTTTCTTGCCACACACGCACACGGGAAAGCTCGCGGGACACGTGCAAGGCGATTCTAAATATTTAAACGCTTCTTTCACGATTCGATCTTCCAAAGATTGAAAGGTCAAAATAACGATACGTCCACCCTTTTTTAATCGGCGCGTCAACGATAACACGAGTTCATATAACCCGTCGAGTTCTCCATTTACTTCGATACGAAGTGCTTGAAAACTCTTTCTTTCACACGGTGCGCCGAAACGGAATTTCGCAGGAATACTCTTTTGAATAATCTCCGCAAACTCACCCGACGTTTTCAAAGGTTTGTCCGCTCTGTATTTTACAACGTTCCTTGCGATTTGTTTCGCGAACGTTTCTTCTCCGTACGTTCTAAGTATTCTTGCAATCTTATCTTCGGGATACGTATTCAAAACGATCTCCGCGGTGAGCGGTGCGCTTTGATCCATACGCATATCGAGCGGCGCGTCCGCTTGGCGATAGGAAAATCCCCTATCCGCGTCGTCTATTTGATGGGAAGAGATACCAAAATCAAGAATCGCACCGTCGATCTTATCAATACCCGCGTCTTCAAATACGCGTTCGTATTCTTTATAATTAGATTTATAGATTGTAAATCTGCCCGCAAATTCTTTTAAACGTAAATTTGCCGCAGCAATCGCTTCGTCGTCGAGATCGGTCGCAATCAGTCTGCCATTTGGCGTGGTGCGCTTCAATATCTCGTAAGAATGTCCTCCGCCACCGACCGTACCGTCAAACCAGATTCCACCTTCTTTTAAGGAAAGCCCCTGCATACACTCTTCGAGCATTACCGGTTTATGCGCAAATTCCAACATATCCGCTTTTCCTTAAATCCCGAGTTTTTTCAGTTCCGCGTCGTAATCGATACCTTCTAAGTATTCATAGTACCGTTCTGCCGCCCAAATCTCAAGCCGTCTGCCACGCCCAAGCGTTACGACGTCCTTTTTGATTCCCGCCATTTTCTTAAGGGCCGCGGGCAAAACCACTCTGCCTTGCGCGTCCTCTTCCGCCGAAAAGATACTTCCGAAGAATAACGTCGAAGCTTGGCTCGATTCGGAAATCCCTTCTTCGGAAAGCGCACCAAGCGTTTCGTCGAGATCTTCGTCTGCCATTACACAGATACAACGGTTCATACCACGGAAAAAGCTGTATGTCTTTTCACCGTGCTCTCCTGTAAGCTCCTTTTTGAACTTGGAGGGTATGCGCAATCTGTTTTTGTCGTCTAATTGGTGTTCGAATACGCCTTTAAACATTTCGCGTTTCTCCTCCTTTTCAAATTTCCTCAAAACAACACTCTGACGATTGTGTGATTCTATTATACAACCACTTTTGCCCCCTTGTCAACCATTTGAAACCACTTTTTTAAATTTTTTTTGATTTTTTTGGGATTTTTAACCACCCGAATCCCTTTTGTTTTCTGATTTCGCGAACATTTGTTCGAAAACAAGTTTATTTGACTTTTTTTTGCTTCCAAGGAAGTAGACGGGAGCATAAAAAAGAGAGGTGGCGGAAAGTGGTCGCTGCTCCCTATTTTCCATTCCCCTTTCCCACGCCAAAAAAGGTTCTCCACAATTCAACCCGTATAACGGGTTAGGTGAGTTATCCACAAAATTGCACAATCTCTTTGCCATGCCTGCGTTGCCGTCATAGGTTGGAGCGTTGTAAAACGTTTTAATTTGCTCTTTGATGAAAACGTAATGCGTGCAACCGAGCACGACGGAATCGGGTTTACCTTTGGGAAAAAGCGGAGAAAAATCGAAATCTTGATCGCTTAAATGCTTTTCGATCGTTCCCGCTAGCGATTCACAGGCAAACGGACGAATGATTGCACTTGGATATTTTCTCAAAGCGCAATCGCAAAGCGTACGGAATCGCTCGCTTTCACACGTAGCCTTTGTGGCGAGCACGAAAATCTCCCCGCCCCCTTTCGCCGCCGATAAAACGGCAGGTTCTGCCCCAATGATTGGGAACGCATATTTTTTTCGCAACATTTCTACGCAAAGCGCGGTTACGGTGTTACAAGCAATCACCGCCGCAGATGGTTGCAAATCCTTACATTTTTCGAAAATTTCAAGAACGTATCGCTCGATCTGATTTCTTGGAAGATTGCCGTACGGTGCGCGGGCGTTGTCTCCGTAATAATAAAACGTAGTGTTTGGCAAACGTTTTTTACATTCGAAAAGCACAGTTAGCCCACCGATCCCGCTATCAAAAAATAACACGCCACCCTTGGGAAGGTACATTTTTACCTCCTAAAATGAAAATTTTTGAAATTTTTACGCTTTTTTGCATTTTACCCTTGAAAAACATTTTACAATCGGGAAAATTTATGTTAAAATAGTCTACGCAATTCATTTGAAATAAAAAAAATCGGAAGAACAAGGAGAAGATTATGCCTAATATTAAATCCGCAAAAAAGAGAGTTTTGGTTATCGAGAAGAAAACCATGCAGAACAAAGCGATTAAATCCGCGCTCAAAACACAAGTGAAGAAATTCCTTGAAGCTGTGAACGCAGGCAACAAAGAAGAAGCAACGAAGCTTTACCCTGAAACCGTTTCCGCGATTGATTCCGCGGTTACCAAAGGCGTTATCCATAAGAACAACGCGAACAACAGAAAAGCTAGGCTCGCGAAAAAACTTGCCGCTTTGAACTAATAGCCACTACTTATCATATTATAAAATATGAGGGTCTGCCACTCGGTAGACCCCTTTTTTCGTGTCCAACCTAACCCGATTTTTTACACAATAAAGAACGTGCTTGAAAATTTTTGGCACGCACGTTAAAAAACTTATCAAAACGCCTTTCAAACGATTGACATTCGCGCGCGTTTCTTTTATAATATGTAACGACGAAAAGTTTATTTTTGCTAAACTTTTCGTTTATTATTAACAAACCCGCGGAGAACGGTATGCAATTAGGTAAAAAAATAAGGCGAATGCGCAATCAACTTGGGCTTACGCAAGCGGAGCTTGCCGATCGTTGCGAATTGACGAAAGGTTACATTTCGCAACTTGAAAACGATTTGAATAGCCCTTCTATCGCCACGCTCACCGATATTTTAGCAGCGCTTGGGAGTAATCTTTCTGAATTCTTTCAAGAAGAAAAAGAAGAAAAAATCGTCTTTAACAAAGAAGAATTTATCGAAAAGGATTCGGACGGCGTTCTTTTAAATTGGCTCATTCCCAACGCGCAAAAAAATATGATGGAGCCTGTGCTCGTCGAGCTTGCCGAAAATGCAGCCACGGCAGGCGACATTCCGCACGAGGGCGAAGAGTTCGGATACGTGCTCGAAGGCAAACTTGCGATCGTGCTCGGAAACAAAAGACACCTATGTAAAAAAGGCGAAGCGTTTTATTATCCCGCAAACAAGCCGCACTTTATTGAAAATAAAGGCAAAGGCACGGCTAAATTCCTTTGGGTTTCTACCCCACCTAATTTTTAATACGGAGAATGATACTTATGAAAAAAAATTCTGCTTTGGAGAATAGCTCCAAAATTATCGAGCTTGTGAACGTATGCAAGGAATTCGACGGCGTTTCCGTTGTGGAAAATATGAATTTCTACGTGCGCAAAGGCGAATTCATCACCTTTCTCGGTCCGTCCGGTTGCGGCAAAACGACTACGCTTCGCATGATCGCAGGCTTTGATATGCCTACGAGCGGTAAAATTTTACTCAACGGCAAGGATATTACCGCCCTGCCCCCCAATCTTCGTCCCGTAAACACGGTGTTTCAAAAATATGCGTTATTCCCCCATTTGAACGTATTTGAAAACGTAGCGTTTGGACTGAAACAAAAACGCGTGGAAACAACCTACGTCGACAAAAAAGGCGTAGCCAAAACAAAAATGGAAAAATTGCCCGCGCACGTGATTGCGGAAAAAGTGAAAAAGGCACTCGAAATTGTGGATTTGAGCGGTTTTGAAAAACGGAGTATCGCTACCCTTTCGGGCGGACAACAACAACGTATTGCCATTGCGCGCGCGATTGTCAACGAGCCTGAAATTTTGCTTCTCGACGAGCCACTCGGCGCGCTCGATCTTAAAATGCGCAAGGAAATGCAGCTTGAACTCAAAGCCATGCACCGCCGTTTAGGCATTACCTTTATTTATGTAACACACGATCAGGAAGAAGCGCTTACCATGTCCGACACGATTGTCGTTATGGCAGACGGCGCCATTCAACAAATCGGCACACCCGAAAGCATCTATAACGAACCCAAAAATACCTTCGTTGCCGACTTTATCGGTGAAAGCAATATCTTCTCAGGCGTTATGCCCAAGGACGGCGAAGTGCGTTTTTGCGGCAAGAAATTTGAATGTTTAGACGGCGGCTTTGAAAAGGATGAACCCGTGGACGTAGTGGTTCGCCCCGAAGACGTTAAAATCAAAGCCGTGGAAGACGGCATTCTCAAAGGCAAGGTTACTTCCGTTATTTTCAAGGGAATCCATTATCAAATTCTCGTGCAATGCGGCAGATACGAGATTGAAATTCAAAGCACTTCCGCGCCCGAAGTGGGCGATATGGTTGGACTTGTCATCAAGCCAAACGGTATCCACGTTATGAAAAAGGAATTCCGCGTCAACAAATTCACGGGCGTTATCACTAAGCGCAACACCGTCGAATTCGGCGACGGAGAGTTTGATTGCGACGTTACGCAGTTGTATCCTGGAAGTCATTTAGACGAAGAAGGATATTTGATTACGGCAAAAGGCGAAAAACTCGATCTTACCGACGTGGAAGTAAACGTGGAAGTCGATTTGCACGATATTACTATGAGCGACAATTTAGACGAGGGCGGCGCGCAAGGACATATTATTTCCTTGATTTATAAGAGTGAATATTACCGTTATATCGTCCGCACGGAAAACGAAGAAGATTACGTGCTTGCGTGCGAAGATCTTTGGAATGAAAACGACCTTGTAAGCTTGATTATCCCCAAAGACAAGATCCGTTTGACGTTAAAGGTTGCGGAAGGAGGAAAGAAATGACGCAAATGTCGCAAACAACACAAGCGAAACCCAAGCTTCATTTTTCCAGAAAACTACTCGCAATCCCCTACGCGTTGTTTTTGGCGGCGTTCGTAGTAGTCCCCCTTTTGATTGTCGTATATTACGCATTCACCGACGACGCGGGAAAATTTACATGGGAATACGTGCGCGTGTTTTTCACCCAAAGCGGCGAAGGCTTGCTCGGTTTCTTCCAATCGTATAATTTCAAAACGATTATGCGCAGTCTGTTCATCTCCACAATGAGCACGATTGTATGCCTTTTGATTGCATATCCCGTGGCGTATATTATCGCACATTGTAAACTCAAAAACAAATCCACCCTTTTGCTTTTGTTTATCGTGCCTATGTGGGTAAATTTCGTGCTCCGCATCAACGCGCTCAAAGAACTGTTCGTATGGCTCGGCATTTACAATAAATCGGAAGCGTGGAATATCGTGAACACCATTATCGGTATGGTTTACGACTTCCTCCCCTTTATGATTTTGCCTATCTATACAACGATTATCAAGATTGATAAAAGTTATTTAGAAGCGGCGAAAGATCTCGGCGCAACGCCTGCGAAAGCCTTTTTAAAGGTTACGCTTCCACTTTCCAAGGCAGGAATCGTAAGCGGCGTTTCTATGGTGTTTCTTCCGTCTATGACGAACTACGTCGTATCCAATTATCTCACCTTTAGAAACGTGAAGATTATCGGAAAACTTATCGACGATTATTTCACGGGCGATTTATGGCACGACGGTTCGTTTATCGCCTTGATTCTGCTTCTTTTTATGTTTCTCGTAACGTGGCTTACGGGCGGCTTTGAAGCGGACGAACAAACGAACGCGAGAGGTACTTCGTTATGGTAATGTTGAAACGTATTCTCAAATGGGCGCTCGTGGGACTCGTGCTCTTCTTTATCTATTTCCCCATTTTATTCTTGACGGTAAACAGTTTTAATCAAAGCGATCATATCCAAAATTGGACGGGATTCGGCTTCGACCATTACGCCTACTTTTTCAATTTTGAAAACGAGCCTATTCGTATCGTCGGACAAACGTTACTTCTCGCCGTGATCGTAGCTCTGCTTTCTACCATACTCGGCACAATCGGTGCAATCGGCATTTTCTATTCCAAAAAGAAAACGAGCGGTGCGCTCACCGCAATCAACCGTATTCCCGTGATCAACGCGGACGTCGTAACGGCGATCTCGTTCGCCCTGCTCGTATCGTTCGTGGGGCTTGATAAATCGACGTATTTGCCGTTACTTCTCGGTCAAATGCTCTTATGCACACCGTTCGTTGTGTTGTCGATTATCCCCAAGCTTCGTCAAATGGATAACAATCTCTACGAAGCGGCGCTCGATCTCGGCGCGTCGCCTACCAAAGCGTTGTTTTCTGTGATTATTCCGCAAATTTTGCCCGGGATTATTTCGGGATTCTTGCTCTCCGTAACCTTATCTCTCGACGATTATATTATCGCCGCTTACACTAAACCCGATTCTTTCCAAACGATTAGTACGCATATCTACGGTTTGGATAAAAACAATATTATGGGCGCGAAAATCAAAGCGGCGTATTGGGCGTTTACTGCGATTATTTTCCTTTTGATTGTGATCGCGGTCGTCGTTTCTAATATCATTGCATATAGAAAAATAAGGAGCAAAAAAAGATGAGAAAGATAAAAAAATTATTCCCCTTTGCTCTTATTGCTTGTATTTCTTTCAACGCTCTGACGTTTGGCAGTTGTGGCGAAAACGGCTCGGAGAACGTACTCCGCGTGGCAAGCTGGGACGAATATATCTGCGAAGGCGGAGAAGACAGCTACGTCGGCGGCGACAGTCGCCCCCTTTACGAAGAATTCGAAACTTGGTACGAAGCAACCTACGGTAAGAAAATTACCGTGGAATATATCCCCCTTCAAGATAACGAGACTATGTATAACAAAATCAAAATGGGCGATTCTTACGACATCTTATGCCCGTCTGAATATATGTGTATGAAACTCGCCGAAGAAGGGTATTTGCAAGAACTACCCGAGTCTTTCTTTGATAAGACGAATGAAAATAATTATTACGCAAACTACGTTTCTTCGTATATCGACGGCGTATTCAAAGACGAAGCAATGAATCTTTCCAACGGCACGTCCCTTTCCAAATACGTGGCAGGCTATATGTGGGGCTCAACAGGCTTCGTCTTTAACCCCGAAACCGTCGATCGGAACGACGTGAAAAGTTGGAAGGTTTTTTTAAACGAAAAGTATAACCGCAAAATTAGCGCGAAAGATAACGTGCGCGATTCCTATTTCGCGGGGCTTGGTATGTACCACGAAGATTTTTTGCTTGGTGAAAAGGCGAAATACGAAGCAGGTACGCTTTCAAAAGCCGATTATAAACACGAGTTATTTACAAAAATGAACGACACGACTTCTATCTCATCCGTGCAAAAATTGCTTGAAAAAATGCGCGGCAATCTCTACGGTTTGGAAACAGACGAAGGTAAGCTTGATATTATCACGGGACGTTTTGATATTTCCTATCAATGGAGCGGCGACGCCGTCTATACCCTCGATATGGGCGAAGATGAAGAAATGCGCGACGAGCCGCTATATTTAGAATACTGTATCCCCGAATCGGCTTCCAATCTTTGGTTCGACGGTTGGGTGCTTATGAAAGATTCGAAAAACGTGGATGCGGCAACCGCATTTATCAATTTTCTTTCTATCCCCGAAAACGTCGTTAGAAATATGTATTATATCGGCTATACAAGCTGTATCGGCGGCGACGAAGTGTTTGCGTATTTGGAAGAAACGTACGGCGCAGACGAAGAAGAAACGGATGTCGTTCCTTATGATTTGAGCTATTTCTTCGGTGAAGGTCATACACTCACCACCTACCCCGATCAAATCCATAGACAATTATTTGCCCAATACCCCGATAAAGATACGATTGATCGGCTCGTCGTTATGCAATACTTTGACAAGGAAACGAACACCCTTGCCAACCGTATGTGGAATAATATCAAATAACCTTTCAAAAGCCACACTATGATTCCTATCGCAACAACTTAAAAGCTTAGATTCTATTACAACAACTTAAAAGTTCAAAACGGCTCGCTTCTTTGATAAGCAAGCCGTTTTTTTGTATTATGTTAGACATAGGTATTATGTTTCGCATAGGTATTTTTAAGGGAAATTATGCCACACATAGGTATTATGTGTGGCATAATTGCTTTTCTTTGCTGTTTTTTATCCCCACTAACGACAGGCGCATTCGTTTGTGGGGATTCTTGCTTTATTCCGCTTTACTTTTCATGCCTTCAGGCGTTTCTTTGTTTGTATTTGCTACTAATTTCGGAATAGCATTTGCGTTCATATTTGCTATATGTAAATTGGTTGACGTAGTTTTTTCAATCAATTCCGCAAAACCATAAATCAACGCGCTACTAATGTAACTTCCGCCCAATGTCAACCCTGCGGATATGATTAAGGCAACGGTTGCTCCACTTGACTCACTTAATAGTGCAAGCCCTGCTATGCCCATTATAATTGCTAGAACAATCGCTATTTTGAATAAAACGTTCGCTATCGTTTTCAGTTTCTCGCTAATTCGATCAAACATCTAAAAAATCTCCTTTTGTGTAAAATAAAAAATGCGCCTCGACAAGAGACGCACTGTAAAAAGCGTTTCTCTTATCGTTGCCACACAATTACTCATAATCCAAACTTGCAGAATGAGAAAACGAGAAACACCTCTCACCGAAGATAGTTTCCGCAAGTTTGTTTAATGTTATGTAATTGTGTGGCTTATATATAATAACACATTTGGCGTATTTTGTCAATAATTTTACGCCCTTTAAGCGCGAATTGTTGCAAGATTGAACGAAGATCCGATTGTCTATATATCGTTCGATTTAGGGTGTTTTTAAAGGATAACAAGATATTCAAAGCCGTAAAGCCGAGTTGGTTTAAGTTGCCTTAAACGGCGGATTTTTGCATAAAAAAATAGCCTATCCGAAGATAAGCTATTTTTTGTTTAAGCCGTAGCTTGATTATTTAATGATTTTCGCGATAACGCCCGAACCAACCGTTCTGCCGCCTTCACGGATAGCGAAACGAAGACCTTCTTCCAAAGCAACGGGCTTGATAAGAACAACTTTCATTTCGATGTTGTCGCCAGGCATAACCATTTCAACGCCTTCGGGAAGTTCGATCATACCCGTAACGTCCGTCGTTCTTACGAAGAACTGAGGTCTATAGTGGTTGAAGAATGCCGTATGACGACCACCTTCTTCTTTCGTCAAAACGTATACTTGAGCGGTGAATTCCGTACCCGTAGCAACCGTACCGGGTTTCGCGATAACTTGACCTTTTTGGATATCCGTTCTGTTGATACCACGAAGCAACGCACCTACGTTGTCGCCTGCTTGCGCTTCGTCAAGGAGCTTGTGGAACATTTCAAGACCGGTAATCGTCGTCGTTAAAGGTTTGTCGATCAAACCAACGATTTCCGCAGGTTCACCAACGTGCGCAACACCACGTTCGATACGACCCGTTGCAACCGTACCACGACCAGAGATCGTGAACACGTCTTCTACAGGAAGCAAGAAAGGCTTGGAATCTTCACGAGCGGGCGTGGGAATATAGCTATCTACTGCATCCATAAGTTCAAGGATGGGAGCAACTGCGGGATCTGCTATGATTTGATCAGCAGGTTTATCCGAAGAAGCAACTTCGAGAGCTTTGAGAGCCGAACCACGGATAACGGGGATATCGTCGCCGGGGAAGTCGTAGGAAGAAAGAAGGTCTCTAACGTCCATTTCAACGAGATCAAGAAGTTCTGCGTCGTCTACAAGGTCGGTTTTATTCATGAACACAACGATGTAAGGAACGCCTACCTGACGAGCGAGCAAGATGTGCTCACGCGTTTGGGGCATAGGACCGTCGGTCGCTGCACAAACAAGGATTGCACCGTCCATTTGCGCCGCACCCGTGATCATGTTTTTAACGTAGTCCGCGTGACCAGGGCAGTCAACGTGCGCATAGTGACGTTTATCCGTTTGATATTCAACGTGTGCGGTGTTGATTGTGATACCACGTGCTCTTTCTTCGGGCGCTTTATCGATTTCGTCATATCTCATCTTTTCTGCGCCGCCGCGAGCTGCCATTACCATCGTGATTGCCGCGGTCAACGTCGTTTTACCGTGGTCAACGTGCCCGATCGTACCAATGTTTACGTGGGGTTTGCTTCTGTCAAATTTAGCTTTTGCCATAATTAAAATCCTCCGATTTTTTTCTATAAATTTTTTTTATTAAAATACTTGTCCGTTTGGTACTTTTCGTCCATACTTGGACGATTCTATTATACCTTAATTTAAAGAATTTATCAAATGTTTTACAGGTGTTTTTGTAAAATTTTTAATAAAATTCCCACGATTCCCCGCTTTTTTCAAGCGGGGATGCGTTTTTAAATGTTTTTAGTCTTTCTTGCCGCGTTTTTCAACGATATCTTTCGAAATGCTCGAAGGTACTTCGCTATAATGGTCGAATTGCATCGTGAACTGACCGCGACCTTGGGTACGCGAACGAAGTTCCGTTGCATAACCGAACATTTCGGAAAGCGGGATTTCCGCGTCAATGATCTTCGCACCGTTTCTATCGTCCGTACCGAGAATCGTACCGCGACGTCCCGAAACGTTACCCATCAAATCACCGAAGTAATCTTCGGGCGTGATGATTTGCACTTTCATAATCGGTTCAAGCAACACGGGGTTCGCTTTTTCTACACCGTTCTTGAAGCCCATCGAACCTGCAATTTTGAACGCCATTTCGGACGAGTCGACTTCGTGATACGAACCGTCGTATACTTCTACCTTGAAGTCCACGATTTCATAGCCTGCAAGGAAGCCGTTCTTCGCTGCTTCTTGAATACCTTTATCGATTGCAGGGATATATTCCTTAGGAATCGAGCCGCCAACCGTAGTATCTTCAAACGCGTAGCCTGCGCCCGGTTCTTGGGGCGAAAGACGGAGTTTACAATGACCGTATTGACCTTTACCACCCGACTGACGTTTATACATACCTTCACATTCCACCGCTTTGCGGAACGTTTCACGATATGCAACTTGGGGCGCGCCGACGTTCGCTTCCACTTTGAATTCACGAAGCAAACGGTCTACGATAATGTCAAGGTGCAATTCACCCATACCTGCGATAATCGTTTGTCCCGTTTCTTGATCGGTATACGTCTTGAACGTAGGGTCTTCTTCCGCAAGCTTGATAAGCGCCATCGTCATCTTTTCTTGGCCTGCTTTCGTCTTGGGTTCAAGGGAAAGCTGAATAACGGGTTCAGGGAACACCATTTTTTCAAGAATGATGGGGTGTTTTTCGTCGCAAAGCGTGTCGCCCGTCGTCGTGTATTTAAGACCTACGATCGCACAAATATCACCCGAACAAATTTCGGGAATATCCTTTCTTTCGTTGGAGTGCATTTGCACCAAACGACCGACTCTTTCCTTCTTTTCTTTCGTGGAGTTATACACGTAAGAACCTGCGGGAAGCGTACCGGAATACGCGCGGAAATATGCAAGCGAACCAACGAACGGATCGGTTGCAATCTTGAACGCAAGACCTGCGAAAGGTTCGTCGTCTGCCGTTCTTCTTTCTTCTTCTTCGCCCGTGTCGGGGTTCACGCCTTTTACGTGCGCAACGTCCAAGGGGCTAGGAAGGAAGTTGATAACCGCGTCAAGCAAGAACTGAACGCCCTTGTTCTTATAAGACGAACCGCAAAGCATCGGGATCGCTTCCATTCTCAAACAACGAGCACGAAGACCTGCAATGATGTCTTCTTCGGAAAGATCGCCGTCTTCGAAGTATTTTTCCATAAGTTCGTCGCTTGCAGATGCCGCTTCTTCCACGAGCTTCGCTCTATATTCGTTCGCAACGTCCATCATGTCCGCAGGAATGGGTTCTTTACGGAAATCTTTACCAAGATCGTCGTAGTAAACTTCCGCTTCCATACGGATAAGGTCTACGATACCTTTGAAGGTATCTTCTTTACCGATCGGAAGTTCGATAGGCACGGGGTTCGCGCCCAATCTTTCGCGGATCATCTTTTCTACGCGGAAATAGTCCGCGCCGTTGATGTCCATTTTGTTGACGTAAGCAATACGGGGAACTTTATAGTTGTCCGCTTGACGCCAAACGGTTTCCGACTGCGGTTCAACGCCGCCCTTTGCACAGAACGTCGCAACTGCGCCGTCGAGTACGCGGAGAGAACGTTCAACTTCTACGGTGAAGTCAACGTGTCCCGGGGTGTCGATAATGTTGAAACGGTGTCCTTTCCAGATACAGGTCGTCGCAGCAGACGTGATCGTGATACCGCGTTCCTGTTCTTGCGCCATCCAGTCCATAACCGCCGTACCTTCGTGCGTGTCACCAATCTTGTGGGTTTTACCCGTGTAGAACAGGATACGCTCGGTGGTCGTGGTTTTACCTGCGTCGATGTGCGCCATGATACCGAAGTTTCTGGTGTGAAGTAAATCGTATTCTCTAGCCATAACTTACCTCTTAAATTAGAATCTGAAATGCGCGAACGCCTTGTTCGCTTCTGCCATTCTATGCGTGTCTTCTTTCTTCTTCACAGAGCCACCTGCGTTGTTATACGCGTCCATAAGCTCCGCTGCAAGGCGGGAAGACATTTCTCTTTCGCTTCTCTTTCTCGTGTTGATAACAAGCCAGCGAATCGCAAGCGTTTGGCGTCTTTCGGGTCTGATTTCGATAGGAACTTGATAGTTCGCACCACCTACGCGGCGTGCTTTTACTTCCACCACAGGCATTACGTTTTCCATCGCCTGCTTGAAGATCTCCATCGGCTCCATATTTAATTTCTCACCCATCATTTTGAATGCATCATAAACGATGGTTTGCGCCGTTCCCTTTTTACCGTCGAGCATAATCTGATTGATAAGCTTGGTTACAACTTTACTGTTGTACATAGGATCGGGCAATACGTCTCTTTTGGGTACGTTACCTCTTCTAGGCATAGTTTTATCCTCCTTTGATATTTTTTGATAAGGGCATAACCCTTCAGTACAGCTATCGCGCCTTTTGATTAGATTAAAGGTGCGAATCTTCTGCAACTTCCGTTGCATACTGCCTACTTTTTTTCGGGGCTTTTCGAGCTATATTCCGATTACAAGTAGGTCTTTTGCGTTTTGGTTTCAGTCTTAAAACGCAACCGACTTTCGGCTTTATTTTACGAGCTTACCGCGCTCGGCAAGCATTGCTTGCGATTTTGCCTTAAATCTTATTTAGGGCGTTTAGCGCCGTATTTCGAGCGGGATTGGTTGCGCTTTGCAACACCTGCCGTGTCAAGCGCGCCACGAATGATGTGATAACGTACACCGGGCAAATCCTTAACACGTCCGCCTCTGATAAGCACCGAGCTATGCTCTTGAAGGTTGTGACCTTCACCGGGAATGTAGACCGTACCCTCTTGCTTGTTCGTAAGGCGCACACGTGCGATCTTACGCATAGCAGAGTTAGGCTTCTTAGGAGAAGTCGTGGTGACGGACAAACATACGCCGCGTTTTTGAGGGCAGTTATCCAAAATAGGACTCTTGGATTTGTACGTGATCTGCTCTCTACCTTTTTTGATGAGCTGGTTGATAGTAGGCATAAATTTGACCTCCTTGTAAAAATTTTGGAATATATTTTCCCTCGAAATTGCCCTTATCGCAATTTCAAAGAAAGCAAAGTTGGTGTGTTGCAGCTTGTCCGAATTCCCTTGATTTTTAACGACTTTCGGCGACAGGGCATAGTATCCCCTACAATCGCAACGGTATTATTTTATCAAATAAAAAGCGTTTTGTCAAACGTTTGAACGAAGTTTTTTATAAAGTTTTTCCTTTTTTTGGAGAAAACATACTTTTAAACGTGAAAAAACCGCCGTCTGCAAGCAAAGCAAACGGCGGTTTTTTAAAATTGTTTCCTTTACGCAACGCCTTGGCGTTGCATATCGCGCCCGCAAGGGCATATCGCTTGCCGAAAGGCAAATATCGCGCCATTCAAGGCATATCGCGCGTTAGCTAACGGTACAAGCCGTTACAACGCCACTTCCCCGTCCGAGCAAACGACTTTCGTTGCTTGAACTCGATACTTCCAACTACTACCCTTAGAAATCGCATTCCATTGCACTATCGTACCGTCAAACGTTATGCTCGTTAATCTATAGCAATCATAGAACGCATAATCGCCGATAGAAGTTACACTGTCGGGAATTTCTACGCTCGTTAAGCTATCGCAATCATCGAACGCATATTGATAAATTTTCGTAATATGAGTCGGCAAGGTTAAATCCGTTTCCGTTCCTGTGTAGCCAAGCAAAATCTTTTCTTCTCCGTCGGTATAAACGATATATCCGTTATCGTTCGAAAGCTTCGTTCCTGTAAACTCATCACCGCTGTTATATACCGCCAACGCATAATAACCTACGCGACCGTTATCTGTAGAACCTTTTTCTATCGTGATATGCGGGGATTTATTCACAACTTCCACAAGTTTATCGCAAACATAGAACGTAGAATCGCCGATAGAAGTTACGCTGTTGCCTATCGTTACGCTCGTTAAGCTATCGCAATCTTCGAACGCAGAATCGCCGATAGAAGTTACACTGTCAGGTATGACAATGCTTGTTAAGCTATCGCAAGAATAGAACGCATAATCGCCGATAGAAGTTACACTGTCGGGAATTTCTATATTCGTCAATCTATAGCAATAAGAGAACGCAGCAGAATCGATTGAAATTACGCTGTCAGGAATTACCACGCTCGCCAAGTTATTGCAACTTTGGAACGCATAAGAGCTGATAGAAGTTACGTTTCCCCCTATCGTTACACTCATCAAGCTACTGCAATCATTAAACGCATAAATGCCGATAGAAGTTACACCATTTCCAATCGTTACACTCATCAAGCCCCTGCAACCAGAGAACGCGCGATCGCCGATTGACGTTACACTGTCGGGGATAATTATGCTCGCCAAGCTATCGCACCAACCGAACGCACCATAACCGATAGAAGTTACACTGTCGGGAATGACAATGCTTGTTAAGCTATCGCAATCATTGAACGCCTCATAGCCGATAGAAGTTACACCGTCGCCGATTTCTATGCTTGTCAAGCTTGTGCAATTATTAAACGCATAAGAGCTGATAAACTTGACACTGTCGCCAATTACCACACTCGTTAAGCTATCGCAATTACTGAACGCAGAATTGCCGATAGAAGTTACACTGTCGGGAATGACAACGCTCGTTAAACTATTGCAATATTCGAACGCCTCATCCCCGATAGAAGTTACCGGACTTTCCGTTCCTTTATATGAAACACTTGTATGAATATTTGCCGTCGTGATATTTATCGGTTGTTTTGCAACCGTTACCACGCCGTCTTTCAATCCATAACGGAGACCGTCTGACACTATGTAAATATAGCCGTCCGACGCCACGTCGTTATTGTTACAATCCCAAACAACAGGGCTGCCATACCAATTACTACTCCAACCACGCGGTTGATTTTCCGTTTCGCAACAAATCGTTAAGCCCCTGCCATAGAACGCACCATAACCGATAGAAGTTACACTGTCGGGAATGACAATGCTCGTTAAGCTATCGCACCAAGCGAACGCATAGTCGCCGATAGAAGTTACACTGTCGGGAATTTCTATACTCGTTAAGCGACTGCAATAAGTAAACGCATTCTCGCCGATAGAAGTTACACCGTTGCCGATTACCACACTCGTCAAGCCACTGCAGTCCCGGAACGCAGAATCGCCGATAGAAGTTACACTGTCGGGAATCGTTATGCTCGTCAAGCTATCGCAATGAGAGAACGCAGCATCGCCGATAGAAATTACGCTGTCGGGAATTTCTATGCTCGTTAAGCCACTGCGACCATAAAACGCAGAATCGCCGATAGAAGTTACTGGCAAGCCTTTATACGTTCCCGCGATTTTCACTTTTTTAGATTCTCCCGTATAACCAACCACTTTTGCACACGTTTCGTCTTCGGAAATTTCATACAAAACGCCTTCAGTTGGCAAAATCGGCTCTTCGCACACGCTACATATGCCTGTATCGTCTATAGTATGTTCAAGCGCATTTACGTATGTATCTATATAGCTATCCCCACAAGAGCAAATATGCATTGTATAGCCTTTCTCCGTGCAAGTGGGCGCAGTGACAACTGCCGTATATTCGTGCTCGTGAGACACACTGTTTGAACTATCTTCTTCCAACAAACTACTGGAACTGTCATTAGTACTTTGTTCGATACTCGCACTACTTCCTGTATTAGAAAAACTTGCCGAGCTATCCGTGCCACCGCACGCTGCTAAACCGAGCGAGCCTGAAAGCACACTCAAAGCCGCCAATAAACCTACCAAAATTTTTTTCGTTCTTTTCATAAAAGAACCCTCCGAAAAATAATTTACAAAATAAAAATGCCGCTCCGCAAAACGGAACGACATCTGTAAAAATGCCTTTTCGCTTTGCTGCGACACAATTAAATCACTACGAAATCATCTAAAAATATTTGTAGCGCGAAAAAGATACACTTCTACCAATAGAAGTATATGTTTTTAGACAATTTCTATTTAATTATGTCGCAGTATCATTTTACCATTTTTTTTCTGTCCTTGTCAACGATTTTTCGCAAAAAATCCCGACGGCTTTCACCGTCGGGATTTTAAAATCATAAATTGTTCAACTGTGCAACGCATTTGGCTTTCATATCTTGATATTTCGCCACCTTTTCACGTTCTGCATCTACGAGTTTTTGCGGGGCTCTTGCTACGAAATTTTCGTTCGCAAGCTTACTTTCCGCTCTTTGGATCTCGCCGTCGATACGCTCAATCTCTAAAAGCAATCTCGCCTTTTCCTTTTCAATATCGACAAGTTCGCCAAGGGGCACGTAGATTTGCGCGATCTCCGTAACTGCCGAAACCGTTTTCCCCTGCACTTCGTTTGCGCTTTCCACGACCGTCAAATCGCTTGCGCCCGAAAGCTTGATGATGCAATCTTTATTTAATTGCACCAAGCGTTTATTCTCGGTTACGATATACAGCTCGACTTTCTTCGACGGCGGGCAATCCGCGTCCTTTTTCATGGCGCGAACGGCTTTGATGATCTCCATAACGCCTTCGAACGCTTTCGCTTCCTTTTTATACGCCACGCGATAGTTATATCTCGGGAATTCCGAAACCATAATGCTACCGCTCGTATTCGGCAGATTTTGATAAATTTCTTCCGTTACGAAAGGAATGAACGGGTGTAAAATTTTGAGTGCGTTTTCCAAAACGAAGCACAAAACCGCAAGCGCGTCCGTTTTTCTGTTCTCGTCTTCGCCGTAGAGCGCGGGCTTGGAAAGCTCGATATACCAATCGCAGAAATCGTCCCAAACGAAGCTCGTCGCAAGATCGCTCGCAACGCCAAGCTCGTAGCGGTTCAAATTCGTCGTTACTTCGCGAATACAGTTTTGCAATTTCGAAATAATCCATTTATCCGCGGGCGCAAGCTTTACGTTTTCAATAGACGGAATTTTCTTATCCCCAACGTTCATAAGCACGAAACGCGAAGCATTCCAAAGCTTATTGATAAAGTTGCGGCAGGATTCCACTTTCGTATCCGAATACCGCGCGTCGTTCCCCGGCGCAACGCCCGTGAGCAAGGAAAGGCGAAGCGAATCCGAGCCGTATTTTTCAATCACTTCAAGCGGATCGATACCGTTGCCGAGCGATTTACTCATTTTTCTGCCCTGCTCGTCGCGAATGATACCGTGAATTAAAACGTCGTGGAAAGGCACTTTACCCGTATGCTCGATCCCCGAGAAAATCATTCTCGAAACCCAGAAGAAAATGATGTCGTAGCCGGTTACGAGTACGTCCGTGGGATAGAAATATTTATAATCTTCCGTTTCTTCCGGGAAGCCGAGCGTTGAGAAAGGCCAAAGCGCGGACGAGAACCACGTGTCGAGCACGTCTTCGTCTTGGCGAATATGCTTGCTTCCGCATTCAGGGCAAACAGTCGGGTCTTCCTTTGTACAAATCACTGTGCCGCAATCCTTACAATACCAAACGGGTATACGGTGTCCCCACCAAAGCTGACGAGAAATGCACCAATCGCGAACGTTTTCCATCCAATTATAATAAATCTTGGAGAAACGTTCGGGAACAAATTTCACTTTATTGCGCATTACTGCTTGAATCGCAGGTTTTGCAAGCGGTTCCATTTTTACAAACCATTGTTTGGAAACGATCGGCTCAACCGTCGAATGACAGCGATAGCAATGTCCCACGTTATGCGTATGCGCTTCGATTTTGACGAGATTACCGCTCTTTTCCAAATCTGCCACCACGCGTTTTCTCGCTTCATAGCGATCTAATCCTTCGTATGCCCCCGCTTCCTTATTCATTGTGCCGTCGTCGTTCATCACGCGGATAATCGGAAGCGCGTGGCGCGCGCCCACTTCGAAGTCGTTGGGATCGTGCGCGGGCGTGATTTTTACGCAACCCGTACCAAAAGCAGGGTCAACGTATTCGTCCGCCACAACGGGAATTTCACGACCGACAAGGGGCAACGTAAGCGTTTTGCCTACGAGATTTTTATATCTCTCGTCGTCGGGGTGTACTGCAACCGCCGTGTCGCCGAGCATAGTTTCAGGGCGCGTCGTCGCTACAATGACTTCCGCCGAACCGTCCGTTGCGGGATATTTTAAATGCCAGAAATGCCCGCCTTCTTCCGCGTATTCCACTTCCGCATCCGAAAGCGCGGTTTTACAGCAAGGACACCAGTTGATAATCCGATCCCCTTGATAAATTAAGCCCTTTTCATAGAGATTGACAAACACTTCGCGCACGGCTTTGGAGCATTTTTCGTCCATAGTGAACGCTTGGCGCGACCAATCGCAGGACGTGCCCATTTTGCGTTGTTGAAGCATAATACGGTTGCCGTACTGTTCTTTCCAATCCCAAGCACGCTTTAAAAAGCCGTCTCTGCCAAGATCCGCTTTCGTTAAGCCTTCCGATTTCATTTTTTCAACGATCTTCACTTCCGTAGCAATCGAAGCGTGATCGCAGCCGGGAAGCCACAGGGCAGAATATCCCTGCATACGCTTAAAACGAATGAGCGTATCTTGCATCGTTGCATCCAAAGCGTGCCCCATATGCAACTGCCCCGTGATGTTGGGCGGAGGCATCATAATCGTGAACGGCACTTTATCAGGATCTCTTTCCGCGCGGAAATAGCCCGAGGTTTCCCAGTCTTGATAAATCCTGTCCTCGAACTCTTTCGGATTATACGTCTTTTGCATTTCCATAATTACAACCCCTTGTAATTTTCTTTAAAAATTTCGTGCAGTTTATTTATTATAGTACTTTCTTTTGCGATTGTCAATTATAAATGCGCGCACATATAATATATTATTCTAAAATTTTTTTATCGGAGAAACAATAACTATGCAAAAAACGACTAAATTTCTCTGCGGCGCACTTGCCGCGTGCTTCACTTTTCTTCCCCTTTCCGCTTGTAAAAAGGATGACGGCTATACAACGATTAAGCTTAACGAAGTAACGCATTCGGTGTTCTACGCGCCTATGTATCTCGCCGAATCGCTCGGATATTTCGAAGAAGAAAAAATCAAAATCGAGCTTACCAACGGCGGCGGCGCGGATAGCGTTATGTCCGCAGTCCTGTCGGGGGATTCGGACATAGGCTTCTGCGGTCCGGAAGCGGCGCTATACGTACTTATCGGCGGCTCGTCCGACGTGCCTACTGTAATCGGGCAACTGACCAAGCGGGACGGCTCGTTCTTGGTGTCGAGAAAAGCCGAACCCAACTTTAAGTGGGAAGATCTCAAAGGCAAGGAAATCCTTGCAGGCAGAAAGGGCGGCGTACCCGCTATGACTTTTGAATACGTGCTCGGCGAGAACGGCTTAAAAGACGGAATGGATTTAACCTTGAATTATGACGTAGCGTTTAACCTTATGGTGAGCGCGTTTGAAGCGGGCACGGCGGATTATTGCACTATGTTCGACCCCACCGCCTACGAATACGAAGCGGCAGGCAAGGGCTACGTGGTAGCTTCCGTTGGCGAAGCGTCGGGCGAAGTTCCCTACACCTGCTTTATCGCAAAAAATTCGTGGATAGAAAAGAACGAAAAGACCGTCGAAGGATTCCTTCGCGCGATCACGAAAGCCGTGAAATACGTAAACGAAACGGATTCTCAAACGGTTGCCCCCTATCTCACGTCTTATTTTGAAGGCACAAGCGAAGCTTCGATCGCGGCGTCCGTCGAACGTTACCGCGCAATCGACGCTTGGCGCACCGAGCTTACTATGACGGAAGCGAGCTTTAATAGATTGCAAGACATCATTGAAAACGCGGGAGAGCTTTCCCGCCGCGCGCAAATGAACGAGCTTGTCGATAACTCGTTTGCAAGCAAAGTCTATAATGAAATTTACAAATAATCTTAATTTTTAGAAATACTTTTTGGACGGAACACGCAAATGAAAGAAGTTTTACGATTTGAAAACGTTTCGATGCACTATCATAGCAAACAAGGGGAAACCGTGGCGGTGGAGAACATGAACTTTTCCGTTTCCGAAGGCGAATTTGTGGCGATTATCGGACCGTCGGGTTGCGGCAAAACGACTTTATTATCCTTAGCGGCGGGGTTACTCCCGCCCACGGGCGGCGAAGTGAAAACGAACGGTTGTACGTTTGGGTATATGCTCCAAAAAGACGAACTGTTCCCTTGGCGCACGATCGAAAAGAATATTTTTCTTCCCCTTGAAATCAAACGCAAGAACACGCCCGAAAACCGCGAACGCGCGCTTGCGCTTGCGGAAAAATACGGCTTGAAACAGTTTTTAAAAAATTATCCGTCGTCCCTTTCGGGCGGTATGCGGCAACGCGCGGCGCTAATCCGTACGCTTGCCGTCGATCCCGACGTGCTACTTCTCGACGAGCCGTTCTCCGCGCTCGATTACCAAACGCGTTTATCCGTTTGCGACGACGTTTACAAGATCATTCGAACCGAAAAGAAAACCGCACTGCTTATCACGCACGACATCAGCGAAGCGATCTCGGTCGCGGATAAAATTTTCGTTCTCTCCCGCCGCCCCGCGAAAGTGGTGGCGAGCCACGCGCTTAGGTTTCCCGAAAACGAGCCGCTCAAAAGAAGAGAAAATAAGGAATTTTCCAAATGGTTTGAAGTACTTTGGAGGGAATTGAACGTATGAAAAAGGAACAGAATTATTCAAAAGAACACTTACTTTACTTAAAAGGCGTAAAACGGAAAAATATTTGGATTAACGTGGCGCGCTTTGCCGTTCTCTTTCTTCTGCTTGGAATTTGGGAGCTTTCCGCCCGCTTCGAATGGGTAAATCCGTTTATCACAAGTTCCCCTTCGCGCATTTGCAAAACCATCGTCGAACTTTATCAAAGCGGCTCGCTTTTCCATCACGTGGGAACGACGCTTTGGGAAACCTTGCTCGGCTTCTTTCTCGCCGTTGTGCTCGGTTATTCGATTGCACTCTTGCTTTGGTGGAGCGAAGCGTTTCGACGTATTTCAGAGCCATATTTCGTCGTATTAAACGCCCTGCCTAAAATTGCGTTAGGACCGCTGATCATCATTTGGTGCGGCACAGGTAGCAAGGCAATCGTGTTTATGACGATTTTGATCGGCTTGATCGTAGCGATCTTGAATATGTTGAACGGCTTTATGTCCACCGACGAAAACAAGCTGCTGCTTCTTCGGTCTATGGGCGCGAGTAAATTGCAACTGCTCACCAAGCTCGTGATCCCCTCGTCGCTTCCCAACTTTATCTCTATGTTAAAGATAAACGTCGGTATGGCTTGGATCGGCTCGATTATGGGCGAATATATCGTTTCCAAAGCAGGCATTGGGTATCTAATCGTCTACGGCGGTCAGGTATTTAAGCTCGATCTTGTAATGAGTGCGGTGTTTATCCTTTGCGTGCTCGCGGCGATTATGTACGCGCTCGTTGCCTTGCTCGAAAAAGTTGTGATCAAAAATCAGAAATAACCCACGGAAAACTCGTGATCTCAAATCAAAAATAACCCACGGGAAACTCGTGATCTCAAATCAAAAATAACCCACCGATAAACCTAACCCAAATCTAAATTTATTATATGAAGATATGATTATATGATCATATCTTCATATGTTTTGTATAGGGTTTGTAGGTGTTTTGTATAGGGTTTGTAAGTGATTTGTATAGGGTTTGTAAGTGATTTGTATGGGGTTTGTAAGTGATTTGTATGGGTTTGGTAGGGAAAATGGTGGGCAATAACAAAGAAATGCCGCCGTTTGCGAGCGAAGCAAACGGCGGCGGCTTTATAAAAGTTCTTTCACAACGAAACGCGGTGTGTGCAGTGAATTGCAAACTTCGCTTGCGTGAATTTTCGCTATCTCTCAATGAATTGCGCCAAGGCGCGTGAATTGCGTCGCCACGCAACGCATTAAGGAATTATTACCACAACGTACGGCGTTGCCGTGCAATTCACGAAAACTGACAGGTTTTCAATTCACGCCCCGATAGGGGCAATTCACGAACGTAAAGCGTTCATTTCACTTATAACGGCGCGCCGTTATCACTCCACTTCTCCGTCCGAGCAAACGACCTTCGTCGCAGGAACGGCAGAATTCCAATATTCTCCTTTTTTAATAGCAATCCACTCTTCCACTGTGCCGTTAAACGTAATGCTCGTCAAGCTATAGCAACCTTCGAACGCACCAGAACCGATAGAAGTTACGCTGTCAGGAATAGTTACGTTCGTTAAGCTATCGCAATAAGCGAACGCCACATACGTTTATAGACGAATATTTAGTTATGTCGCAACTCTATTTTAATATATTCGCTTTCTTTTTGCAATCGTTTGAACGAGAATTGCGCCAAAAACTTCTTCGCCTATAAACACTTCAATCCCACTTCCCAAACAAAGGAATGCGTTTTTTCCTTGGCTTTTCTTTATCCCTTTACCGCACCGCTCGTTACGCCTTCCACGTAGTAGCGTTGCATACTCATAAACAGCGACACGATAATTCCCCCAACGACGAACGCACCCGCGCAGAACACGGTGAAATTGTCGTTAAAGCTATTCTTTTCGGCGTTGATCATTTTATAAAGCCCGAGCGCCACCGTGTAAAGCTCGCGATCGCTAATGATCGTGTTGACGAAAATGAAATCGCACCACGGGGAAATGAACGACGTGAGCACTGTGTACACGATAATCGGTTTTGAAAGCGGCAAGATAATCCTTATAAACACCGTCGGTTGGTTCGCGCCTTCCAAAATCGCCGCTTCTTCAAGCGAGCGCGGCACGGTGTCAAAAAAACCCTTACATATATAATAGGACAAAGCCGCGCTTCCCGAATACACCAAAATAAGCGCAAGAAGCGAATTTGTTAAATTCACCGCTTTTAAAATGAAATACACGGCAATCATACTCATAAACCCCGGGAACATACCCAAAACGAGCAATAGATTCATAATCGGTTTGCGAAGCTTAAATCTAAGGCGGGACAATGCGTAGCTTACCATTAAAATAAAAATCGTCGTAAGCGCGCACGAGCAAATCGCAACAAGAAGCGTGTTGAAAAGCCAACGCATAAAAAGCGTATCGGAAAACAAGCGCGTAAAATTTCCAAAGCCTAAACGCAAGTTTTCAGGAAAAAGCGTGTTGATAATCCCAGTCGAAGGAGTTACGCGAAACGCCGTGTACACAAGATAGAAAATGGGCAATATCCAAAGCGTGCCAAGCGTGGCAAGTAGCGCATACGTGAGTGCGTTCGATACGCCTTTGCGTATGGAAGCCATAGATTTTCCTGTCATTGAAACGTATCCTCCCCTTTTGCTGCCGACGTTTTATTATACGTGATGAGCGACAACGCCGCACTAATCACAAAAATGATAATCCCTATCACCGAAGCTACGTTATATTTCGGGTTTTGATCGGTCGTTAAACGATATAACCACGTTACGAGTAAATCGGTGGATTGCGCCTGCGAGCCGCTCCCGTAATAGACGTTGTCCACAGGTCCGCCGCCCGTTAAAAGCCATATCACGTTGAAATTGTTGATATTCCCCACAAACTGTGTGATAAGATACGGCGTCGTAACGTGCAACATATACGGAAGCGTTACGCTCACAAAAATACGCACGGGCGACGCCCCGTCGATCTTCGCTGCTTCGTAATAATCGGTGGGAATGTTTAAAAGTATGCCCGAACACATCAAAAGCGTATACGGCACGCCAATCCAGATATTGACGAGAATAATCATAAGTCTCGGAAGCAAAGCAAAATACCTTTGATCGGCAAGCCATAGGATATTCGTGCCTAAAATTTTATTCAAAATGCCGTCGCCGTCGAGTATTTTTTGCATAAGAAGTAGGGTTACGAATTGCGGAACGGCAATCGCCACCACGAATAACGTTCGCCATAAAGCTTTGAGTTTTATCCCCTTTTTATTGATTAGAAGCGCAATCAAAAGCCCTAAAAAATAGTTGGTAAACGTTGCGAAAAACGCCCAAACGAACGTCCATAAAAGCACTCGCAAAAACACGAATGCAAAACCGCTCGACCCGCCCGAAAGGGAAAAGAGCGTTTTGAAGTTGGCAAATCCTACCCAATCAAATAATTTCCCCGGCGGCGTGTGCGCGTAGTCGTAGTTCGTGAACGCAATCAAGACCATAAACACGAGCGGCATTACGGTAAATACGAGCAATCCCGCAAAGGGCGGTATCAAAAGCGGCAGATAAAATTTTTCGTTCAAAAACGCGTGTACGTCTTCTTTGAGCGTATTCACCCGCCCGCCGAGCGCAAGCCTTTTATCGTTTTCGTACGCTCCTTTCACGTTCATTGTCCAAACGATTACAAAGAACGCAATTAAAAGCAACGTTGCTACGCCGTATAGCAAAATCAAAAAACTGTTATCGCCCTTGACTTTTTCAAAGATTTGCAGTTCTTCATTCCAAATCTCCCCCGAAAGCTTCGTGCCTAAATTGCCCGAAAACAAATGCGCTATATACTGAAAGCCGAAGAAAATCATAAACAGTAGAAACGCCGTTTGCAGGATAAAATAAAGTAAGCCCTTAACAAGTTGACCGCGCGCGATCTGCCCAAACCCCATAAACAGAAAGGAGAGACGGGTGGAAAACGAACCGTTTTTAATCGCGCCGACAAGCTCTCCAAAAAAGCGCGATTCTCCCCCTTTCGTTTTTTCTCTTTCCATTCCAGATCTCTCCTTTTTATTGAAATTATTGCTCCGTCTTGCTTTGCGTCGTCGTTTCGATTGCCTCCACGCAAGCTTTAAGTTGCGCTCTCAAATCGAAGTTACCGCTTTGCGCGCCCGTAATCATTGCCGAGCCTAAGCCCTGCAAAGGAACCCAAAGCGTAGAAGGCACGTCCTTTTGCGTTTTGGCGTGCGCAAGTTGTGCCGTGATTGCTTTCGCGCAAACGTCCGCCTGTACCCGTTCGTCCTGTCGCGCCGTTTCGTCCGTCGGCACAAAGCCACGCGCCTCAAAGTGCTTGATTTGGTTTTCTTTGTTCGTGTAGAATTCGGCAAAATCCATGGCGTCCGTCTTATTCTTAGAATAATTATTTACGCCCATAAGCTTATACCCCGCAAACGGAACAAGTTGCACCTGTTCTGCGTTTGCCGTACCTTTTGCAAAAGTGTACGTAGGCAGTTTTGCCGCCGCGAAATTATCGCCTAAATAGCTTTCAATCGTCGTTCTGTTCCAAATCCCCGACACCGCCGCAATAATCGAACCGTCGTTAAAGCCTGCCGTGATTTTGGAATCGTCCGCATCCGCTTTCACGCGGTTGTCTTTGACAAGCTCCCACATTGCCTGCGTAACCTGTACGCCCGTTTCGTTATCAAATTCACAAACGATATTCGTTTCTGCAAGGTTATCGTTATACGTTACTTCATAACCAAGATTTTTTCCAAAATAGAAAGCGGAAGTATACCAACCGTCCGTCATAGGGAAAGCGAATTTTTTATTGCCTACGCACTTGTTTAAAATGCCGTCGATACTTTGCACGTCCGTTTCCGTCAGTGCAGATTTATTATAATAAAGGAAAAAGGTATTGTCGGTATACGGCATACCATATACGCCCGTTTGACCGTTTAACGCAACCGTTGCTGAATCGATAGAATCTTGGGAATTTGCCGCTTTTATCCGTTCCAAACGCTCCCCCGCGATCTGCGCGAGCGCGTCGCCGTTGATAAGCTTACTTAATTGATCGTTTGCGCAAGAATACACGTCCGCCGCATTTTCTACGTCATTTAAAACGCGGGTTGCAACGTCGTTTTCGCCCTGAATATCAATCACAATATTATAGCTTTTGTCGGGATTTGCCGCTTTGAAATCGTTTGCTACCTGCGTAGCGAACGCGCGGTCGGCTTCCGATACCCAAACAGTCAGTTTGATGGCGTTCGGATCGCCCATACCCATACAGTTACAACCTGCCGCGGACAGAGCCGAGCAAAGCGCAATCAAGCCGCAAGCGACTTTTACCGTCTTTTTCATAAAACACACCTCACTTTTTACCCAAGCGAAAATCTTGGGCAACCTTTTCTTTTAGTTTTTCTATCTTCCCCGTTTTTTATTCAATGCAAAAGAAAAAAACTATCCCCGTCCAAGAGATAGTTTTTTATGCTTATCTTTGATATTCTTCTATGAGAGATTTTAGCCAAGCGGCTTTTCGGTTTTTCAAATCTTTTAACGTAAAACGGAACGTCCAATTTCGGTTGCTCACCGTAGACGGCGCGTTCAGCCGCGCTTCTTCGCCAAAACACAGTACGTCGTGCATAGGTACAATCACCGTATCCGCTTTCGAACTCATAAGCAATCTGATAATACTTTCACACTCGTCTTCTACCGTTTCTTTGATATACGCAACGTCTGCCCCTAAGCATTCCGTACCCAACCTTTCTTCAAACGCTCTACGTTCCTTTCTATCCATATTTTCAAGAAACGAGCGAAGCGTATCGTTATCATGCGTGCCCGTATAAGCAACGCAATTTTCCGTGTATTGAGATGGCAGGTATTCGTTTTCGGGATCGCCGTTGAACGCAAATCCAAACACCTTCATACCGGGATAGCCCGTATCTTTCATCAGTTTCCTTACCCCGTCGTCGATTACGCCGAGATCTTCCGCTACAATCGCATACGATTTCATGTCTTCAAACAACGCGGCTTTCGGGCCGTGTTTCCATTTCCCTTCTTTTGCCGTCTCCGCGCCCGCGGGAATTGCATAGAAACGGTCAAAACCGCGGAAGTGGTCGATTCGAATCATATCGAACAAGGAAAACGAATAACGAATACGGTTTTTCCACCAACAATAGCCGTCCTTTTCCATTCTCTTCCAAGCATAAACGGGATTTCCCCAAAGTTGTCCGTCTTCGCTAAATCCGTCGGGCGGTACGCCCGCGCGCAACGAAGGATTCCCCCTTTTATCGAGCGCAAAAAGCTTTTTGCGGTATAACCACGTTTCTACGCTATCATACGCAACGTAAATGGGCATATCGCCCATAATCGAAATGCCTTTGCCGTTTGCATACGCTTTGAGCTTTGTCCATTGCTGTAAAAATATAAACTGCGTAAACTGCCAAAACTCGATTTCTTCTTGATACTCCTTTACATGCGCTTCAATCGCCGCTTTTTTCGCGCGTTTGAACGGCTCGTCCCATTCGTCCCAAGATTTATAACCAAAACGTATTTTTAGCGACGTGAAAAGCGCGAAATCAAAATACTTCCCTAAAGCCAGAAATTCCTGCCACTTTTCGTCCGTTTTATCAAATGCCGCAAACGCCTTTTTAAGCACCTGCGTTTTTTGTAAAAACTGCTTACCGTAGTCCACGCGCCGCTCGTCGCTTCCCCAATCCAAATCCGTATAATCGGATTTCTCCAAAAGACCACGCTCTGCAAGCTCGTCAAAATCGATAAAATAATAATTAAGCGCGTCGGACGCAAACGATTGATACGGGCTATCCCCGTAGCTTGTGGGAAGCAACGGCAACACCTGCCAAATTTTCATACCCGCGGCTTCTAGCCAATCGACAAACGCATACGCGCCCTTTCCAAGCGTGCCGATCCCTTGCTCGGACGGCAAGGAAGAGACGGGCATCAATATACCCGCCCGCCTTACGCCAAGTCCTTTCCGTTTCTCTTTTTCGTTCGTTTTCATAATTCGTTCTAATTCGTCCCTTATTACTATCTGCTTTTGCAAGAAATTTATACGAGATTTTATGCGAGCCGCGCAAGCAAAATCCGTTCAGCTTTCGCTATGCCTTTGATCCGCTCGCTTTTCAAAATTTCTTCCGCTTGCTCTATCAACGCGCTAACGGCTTCTTCTTTTCCGAACGCCTTACAATACGCCGCAAGAACGCGTTTTGCCACCACTTCTTCACTGCGAAGATAACCTTCACAAAGCTTTGCGCAATCTTTCGCGCGCTCGTAATCGCCGTTTAACGAATGCAAAAAGGTTAGCTCTGCGGCAATCTTCTCCACTTCCCTATCCCCTAAATACGCCTGCGTTCCTGCAAGGCGATTTAATTTGTCCGCCGCTTTTTCCAGCTCGTTTTTTTCAAGATAATACCGATACTGCAAATCAAGCATCACGGCGTAAAGCGGTTCGTCTTCGCAAAGCTGCGGGGCAGAAAAATACAACGCTTCATCTATCTGAGAAAAGCTGTCGCCTGTATACAATCTACCCTGAATTTCCATAGCCGCAAGCATATTCGCTTCTACGCTCTCGCCCTTTTTTAAACCAAGGTGCACGAGCATGTCCGTTCTTCCGCTCGGATATTCGAGCGGCATAGCGTTCATCAACAACAAATACACCGCGTACGGCAAAAATCCCAAAAGCGAAAACGCATATATTTGAAAGCACGCGAGCACAGTCGCCGTTAACAAGATTATCAACGTAAAAACACCTTCAAAAATCAAACCGCCGAGCGTATATAAGTACGCGCGTTTTTGCATATTTCCCCCATACTTTGGAAGCGTTTGCGTTTCGTCGGGCGCGAACGGTGAAGCGAATGAAAAATGCAATTTCCCGCCCCTTCTTGCAAACCTGAAACAGAAAAATTTTACGTATTCAATTTCCATACCGCACGCCCACGCGAAAACGACGTGTCCAAGTTCGTGAAGCGTAGGCGCAAGAACGAGCGAAAGCGCTATCGAAACGAGCGCTTCTATACCGTCGTCAAGGCTTAAACTCCACGCGAAATAAAACGTGAGCGAAAGCCCCGCGAGCAATAACGCGATACAGAACGCCGCGTATAACGTTGCAACCGTTTTCTTTCTCATAATATTTCCTTTTTAATCGCGTAGCCTTCTAAATTGTCGCGATCGCTTACAATCATTTTTTCTATACCAAGCTTTTGCATAATCGTCGCAAGCGCAAACGCGCCGCCCGCAATCACGTCCGCGCGTCCCGCGGGCATACACGGAAGAGAAGCGATTTCTTCTACCGACATCTTTAAAAGCTTGTCCGCCGTTTTTTGAAGCTTTTCCACCGTGATCTCCGTTCCCGTTACCTTTTCCCCGTCGTATTCCGTCAACCCAAGCACGAGTGCGCCGAGCGTCGTTGCCGTGCCGCCGATTGCGTGAACAGCTTTAATCTTAGGTGTAACGCCATATTCTTCCGCCGCACGCGTAACCGCTTTAATAAGCTTGCCTTTATCCGTGCCACATTCGTCTTTTAAACGCACTACGCCGATATTTACGCTTTTTTTATAAACAATCTCTCCGTCCGTTTTTATGACAAGCTCGCAACTCGCGCCGCCCATATCGATTACCGCGCCGTCATTTTTTCCAAGCGCGCCCAAAATGCCAAGCTCCGCCTCCTTTTCCCCTGAAACGACTTCCACTTCCAAATCGCACAGCGATTTCACTCTTTCTATAAACGCGCCGCCGTTTGTTGCCGTTCTAACCGCCGCAGTGGCAAATGCATACGTCTTTTCCGCTCCTTCCGTTTTTGCGCTTTGATAAAAAGCATAGACGGCGTTTGCCGTGCGCTCGATTGCTTCCGTTTTTAAACGGGAAGAAGAAGCTATCCCCTCGCCAAGACGGGTAGTGTTAAGGCGTTTATATAAAACTTTTCCGTTCGCCACGAACATCAGGCGAACGGAATTAGAGCCGATATCAATCACGGCAAATTTTTTCATTTATTTTCTCCTTAATCGGGACGCACGAAACCGTTTTGGAACGCAAGCCATTCCTTGCCCATAATCGATTCGTAATATTCCGCATCTTTCGTGCCTTGCGCAATCGTTTCTTCTAAGCGCGCGTTCTCCTGTTCAATCTCTTGAATTCTACCGTTGAGCACGCCAATTCTTATCCATTGATAGATTAAAACGCCAAGCAAAAGCACGAGAAGCAACGTCGCCGCAACGGCGCACGCCACGATTAATTTTCTCATTTTATCTTGTGTCATAAATTTGTATCCCCTCTTTTGGAAAGAGTTTTTTCTCGATTTTTTGCTTTTTTTATCAGTTTCGTGATACTATTATAGCACACCTTTTCAAAAAAAGCAACGATTTCGTGCAAAGTTTTCAAATATAATATGCCGCCAAGCGCATACCCGAGCCACGTATACACCCGAAAATCGGGAAATTTGAACACGTATGCCGCAAACACGCAAACGCAGGCGAACAAAAGAAAGAACGTTATATCAAGCGCGCCGCCAAGCCATTTGTTCTTGCCGCGCGGACAACCGAGCAAAAATCTTACAAACGAAAACGCTTCATAAAGCAAGCCGCCGAAAAAACCTATGCCCACGCATATCCCGAACACGGCAAATTGATTGCTTGTATCCATTTATTTAAATAGCTTCGCCGCAAACGACTTTCCGCCGTAAGAAACGCCGCTTATCGAGCCTTCCGCCGTAAACGTGCCGTTGGTCTTGGAAAAACCGATTATTTTCAAATCGCTACCCGCTACGTGCATTTTTCCACCGCCGATTAGCGTCAACACGATTTTTACTTCTGAAAACGCAGAAACGCTTTCCACACCGCTCACGTTAATCGTTTTCCTTTGTTCGATTGTTACTAAGTGATTCTTATTTTCTTGCATATCGTATCTTATGCAAGGAAATCGCCTTATATGTCTTTTTGCTCAAATTTCTCTAAAAACGAATGCTTCTCGCCGTCCGTCTTATATTCCGCGAGCGTGTCGAGTTGCACGTTGTGAATGCTTTGAAAAATATTGTTTTCCACGTTCGGATTTTCTTCCTTTAACGCCGCAATCAAAGCCTTTACTCTTTTTCGTGCCGAAAACGTATCGTCGTCGCCGCCCGTCGTCTTTTGCGTAAATTTACAAGCACAAGCGATAAAATCCAAGCCGTTGTGTTCTTTCCAACGCAAAATATCACTTTCTAAAACGCAATAAAGGGGGCGAATTAGCTCCATATCCTCAAAATTCGTGCTTTTAATTCGTGGCAGCATACCTTGCAATTGCCCGCCGTACAGCATACCCATAACCGTCGTTTCAATCACGTCGCTTTTATGATGCCCAAGCGCAATCTTATTGCAACCAAGCTCCTTTGCCTTGGCGTAGAGATGTCCCCTTCTCATTCTCGCGCAAAGATAGCAAGGGTTATCCCCCGCCGCAGCTTCGCTCGCCGCGAAAATATCGCTTTCGAAAACGGTAATCGGCACTTGCATTAAAGCCGCGTTCTCCTTGATTTTGTTCAGGTTCGCTTCATTATACCCCGGATTCATCACCAAAAATACAAGCTCAAAAGGGGTTTCGCTATGCCTTTGCAATTCCTGCATAAGCTTGGCAAGCAACATACTGTCCTTGCCCCCCGAAATACACACGGCAATTTTGTCCCCTTTTTCAATCAAACGGTACTTTTTCACCGCAAGCACGAAAGGCGACCAAATCGTTTTGCGATAGGTCGTGATAATCGACCGCTCTATTTGTTGACATTTCTCTAATATCTTGGACATAAAATTCCTTTTTTCGTTTTATGCACCTATTATACTACATTTTTTTACAAATTGCAAGCGTTTTTTATATATAAACGAACATTTGTTTGTAAAATATTTCAATGCGTAAAAAAAGCGGGAAAACCCCGCTTTTAAAGTTATTTTCTTGCAAATTTCATAGATAACGTCTGCGTGCCAATGGGAAGCGTAACGTAAATTTCGCCGTTTTTCAAAGGAAATTTTCGTTTGAAAACGCCATTTTTGCCATAGATGATCGTGAGCGTTTCTTCTTGCTCGTCATAGGTATACGTTCCCGATTCTTCCCCTTTTCGACCGTTCTTCGCGCTATAATATAGCGTAAATTCGTCATCTTTTTTTAACTCCAAGCGAATAAAGGAAAAATCTTCGACGTAATCTTTTTCACCGAGCGTTGCGCTTTCACATTCGTACTCTCCAAGATAGGGCTTTGTAACGTCTTTAAGCGAGCCGTTTCCACAGGCAGGCAAGGTAAGCAATAGCGCGGCAAGCCCCGCGCAAAAGGAATATTTGAGTTTCATATCAAGGAGTATGGGTAGATTTTTTTCGTTTATGCATTTTCCGCTCCAACGCAATCTTATCGCTATTTAGAATCACGCCCGTAATAAAACAAATGCGTAGATCTATTCACGACTTCCACAAGTTTATAGCAACCATAGAAAGCTCCCTCGCCGATAGAAGTTACACTGTTTCCTATCGTTACACTCGTTAAGCTACTGCAATCTCCAAACGCGTATTCACCAATAGAAGTTACACTGTCGGGGATCGTAATGCTCGTCAATCTTCCGCAATTATTGAACGCGCCTTGATTAATCTTCGTGATATAAGACGGCAAAGTTAAATCCGTTTCCGTTCCAGCGTAGCAAACCAAAATCTTTTCTTCTCCGTCGCTATAAACGATATATCCATTATCATTCGAAACTTTGCAGACAAACATATCATCGCTGTTATATACCGCCAACGCATAACAACCTACATAGCCGGCATCCTTCGAGCCTTTCTCTACCGTGATATGCTTGGATTTATTCACCACTTCCACAAGCTTATCGCAATTATAGAACGCCCGCTCACCGATAAAAGTTACACTGTCGGGAATGACCACACTTGTTAAGTTACTGCAATCTCTGAACGCATTTTGATAAATCTTTGTAATATAAGACGGTAAGATTAAATTCGTTTCCGTTCCCGTATAACCAAGTAAAATCTTTTCTTTTCCGTCGGTATAAACAATATAACCGTTATCTCTTGAAATCTTACTTACAAACGTATCACTACTATATACTGCCAACGCATAACGACCTACACTGCCGTTATCACTCGAACCTTTCTCCACCTTAATATGCGTGGATTTATTCACCACTTCTACAAGTTTATAGCAATCTTCGAACGCATACTCGCCGATAGAAGTTACACTATCAGGAATGGTTACGCTCGTTAAGCTTTCGCAATTATAAAACGCCTGCTCGCCGATAGAAGTTACGCTGTCGGGAATAGATACGCTCGTTAAGCTACTGCAATTATAGAACACACCATCAGCAACAGAAGTTACACTGCTAGGAATTACCACGCTCATCAAGCTGCTGCAAGATTGAAATGCCCACTCCTCGATAGAAGTTACACTGCCGCCTATCGTTATACTCTTCAAGCTGTTACAGCCATAAAACGCCCCCGAACCGATAGAAGTTACCCTGTCTGGGATAGTTAAACTAATTAAGCTTCTGCACCGAGAGAAAGCACCATCACCGATAGAAGCTACTCTATCACCAATGCTTACGCTGGTTAAATTGCCACAACCATAAAATGCACCCATATCGATAGTAGTTACATTGTCTGGGATTTTTACACTTGTTAAGCTATTGCAACCATAAAATGCACCCATACCGATAGTAGTTACACTATCGGACATTTTCACACTTGTCAAACTACTGCAACCATAAAATGCACCCATGCCAATAGTAGTTACACTGTCGGGAATTTCTACACTTGTTAATACACCACACTGACAAAATGCTTGCTCTCCAATCGTCGTCACAGGTAAATCGTTATACGTTTCCGCAATTTTCACTTGTTTAGAATTCCCCTGATAACCAACAACTATCGCGTGGGTTTTGTCTTGGGAAAGTTCGAAAATAACACCTTTTGTTGAAAGAAGCTGTTCTTTGCATATGCTACAAACGCCTGAATCGTCCAGCGTATGCCCAAGGGCATTGACGTATGTATCCACATAACTCTCCCCACAAGCGCAAATATGCGTTGTATAACCTTTCTCCGTGCAAGTTGGCCCAGTGACCACCGCCGCATATTCGTGTTCGTGAGAAGAATCGCTTGAATCGCCATTCGCTGTATTAGAAGAGTTTTGCGAACTTTCCGGATTCCCACAAGCCACCAAACCAAGCGAACCTGAAAGCACGCTTAAAGTTGCCAATAAACCCACCAAAAAACTTTTCGTTCTTTTCATAAAAGAACCCTCCTAAAAAAATTTACAAAATAAAAAATGCCGCTCCGCAAAACGGAACGACATCTGTAAAAATGTCTTTCTCGCCTTGCTGCGACACAATTGAATTACATAAGCTTTTTTTCAGGCAAAGACTTTTTTGTAACGCGAAAAAGCTACACTTCTACCAAAGAAGTATGCGTTGCCTAAAATAAAACTATTCAATTATGTCGCAAATCCATTCTAACATTTTTAGCATATTATGTCAAGGGTTTTAAAGAAAAACCCTGCATTTCGAAAAAAATCGAAATGCAGGGTTAGGTTTTAATTAAAAATTATTCCCATTCAATCGTGCCACTGGGCTTGGGAGTTAAATCGTAAAGTACGCGGTTTACGTTCTCCACTTCCGTCGTGATGCGGTTCGTAATCTTTTTCAAAAGTTCGTAAGGAATCTCTTCAATCGTAGCCGTCATAGCGTCAACGGTGTTCACCGCACGGATAATCACGGGGTACGCATACGTTCTTGTGCCGTTTTTTACGCCCACAGAGCGGAAATCGGGCACTGCCGTGAAATACTGCCAAACTTTACTTTCCAAGCCTGCGTTTGCAAATTCTTCACGCAAAATGGCGTCCGATTCGCGCACGGCTTCCAATCTTTCGCGCGTGATCGCACCAAGGCAACGCACGCCAAGACCGGGACCGGGGAACGGTTGGCGATAGACCATACCGTCGGGTAAGCCAAGCTCGCTTCCTACCACGCGTACTTCGTCTTTATAAAGGAATTTGAGCGGCTCGACAAGCTCGAATTGCATATCTTCGGGGAGTCCGCCCACGTTATGATGCGCTTTTACGCCGTCGCTTTCGATAATGTCGGGATAAATCGTGCCTTGGGCAAGGAATTCAATCCCTTCGAGTTTTCTCGCTTCTTCTTCGAACACGCGGATAAATTCCGCACCGATAATTTTACGTTTCTTTTCGGGTTCTTCCACGCCGTCAAGCTTACCCAAGAAACGGTCCACCGCATCCACGTAAACAAGGTTCGCGTCCATTTGATTTCTAAATACTTCGACAACCTGTTCAGGTTCGCCCTTTCTTAAAAGTCCGTGATTGACGTGCACGCATACGAGTTGTTTGCCGATTGCCTTAATCAAAAGTGCCGCTACGACGGACGAATCTACACCGCCCGAAAGTGCAAGCAAAACCTTTTTATCACCTACTTGGTTACGGATAATCTCCACCTGTTCGTCGATAAACGCCTGCGCAAGCGCTTTGTTTGTTATGCGTTCCATCGTTTCAGGACGTACGTTGTTGCTCATAAATTTTATATCTCCTTCATGTAAAATATCAATCAATGTTGCGTATAGTTAGGTGCTTCCTTACTAATGGAAATGTCGTGCGGGTGGCTTTCAATCAAGCTTGCATTTGTGATACGCACAAATTGCGAACTCGTACGAAGCTCTTCAATCGTCGGTTTTCCGCAATAGCCCATGCCTGCGCGCAAACCGCCTTTCATTTGATAGATAACGTCCGCTACGCTGCCACGGTAAGGCACGCGGCCTTCCACCCCTTCAGGCACGAACTTTCTCGTTCCTTCTTGGAAATATCTATCCGAGCTACCCGCCGCCATTGCACCGAGCGAACCCATACCACGATATACCTTAAAGCTTCTGCCTTGATAAAGCTCCACTTCACCGGGGCTTTCAAGCGTACCTGCAAGAAGCGAGCCGACCATAACCGCGCTCGCACCTGCCGCCAACGCTTTTACAATGTCGCCGCTATACTTAATGCCGCCGTCTGCGATTACGCGTTTTCCGAGCTTATCCGCCATTTCCGCGCATTCCATAACCGCGGAAAGTTGCGGAACACCGATACCCGCCACGATACGCGTCGTACAAATCGAACCGGGACCAATACCCACTTTCACGACGTCTGCCCCCGATTTCACGAGCGCTTCAACAGCTTCGGGCGTTGCAACGTTGCCCGCAATAAGCGTAATGTTCGGGAATTTTGCTCTGACTTCTTCCACGCGCTTCAAAACACCCGCGGAATGACCGTGCGCCGTATCGATTGTGATCACGTCTGCGCGCGCTTCAACAAGCGCCGCGACACGCTCCATCGTACCGTCCGCAACCCCGACTGCCGCGCCGGCAAGCAGTCTGCCGTTTTCGTCCCTTGCGGAGTTGGGATACTGAATAGATTTTTCAATATCCTTGATTGTAATCAAGCCTTTCAAATAGCCTTGTTCGTCCACGATGGGAAGCTTTTCGATTCTGTGTTTGCCGAGTATTTTTTGAGCCTGCGCAAGCGACGTGCCAACGGGTGCGGTAACAAGCCCTTCTTTCGTCATAATGTTAGAAATGGGTTGTTCGTAATTGCTTTCAAAGCGCAAATCACGGTTAGTCAAAATCCCAACGAGTTTACCGTCTTTCGTGATAGGCACACCGCTAATGCGGTATTTTTCCATGAGCGCAAGCGCGTCTTTTACAAGATTGTCGGGCGCAAGGAAGAACGGGTCGGTGATAACGCCGTGCTCGCTACGTTTTACTTTATCTACGTGCGAAGCCTGTTCTTCAATGGACATATTTTTATGTATCATACCGATACCGCCCTCACGCGCCATAGCGATTGCCATACGACTTTCGGTTACCGTATCCATTGCCGCGCTCATCAAGGGCAAATTCAATTTAATCTTGTCGGAAAGTTGGGTTTTGAGCGACACGTCGTTAGGAAGCACGCTCGAAGCTTGCGGAATCAACAATACGTCGTCAAAAGTAAGTCCTTCTTTTACGATTTTGCTACTCATAAATAGTTCTCCTTGTATGTAAAAAGTTTAATTTTTTTTCGTTATATAAAGTAAATGGATTAGCTGCCCTTTTGAAGCAAACCTATCCATTTATCCGTTTGCGAGCGCAAGCAGCGCGTCAAAATACTCCCTATCGGAAGCCGAAAACGCACCTGCGTCCATTTCGTTCATTTTTTCTTTCACGGCGCTTACCGTGTCGCCATCTTTTTGGGAAAGTGCGGTTAAAAGCACTGCCGCCACCGCGTTGTTTTTCGGAAAACCGCTCTCTACAAGCGCAAACGCTTTCTCGATTGCTTCCGTCTTTTCGCCTTGACGATATTTTGCAACGCAGACTTGTCCGAACACGTACTGTTCATATCCGCCTGCACTTGTAATCAACGCATTCTTTTGTGCGCAATGCGCGTCAAAATTTTTATCCGCAATCAATTCTTCTCCGCACGTTTCAATCTGAGCATAATCGTCTAACCCAATCGCAACTTCCGTTGCAAATGCGATAAAAGACACATCGTTAGTATACGCGTAGGCACGCTTGGCATAGCGGATACTCGCCCCGTCCATACCCATATCGTAAGTGATGCGCATCATAGTGGAAGGGAAAATAAAGCACAGCGCAAGAATCATGACCGCGAGCAACGCCGCGATTGCCGCTAACGTACTTAAAGCGGCGCGCAATATCACTTTATCAACGCGCATATGGCTCTCCTCCCATTGTGTTTATATTATTTTAACATATTGCGAATAAAAAATCAACTGTCTAAACGAAATTTGTCGGGTATGTTTTCAACTTTTTTTTAATATAATGAACCATGAACGTTTTTTACACCTTAAAATCCAGTTTCTCACACCCGATTAAAGCGCTTCGAACCGCGTTTGCATTTTTGCTACTTTTATGCCTTTCCGCGTGTCTATCGTCTTGTAAAAAGGAAATATGCTATTTCGACTACGTTTCCGAACTTCGCAACAACGTGTTTTTAGCCTCGGACGACGAATTTTCCCTACGAATTTATTCCGTCAAAAAAGAATCGCCGTATAGCGCGGACGGCGTGCCCAGGGAGATGAACGTCCGCACGGAAATTTGGCTCGTCGCACCGTCGGGCGATCGGGAATGTAACGTTTCCTTTACGTTTGCCGACGAAACGCACGGTGGGGAAATGTCCTACGATAACGTGAAAGCGGAATATTATTTGTCCTGCAATTTGGACGTTTCCACCCTTTCCACAATCACGTGTTCGATTACCTACGGGGAAACGTCGCGTGAACTTATCGCCCAATCAGTACTTTCCAAGACTACCCTTTCCCCCGAAATTGTTTTAAAAAACCTCGCTCTTTCCGAACAAGAACTTTTCTCGGCTATGACGGATAAATACGGCTTTGCAGGGGAAATTTACCTGCGTTTGATCTATGAAGATTCGCCCTATTATTACGTAGGCGTAATTGACCGCAATGGCAAGACGAACGCATTTTTAATCAACGCCACAAGCGGTAAAATCTTAGCGAAACGGGAATCTTGAAAAATAGGAACGCACGGCGAAACGCCGTGCGTAAGTTTATCCTGAATAGGAGTGTACCGAAATAATGCACACTATCACGGAAAACATAGCCGATTGCCTGTTTACCACGAAGAAATGGAATCCGTCAATTATACGCCACCTTCCAAATACGGTTACATACGCCCGAAGTTGGAGAAACGTTTCTCTTGTTGAGTGTCGTACCGTTAATTAGCTTTTTGTTATAGACAATCATATCCTTTTTTTGATAAACGGGCAACTCCACGCAAAGCTCCATAATCAAATCAAGCGCTTCCTTGTAAATTTTCGTTCTTTCGTCGCGATTGATTGTCGCTCTGCCCGCTTCAATCTTTTTGCTCAGTTGATCGATAATCCCCTTTTCATAGGTGAATTGCCCTATCGTGTCGGCAAAAATCGTTGGATAGCCCCAATTCTTAACGCTCGTCGCCGAGCTATACTTATGATAAAGCTGATAAAGATCGGGATCAACGCCAAGCCGACGCGTCGTTGCCCAAACCTGTAAATCGCCCGCCTCCAACTTGGAAATCGCTTGAACATCTTCCGTAACGGTAATATCGAAACCACAGTTTTCGTTAAGCCATTCCGCCGTTTCCGTAAGCATTGTGTAAACGGGGTGGTCTTTTGCTTCGTTCACCAACGTAAACGTAAGCTTTAAGGGGCTGCCGTCTTTCATATATACGCTATTTACGTCCGCACGACGATACCCCGCCGATTCCAAGAGCGCGCAGATCTCTGCCATATCGCGCGAGAACTTAACCTTTTCATGTTGTCCCACATTTTTATCATTTACTTTTGGATATGCCCACAATTTCGTGGAAATCGGTCTGTGAATAGTTTCCGCTAAATCGGCAGAACCGTAATTCCGCACAATCGAAGCCGTGTCCATTGCTTTCATAATCGCTTGGCGCACTTCAATATCGGGCACGGCTTTGGGATTGATGCCCACGTAGCCGTAGGTGTTTGTTGTATACGTTATGCCTTCTAAATAATCGTAGCCGTCCAAATCAGCAATATCCTTTGGTTTCGTATTAAGCGAACCCACGTGAATTTCGTTGTTGATAAGCGAATTGAGCACCTGATCATTCGGCACAATTTTATACCATAAATTTTTAATTTTTGCGTTATTCAAGTCCGGACCGACGGTGTTAAAATAGTTGTTGCGCGTGAAATACACCCAGCTACCGCTATAAAACTCGTCGCCGTCTACGCTCGTACTTTCACCCTTGGAATTACTCGCCTGATACGTGCCCGCACCCATAGGCAATGCACTTTTTGCAGGGGCTTGGAGTATGTTTCGAAAGAATTCCTTGTTGCTATATTCCACACCGAAATAATCTATGCCATTCGCCTTATCCGCATATGTTTCCCCTGCGTAATAATGCATAGGCGCAACAAAGAACCCAAAATTCCAAATCGCCGTGGCGTCAACGCCGTTGATCGTGATTTTCAATACGTCGTGCGTTTCGTCGTCCACCACTTTCGTACTCGTCGTAATCCCCGAAATGTTTTTTACGAGCAAGCCTTCGTTTTTTTCTTTTAAATCGTCGTAATACGCCGAACGGATTTCTGTCGCAAGCTCTTCACGCAAGCTGTGAATCGATTCCTTACAAAGGAGTATGTTTTCCATTTTCGAATTGAATACGTCCGCATTTATCGTTTCACTTTGTTCTACTTCTTCAAAAAACAGCTTTTTTATTAGAGCAATATCGGCAGCAATTTCTTCCGTTTCGGGATACGCCGTTTTATCCGAAAGATGATTGCTCACATTCAAAATTCTTGTGTCCGCTTGTAAATAGAAATATTGTTCCCTCTCGTTAATATCCTGCTCGTCCAAAGCAAGCGGATCTTGCCAACGGTATGCGTTCAACCCCTTAATTTTTGTGGAAGAAATAGTTGACGGTCCTGTATACATAGGGTCGAGATAGACGTAAAGATTGAAAAGTACGTCGTTAATCGTAAGCGGTGTGCCGTCGGAAAATTTAATATCTCTTTTAATGACGAATTCATATTCGGTCGAAGTGGCTTCTGTTGCAATCGTCGTAATCTCTTCTCCCTTTTTCATATTTTCCGTATAGGAAAGAGCCACGGTAGGTTGATTTTCCCCGCAAATAGGCTTGCCGCTTGCGTCCGTCGTAAACATACGAAGCTGCGTTTGCTCCACAATCGTAGAATCGTTTGCCGACTCCGCAAAAAATGGATTGAAGTTCCCATCAAGCGCGTCGATACTCAATTTAAGCGGTGTCGTCTCATGGTTGTTCGATTGTCCGCCACACGCGATCATAGGTAATGCCGTCGCACTCAACGAAATCGCCGCGAGTGTCAAGCTTATAAGCCTTTTCCATTTTCTTTTCATATATCGTTCGCCCTTCTTTTTCTTTATTGCCCGCCGTTTGCGATGAAAAGCAAACGGCGGCTGTTTATAAAGGTTTTCCTTTTTTATTATTTTTTCTATATTCTATATTCTTTTATAACGCCACTTCCCCGTCCGAGCAAACAACCTTCTTTGCAGGAACGTTAAATTTCCAATCGACACTTTTTTTAATCGCATTCCATTCTTCGATCGTTCCGTTGAATGTAATATTCGTCAAGCTACTGCAATTATAGAACGCATGCAAGCCGATAGAAGTTACGCTATCGGAAATTTCTATGCTTGTTAAACTACTGCAACCTCTGAACGCAGAATTGCCGATAGAAGTTACACTGTCAACTATGACAAAGAAAGTATTCGTTTTTCCTCTTGCATATTGAAACAACGTCTTTCCATCTTTGCTATATAAATTTCCATCTATTGATTTATAATTAGGGTTATTTTCACCTACTAAAATATTTATCAGTCTAGACCCCACGAAAGCACTATCGCCGATAGAAGTTACACTGTCGGGAATGGTTATGCTCGTTAAGCTATTGCAACTAGAGAACGCATATTTGCCGATAGAAGTTACACTGCCCCCAATGGTTACACTCGTCAAGCTATCGCAACCACTGAACGCATGATGATCGATAGACGTTACGCTATCGCCAATTACCACGCTCGTCAAGCCTCTGCAAGCGAAGAACGCCTCTTCGCCGATAGATATTACGCTATCGGGAATCTCTATGCTCGTTAAGCTGCTGCAATATGCGAACGCATAAAAGCTGATAGAAGTTACACTGTCGGGAATAGTAAACGAAGCTGCTGTTTTTCCAATTGTATATTGAAGCAAGGTTGTTCCGTCTTTTGTATATAAATCGCCGTTGACATCTTTATACTTCGTGTTCTTTTTATCCACCTTGATTTCCGTTAAGTTTCTACATTCAAGGAACACACCAGGCTCAATCGAAGCTACACTATCGGGAATTTCTATGCTCGTTAAGCTATCGCAAGAATAAAACGCGCTATATCCGATAGACGTTACATTGCTGGGAATTTCTATGCTCGTTAAGCTATCACACCAAGCAAACGCATAAGCAGCAATAACTTTGGTGTCGTTATGTATGGTGTAGGTGCTTAAATTTTGATTTTCACATTCAATCAAGGCAAAATAAGCATTCGTCTTGCTCCCTAAATATTTTGCATTGTCGTATACGTTAAATTGCAATTTATCGCAAGCAGAAAACGCCAGAGCGCCAATCGAAGTGACACCTTCGGGAATGGTTACGCTCGTTAAGCTATCGCAAAAATAGAACGCACCACTGTCGATAGATGTGACACCGTCGGGAATGACTACGCTCGTTAAGCTTCTGCAATTTTCGAACACACGATAGCCGATAGCTTTACAAGTGTTCTCTATCATTGCACTTGTAATAGACGTATCGTTGACGCCCCCTAAATATATATACGGATTTTGTTCATTCCCTAAATATTTTAAATTATTTTTTACGTTATACGTCAAGCTTCCACATTCAGAGAACGCACCAAGACCAATCGAAGTGACACTGTCGGGAATGGTTACGCTCGTTAGGCTATCGCAATAGTCGAACGCACTCATGCCTATAGAGGTTACGCTATCAGGAATAGTAACGCTCGTCAAGCGACTGCATGCGTAAAAAGCAAGATCGCCGATTCTCGTTACCGATTTTTTATTATAAATGCGTGGAATGATAATTTCCGTATCCGTACAATCGCCTATCCCCGTTACTTCATAGGTATCGTCATCAAGCAACGTGTAACTTAATCCTTGCGAGAAAGCATCCATTTCTTCGTCGGCTGAACTGCTTTCTTCGTTCGAGCTGTTCTCTTCATCCGAGCTATTCTCGTCGTCCGAACTGTTCTCTTCCTCTGAACCGTTCTCTTCTTCCGAAGAAACGTTTGAATCAGTACTTTGTTCAACGTTTGAGCTATTCGAGCTTGACGAACTATTGTTTCCACTGCAAGCAACCAAACCAAGCGAACCCGCAAGTACGCTCAAACACACCAAGAGCGCCACCCAAAGTTTTTTCGTTCTTCCCATAAATTGCCCCATTTTTCTTATTTCGTCATTTTTTCTTGTTTCACTTTATGATCGATCACGTGGCGAGATGCAAGCTCTTTTTGCACTTCATCTACCGTTATCCCCGCTTGCACCATAAGCACCATCACGTGATAGGCAAGATCAGCTATCTCGTAAATGGTTTCCGCTTTATCCTGCGCCTTGGCAGCGATAATCACTTCCGTACTCTCTTCTCCTATCTTTTTCAAGATCTTATCCAAGCCCTTTTCAAAAAGGTAAGTCGTGTACGAGCCTTGGGGCATTTCCGCTTTTCTTTGAAGCAGTAAATTATAAAGTCCGCGCAAAGAAAATTCGTGCTTTTCTTCATGGATATAAAGGGGGTTAAAGAAACAACTCTCCGCGCCCGTATGGCAAGCAGGTCCGTCCTTTTCCACTTTGACAACAAGCGCGTCCTTATCACAATCGGCAGTAATCGACACCACGTGTTGATAATTTCCGCTCGTTTCGCCTTTAAGCCAAAGCTCCTTTCTGCTTCTGCTCCAAAAACACGTTTTTTGTTTTTCGAGCGTAATTTGCAGGCTTTCTTTGTTCATATATGCAAGGGTGAGTACGTCTTTCGTTTGGGTGTCCACCACGATTGCGGGAATTAAACCCTTCTCGTCAAATTTTAATTCTTCAATTTTAATCATACTTGTTCTCCTTATTCGTCTTTACAAGCGAACGTTCACGCCGTTTTCGTTTAAATTTCTTTTTAAATCGGGAATCGCAATTTCACCGAAATGGAAGACGGAAGCGGCAAGCCCCGCGTCCACTTTGGGAATTTCTTTAAAAAGCCGCACAAAATCTTCCGTTTTTCCCGCACCGCCTGATGCGATCACGGGCACGTCCACCACGTCACAAACCGCTTTTAAAAGCTCTAAATCAAACCCGCCTTTCACGCCGTCGGTGTCCATAGAATTGACGACGACTTCTCCCGCGCCTTCGCCCACACACCGCTTTATCCATTCGATCGCTTCCATACCCGTGTCTTCTCTGCCGCCCTTGGCAAACACGTGAAACGCGCCGTCAATTCGTTTAATGTCCGCGGAAATCACCACGCATTGATCGCCGTATTTTTTCGCCGCTTCGCCGATAAGCTTGCGGTTTGCAATCGCGCCAGAATTGACGCTTACCTTATCGGCGCCGCAGGAGAGCACCCTTTCAAAATCGGAAAGTTCTCTAATTCCCCCGCCGACGGTGAGCGGAATAAACACCGAGCTTGCCGCTTCCGTCAAAATACCCGTAAAGAGTTTTCTGCCTTCCGCGGAAGCCGTAATGTCGTAAAACACAAGCTCGTCCGCGCCGTTCTCCGAATAAAATTTCGCAAGATCGACGGGCGAAGCCACTTCTTTAAGTTTTTCGAAGTTGACGCCTTTTACCACCCGTCCGTCTTTTACGTCCAAGCAAGGAATAATCCGTTTCGTGATCATTTCGCCACCTCTATCGCTTCTTTCAAATCGATTGCGCCGATATAATACGCTTTTCCGATAATCGCGCCGTATACGCCCGATTTGGTAAGTGCGCGTATATCTTCTATCGACGAAACGCCGCCTGATGCAATCACGTTCAAGGCGTATTTTTCCGTCAGTTCTTTATACAGCGCACGGTTTGTGCCTTTCATTGCGCCGTCCTTGGAAATGTCTGTGCAAATCACCGTTTTTACCCCAAGTGATTGCATTTTATCTAAAAACGTATCGAGCGAAAGATCGGTCTTTTCTATCCAACCTTTGATCGCGATCTTGCCGTCGGAAACGTCCGCCCCCACGGCAATTTTCTCTCCGAAACGTGCCAACGCTTCCTTTAAAAACGCTTCGTCCGTTACCGCCGCCGTTCCCAAAATCACTCGACCTGCGCCTGCCTTTAGATATTTTTCAATGGTATCCATATCCCGAATACCGCCGCCAATCTCGGCAAACAAACCCGTTTCGGAAACGATTTTTTGCACGATATGCGCGTGCACGGGCACGCCCGCTTTTGCACCCGCGAGATCGACAAGGTGAATTTGCTCTGCCCCCGCCGCTTTAAAATCGCGCGCAACTGCCACAGGATCGTCGTTATATACCGTCATTTGCGCATAGTCGCCCTTAAAAAGGCGCACGGCTTTGTTGTCGTATAAATCGATTGCAGGAAAAATTCTCATTTTTTTACGCCTCACAAAACGCTTTGAGCATAGCAAGTCCTACTTCGCCGCTCTTTTCAGGGTGGAATTGACACCCCAAAACGTTGTCTTTTGCCACCGCCGCCGTTAGATATTTATCGTATTCCGCCGTCGCAATCACGCTATCTTTGCAATCGGTTGCGTAATAGGAATGTACGAAATACACACAGTCGTTTTCCTTAATATACTTAAATAAAAAATGCGGCTTTTCAAAACGGAGCGCATTCCAACCGATATGCGGAATTTTCAAGCTCTCGTCGATCACGCCTTTCATAGGCACGATTGAACCTTTGAGTAGTCCCAAGCCTTCGTGCTCGCCATATTCATAGCTCTTTTCAAAAAGCATTTGCATACCCAAGCATATGCCCATAATATACTTGCCCTTTTTCGCTTCCGCTTTAATCACTTCGTCCAAGCCCGTTTTTTTGAGCTTTGCGATCGCGTCGGCAAACGCGCCAACACCAGGTAAAATAATTTTATCGGCGCGCTCAATCGCTTCCTTTTTAGAAGTTACAATCGCTTCCGCGCCGATTTTTTTAAGCGACGCGCAAACGGAAAATAAATTCCCCACGCCGTAATCGATAATCGCTATCATAACACGCCTTTCGTGGACGGAATTTCGTCCTTTTTATTTTCGTCGATTTTGGTCGCCTTGCCGAGCGCGCGCGCAACCGCTTTGAACGTGCCTTCAATAATGTGGTGCGCGTTCTTGCCTGCAAGCTGTTTTACGTGCAACGTAATCTTTGCTTCACGCACGAACGCAAGCCAAAACTCTTCGCAAAGCTCGGTGTCAAAATCGCCTACCTTTTCCGCAGGAATTTGTAAATCGATAGAAGCATAATCGCGCCCCGAAATATCCACCGCCGCCATAATCAGCGTTTCGTCCATAGGTAAAACAATATCTCCATAGCGCACAATCCCGCGCTTCTCACCAAGCGCTTTATAAAACGCCATGCCAAGCGCAATGCCTATATCTTCTGCGGTGTGGTGATAATCAACGTCTGTATCCCCTTTGCACGTCACGCAAAGATCGTAGCCTGCGTGTTTTGCAAAAAGGATGAGCATATGATCGAGAAAGCCTGCGCCGCTTTGAATCTCGCTTTTGCCGACGCCGTCTAAATTCAAGGAAAGACGAATGTTCGTTTCCGCCGTTTTTCTGATAATTTCCACGCTTCTCATTGTTGTATCTCCGATAAAATTTGTCTTACGTTTTCTAAAAATACGTCCATTTGCCTAAGCGTTCCAATGCTTACGCGGTTAAAATCCTTGATCCGATCCGCTTTAAAATGCCGCACCAAAACCCTGCGTTCTTTTAATTTTTGATATAATTCTTCCCCGTCGATCTTTTCGTTTCTAACGAACAAGAAATTGGTTTTGGAATCCAAAACGTCAAAGCCCATTTCCTTTAATTTTTTCGCCGTATACTCCCTGTTCTTTTCAATCACTGCGCAGGTTTTTGCAAAATGCTCCCCTTCATACAAAGAAGCGTAGCCCGCCGCCATCGTCATACGGTTGACGTTGTAGGGGTTGGTGGAATAACGCAAGGTGTGAAGATCGGAAATCAAAGCTTCGTTTCCGATGGCAAAGCCCAACCGCGCCCCGGCCATAGAACGAGACTTGGAGAAGGTTTGGGTGACCAGCAGATTGTCGTACTTGGCCACCAGAGGCACACAGCTTTCGGCGCCGAAATCCACGTAGGCCTCGTCAATGACCACCACGTTGTCAGGGTTAGCCTTGAGGATCTCCTCCACCTGAGCGCGGGTCAGGGCGATGCCCGTGGGCGCGTTGGGATTGGCGATAAAAACCGTTTTGCCCGTGTGGAAATAATCCTTGATATCAATGGTAAAATCATCCTTCAGGGGGATGGTTTCACAGGGCACGCCGTTGCGGGCGGCGAACACGGGGTAAAAGCCATAGGTAATGTCGGGGAAGACCGCAGGTGTCTTCTCATCGCAAAAGGCTTGGAAAGCGAAGTCCAGTACCTCGTCCGAGCCGTTGGTGCAGATCACCTCGGCAGGGTCTACGCCGTACATCTCTGCCAGCGCGTCGGTCAGATCAACTCTGAAAGTCGAGTAACCGCCGTCGTGATGTGCCAGCTTGCTGTCGCCCACGTATACGTCAGCCGACGAATTGGCACCGCGGATCTCCAGATAGTGCCGACCCTCACCCAAGGACTCCTTGTTGACAGTCTTGGTATACAGGCAGCTGCCGCGGAAATAGTCGTTGCCGCCGTCCTGACCGTCCTCAGCGTTCCAGGAGTGGGGCAGGTCGATCACGATCGCGCCCTCGGTAGCCTTGGGGTCTGCACAGTTTTTAATAAACTGCCAGCCCTCGTTCCATTTAATAATCTTTC
>ERZ808043.7-NODE-7-length-121239-cov-9.389346_pt1 | contig 121239 bp, 94 predicted proteins | sample MGYA00380194_ERZ808043 | MGnify/ENA primary metagenome ERZ808043 (study PRJEB31490, sample SAMN06133370) | cow dung metagenome | isolation source: H3 | host: cow | place: China: Chengdu | collected 2015-05 ...
TCTATATTATCTATATTATCTATATTATCTATATTATCTATATTGTTCGTACTTTGGGGAACTTGTGGGATTTCAATAAGTGGTTGTTTGGTATTTTCTTGTAAACTTTCTTTATCATCATCCTTCAAATAACTTGTCGAATACCCTTTTTTATTATATCCTTTAACAGTGCATATTTGTATTTCGGAATTCTTCAAGTCGTCAAAAGAATATTTTTCATACTCCTTAAACTTATTAAAATTCAATCTGTATCTATTAGAGTGTTTTCCTTTGCCTTTTCCAACGCTCCATACTTCAATAATGTTATGACTATAGAGAGTGTCGATGGTTGCTGTCACCAACTTTGGAGATAACTTGCTTTGTTCACTTAAATCTGCATTAGTACGAAAAAACACTCCCTGCTCATCAGCATAATAATCTGATAATTGGCATAGGGTAAACAGCATACTTCTACAATTAACATCTAGTGCTGTCATCAGCTGCATTGGTACAGCTGTAAACTGAAAATCTATTTTCTTTTCTACTTTTTTTTCTTTCATTATGATTCGAGATATTTAATTTATTATTTTAGATATAAAAAAGGAGGTACAATGCATTGTAGGCGCATTTTCCTCCTTTTTCCTATATAAGCAAATATATACAAAAAAATCCGAAAAAACAAATTTTCAACCATCGAATGTTAAAATATGTAAAAAATATTTTCAGGAATTTTTCAGAGAACTGTTTATGATGTACAAGGACTAGCCTCATCGAAAATCTTTGTACAAGTTACCTATGTGTGATGTTGTATATATAATAAGGTATATAACATTATATTTTATTTAATCAACAATATCTTAATTAAAAATAAGCAAAATGTTAAATATATTTCAAATTTAACGCTTTAAAATTTGGAATTGTTAAATAAAAAATATATATTTGCTTTGTTAGAATTTAAATATTCTAGAATATTTGGTGAGATTCTCTTGCTTTTATCACCACGAACCAAGCAAGATGTTGAGTTCGAAATCAACAGGTTCAATCTAACAAAATCAAGGAACATAGCAATAAAGAACCGACCTCTAGGAGCATCGGATGGGATTGCTGTGTCTTTATTGAATGGAGTTTATCATCACCTTATAAGTGGTATAGTGTTTAATTTAAAATTTTTACAAATGAGAAATATGATAAATTGTGATTTAGAAAATCATTTTTTCGATATTGATAATATGCGAAATTTTGATGATGATGAGTATTTCTATCATCTATGGGAAACTGAGCAAGAAGCGGAAACTGTGTTGATGGAAAATAGGATTTACAAAAAAGACTATAATATATATGAATAATTTAAGAAAATATAAAAAAGATGATTGCATCCTGTTTAACAGCAAGTTAGACAGTTATGTAATGAGTAATATGTATCCTTGTCGCTTGGTGTATGACGGTAAGGAGTTTCAGAGCGTTGAACAGATGTTTCATTGGATGTTATTCAGTGAAAATGCTGAGATTCGGGATGTTATAATGAAGTGTAAGGGTGTTTGCAATGGATTTCAAGTAAAGAACTTCTGTGCCAAGCACGCTGATAAAATTGATAAGAGTTATGATTCCAAGAAGTATAATTGTTTGTTTAAATGTTTGGAAATCAAATACCTGCAATGTTTGGAGTTTAGAAAGGCGATTGATGAGAGTGGAAGGAAATCACTTGTAGAGTATGCACCGTGGGATAATGAATATGGTGCGGTGTGGGACAAAGACCTTCAATCTTACGTTGGTAAAAATGCTTGCGGAAGGTTGATGATGAAAGTAAGAGAGAATGCGTTGAATGGATTGTATAATTTTTAAAATAAAAACTAATATGGAAGTAAAAGATAAATATGGCAGAACTGCCGAACAAATTGAGAGGGATGAAATATTGACTCAGGAAATTAAAGATTGGTTAAAAGAGAGGAGTATGGATACTTGGGAGTCTTTAGAAAGAGTTTTAAAAAATGAATGTTATGAAAAAGATTGAAGAGTTAATAGGTTGTAAAGTGATTCAATTGAAAAATACAAAAGTGAAGTTTGTTGTTAAGTTGCTTCAATGCAATTTGAACGCTATTATATATAGGTATAATCAAAAATTCTCTTTCAAGGAGTATATTGTTGCCTTAGAGAAGGATTTGACAAATGCAGTTTTGAATAGCGGTCTTAGTGGGGATAAAGAAGCTGTTGAACTTTTGGGAAAGGTTCGTGATATTGTCAAGAGGTTGAGGGAGCATTTAAAAACGAATGCTCCTTCTTTAATCGACTTGAATGAGGCGGTTGATAAGAGTATTAGGTTTACTTTATTTCAATACTCCAAGAACAAGGAGGATATGACATTGCGCCAAATGATTGATATGTTGGATGAGGTTAAGTTGCAATCTCGCATCGTGGAGGATAGTAATCTCTCGGTAACAGATAGGGTCAAAAACCTACGTGCGTTGGAGAATCAATTGAGGAATAGAATTTGCGGTGAATTATAATTTGTGATAGTGGTCTGTGGTAGTTGTGTTGTTGTCTTCGAATATGATTGCTTATTTGCGACCTGATAGAAAATTCTATTGCTCATAATATTGGCAATCAACGAATTAGTTACTTGGTTTCGAATCATCTGAAGATTCATATATATCCTGCATTTTGTTTATGGCATTGAAAATCAATGTGTTAATAAAATTGATGTAAAAAAACGCAGAAGAAGGTTTTAGCCAACTTCTGCGTTTTGTGTTTTAGACAATCTTTTTGAACTCGTTTAGAACGGTCTTGTCTATGAGTTTAGCATAATGTGCCGTTTGCTTGGTGTTGGTATGCCCTAGTATCTTTGCTACGATTTCAATTCTGAAACCTTCGTTCAATAGTCGAGTAGCTGCAGTGTGTCTTGCAATATGGGTGTGTAGTTGCTTGTTGATATGGCACAAATCTGCTATTTCCTTCAAATATGCATTGCAACTCTGATTGCTGATGAAGTTAAGATTGAAATTATATTTTTTCAATATCTCCATCGCCTTTGGGGTTAGAACTGTAAAGAAGTCGATTTTGGTTTTCTGTCTCTGTTTCTTGATGTAATACATCCCATCTTCGTTCTTTATATCTCTGAATGTTATGAGTTGCATATCTGCAAAAGATAGGGCAGTGTAGCATTGGAATAGGAACAAATCTCTTACCTTATTTAATCTCTCGTTGTCGAACTCCTTTTTCTCAATCCTTGCAACTTCTTCATTTGTTAAGAACTCAACTTCTTTTGTAACCTTGGGGTTATCGACAAACATCATTGGGTTTACTTTGATGTATGCCTTATTAAAAGCATAGGTTAGCATTGTCTTTACTCTAGCAAGGAGGTGATATATGGTGCTACCTTCAAATTTGTATGTCTGCTTCAACTCGATTTTGAACTCCTCGATATGTTGAGGTGTTATAGTCCTTAACTCAACGTTGCCAATAAACTTTTTGAATTTATCCATTGCCAAGTGGTATTTTTTCATTACCTCGCTTGCGCAGTTCGCTGTTTTCTTGGTGTGATATTCTAAGAACTCCTCAGTAACATCGAACAGGAAATATGTTTTTACTCCTCCATTCTTGAAGTATTCTTTTAGACTGGATGCAGTGATGGCGATGTCGTTTGCTGTCATTTCTGCAAGACATTTGTTGAGTTTTGTTCGAACTGATGATGTGTATTCAAGAACCTCGTTGTTCTTTTTACTAGCCATCATTTTGTTGAATTTGATGGGTTCTGACTTCATTGGAAGGGATATGTGAGTCCTCTGTCCATTGATGACGATTGAGATTTCAATCGGTGCAAAACCTTTCTTGTCGATTTTCGATGTACGACAAATGAACGAAAAATTGTACATAACTAACTGAATTTAATTGTTTAAAGTTTGGTTATGCGACCTGTTTTCAACAATTTTTCGAGTGGTCACAAGAAAAAGCACTATTTTTTATCGGTACCCGAACGATTAGAAACCTCAGACATCGCTCACTTTTCTTGCTTTATAACTGCTTTATAATTGATTTGCAACAAATTACGCTTTTGGGATTTGTACACAAAAAAAGCAGACTTCATTGAGAAATCTGCTTTATTTTGCTTTATAGCGGAGAGAGAGGGATTCGAACCCCCGGCACCTCTCAGTGCGGCAGTTTTCAAGACTGCTGTAATCGACCACTCTACCATCTCTCCAGACGTCCTTTGTGGGCGGCTTTCCTCTTAAAAGCGATGCAAAGGTATGACTATTTTATGAATGTTCCAAACTTTTGTTTAAGTTTTTTCCTCTGAAGGGCAATTTTCCTTCATAAAAGAGGGAAGATGGCACTTATTTTGGCAAATTCAATAGTTCTTCAACACCTCGTAATGTATTCGGCCCTTTCGTGACTTGAACAACTTGCGGTCCTTGAAAATGGCATCGCTTGCCCAATAGGCAAGTTCTGCCGTAACAATTCCTATGGCTGCTCCGACAAGAACATCACTTGCATAATGCTTGTTGTTTAGAATGCGCATTACGCCTGTTGCCGCTGCCACGGAATAGCCCGCTATTGGTATCCAGACGCTCCGATGCCCATACTCGTGCGCCAACAAAGTTGCTCCGGCAAAAGCAGTAGCAGTATGCCCTGAGGGGAAACTGGCATGATGGCCATTGGGGCGGGTTCTGTCTATAGTGTACTTCATACCGTTTACTACAGCAGCCATCATAGCTGCCGCCATGGCGTCAGTTGCCAATACCTGCCAACGGTTCTTGCTCCTACCCTTGACTCCGCACATGCTCATTGCCAATTGTGCGGCCCAAGGAGTGTATTGCAAATAATCATCCACCTTGCACTGAAATTCAGGCATACCCTCCATCACATGGTCTCGTATAGCATGGTCTGCAGGCATCATTGCAAAACCTACAGCCGCAACGGGCACTGCGAGACTGAAAGAATGATGCAAACGATTTAGGTTAAATTGCTTGGTACTAATCTTGATATCCACAGGTACCGCAACGGGTGCTTTGTTACCCATAAACACGATGACGGAATCTGACTGTGCCCAAAAGGGGAGAGAACACAGGAGCATGAATATAGTCAGTATAGTCGTTTTCATAAATTTTGGATAAATATAATTCTACTTTATTATAGAGGTGCCCGATAATTATATAGCGCCTCACACCACTTCCGTAGGTCAATCCATACGGTCCCTATAGTCCTCGTAGCGGAACTCTCGGAGAAGTTCGTGCATACCATCCTGCCACAATATGGTGAGCGATGGGTGATGAATACCATTGAACATACAGGTCTTTACGGTAGTATAGTGTATCATGTCCTCGAAAACGATTTCCTCGCCTATCTGCAAAGGATGGTCAAAGCGCCAGCTGCTCATAAAATCACCACTAAGGCATGAATTGGCACCCAAGCGGTAAACGTAGCCTCCATTGTCCTGTTCCGAGCAAACATGTCCTTCAGGGTCTTCTATTGTCTCAGCACCACGGACAACTGGCCAATAAGGCATCTCCAGACAATCCGGCATATGACATGTGAATGAGACATCCAGAATGGCTGTGCGTATACCATGGTTCTCCACAATATCCACCACTGATGCCACCAAAGGTCCGGTTTGCCAGGCAAATGCCGAACCCGGTTCCAAGATGATACGAAGATGAGGATAACGCTGGCGCAGACCCCTGATAGTAGCTATTAGCAAGTCAACGTCATAGTCTCTGCGAGTCATAAGGTGACCACCGCCGAGATTGAGCCACTTCAGTTGGTGGAACCACTTACCGAATCTCTCCTCTATGTATTGAAGATTGTCAACCAAATCCTCGGCACTGCTCTCGCAATGGCAATGACAATGAAACCCATCAATGCCAGATGGCAGCTCCTGGGGCAAAAGACCGGAAACTACGCCAAAGCGCGAACCTGGTGCTGTGGGATTGTAGAGTTCGGTCTCTATGTGCGAATGTTCAGGATTTACTCGCAATCCGCAACTAACACTGTTCTCTGCATCATGCTCTGCATTCCACTGCTGCACCAGGGGAAAGAAACGTTCATATTGCCCAAGACTGTTAAAGGTAATATGCGAAGAGCAGCCAAGCAACTCTTGAAACGTATCCTTGGTATATGCAGGACTATAAGTGTGCGCACGGCTACCGAATTCCTCCAGCGCCAGACGAGCCTCGTATAGGCTACTGGCCGTGGTGTGGGTGATATATTCACGGAAAATAGGAAAAGTTTTCCACAGGGCAAAGGCCTTGAATGCAAGTATAATCTCCGCCCCACTCTGCTTTGCAACATGCTTAATCAACGAAAGGTTGCGCCGCAGCAACCTTTCCTCTATCATATAATATGGTGTCCTCACGATGATGTATGTTATATATTGTATTCTTTAGCCTGCTCTTTTCTTGCATATCGTACTCATGACCATAAACGCAGCCAGAGGGCATAGCAAAAACAAATCGCATGCAAAGTTACAAAAAAGGCGCTATAAATTTGCGTAAATACTTTTAAAATAGTATTTTTGTGAGAATTTTGATTACAACACACTGCTATGAAGCACACAAAACACGACATGTCGGAACATATCCAAGCGGACATGAGACTCTTGGGGCTGTTGGCACAATCTTTTCCCAATGTAGAAACAGCATGCACAGAAATCATCAATCTTGAAGCCATACTGAACCTTCCCAAGGGCACGGAACACTTCATGGCAGACATACATGGCGAGCACGAAGCATTTGAACATATACTCAGAAACGCATCGGGCAACATCAAGCGCAAGGTAAAAGAAATCTATGGAAATGAACTCAGCAAGGAGCAAATCCGAGAACTATGCACACTGATATATTACCCCGAGGAGAAACTGGAACTACTTGAAGCACAAGAGGACGAACTGGCATCGGACTTCTACAGCAACACACTGATAAGACTCATCCGAGTGTGCCAAAGCATTTGCAGCAAGTACACCCGAAGCAAGGTTCGCAAAGCCTTGCCGGAACAGTTTGCCTACATAATAGAGGAACTGATGCACGAAAATGCCGAAGACAACAACAAGGAGGCCTATTTCCGATGCATAATAGACAGTATAGTGCAAACAGGACAAGCAGCCAACTTCATAACCTCAATCTGCCTGGTAATCCAACGGCTTGCCATTGACCAACTGCACATACTGGGCGATGTATGGGACCGTGGACCAGGTGCGCACATAATAATGGACGCTCTGATGAACTACAAGAACTTCGACTTCACATGGGGAAACCACGATGCCCTGTGGATGGGAGCAGCTGCGGGCAACGACTGTTGCATTTGCACCGTGCTGCGCTTCTGTCTGCGCTTCGGCAACATGGACACTCTGGAAGACGGATACGGAATAAACCTCCTACCACTTGCCACCTTGGCTCTGGAAGCCTACAAGGACGACCCCTGCACAATATTCCTGCCAAGCAACAGATACGGCAAACTGAGCGAACGGCAACGCGAACTCATAGGAAAAATGCACAAGGCCATAACCATCATCCAATTCAAGGTAGAACAACAGACCATCAATGCACACCCGGAATGGGTAATCTCCAGAGAAGGTACCTTGGAACATATAAATCCAGAACGCGGCACATTCACCGTGAACGGACAGGAATACCCACTGCGCGATACACTCTTCCCCACCGTGGATTGGGACGACCCCTATCGTCTCACACCTGAAGAGAAGGAAATGCTACAAAAACTGAATCATTCCTTCCGAGTGTCAGACAAGTTGCAGAAACACGTCAAATGCATCCTTTCGCATGGTGGCATGTACAACATCTGCAACGGAAACCTGCTATTCCATGCCTCAGTGCCACTGAATGACGACGGAACCCTGAAGGAAGTAGAACTGATGGGAAAGAAAAGTTCCGGACGAGAACTCATGGACCGCATAGGCATGGTGGTACGCACAGCCTTCAACCGAGACACCCCACCCTTGGAAAGAGCCGCAGCCAGAGACTACCTTATGTATCTATGGTGCGGTCCGGAGTCACCACTCTTTGACAAAAAGAGAATGATAACATTTGAACGTTACTTCCTATCGGACAAATCGCTTATACACGAAGAAAAGGGCGCATATTTCCGCTTGCGTAACGATGCCAAAGTGTGCGACTATATCCTGGACAGTTTCGGTGTAAAGGGCGAACACCGCCATATCATCAACGGACACGTGCCTGTGCACGTTGCCGAAGGAGAAAGTCCCATCAAAGCCGACGGACGCCTGATGGTGATAGACGGAGGATTCTCCCAACACTATCACTCCACCACAGGTATTGCAGGATATACGCTTGTATACCATAGCCGCGGATTTGAACTGATCCAGCATGAACCCTTCACAAGCAGGACAGATGCCATACAGAATGGCACCGACACACATTCCAGCATACAACTGGTGGAAATGACAGGACATCGCCTACGAGTTAGTGATACAGACCTGGGAGGCAAGATACGTTCACGCATTGCTGACCTGAGGGAATTGGTCTACGCATACAGACATGGCTATCTAAAAGAAGTAAAATAAGGAACACACACTTATTCCAAAATCTAACACCCAACTATCAGTGCGAAACATTACAGGTGCAGCATATGCTGCAAGCAAATATATAGAAATACCCGTCAGAGAGGAAAATACGCTGCTGGAGTTCCTTCTGAAACAAATGGGCATCAGTAAAAACAGAGCAAAGGACTTGCTGGCAGGAAGAGCCGTCAGTGTGAACAGAAAACTGTCCACACGCCACGATACTCCACTGCACATCGGAGAGGTAGTGCGAGTGTCAAGGCACAGGCAAAGCACCATGCTCTTGAATAAATACGTAAAAATCATCTATGAAGACAAGGACATCGTGGTGATAGAAAAGAGCGAAGGCATCCTGTCCATGGCATCCACACCCAAACAATATTGTGTAAAGAACGTGTTGGATGAATACTTTGAGAAACGCCACTTCAAATGCACTGCACATGTAGTTCACCGTCTAGACAGAGAAACCAGCGGACTGATGATATATGCCAAAAACGTGGAAGTAGCCAGGATTCTGGAGAACAACTGGCACAGCATGGTCTACGACCGACGTTACGTAGCACTGCTATGCGGAAAGATGGACAAAGAGGGAGGAACGGTACAATCATGGTTGAAGGAAAGCAAATCCTATGTAACCTATTCCTCACCAACGGACAACGGTGGCAAACTGGCAACCACACACTACCATCGACTCTGGAACAACGAAGACTTCTCTCTGGTAGAAATGAAATTAGAGACAGGTAGAAAAAACCAAATCCGCGTACACATGGCCGATTTGGGATTCCCTGTAGCTGGCGACCACAAGTATGGCAACGGACGTGACCCATTACACCGCTTGGCCCTGCATGCCTATCGTCTCAACTTCTTTCACCCAATCACACATGAAGAGATGCTGTTTGAGACACCTATACCCAAGGATTTTATGAAATTTTTCCAAGAGAACAAGGAATAATCTGCACAAGACGAGCGCTGAATTATATAAACAGGCGGACTGAATTCCCTAACGTTTTCTGTCCGCTATTATAATATATATAATGTATTAATAACAGGAAGTAGAGAAAATACTTCCGGATTACGGAGTCATTATTTAATTCGAACAATATTCCAGTTCACTCCTGAGCAGACTGAGAGATGATGATAAATACATCTTCGTTTGGGCGTTTCATCAAATACTTCTCGCGAGCCAGACGTTCCAGGTTCTCATATTCCTTCAAACTTTCCAATTTTCTTGTATCCTCTTCGTACTGAGCCTTCAGCACAGAGATTTCCGATTGAAGTTTCTCGATTTCCTCTATACGTTCCTGACGATTCATCAAACTGTTATCATCCACAAAACCCACGATGAGAACAATAGCAAGGAGGGTGACTACATACTTTGTGTACTTGCTATCCTTGATTCTACTCACTACACGTCGCAATATCGTCATCATATTTTCTCTAATTTTGAAAGCAAAGATATAAAATTAGGGACACATGCATATGGTTTTAAGGAATATTTTTCTAATTTTGCATGGAAATACCAATTATACAAACAGAAACAGCACATGCAGGAATACATAGTTTCGGCACGCAAATACCGTCCTATGACATTTGACTCCGTTGTGGGACAGATATCACTGACCACAACGCTCAAGAATGCCATAGCCGGAGAGAAATTGGCACATGCCTACTTGTTTTGCGGTCCTCGAGGCGTAGGCAAGACAACTTGCGCACGCATATTTGCGAAAACCATCAATTGTATGTCTCCAAGACATGACGGAGAAAGTTGCGGAGAATGCGAAAGCTGCAAGGCGTTCGATGAAGGGCGTTCAATGAACATACACGAACTGGACGCTGCATCCAACAACAGTGTGGAAGATATCCGTGAACTCATCAAGCAGGTACAAATCCCTCCTCAGATAGGCAAATACAAGGTGTTCATAATAGACGAGGTGCACATGCTCTCCTCACAAGCCTTCAATGCCTTCCTGAAAACATTGGAAGAACCACCTGCATACGTTATCTTTATTCTGGCAACCACTGAGAAGCATAAGATATTGCCCACCATATTGTCACGATGCCAAGTCTATGACTTTGCACGCATGACTATTGAAAATACAATAGAGCACCTCAAATATGTTGCACAGAAGGAAGGGTACACCACAGAGGACGAAGCCCTGCAACTCATAGCAGAGAAAGCAGACGGAGGCATGCGAGATGCATTGAGCATCTTTGACCAAATGGTTTCATTCACTGGAGGAGAACTGAGCTACGAGAAAGTATGTACCAGCCTGAATGTCCTTTCATCCGAATACTACTTCCGTCTGGTAGACCACTTCATTGCACAGGAGGTGCCGGAATGCATGCTTCTCTTTAACGATGTTCTTTGCAAGGGTTTTGACGGAGGGAACTTCATTGCAGGGTTAGCCAACCACTTCCGCCAACTGCTGGTTGCTAAGGAGCCAAGCACCTTGCCACTGCTGGAAGTGTCTGAAAGAACCAGACAACGCTATCAGCTACAAGCAAGTAAATGCGCAAACAAGTTCATCTATCGTGCCATAAAGTTGTGCAACGATTGCGACCAGGCATACCGACAAAGCCACAACAAACGTTTGCAAGTGGAGATATGCCTCATACAATGTGCGCAACTTACCGATTCATCAACCGGCGAACCTGGTTCGGGGCATTGCCCCAGCAAGATTCTTAAACCCATATTCAATCTTGGGACTATGACTCAGTCCACATCCCAAGCATCAGCACCAATAAAGCAGCCCTCAACACAACAAAGCTGCAATATTACGGTTCAAAGCACATCGTCTACAAGCACTCCTACTACACATACCGCTCCACATGTCCCATCTACGAACCCTACCATAGGACGTAGCACAATAAAAATAAGCCAAATAGGTCCAAGCATCAAGGTTTTGCCTACCGCAACATCAGAACATGGCAAGGAGCCAACCGAACCTAAAAAACAGGAAAATAAACCTTTTGCCCAAGAGGACATCACATTCCAATGGCATTCCTATGTGGAACAAATGCCGGTAGAACGACGCGCCATGGCCATGAGGATGAGAGGCATGATGCCCAAACTAATCAACGAAAACACTTTTGAGATTGTGGCAAACAACACCCAGATTGGGCAATACCTCCTGAACATGCAGGATAGCATCCTGAACTTCATGCGCAAGGCATTGAGCAATTCCAACATACAAATGAGCGTACGCATAGCACAGGCACAGGAAGTACAATACATTACCAGCAAGCCGGCGCTATACCGCAAGATGGTGGAAAAGAACAAGAACCTGCAACGCCTGACAGAACTTCTGGGACTTGAAATCTGCAATTAAAGCACCCTTGCTCAAACAACTAACAGGAAATTTGCTTAAGTTACAGGGATTTGACCCCGGCAACACTCTAAAAGGTGCTTGCATTTAACATTATAACAAAACAATAACTATGAGAACTCTTTCTGCAGAATTAGAAGCACGCATTCGCAAATCCAGTGAGTATTTCACGGCAGGCTACGGTTGTTGCCAGAGTGTAATTGCTGCATTTGCCGACCTCTACGGCATGGACGAAAAGACTGCCTTGCGAATTGGAGCTGGTTTTGGTGGCGGCATAGGCCGCCTAAGAATGGTGTGCGGAGCTGTCTCTGGAGTAGTTACCCTGGTTGGACTTCATTGTGGGGCAACAGAGGGAGATGACCACGAGGGTAAAGCAAATTGCTACAAGGTGGTTCAGACTTTGCTTGAAAGGTTTAAACAACAAAACGGAAGCATCATCTGTGCAGACCTGCTGGCACAAAGTGGCTGCACCCCTTCGTCAAACACTCATATTCCCGACCAACGCAATGCACATTACTACAGCACACGACCTTGCGCACGCAAGGTGGAAGATGCTGCCCGCATCTTTGCGGAATACATCTCGGAATAACTCCCTCCAAACTAAGCAAAACAGGAATGCCCCAAGGTGGGAACATTCCTGTTTTGCTTAGTTGTTGTATACAGATGTTACCTGTTACCCTAACCAAAGTTCAGTCAAATACAAATAAATTGGACAAGACCTACGGTTTAATGCCGTCATATACTGATATTATGAGTATCATGTCTAAATAGCATCCCACCCATACAATATGCCTGCGGCATGACTATACATTAGACCGGTATATATTATTTCTCTGGCATAAGTTCCTCCAACTTCTGGAGCAACCCTTCGCCATGCAGATTCTTTGCCACCATATTGCCATTCATGTCGAATATGACAATGTAAGGTATATACTGGACACCATAGGTGGTGGCAACCTTACTTCCCTGAGCATTATAATCTGTCATCTGAGGCCATGTTATGCCCACTCGCTTAACCGCTCCTTCCCAGGCTGCCTTGTCTCTGTCAAGACTGATACCGACAATTTCCAAACCACGATTCTTGTACTTTGCATAGGCTGCCTTCACATTGGGCATCTCGCGCATGCAAGGACCGCACCAGCTGGCCCAGAAGTCCACAAGCACGTATTTGTGTTTACCAACATAGTCAGACAGGTTCACACTGTCCCCTTTCAAAGTTGCCAGACGAGCCTCCTTGAAGTCCGTTGATTTTACTAACGATTGTCCTATCCTTTGAGCAAAGGAAGTTATTGAAAACAGCACTAAAGAGAGTGCACATATCAATGATTTCTTCATATTGGTCTTATATTTTATAGAATTGAACTGTAATCCTTACGCGGCATGATTCATTTTGTGACAAATCAATTCTTTTGCTTTTCCGCTCGGGCTTTCTTAATAATAGCGAACACCTCATCCTCTACCATCGGGGTGTCAAGGAATGTATCCTTATCGCGCTTCACATAATGAGTATGCAGAATATAGTCCGACCCATTCATCATTCTACTGAAATCTACACGGATGTCTTCATCGTCCGATGCTTCGTTCAGAAGGAAAATCCAGCAATCGTCATCCTCATAAGCAATGGTAAACTTCATCATGTAGCTGGCACTACCTATGGTCACGTACTTTACAGCAGGTTGCATGGGATCGGTATTTGCAATGCGCAAAAGACATGCCTGAGGCAATTTGCCCATATTGAGCAGCAGATAACTCTGTGGCTGTATATACCAAACAAGACCACGGTTCAAATCGTTAACCACGATTTCCTGATTGCCAGCGTTCTCTATCATATACTCACTGACATATCTCATTTCCAACTGGCCCGTCATCTTAGCCAAATTCTTCACACTCAGGGCATTTGGCATCACTCCAGGAATCTGTTTCATAGGCATCATGGCATCCGTATTGGCATGCCCTTGATGTATGTTAGCTCTAATTCCCTGATGCTGAGACAAGATTGCATGCCATGGAGCCATACGCATAATGCTTTTGGGAGTTACCACATGGCGCCAATCCTCGTGGCGCACACGCACCACAACCGTTCCGTCTGGAGATGTAGACTCGTGCAAAAGTGTATTATTCTCGTGATATATGGTATCTGTGCCTTGGACCCAATAGACAAAAGATTTGTAGAATGGAACTTTACCCGTACGTGCTGATGCCGACAAACAGAGTAGCAAAAAGGAAAGAAATAATATTCTCTTCATACCTGTATTCTTTGATTTTATACATTCAAAGGTAAGGTTTTAGTCCGAATTACACAAGACTTTCCATGTAATTATTCCTTTTTAACAATATTTATACGCTCATTTGAACAACGAATTGTCATATAATCACTACTTTTGCAACAAGAATGCACATTTTAGAATCAAAAAGTTCATAAAAACGAAAGATGAAAAGCAGACTTTTTACATCCATATTCTTGTTTGCAATGGCCTTAGCGATGCAGGCACAGACACTTCAGATACATGGGCGTGTAATGCATGACGACAGTCCCTTACCCAAGGCCAACGTAGTGGAGATAGATGCCAACCACCGCATCATCAACCAAACCCAGACGGACGCCATGGGCCATTTCACTCTAAATGTTACAGGTGGAAAGACCTCCGTTAGAGTGACGCATCACGGCATGAGAAAGTTCACCCGCAAGATAGGAACACGTACAACATGGGAAATAGTATTGGAAAAGGAGCAAGACATGGGAGGAGCAAACAGGGTCCGTTCACGCCACGAAACAACAAAGCTGATATGCGGGCACATACAAGGACGCATAATTCCACAACTCACATGGGTTGAGCAACTCAGCGACACTACCTTTTGCCTGGTTGTCCCAGTGCGAGTTAGCAATGGTGTGGAGGAGTATCCGCAAGGTCGCAAGATGACAATACAAGACTACAACGGACGTGCCGTAGCAATCGGGCATTGCATAGAATCTGCTATTCCAGAAGAAGGCGCGCCACAAAGTTATGACCCATACGTAAGAGCAAGTAGCAACAACTCAGCCAACAACAACTCGCAATTCAGTTCTGACGACCGAGATTATTTCTGCTACCCAAGATTCCTATTTGGGATAACGGATTTAGAATACCTCATAGATCATAGCACTGAACTGGCATGCTTTGCCGTAGACACGGCTCCTGGCGACAATTATTGGCTTTATTACAAAAGCAAGAACTTTGCTAAGGAGTTGCAGAAAATTCTGAACAAGATGCTAAAGTAACCATACCACATAAGAAAAACGCTGATAAAGGATTCTATAATCTATAGCAAATTCCATAAAAGACCGCCCGAAGAGTAAGGCAAACTCTCGGAGCGGTCTTTTTAGATGTTATTATGTCATAGGCAGGAGAAACGTCATATAATATTCTTGCCCTTGATGCAAGGGTAGTTAAAAATGTTAGAACGGACAAGGAAATCAGGTAGAAATTGCAAGGAATTGCGGTAATGGCATGATGTTGGAGTGGATGGATAGTTTGGAAAAATATTTATATTAGGTAACTTTATGTAGATGGTGGCAGGTTGTTTGCGTGTAAAGCCCGTTTTAGCCCTCGGGAGAACGGCCCCTTGTCCTCCCGAGGACGGAGGCTTGCCCTCGGGAGGACGGACGTCTGCCCTCGGGAGGAGATGGCTGGGATGTACGAAGGAATGAGCTGGTGGTGTGCCGAGAGTCTGTGGCAATTCAGCCTAATATAATCATAAAGAATTGGTATTAAGTGCATTATACCAAAACATTATCATCCACGTCTTCATGGCAGAATAAAAGAAGGAGGATTTCCGCCCCTGGTAAACCCTTAGGGGTGGAAATCCTCACAATATTGTTGCTTTTGTGGGGTATGGCGGTATGAAAAATAATTACATGGGCATGGCGGTTTCTGGACGTTGCCATCCAGACCTATACCCGTTGTGCATCAGTTGTCCATATACATCATTATTCCTCCCGAAACCTGGCGTAGGGAGATTTCGCAGAGTTTGGTGTTGTATTCTGCCACCAGGATGCGCTCTTCGGCATCGAGCAGGGATTGCTGGGCTTCGCGCATCTCTATGCCTGAGAGGTCGCCAAGCATGTAGCGTTCATGGGCAATGTAGTGGTTCTCCTGAGCCGTGATGAGGTTCTCACGTTCCAGGGAGAGCAGGCGCAGGTTGTTCTTGTAGGCCTGCCAAAGGTCGGCAAGGTCGGCACGCAAGGATTGCTCCAGTTGCAGGCGTGCCAGGTCAGCATTCTCTATGTCGAGCCTTGCATTGCGCTTTTGTGTTGTGCGCTTTCCGTCGAACAGGTTGTAGCCTACCTTCACACCAAAGTCCACACCGCCACGGCCATCACCTCCGATGCTGTGCTGGTAGTTGTAACCCGCATTCAGTTTGATGTATGGGTAATCGCGGCTCATGGTTGCCTTGTAGTCAAGTTCCGCCAGACGTATGTCGTGCTTGCGGTTGAGCAGTTCTGCATTCAGGTCCATAGTATGCTCCAGCAGGTTGTCGTGCGTAAGTGTGGTGTCCACCACAATGATGGTATCCTGCAAGGAGAGCGGAGTATGCATGTCCTTCACCGCCATGAGTTCGTAAAGACGTATGCGCGAAGTCGCCATCAGTTCGTGCTGCTTCAGGCTCTGTGCACTATCGGCGTTGAAGTCCACCTGTGCCTGCTGAAGGTCCAGACGAGAAGCACTACCTATGCTATAACGTTCAAGCACGATACGCAAGCGCTCCTTGGAGAGTTTCACGGCATTGCTGAGGTTGCGCATGCGTATCTTCTGCTGGATGAGGTTGTAGTACTCTGCGGTGAGAGTGGCCACATAGTCCTCTATGGCAAGTCGTGTGCGTGTTGCACCCTGGCGTTTCAGTTCCTGTAGTTTGCTATACGTAGCCTGAATCTTGAAACCGTCGAACAAGGTCCATTCGGCATTAACTCCAGCTTGCAATCCGTGCCCCAGTTGTCCGCCGTTTCCCGTATCCACCGTACCGCTATATCCTGCCGAGGCATTTACCGTGGGCAGGTATCCCGCATTTGCTGCCGTGGCATTGTTGGCACTCATGGCCTCCTCGTTGCGAGCAATCTTCAGGTTGTAGTTGTTCTCCAGACCTGTGGCTATCACCTCGGCCAGGGTTTGTGCCTTGGTCCCTGCCGATGAGCAGAGAACCAAGGCTATTAGTATGAACTTTGAGATCTTCATTTCTTATTCTTCTTTTGTAGCGATGTTGCCACGAATGAATATATTGCTGGTACCACAAACATGGTGAGCATGGTGGATATGACCATACCGCCCACTACGGCCGTACCCATGGCCACACGTCCGGCAGAGCCTTCACCCGATGCGAACATCAGGGGCAGAAGACCCAGTACGGTGGATACGGAAGTCATCAGGATGGGGCGCAGACGCTGCACCGAGGCCTCCTGTATGGCGGTCATCTTGTCCTCGCCCATGCGCTGGCGCTGGTTGGCAAACTCCACGATGAGGATACCGTTCTTCGCCACCAGACCTATGAGCATGATGATGCCAATCTGGCTGAAGATATTCATCGTCTGTCCGCCCACGAGCATGAATATCAGTGCACCGGCAATGGCCAGAGGCACGGTGAGCATGATAACGAAGGGGTCCTTGAAACTCTCGAACTGAGCCGCCAGAATCAGGTAGATGAGCACCAGTGCCAGGCCAAAGGCAAAGAGCAGGCTTGAGGAACTCTCGCGGAACTCCTTGGAGTCTCCTGCCAGTGCCGTGCGGAAGGTGTCGTCCAGTACCTCCTTGGCTATCTTGTCCATTTCGTCAAGACCATCGCCAATGGTATGCCCTGGAGTGAGACCTGCCGAGATGGTAGCCGATACGAAACGGTTGTAGCGATAGAGTTTTGGAGGAGCAATGCTCTCCACCAGATCCACCAGATTCTCCATCTGCACCATCTTGCCGTCCGAAGAGCGCATGTATATAGCCTTCAGGTTAGCAGGGTCGTTACGCTGCTGACGGTTTATCTCGCCCACTATCTCGTACTGCTTGCCGTTGAGATAGAGGTAACCCATACGCTGGCCGCTGAGGCCGTACTGCAGGGTTTGTGCTATGTCCTTGGTGGAAACGCCCATGAGGTTTGCCTTCTCGCGATTCACGCTCAGTCGTACCTCGGGCTTCGAGAACTTCAGGTCCACGTCGGCCATCTGGAATACGGGATTATCGTATACGCGAGCCATAAACTTGGGCAGAACCTCCTCCAGTTTCTCTATGGTCGTTGCCTGAAGCACGTATTGCACGGGCATGGAACCGCGACGTCCGCCGAAGGTGCTCTGCTGCTGCACAAAGGCACGGGCATCGGTCTTTGTCCTAACCGCCTTGCTCAGGCGCTCAGCCACCTCCATCTGCGTGTAGTCGCGCTCGGTCAGGTTCTTCAGCGTTATCTGTATGTTGCCGCCGCCGTCCGAAACACGGGCTGTTATGAACTCGGCATCGGGCATCAGCGAGTCCGCCAGACGGTTTATGTCCTCGGTGTAATCGCGCATGTATTCGTAGGTAACACCCTCGGGGCCCATGGTGCGTATGGTTATGCTCGAGCGGTCCTCCAGCGGAGCCATTTCGGCAGGTACGTTCATCCACATTGCCACGCAAGCGCCAAGGGCAACTACCATCAGGGGAATTGCCATCCAGCGTCGGCGCAGGAAGGCGGCAAGCCAGCGCGAGTATAGGTTGTTCATCCCCACGAAGAAGGGCTCCGTCTTGCGGTAGAACCAGTTCTTCTTCTCGCGGTTTACCAGCAGTTTTGTGGCAAGCATGGGGGTGATGGTAAGTGCGGCAAAGGATGATATCACCACCGAACCTGCCACCACAAAACTGAACTCGCGGAACAATCGTCCCGTCTGTCCCTCCATGAACACGATGGGCAGGAACACGGCCAGCAGGGTTACCGTAGTGGATATTACGGCGAAGAAAATCTCCTTGGCACCCTCAATGCCGGCGTCAAAGGGCTTCATGCCACGCTCTATTCGTATGTAGATGTTCTCCGTCATCACAATGGCATCGTCCACCACAAGACCTACGGAAAGCACAACGGCCAGCATGGAGAGCACGTTTATGGAGAAGCCCAGCAGGTACATCACAAAGAATGCGCCTATGAGCGACACGGGGATTACGAGGCAGGGGATGAGCGTCACGCGCCAGTCGCGCAGGAACAGGAAGATGATGATGATAACCAGCACGAAGGCCTCGTACACGGTGCTCTCCACCTCGGCAATAGAGGCGCGTATGAACTTCGTGTTATCGAAGCCATAGGCATAGTGCACGTCCTCGGGCAGGTCCTTCTCCATCATTGCCATGCGCTCGTGCACGGCATCGGCTATGTCTATGTGGTTGGCACCGGGCTGGGGTATCACCACAATACCCACCATGGGCACACCGTTCATCTTCATGTAACTCTTTATGTCGCGAGCCGAGAGTTCGGCGCGGCCTATGTCGCTGAAGCGTATTATGCGTCCTTCGGCCTCCTTGATGACCAGGTTGTTGAACTCCTCGGTGGTGGACATCTGTCCCATGGTGCGGATGCTGAGTTCACGTGTGTTGCCCTCGATGGAGCCCGAGGGAAGTTCCACGTTCTCACGGTCAAGGGCGCTCTTCACGTCCATTGGAGTTACGCCATAGCCCGACATCTTCACGGGGTCCAGCCACAGGCGCATGCAGTACTTCTTCTCGCCCCATATCATCACGCTGGACACGTCGGGGATGGTTTGCAACTGCTCCTTCACCGTCAGGTCGGCAATCTCGCTCAACTCCAGCAGGTTGCGCTTGTCGCTCTGCAATGCCACCATCAGTATGGGCATGGCATCGGCATCAGCCTTAGACACGGTGGGAGGGTCGCAATCTCGTGGCAGGAAGCGTTGGGCCCTGGACACCTTGTCGCGCACGTCGTTGGCCGCCGTTTCCAGGTCCACGGAGAGTTCAAACTCCACCGTTATTCGGCACGAACCCTGTTGGCTCACGCTCGTCAGCGAGCGTATGCCGGGTATACCGTTGATGTTCTGCTCCAGGGGTTCGGTTATCTGGTTCTCTATCACATCGGCATTGGCACCTGGATAGGAACACGAAACGGAGATTATGGGGTTGTCCACCGAGGGGTATTCCCTCACGCCCAGATACATGTATCCCACGGCACCGAAGATGAGTATGAGCAGAGTCATCACCGTGGCCAGCACCGGACGTCGGATGGAAAGTTCGGAAATGTTCATCAGCCTATTGTTTATTTTCTTAGGATATCCTAGGTCTTCCTAGGTCCTCCTAGGTTTTCCTATTGTAACCTTTTCCAAGGCAGGGGGGGGGAGGGTCTTTTCCTATTTTACAGAAACGCTTACTTTCTGTCCGGCACGCAATTGCATGGTGCCACTTGTTATCACCGTATCTCCCACATTGAGGCCACGAAGTACCTGCACCTGTGCATCGGTACGCAGGCCCTTGGTTATCTCCACAGGTTCAGCCTTGCCGTTCTTGTACAGATACACCTTGTCTATACCCATTTCGGACACAATAGCCTCGCTGGGCACAGCCAGAGCCTGGGCATATTCGCGTGTTGTCAGGCGCACGCTGGCATAGCGTCCGGGCACCAGTTTGCCACCGGGATTGTCATACAGGGCACGCACGGTGAAGGTACGGGTGTTCTCGTCCACACGAGAGTCAGAGGCATACACTCGGGCCTGTCTTGGGGTCAGGTCGCCTTCCACGGTAAACTCCAGCAAGGCACCGTCGGGCAGAGTGCCGGCATAGCGCTCGGGCACGCTGAACTCCACCTTCAGAGGGCTGCGCTTCGTTAGCATTGCCACGGCCGTCTGTGTGGTGGCAAAGGCACCCACGCTCACCTGGCGCAAACCTATCACACCAGAGAATGGAGCACGCAATTCCGTCTGTGCTATCTCGGCCTTCACACCGTCTATCTCGGCACGCAGGGCAGAGAGGTTGGCTTCAGCCTCCTGGAAGGCCTCCTTGCTCACCGCCTCCTTTTCCAGCAGAGCCTTGGCACGGAACACACGGTCCTGCATCAGTCGCAACTGAGCCTCCTTTCTGCGCAGTTCTGCCTGCAAGGGAGCATCGTTTATCTTGGCCAGCAACTGCCCCTTCTCCACCATGGAACCCTCCTTGAAGAAGATGTCCGTTATCTTGCCCGAGGTCTCGAACGACAGGCTCACCTCCTCGTCCGGCACCAGCGAGCCGCTCATTGCCAGAGCATCGGTTATCACCTGCTCGCTTATCACCACGGCCCTCACATTAAGAGCCTGGCCCTGTTGCTTGCGCTCCTTGGCAGGAGCCTCCTTCAGGTCGCTATTTTCCTTGGGCATGAAAGCGTTGTATGCCAAAGCGGCACACCCCACCACAATGATGCCAACGATACTGTATTTCGTTATTTTGTTCATGTAATAAAATCTAGAGTTTTTTTATCCCAGGAATGCCGCAAAAGCCTTTATGCAGTTCTCGTGATCCTGAATGCTTGCCGTTTCGCGCACAGAGTGCATGCCCCAGATGGGGTTGCCCATGTCCACACCCTTCACGGGGAGAGAGGATGACAGGATGTTGCCCAGTGTGCTACCGCCAGCCACATCGCTATGGTTCACGAAGGTCTGGTATGGAGCACCTGCCTTCTTGCAAGCCTGCATGAACACGCTGGCACCCACGGCATCGCTCAGATACTTCTGGCTGGCATTGTACTTTATCACGGGACCTCCGCCCATTACTGGATGGTTGGTGGGGTCGTACTTCTCGTTGTAGTTGGGGTGCCATGCATGTGCATTGTCGGCGCTCACCATGAAGGAATGCTCCACGCACATGGCAAAGTCCTCGAAGTGCGAAGCGCAGGTCTCGCTCTGCCTTGCCACCAGCCTCTGCACCAGCGATGCAAAGAAGGGCGAGCCGGCACCCTGCTTCGTCTGGCTGCCAGTCTCCTCGTTGTCAAAGATGGCTAGGCACTTTGTCACCTCAGGGGTGCCAGCGTCGGTAAGCAGAGCCTCCATGCCGGCATGCGCCATGCTCAGGTCGTCCAGGCGTCCGCTCTGTATCAGTTCTCCGTGCAAGCCCACGCACTGGGCAGGAGTAGTGTCGTACAGATATAGGTCGAAGTCCAGGATATCCTCAGCCTTCACACCCAGTTCCTCCGAAATCAGCGCCTTCAGTATGCTAGCGCTCACCGCTCCACGCTCATCGCTCACCGTTTGCTGGATTGTCAGCACTGGCAGCATATCCTTCTGCTTGGACAGAGCCACGCCGTCGTTCACCTGACGGTTGAAGTGTATGGCCAGGTTGGGGATGGTCAGTATGGGACGTTCAATGCGCATGAGGCGCACCTCGGGTTCCGTCATGCTCTCACCCGCCAGCACCACGCGGCCAGCCAGGGACAGCGGACGGTCCATCCATGTGGACATGATGGCACCGCCATAGAGTTCGGTGTTCAGTTTCACCAAACCGCCCTCGCACTTAATCTCTGCATTGGGCTTCACGCGGAAGCAGGGGCTGTCCGAGTGTGCCGAAATGATGCGCATGCCACCCTCGGCCAAAGTCTTCTTGCCAATGTGGAAAGCAAAAATGGCGGAACCGTTCTTTGTTGAAAACAGTTTGTCGCCACTCTTCACCTCGGGGCAAGGCTCACCAGCCTTCCACTCCTTATAACCAGCCTCTATGAGGCACTTCTTTATTGTCTCCACCGCGAAGAAGTTCACAGGCGAGGCATTCATAAAATCTTCCAGTTTCATATCTTATATATTATTATTAGCTTTAATTTGACCGCTAAGATATAAAAAAGTTTACCGTTGCAGGAATAAAACGTGAATTATTTGAAATAATACTCTTAGAAATAAGACATATTGCGGAAGCGGTCTTTAATCTAATGCCATTTTCAACGACTTCGGCTTGAGCATATCAACAAAAACATTCCACAAAAGGTCCTCCCGTTCTCAGTGTTTAGTCCTCGGGAAGGCAAAATGGTCTGCATTGGCAACGACATTTTGCGCTGACACTTTTCTTGCTCTTTCTTGTATTTTTTCACATTAATTCATTACATCTGCACCAAGTATTGGATATTCATACCCTTTACACCCTTAAAACGTGCCTTGTAATGGCATCAATATTAACACAAAATCTCAGCCTATGGAACATAGCGTATAACATGATACGCACACTATAAAACATATTGGAAAAGCGTTTTAGCTTTATTCTGCTATTCAAGAAGTTTGGCGACTAATATGAAAGCAGCAAGAATACAGTTGAAATGCTCACGCTACATGGCGTGGGCTTTTGGTTATTCTGCTGCTGGGTTACGCCAAACACCCTTGAATAGGAATACGCACTAAAAGTTCCCACGCTTTTTTGTGTGCGTACTCTGAACCTCTAAATAGGAACGACGGAGTAACCGAAAAGCCGCAAAGTGAGTAGGACATATCAAGATGTACTTTGTTGATGAATATGGCAAATATGACTCGGAAGAGTTTACCGCCACATTTGAACGCCAATAACATTGACACCAGGGAACCTTAGCATAAACAATAGTTCTCTTTATTGAAACTGATTAAGCATAAATATCAAGATAGCGAGCGGAATCGACTTAAAAAAGCACGATTCCGCTCGTTGAATATATACGTTAGTTTCAAGTTTACTGTAGCCTTAGCGCTTGGTTCTAACCTGCGTCATGTCAATGCTGACGATGTGCTGATGGTTACGGACATTTATTGATTGGCATTTAATGTTTGCACTTTAGAATCTGATATACGCCTGTGCCCAGAGTTGGTGGTAGTCCTTGTCTACATTGGAGGCATTGGAATTGTTGTGGCAATAGTTCCACTGGAGCTGGAACTGGAGGTTCTTGTGTGGACGTGCCTGAAGAGCGAGAGAGTAGATGGAGTTGAGGGATGTCCAGGTGGACATGTCCTTGCGGTAGGCATCGTAACCGAGATTCACGCGGAGCCAGCGCCATGTGGGAATGCCTACGCGGACGTACCATGCATCGGATTTCTGACCTACATTCTTTACACCATAATCCTGAGCATAGATGTTGCGGGCATACTCGGCACGGGCAGAGAAAAGACCTTCGTAGCTGACACCTGCCGCCCAACGCTTGAAGTAGTTGCTCTGGCTTCCATCAAAGAACGAACCGCTCCATCCGAAAACGCCAAGATACAGACCCTTGATGGGCTGGAACTGAACGGTGGCAATGTAGTCCTTTTCTGCATCCTTGTCGGATATATTGATACCCTGACCATTGTAGACACCTGCCTGGTAATGGAGCAGGTAGTGCTGGGTCTTGCCCACCTTGAAGGCATCGCCATAGACCTGTATGCCAAGGTCGCGGCCACCGCTATTTGTGCCACCCTTGTAGAAATCTCCGCTCATGCCGGCAAAGTTCTTGGTAAGCTGGGTATAGTCGCCCATTGCAATATCCCATGGATTCATGGGGTTCTCAAAGGTGAAACAGCGCTTGAATTCACCCATCTTGATGCCCAGAGGCGCCCACTTCTGCCATGACACGAAAGCGTCTATCACACGGGCACTGCTTGTTGTACCAGGTTCTCCGGAAACGTTCATCTGCACACGGTACTTGAAGTCCTTGAGCACCGTACCGTCCAGATACAGACGCAGATAGCGAAGACCGAAACCGTCGCCTCCGTTCTTGCCCTCCTCACTACTATATTTATAGGTGGAAACGACATAGCCGCCAAACTTGGGCACGGTAACATAGTCGGCAATCTTCCATTTCTTCTTGCCCTGCTTGGCCTTCTCCTCCTGCTTGTCCTTGAATTGAGAAATCTTCTCGGTGATGTAGTTCTGCAGGGAGTGGTCGTAACCGTCCTGATACTCCTCGTTCATGGCCAACTGGCCTTTTGAAGTGAGTGAAAACGCAGTGGCCAACAGGGCCAATAGCATGTGTCTTGCTTTCATCGTTATCTATTTGTTTTTGTTACATTGCAGACACAAAGGTAATACTATTTAACGATTATTAGCGTCCGTTTAGGTCTTTTTTTACATCATTGACATTATGTATATGGTTTCTTCAAGGCACTTTCGCGCGTAAATGCCAAATTAAAACTATCTTAATTTTGTATTTCGCTCGCTTATTCGTACCTTTGCACGCGAAACTATAATATTAACAAAGCAATATGAGCGTACAAGAATTGAGTGAACAGGAGATAGTTCGTCGTGGCAATCTTCAGCAGATGCGTGACCTGGGCATCGACCCATATCCTGCTGCCGAGTATCCCACCGATGCTTTCTCTACAGATATCAAGGCAGAGTTCGTGGACCTGCCCACAATGACCAACGAGCAGGGCGAGGAAGTTCCCACACCTGCCACACCCGAGAACAGCCGCATGGTGTGCGTTGCCGGCCGTATGATGAGCCGCCGCATTATGGGTAAGGCAAGTTTCGTGGAACTGATGGACAGCAAGGGCCGCATACAGGTGTATGTAACCCGTGATGCCCTTTGCCCCAATGCCGAGGACACAACGATGTACAACACCGTGTTCAAGAAGCTGCTGGACCTTGGCGACTTTATCGGTGTGAAGGGTTATGTGTTCCGCACCAAGACCGGTGAAATCAGTATCCACTGTATGGAACTGACCGTATTGGCAAAGAGCTTGCGCCCCCTTCCCGTAGTGAAGACCGACTCAGAGGGTAATGTGTTTGACGCCTTCTCCGATCCTGAACTCCGTTTCCGTCAGCGCTACGTTGACCTTATCGTTAACGAGGGCGTGAAGGAGACCTTCCTGAAGCGTACAAAGGTAATCAGCACCCTGCGCCAGTGCTTGGACGAGGCAGGCTACACCGAGGTGGAGACTCCCATCCTGCAGAGCATTGCCGGCGGTGCAAGTGCACGCCCATTCATCACTCACCACAACAGCCTGGACATCGACCTCTATTGCCGTATTGCCACAGAGTTGTACTTGAAGCGCCTCATCGTGGGTGGCTTTGAGGGTGTCTACGAGATTGGCAAGAACTTCCGCAACGAGGGTATGGACAAGAACCACAACCCCGAGTTCACCTGCATGGAACTTTATGTTCAGTATAAGGACTACAACTGGATGATGTCCTTCACCGAGAAGGTGCTCGAACGTATCTGTATAGCCGTGAACGGCAAGCCCGAGACAGAGATTGACGGCAAGGTTATCTCCTTCAAGGCACCCTTCCGCCGTCTGCCCATCCTGGAGGCCATCAAGGAAAAGACCGGTTACGATCTGGAGGGCATGAGCGAGGACGAGATGCGCGAAGTGGCAAAGAAGTGCGGTGTGGAGGTTGACTCCACCATGGGCAAGGGCAAGCTGATTGACGAAATCTTCGGCGAGACCTGCGAGGGCACTTTCATCCAGCCTACCTTCATCACCGACTATCCCATAGAGATGTCTCCCCTTACCAAGAAGCACCGCACCAAGCCCGGTCTAACCGAGCGCTTCGAGTTGATGGTGAACGGCAAGGAGTTGGCAAATGCATACTCTGAGCTGAACGACCCCATCGACCAGGAAGAGCGCTTCCGCGAACAGATGCGCTTGGCCGACAAGGGCGACGATGAGGCGATGATCATCGACCAGGACTTCCTCCGTGCCCTGCAATACGGTATGCCTCCCACCAGCGGTATCGGCATAGGCATCGACCGTCTGGTTATGCTCATGACAGGCAAGCCCTTCATCCAGGAAGTACTCTTCTTCCCCCAGATGAAGCCCGAGAAGAGCGCCCCTGCATCTGCACCCAAGCAGGAAGCCGAGGAGGCATAAGCCCAAACCAAAAGCAAACACCCCTTAGGGCCCCTAAAGTCCCTAATGTCCTTAAAGACCCTAAAGACCCTAAGGACTCCAAGGTCCCCCAAAAGATTAAACGCCAGAATGAGTATGATAGGTACAATAGCAGTAATGGGAGGTGGCAGCTGGGCCACGGCCATAGCCAAGATATTGCTGGAAAGGAACGAAAGGATATGGTGGTACCTCCGTCGCGACGACCGCATAGAGGACTTCAAGCGCCTGGGACACAATCCAGCATACCTGACCAGCGTACACTTCGACGTGAACCGCATCACCTTCTCATCGGACATCAACGAGGTAGTGCGCAATTGCCAGACACTGGTGTTCGTTACACCTTCTCCCTACCTGAAGGGACACCTGAAGAAACTGAAGGTGCGTCTGAGCGACAAGTTCCTGGTAACGGCCATCAAGGGCATCGTACCCGAAGAGAACCTTATCTGTTCGGAATACTTCCATCAGGTGTACAACGTACCCGACGAGAACCTGGCCGTCATAGGCGGACCCAGCCATGCCGAGGAGGTGGCACTGAACAGGCTCACGTATCTGACCATAGGCTGCACCGACCTGGAGAAGGCACAGGCCTTTGCCAAGTGCATGGAGAGCCACTATGTGAAGACCAAGGTGTCGCAGGACGTTGTTGGTATCGAATATGCCAGCGTGCTGAAGAACGTGTACAGTATTGCCTCGGGCATCTGCCACGGCCTCAAGTACGGCGACAACTTCCAGGCAGTGCTCATGTCCAATGCCCTTCAGGAGATGCAACGCCTGCTAACAGCGGTATTCCCCTTGGACAGAAGCATCATAGACAGCGTGTATTGTGGTGACCTGCTGGTAACCGGTTACTCCAACTTCTCGCGCAACCGTGTCTTCGGCACTATGATAGGCAAAGGATATTCGGTAAAGAGTGCGCAACTGGAGATGGAAATGATAGCCGAGGGCTACTTTGGTACCAAGTGCATGAAGGACATCAACAAACACCTGCACGTGAACATGCCCATACTGGATTCCGTCTACAACATCCTGTACGAGCGTATAAGCCCCAACATCGAGATAAAGCTCTTGTCCGAGGCTTTCAGATAAAACAAGCATACGCATCGTATTTTCACACACCCGAAAATATATTCCTGAAGGCATGACAATGTATTTTCAGGGGTAATGCCTCACGAGACAAAGGTCATCGCTTCACGAGACAAAGGCCATCGCTTCACGAGGCATAAAAAACACCTCCCATTGCTTCAAAAGCAACAAATCAAAGACAAATAACAAACAAAACATACACAAACAAATGGTAACACTTGATATTTCAAAGGCAGCACAGTTCCTGAGTGCTGACGCTATTGCAAAGTTCGAGGCTCCCGTAGCAGCCGCCCAAAAGGCTCTGGAGGAGGGAACATGCAAGGGTAACGACTTCCTGGGTTGGATGCACCTGCCCAGCAGCATCACCCCCGAGTTTATTGCAGAGATCAACGATGCGGCCAAGACTCTCCAGCAGGAGTGCGATGCCGTGGTTGTTGCAGGTATCGGCGGTTCATATCTCGGTGCACGCATGGTAATCGATGCCCTGAGCAACACCTTCGGCTGGTTGCAGGAGAGCAAGTATCCCCGCATCCTGTTCGCAGGCAACAACATCGGCGAGGACTACCTCTCTGAACTTATCGCATACCTGAAGACTGTTCGCTTCGGTATCATCAACATCTCCAAGAGCGGTACCACCACCGAGACCGCTATCACCTTCCGTCTGCTGAAGACTCTCTGCGAGCAGCAGCGTGGCAAGGCCGAGGCCTCAAAGGTAATCATGGCCATCACCGATGCAAAGCGCGGTGCGGCACGCGTTACCGCCGACAAGGAGGGTTACAAGTCATTCATCATCCCCGACAACGTGGGCGGACGCTTCAGCGTGCTCACTCCCGTTGGCCTTCTGCCCATTGCCGTAGCAGGTTTCGACATTGCTGCTTTGGTAAAGGGTGCTCAGGACATGGAGGCACAGACCGCTCCCGAGGTTCCCTTCATGGAGAACCCCGCCGCCGTATATGCCGCTATCCGCAATGCCTTGTACCAGCAGGGCAAGAAGATTGAAATCCTGGCCAACTACCAGCCCAAGCTGCACAACCTGGGCGAATGGTGGAAGCAGCTCTATGGCGAGAGCGAGGGCAAGGATGGCAAGGGCATCTTCCCCGCAAGCGTAGACCTCACCACCGACCTGCACTCTATGGGTCAGTGGATTCAGGACGGCGAGCGCACCATTTTCGAGACCGTAGTAAGCGTAGAGCAGCCCAATACCTGCCTGGAAGTTCCCTCTGACGAGGAGAACCTCGATGGCCTCAACTTCCTGGCCGGCCGTCGCATCGACGAGGTAAACAAGATGGCTGAACTCGGCACTAAGTTGGCTCATGTCGATGGTGGTGTGCCCAACATCAAGCTGAGCATCACCAAACTCGATGAGTACCACATCGGCCAGCTCATCTACATGTTCGAGCGCGGTTGCGGTATCAGCGGCCTTCTGCTCGAGGTTAACCCCTTCGACCAGCCCGGTGTAGAGGCTTACAAGAAGAACATGTTCGCTCTCCTTGGCAAGCCCGGTTACGAGGCAGAGACAGAGGCTATCAAGGCTCGTCTGTAATACATGATTATTTAGCAGTTCCCCCACCCCGGCACATGTCAGGGAACAAGGGAACTGGCAATATACCCAACAAGAATAAAGGCACAGACACCTGTGCCTTTATTTGATGATTAAACATATGACTAAGAAAGACATTCGTGCCATCCTCTTCGACATGGATGGTGTTCTCTTCGATAGCATGAAGAACCATGCCGAGGCGTGGGTGCGTGCCATGAAGGAGAACAACCTCATCATGTCTCGCGAGGATGTGTACATGAACGAGGGACGCACCGGCGGGGGCACCATCGACCTCTTTGCACAGGTGCAATGGGGCCGCAACGCCACCGACGAGGAGAAGGAATATATATATAAGGTAAAGAGCGACATCTTCAACACCCTACCACATGTAGAACCTGTGAACGGTGCATGGGAGGTACTGAAGGCCGTAAAGCAGATGGGGCTTCAGCGCGTTATCGTAACAGGCAGCGGACAGAAGAGCCTTCTGGAACGCCTGGAAAAGAACTTCCCTGGCATATTCAGTGCCGACCTTATGGTTACTGCCTTTGATGTGAAGCACGGCAAGCCTCATCCCGAACCCTATCTGATGGGATTGGAAAAGGCCGGCATCAGTGCCAAAGAAGCCATGGTGGTGGAAAACGCCCCCCTTGGCGTTGAGTCTGCTAAGGGTGCAGGTATATTCACCATTGCCGTAAACACAGGTCCACTTCCCGACAAAGTGCTTTACGATGCGGGAGCGGACATCGTCTTCCCCAACCATGCCGCCCTGCTGAAAGCCTTGCCGGAACTTATCCGATAAAAAAGCAGACAATCATGAAAGAGGTAAATCCCAAAGAAACGACCCGTGCATATGCCTTTGACATGTGGATGAAGGCTCCCATGCCTATGGTTACATTCTTCAAGACACTTGATGTTTCGCATCTCCTGAAAATCAGCCGCAGGAAGGATATGAAGTTCAATATGCTCATGTGCTATTGCATAGGTAGGGCGGCAAGTGCGATCAAGGAGTTCTACCTTCTACCCGTGGACGGCAAACTGATGCAATACGACACGATTGCCGTAAACACCATCGTTGCCAACAGCGTCGGGGAGGTAAGTTCATGCGACATACCCTTCAACAAGGATTTGCAAAAGTTCAACGATGACTATCTGCGTCTTACCAAGCAGGTGGCAGAAAGCTGCATTGACCACGACCTCTCGCAAGAAAGCATGGTCATAGGCACCTCTGCCCTTGCACATTACGAGATAGACGGTGCCGTGGGCATGTATAGCGGCATCTTCAACAACCCCTTCATCATTTGGGGCAAGTACAAGCGCTCGTGGTTGAAAACCACCCTTACCCTTTCGTTCCAGTTCCACCACACGCAGATGGACGGTGCACATGCCGCACGCTTCCTTGACACATTACAACGAACGATAAAAGAACTCTAAAAAGAAATTGGCGCATGCGAGGATACTTTCCTGCATGCGCCAATTTGCTATAATTATATATGTTATGTCTCAAACTCCGTCATTACCCTCCGTTTCGTATTCCTCCTCCATATCGTCGTTCTTGACGATCATATAGCTGCCGTCAGGACCGATATTCAGTTTGAAGGGACGGGACATGTCGCTATCTGGATAACTCACGGCCAGAGAGAAGGAAACCATACCCTCATGTACCTGCAAGAATCGGCATCCATCCAAGATACTATGCTTGGCAAACTCGGCATCCAACAGATGCATGAAGTCCTTCTTCTTGAACGTACGGACAAACAGGACGGAGCCGTTCTTCTTGACCGATATCTTCAGCAGATTATCAGCAAAGCGGTATCCCATCTCGTCTGTAACGATTCCCAGAGAGTCACATGCCTCGCGGTTTATCATCAAGGCATAAACATTGCTCCCCGACTTTACGGTATCCTCCACATGCAATGTGGGCAGACGGTGCAGGATGTTCTCTGCCTCGGTCTTGGGCTTCTCGCTCGTAGCGGCGCTCTCTGTGCTCTGCGTCTTCTTGTTACAAGCACATAACACCAAGGAGAACATCAGCAAGGATATGAGTTGCTTCTTCATAGTATCCGATTTATTCCTTTTATCGAATCCGTTTCGGATGCTGGTTTATTCTGCACTCTGGGCAGGTGCTTCCTCTTCCTCGGTGGCAGGAGCCTTGTCTATCAACTCCAGGAACTGGTCAAGCTTGGGAGTGATGATAATCTGTGTGCGACGGTTCTTGGCACGACCCTCGGGAGTGTCGTTTTCGGCAACGGTGTTGTACTCGCCACGACCTGCGGCAGAGAGACGGCTGGGGTTAACGCCATACTTGTTCTGCAACTCCTGAACAACGCTACTTGCACGCAGGGCAGAGAGGTCCCAGTTGTTACGGATGTTAGTGCGGCTGATGGGCACATTGTCGGTGTTACCCTCTACCAGTACCTCATAGTCGTCATAGTCGGTGATAATCTTTGCAATCTTGCTCAGAGTCTCACCAGCCTTTGCGCTGATTTCGTAAGAACCGCTCTTATAAAGCATATTGTCGTTCAGAGAAATGTAAACTACACCCTTCAGCACCTGGATGTCCACGTCCTTCAGCTCCTCGCGAGAAAGGCTGCGTGTCAGGTTGTTGGTCAGGGCCACGTTCAGAGAGTCGCTCTTGCTCTTTGCCTCCACCAGCTGCTGGATATACTTGTTGCTTGCATTGATCTCGTCAACAAGCTTGCTGATGTTTGCGCCACCCTGATAGATGCTCTGGTCAAGGGTCTTCTGCATAATCTGCATAGCCTCGTTCTTCTCCTTCAACTGAGCGTTCTTGTCTTCAATCTGTGCCTGGAGGTTCTCGTTCTTTGTCTTGTACTCAGTCAACTGGAGCTGAGCCTCATAGTACTTCTGACCAAGAGACTTGCCCTTATCCTGACATTCCTGCAACTGCTGCTGGGCAGCAACAAGTTCCTTCTTACTTACACAACTGCCCAATACCATAGTGGCGGCAGCACCTAATACCATGTACTTAATTGTCTTCATCTTCTTACTTTTACTTTGTTAAGCGGTGCAAAGGTACGACTATGCGGGCGATTTACCAAATATATTAAAGGAAAACCGAACAAAGGTACCACCAAGCACCTAACTATTTAACAGAAGACTTCCCTTCATTAACATATCCGCTTTCGGTTTTAACATTTAACACATTGCTTCACTTTTGCATCATTAGCAGTTCCTTTGCATTTATTTTATTCCGTTTGTAGTGCACTATTGAATTATTTTCGTAACTTTGCCGTCAAATAGACACAATAGATATGAGCAATCTAATAATACCGAGAGACTATAAAGCGGCACTCGACCTCAAGCAGACCGAGTTGGCCATCAAGCAGATAAAAGACTTCTTCCTGCGCAGTTTCTCCACGGAGTTGCGCCTGCGCCGAGTTACGGCACCCTTGTTCGTGCTCCGCGGACTTGGTCTGAACGACGACCTCAACGGCATTGAGCGTCCCGTCTCCTTCCCCATAAAGGACATGAACGAATCCATGGCAGAGGTGGTGCACTCTCTGGCAAAGTGGAAGCGCGTTACTCTGGCGGAATACGAGGTGGAGCCCGGCTACGGCATCATCACCGACATGAATGCCATCCGTGCCGACGAGGAACTGGACAATCTGCACTCACTATACGTTGACCAGTGGGACTGGGAGCGCACCATGACGGCAGAGCAGCGCAACATCGACTTCCTGAAAGACATCGTGCGCCGTATCTACAACACCATCCTGCGTGCCGAGTTCTATATCTGCGAGACCTACCCCCAGTTGCGTCCCTACCTGCCTGAGGAGATACACTTCATACATAGCGAGGAACTCATGCAGATGTTCCCCGACAAAACCGCCAAGGAGCGTGAGGACCTCATCTGCCAGAAGTACGGCGCGGTATTTATCATCGGTATCGGCGGCAAACTCTCCAATGGCGAACCTCACGACAACCGCGCTCCCGACTATGACGACTGGAGCACCCCCAACGGCGACGGCTTCATGGGCTTGAACGGTGACCTGCTCATCTGGTACCCCATCTTGGGCAGAAGCATAGAGTTGTCCTCCATGGGTATCCGTGTGGACAAGGACGCACTCATGCACCAATTGGAACTCCAGGGCAAGACCGACCGCAAGGAACTCTACTTCCACCGTCGTCTTCTGGAAGGCACACTTCCCCTGAGCATCGGTGGCGGTATCGGTCAGAGCCGTCTGTGCATGATACTCCTGCAAAAGGGCCACGTGGGCGAGACACAATCCAGCATCTGGCCCGAGGACATGCGCCAGAAGTGCAAGGAACTGGGCATGAACCTGATTTAAGGCCAAACCGTTCATTAGGTTGTTACGCACTAATAATGCTAATGGCCGATTTGGGTTAAGCCGAACGGACATCACTTTTTTCTGCCCTCAGTTCTGCATAGTGGCAGAATCACAAAAACAGACATAAAAAAGGGACGTCCCGAGGACCGACCTTTGACGTCCCGAGGACAAGGCCTTGACGTCCCGAGGACCGACCCTCGTCCTCGGGAAGACCCAAATAGGGGACTTTTGCCACCTTTCAGAAAACGGCAGACAACTACGTCATAACTTCAACACACAAACAATCCCCTCTCCATTGTTATCATAAAGAAATAACATGGAAAGGGGATTGCCTTTTATTTGTGACAATACTACTCGGTGCTTGTGCACCAAGCAAGTTACTTGTACAGGCCGAAACCGATCTTCAGGCCGGCATTGGTGCCATTATTGAAGTCATTCAAGCCAAAGTCGGCATAAAGTGCGGCTTCCACACTGACCTTATTATTCAGATAGAAAGTGTATCCCACCTGGGGTGACAACTGAATAAAGTTCTGGTTTGTTCCTGCATGCTCAAACTGCACACCACAACCCAGGTTCAAGCCATTGCTTTTGAATGAATAACGAAACGCGGGCTTGATTTGCAGGCTGTTGGCGCCACCGTTGTGCATATATCCTACACTACCGCCCATCATCCAACCGTCTGCAATGAAATAGCCATATTCACCGGCTATGCCAAGCATGAAGTTTCCCTTTGTGAAACCTATACCAAAACCAGAAAGCGAAGCACCGGCATAGTGGGTTCCTTTTTCAAACTGAGCATTGGCACCAAGTGTCATAACTGCCATAAACAGGAGCACAAGAATCTTCTTCATAGTGGTTCTTCTTTAATTATTGTTTGTATATTGGTTATTATTTCTTGCAAAAGTTGCGTTTACTTCTTTCCACCAACAAAAATACAACTTTTTTTCATACCTTTGTGCACATGAGATGTATTTTCACATTATTTATGATTATATGGTGCATGGCAACAACTGCCATGCCCAAACATGAGGTGCGTGCTGTATGGCTTACCACCATAATGGGGCTTGACTGGCCCAAGACAAGGGCTGTTTCCGAAGAGAGCAGGAAGAAACAGCAACAGGAACTTTGCAACATCCTGGACCGCTTGCAAGCTGATGGCATCAACACCGTATATCTTCAGACGCGCACACGTGGGGCAGTCATATATCCCTCTGCCATCGAACCCTGGGACGGTGCGCTGACCGGTCGCTACGACAAGCACCCTGGCTACGACCCCTTGGCCTTTGCCATAGACGAGTGCCACAAGCGTGGCATGGAGTGCCATGCATGGCTGGTAACGATCCCCGCCTTCAAGATTCCCGATGCCAAGGCCTTGGGCAAGAAGTCGCTATACTACACCCACCCCAAACTACTATACAGGAAGAACGGTTCCTACTACATGGACCCTTCCATGCAGGGCACAGCCGACTATCTCGAGCGCCTCTGCCGAGAGATAGTAAGCCGATACGACATTGACGGCATCCACTTCGATTATATCCGCTATCCCGAGAAGACGGAGAAGACCAAGCAGGATTGGCGCCGAGACAACATCACACGCATCGTGCGCCAACTCTACAACGCCATCAAGGAGGAGAAGCCTTGGGTTCGCGTTTCCTCAAGCCCCGTGGGCAAGTACCGCGACGTCTCACGCTATTCCGCCAAGGGGTGGAATGCCTACAATGCCGTATTCCAGGATGCTGTCCTGTGGATGAAGGAGGGAATCATGGACATGATTTCACCCATGATGTACTTCAAGGGCGACAACTTCTTCCCCTTTGCCGCCGACTGGCAAGAACAGAGCCATGGCAAGGTGGTGGCACCTGGCTTGGGCATCTACTTCCTAGACCCAAGGGAGAAGGACTGGCATTTGCACGAAGTTACACGCGAACTCCAGTTCATCCGCCAGATGAACATGGGCGGTGCGGCATACTTCCGTGCCCAGTTCCTCTTGGACAACGTAAAGGGGCTGGAAACATGGGTGCGCAACCACTACTACACCTCCCCTGCCCTCCTGCCTCCACTGAAGAACACCAAGGAGTACAAGACCTCAGCCAAACGCACACCACGCTATGTGCTCTACGCCTCGGACACCTATCCCGTGGATACTAACAACCCCGAGAATATCGTGCGCATCTTCTGGGGCAAGCCTCAGTATAATGCACTCATGGCACGCCTCTTCAACAAGCACCTTGCCATCACCCAACTGGACGACTTCGGCAACGAGTCGGCACCGGTGGAGATAAAAGATTTATAATAACAATAGACCCTCCCCCGTACCCCTCCACAAGGGAGGGGAGTGATTACATCCGTGAAAAACATATTCCCAAAGAGTTATAATCACTCTAACCCACTAACCACCTCATTAAGTACATCATACTCCCCTCCCTTGGGGCGAGCGATGTCTTCAGAAGAAGCACCTAATGTGCTTCTGTGCCTTGTGAGGGGAGAACTACCCAGTTCGACGCGAGGACTGGGTTGGGGGTGGGTCCGTCTTATCATAGCACTGCTCGTGGGCAGTGCTTTTTTCAATGCCTCGCATGCACAAGACCTTCTGCCCCGCTCTACTCCCGAGGCACAGGGAATATCCTCTGCGCACATACAGGAGTTCATGGACACGCTGATGCGAGACCCTCGCACCGAGGTGCATTCGTGCATTGTCATGAGACATGGGCATGTTGTGGCAGAGATGTATCCCCAGCCTTGGCGCAAGGATTACCGCCACACCATGTATTCCGTCTCCAAAACCTTCACTTCCGTTGCCGTGGGCATGTGTATACAGGACAGCCTCATCGCCCTCGGTGATACCATCGGCAAGTACATCAGCATGCCTGCCTCTTCCAGCAGAAACGTGCGTGCCATCACCGTGCGCGACCTGCTCACCATGCAAAGCGGCATACCCGTGGACACAAAGATGAGGATACACGAAACAGAGTGGTTGAAGGCTTATCTTTCCAAGAAGCCAACCGCCTCGCCTGGCACCCGTTGGGCATACGACAGCATCATGTCCTACATACTTTCCGCCATAGTGCAGAAAGCAACGGGAAAGACACTGGTGGACTTCCTTCAGGAACGCCTCTTCCATCCCCTCGGCATCACCGATGCCTTGTGGGAAGAAAGTCCCGAAGGCATTACCTGCGGAGGATGGGGACTTTACATCCGTCCCGAGGCAATGGCAGCCTTTGGTCAGTTCCTGCTCAACAAAGGTCAGTGGCAGGGCAAGCAGTTACTATCCCCTTCGTGGATAGACGAGATGATGAAACCACAAAGCGTGAACGGGCGCTACAGTTACCATATCTGGCAAACCAAATACCCCGGTTGGGCAGAGGCAAACGGTGCATACGGTCAGTTCATCTTCATTATTCCCGAAGCAGATATGGTGGTAAGCATAACCCAATGCACTGGCAAAAGCGCACCCATACCGGGGTGGATAAAGACCATGCTCGTGGACAATTGTCGGGCGGAGGCATTGGCATCACACGACTGCTTTGTTTCCTTCAGCGACTATACCCTGCCCCTTGCCAAGGGAGGGAAGACGTCACCCACACATCTGGATTGCACATGGTACATTCTCGACAAGAACCCTCTGAATTGGCAAGGCATCAGCCTCAGCAACAATGCTGACACCCTGTTCATGCACATCCGTGACACCAAGGAAAAGGCATATACCATCGCCCTTGGTCACGGCAAGTGGATAGAATCCGAGTTCGACGCCCTTCCCTACTACAACCCTCCCTTTCAGGGCAACTTCAGCAACCTCCCCACCACATGGCACGTGGCAGGCTCCTACGGATGGACAGACGCCAACACCCTAAACATCCAACTCCACTGGATCGACTGGCTCACCAGCGCCTCCCTGCAGCTTCGCTTCTCTAAGCAAGCCCCACCCACAATCACCATCACCCCTCACGACACGGGAAAGGAAGTGCAAGTCATAGCCAGATGACACCACAGAAAACGGCAAACTGCCTAACGAGTTCCTATCTATCCATATACACTATCTTTTTTACATAATTACCATAATCCAATATATATACGCCTTTAGTAGTCATTTTATTGACTTGTATACCATTGATTGTATATATAGCTATTGGACTCACAAAGTCTATTGGAACAGAAATAAAAGTGTCTACTTTTCGTAATTCCACTTCCTTGTAAGCAGACCATTCAGAAGAATTATTCCCAATAATTGCCTTTATCCTATATTTATATATTCCAGAGTGTAAGTTCTCAAAAGTATATGAGGTTCCGATTATTCCATCAATACAAATAGAATACTGTGAGTTGAAATAATCTTTTACTTCATCGGCAGTAAGTAAGTTTTCAAAAACAGCCAAATCATCCATATAAAATGAAGAATTACTTGTAAAGCTGAAAACATATTCGTCCATTGGTAAATTCTCAAAATATAACACGGTATCATTTGGTTCTGTCATGGCATAAACATATTGTACATCAATTACATATCCATCTTTATCCAAGAGACTTACTAAAATCGGTAAAGATGGGTTGACTGATGAAACAGATATGCTTAAAGTAAAATTTTCAGATTCTATTTTTATTAGAGGAGTCTTTAAGGCACCCTGCATTTCTGTACTGCCAATCTTTATACCTTTATGCGAGGTATATAGATTCTTTCCCGTCCATCCCTTAGATTGCATGTATAAATCCAACTTATTGGACAAAACTAATTTCTCTTCATTTCCATTTGATTTGTTGGAAAATTTATCAAAATTTTCACTAAACAATATCGTTTTATCGTTCACTCTATATGATTCTATTGAGAAAGAATCCACTTCCAACTCAGCAGACCAGGATATGGTAAAACCATCCTCTTTAATTTGAGTGGCATCATAAAGTGTTGGGACCGGAACTTTTTTTCCTCCCATGAAATCAAACGAAATCAGGCCATCCGATTCCGCAATGTTTGTAATTGGTTTGTTCAAATTGTAAGTACCATCTGTATTCATGTTAAACAATTTACCGCCAACATTCGTATGCGATGTATTAGTAAATTCCGTCACATTTTTACTTCCTGGGAACAAATCGCCTTCAAAATCCTCATCTGATGGATTATATCCTTTATCCGTACCATTATTATAAAAATATCCATAATCCCTATCTGCCGGCACCACACTCATTCGTTGGTGATTGGGCAATACATTAATTGCATGTTTGTCCCACGCATCAAGCGAATAATCTACATGATACACTAATAAACCATGACATTTATTCGATGTATTTACATATGAAAACCATCCTTCGTTCTGTCTATTCTCTAGAATAAAACATTCATCCTTATTCCCTTCATTATACATAATATACGCCAATGGTTCGTCTCCTATGCAAGGCATGTTTTCAATTCTGTCCCCTTCTATCAATTCTGTAAAATTGAGCCAACCTGCAAACCATCGTTCGTATGCAGAATAACCGCAGGGGACCTCCCCTAAACCATTAGGGCCATTATGGCCACCCGAGTTCATCAAATCCCAAGCAGACATTCCAAATCCACCATTATAGTTTACATCATAAAAATCCGGTAATCCTAAGCAATGGCTAAATTCGTGACATGCCGTACCTATGCCATTTAATGTTTTGCCCGACAAACCAGCCAATTCACAACTACAAGCATATGTATCAACGATTACGCCATCTAAAACCATTTTCCCGTCTCCATCTCCGTAATAGGCACAACCTGTCAAGCTGAACTTATGCGGCCAAATTGTATATGAGGGTGCTCCAGAAGACTCTCCATATCCAGCATATATCAAAAAGACCTGTTCTACTTCACCGTCATTATTCCAATCATAATTGGCAAAATCAACGTGTTCGTTAGCCAAAGAACAAGCCTCAGACACCATTTTACCAATATGTATATCATTACGAGAATTCCACGAACTATTTGCCCCATAATGAGATAAATTACGACTGACTTCTACTGGCCCGACCACATCAAAAGTCAAATCAAATTGTCCGTAACTTTGGTCATAAAAATAATCGTGGACAGAACCAATATGATTATTTTTATTATAACCCACTTTATTAAAGAAATCATCAAAACAAATTTGAGCATTTTCTTCCGACATGGTGCAGTCAGGAAAATTCACTAAAATTACTAATCCTTTCTTCTTTCCTATATGAGGATTCTTTTCTCCTATTGTTTTCTGAGAGTTACTTTTGAAAACTTGTGAACGTTCATTTTGACGTTTATTATTTAACAAATTGCACCTTTCTTCTATTACAGATTTTGCATTCTTCTTGTGTTTTCTTATAAATTGGTGTTCTTCGAAATCTCTCAATTCTTTGCGATGAGCTAAAATTCCACTATTTATTAAAATAGAATTTTGGGAAGCGGCATAATAATATGACATGTCTTCTCCTTGTAGCAATGGGACACCATCATCCGTTACAAAATAATGAAAAGACTCATCACCACGTAAATATATAGTCAGTTCAGTACTATCGTTTTGAACAACATGAATAGGAGCTAACCTGGCAGGGATTGCAGCAATTCTACAAACAACAAAAAAACAAAGATAAAGAAAGAGAAAACACTTTTTCATTAAATTCCTAAAAAAGGAAGGTGTGTCAAAATCTGTCACACCTTCCTGAGTGTTACTATTCAGACAAATTTCTCATATTATTTACAAAACGTAAATCATTTTTAAAGACATTCAACTTTTTCGTCAAAGTTTCCTTTTCATTTTTTTGTCGTATTTTTGAAATTGTTTTGTCTGTATACATTTTTACTTTGTTATAAGGTTTTTTAATTTTACTTGCATTAGCAAGATAATTAACATCTACAAAACCTACACAGTAAGAACCATTCATTTCGAAGAACAGTACATATGTACTATAGTCAGACGTACAGAACATATATACGCCATCCTGATCTACCAAATATTGGTAATTTGTATTTAGAACAGAGATTATCTGCTCAGATGTTACTGAACTTTTTTCATATATAACATCTGCCTCAAATAATCCAGTCTCTGCGGAAGTGAAGTAATATGATATTTTTGATTCTAAACCATTTCCTGCATACTCTATTCCATAACTTCCATCTTCATAGGATACAGCTTGTCCTTCATATCCCACAGTCATTCTATAATCCTTCATGTCAGATTGCACACTCGTAACAGAACTTCCCCATTCTTGGCAGATATTGGGAATCAACTCTATGGGTACATTTTCAGTATTACATTCATTCTCGTACCATGCATAAAAGCCTTCCTCTGTTCCAAAGTATGATTTACATGCCTGGTTTTCATTTACGTAAAACATACCGCCATAATAGAATTGGCCATTTAACAAACTATTTTTACCTTCATTGGCATAATAATAAGTCCATGTAGAGGTACCTTCGTTTTCTTTCTTTTTGAAACAAAAAGTCCAATCTATTTCAGGTTCTATTATATAACATGTGAACCCGATTTCATTAGCTCCTTTAACTTTTGAAGCTCCTCTAATATTAAAATAACCAACAGAAGTCAAGTCTGTGTTATAACGTTCTTTTGTTGGCAGATTTGGATCCAAAGAATATGAAGAAATAACATCGTCTGTGGCAAAGCCAACTTCGGGATGGGTTGATTTATCAAAATTCAAAAAATACAAGTTCACAAAAGAACCAATTGCTTTGGGTTTTATATTTATTGTTTGATCATTTGAGAGTGACACCTCCTGTGTATACACACCCAATACAAACGGGAAATAAACTTTATGATCGTCCTGTGAAATTTTGAGAGTTGACAACTTGTTAATTCCCTCAAAGGACCAATTAGGGCTTTCAATCGTAATTGAATTATTAGCTTGTTGAAAAGTTCCTTCTGACAATAAGGTTTCTACAATCACTACAGTATATTTTCCCTCAACCAAACCAGTAAAACTGGATTTTGCATTGTTAAATGAATATTGAAACTCCAAATTATAATCAACTAAATCACCTTTTGAATCGTAAACGAAGGTATTTATTCCAATACCATAGGATTCCTCACGAAGGATATCACGAACTCGATTTGTGATTTTAAATTCATCATACAAATCCTGAGTACTGACATTACAAGTAAGATTACGCAGTTGAGCAACTGTCTCAATCTCAATATTCTCATTACTACAAGATGTCACAAGCATGGCAACTGTTGCCAGCAACGTATAGAATACTTTTTTCATCATTATTTTTCTTATGATAATTCAACAATTTAAAATTTAAATGCCTTAAACATCCATGCAATTGATATTTCAAAAGAATTCATTTTACAAGGGAAGTTACCGGCCAATCCACTTGTTCCTATGTAATAACGAGCATTGATATCCAAACCTGTATTAGGGATGGTGTAACCTAAGCCAACAAGTGGACGGATGTCATTTCCCTTTAACTTACCTTTATCAGAATTAAAATAGTATGCAACGCTCGAATATTCCTGACTTGGATTCTGCAAGGTCAAATAGTCTGTATTGGAGCCTAAGGAAAAAGCAAATGACGCACCAAGTTCAATATATAAGGAATTCATCGCCCTTGACTTTGCAAAAGGATAGAGATGGAAGTACAACGGTACTTCAAAATAATTTATGGCAAAATTTGCATTGGAATCACCATTGCTATTTTCCGCCAACGTCTTCACCTTGTTCAGCTTGTACTTCAGTTCAAGCCCCAGTCCCCAAAAACCGGTACCTGCCACACTATTCTCATTTGCTCGGCCAAAACGCATCTTCATGGCCATGCCCGCAGAAAGTCCGAAACCTGAACCATCAGACAAGTTCCCCTCATTTGGCTGGGACATGGATGTAATTACGCCACCAATTTTCGGTCCTAAGAAAAAAGCATTTTTTTTAGAATTAAATACAACTGGTTGCTCATCATATTCAACTGTCTGCGCAACCATAGACATTGTCAAGAACAATGCTAAAATAGGAAAAAGAATCTTTTTCATACTCTAATTACATTATTAATTTTTTTTAAAAATTGTGCGCTGCTCCTCTATATGGGCACTCACTTATTTTCTTTCTACAATACGGGCATAACTCATCTGGTTTATCATTTTTATGCTTAGAACGGTCTTTTGCTTCTATATTCTTTATAATTTTGTGAGATGTATGAGTGTACTCATTTTTCTGTTTATTAAACGTATATATCAACTGTGTCTCAAACAATTGAAGGCTTTCTCCAGTTATATTCAAGATAAACTCTTCTTGTGCAGAAGAAGGATTTATTTCGAAGGAATAGTTATCAACATTTTTATTCAAATTAACTGACTGTCCTTCATCATCCTTTAACAGAATTTTTATTTTTCCCACCCACACAGAAGGCACCGTTAGAGTGAAAGAGCATTTAACTTTCTTATTAGATGAATACTCTATTGTCCCAGAAGGCAATTTAACATCAAATGAGGTTCCATCAACGTATTTTAAAATACCTTTTTTGCCATTGTGTCCCACAACTGCATATCCATCCCTAAAGGGTGAGGCGAATTGCAGCTGGTAGGGCAATATCGATTTATTACTTTTATAATAACCTGCCAAGCCATTACTTTGTGTCGGTGTAAGGCCTTTAGCGCCAGAATATTCTTTAGACTCATATGGAACGCTTTTTTTACAATCACTTAAAGAAGATAGACGCGAAAGGTAATCGAGAGACTTTTTAACATATTCCTTAGTTCTTGAAAGTTTTCCAGCATCTACGTTCATTTTGCTTATATAAAATTTACCATCTTCATCTTGCACATACAACTTACCTTTATAAACACTGCTTAACCATACTATTGAAGAACCTATACCGCCAGGAAAACGAAATGTTGTTTCATAACCTTCACGATCAATCAATAAATAATTAGAATTTGAACCCTTAACAACTGCATAACCATCGCTAAAGGGTTTTATATTCTTATATTTCTTTTCAAAACACAACTCATTGTTACCTGTTTCATCAACATAACCCTTTTCACCCTTTTCATTTGATACAGAAATAAGACCTTCGGAATAAAATTTCTGACCCGTTAGAGTATAGAATTGTTTAGAGAATTTATGAAAAATTCCATTACTTGTCAAACAGCCAATAATTCTTTCACCTTTCCCGTCATCATTACTGACAAGCAAGGCTTTGTTTTCATGATAACCGATAATGTCGTCGCAAACCGGTTCCACTACGACTGTACCATCAGCATTTATCAAACCAATCTTATTGTTATTTGTTACTTTAAATAAGTTTTTCCCAATAGGTTCTATAGAATCGTATTCTTTCGGTTGCATTGCCCACACTACCGTCTGCGCCATGGTTATTGGAGAGACAAGTGGCAGCAGCATCCAAAGGAGCAATCTTATAATTGGACTTTTGTCTTGTATATGTACTTTTATTAATTTATACATTTCCATCAATTGGTAAAATAATGAATAAAGAGCCATATTGAAATTGATATCACTAAAATCACAGCAATACCCACTGCGATGTATAACTTATTCTTTATGAACTTTTCTTTTAGGAGTGAATCAGATTCCATTTCAATGATAGCGGCAGTATGATTGTCATGATACCCTCCGCTTCTATTACCAATCTCATCTATCTCTGTTGACAGATTTGTAAGAACTGTTTTTATATCGCTTTTAGAGGTAATTTTCTTTATCAGTTCGTAATGTGGCATTATACCCCAAAAACCATCCGTACATAGGACAAATCGATCCCCCTTTTTATAAGGTACTTCAATAACTTCTGGAACATTATTGGAAAGACAACCCAGTCCTCTTGTTATGACATTAGACTGAGGAGAAGTACGTGCCTCCTCTTCTGTCAATACTTTCCTCTGTACTAATTCTCCTACTAACGAATGGTCTTGAGTTCTGAAAATCTGACGTTTGGACCTTAAGTGATAACATCTGCTATCACCGGCATGCGCAATTATTGCTGAGTGTTTGCTTATCAACAAAACAACAATTGTCGTTCCCATTCCAGACACAGAGGAAACTTCGTCGCTTTTTGCGACAAGAGCTTCTTGGGCTATTCCAACTGCAGCCTTTATGGCTTTCTCTGGTGATATGTTTGGGGGACAATTAATCAAAGCCTGAGATATCTCATTCTTTGCAATATATGACGCGGTTTTTCCTCCTGGGCCCCCGCCCATACCATCGCAGACAATAAACAGCAGGCCAAGCGGAGTTTCATAAAAGCCCACATCATCCTGATTTTCAGAACGTCCTCCTTGACATGTTATTGCTATTCCATGCAAAGGAGTTTCATTGCTAGATTTTATTGATAACATATTCCTCAATATTATAAGGACTCTAAAAAGATTGCAATATTAACGACATAAGCCAGCATACCTATAATTGCGAAAATAACTCCAGCTATGCTCCAATTAGATTGCACATCTTTAAACTCGTCTACGCTTTTCCATTTTTTATTATGCCATGACCAACTACTTCCACAAATACCGAATACTATATTAGGGATCGGATAAAGCCATCCCAACAAAATGGAAATAAGAATACCCCATGAACAACCATTAAAAAAGCCCCATATAGGATATAAGCCAAATGCCCCCCAATTCCATTTAAAATCTGGTGTTGCCTGGCGTGCATTGTCAATGAGACCCTTATCATATAACATCGTACTGTGAGCAGCATGATTCTGGTTAATTTTTGGAAAAAAAGCATCTATTTGATTCCAATTTAATTGATATTGGCCTGCCAACATTATAATATCTCCATGATGGATAGGCACCGCACGATTTCTAACACTAACATTATTTATCATCGTACCATTGCTACTTGTGTCACGAAACATCAATGTATTTCCATCATAGTATATGGTGCCATGATAGCTACTAGCATATACACATCGAGGATCTAAGAATATATCACAATCCTTTGAACGTCCAACCGTTACTTCTCTAAGAATCATATATACTTTTGTTAATAAAAAATATTTTCTACACATACATGATAGTGTGTCTCTACCCAAACACACCATCATGTAGTTAATTCTCATTTCTTTATTATTTTAATAGGAATTGCCTTGTTAGCAACAGGATCATACAATGCATAATATCCCCCCTCTTTTAGCTGATAAACAATCTTTGTTGTTTTATTTACACTTGTTTCAACATTAGATGGATAGTATACTGAACTTACCAAGTCTTTAAAGCTAAAGCCATAAAGTGTCGTTCTTTTCTTAAGTTGTATGGGGAGCATTTTTACCAACTTTATTTGCTGTACATTAAGTTCGCTTGCAATATTACATTCTACTACAATCTGCGCTGTAAAAGAATCTGAGTATGTAAATACCATATCTTTTTTCAAGCTATCAACTGCAAATTGTTCAAGGAGCAAGTAATTTCCGTTTTCTATCACATCAAAGAATCCTACATCATTTCTATTTACGACAACTTCATCCGGTCTTAAAAGGATATCTGTTAAGGGATTAAATGACGGATTCAATTTCTTGCTGGTCGTTTTAATATCCGCAATTTTTATTTCCTGTCTAGTCCCATTCTCCTGCTGAATAATAATATAGTTCACACTATCACTGTTGCTAACATAACTTTGCTCAACAATAACACCTTCTATAATTGATGATTTTGAATCAACGATATCTACAAGTGGGGTTTGTTCAAATAAACTCTGGTTGGGGTTTATCGGAGAAAAGGTGTATTTAATCACATCGTATGTCTTAAATGTCATCACACTACCGTCATTCAAGTATAGGCTGAGAGTTGAATCTGTCTCCTCTGCATATTCTCCATTATAAGTGGAACCATTTCTCAACTGATATGTACGGTTCATGCCAGACAAATCCGTTTTGGTACGCTTGTCTGCAGTGATTTTTTCCACATCTGTCCACTGGCAAATATATTTATTGGGAATTATTTCCTGAAATTTTATGACAGGACCTTTCTCTATAATCCGTACCTTATTGTAATGACGCTCTGTCTTTCCGTCACGAATTGTAAGATCACTTAATGTAAGTTTCTTTACATTATTTTGAATATGGAAAGCGTCATTATCCGTTGCCCATTGTAGCCATGCTTCATCTAAATCTTTTTCAGAATACACTTGTTCATGAGTAATCTTGATACTATCACTCTTTGCACAAATAATGGCGTTGTCAGTACTTATGGTCAGTAGGCCATTTACCTCTTGTTTTTCAATATATCCGTTCAATACAGAGCCATCCTTCAAATGAATGGTCTGTACGACTATTGCGCTAACTTTACTTGCAAATATCGCATTTATTACAAGTAATAATATTATATGATATCTTTTCATACCGCTATATGATTATTTAGCATTATATTTATCAAGCATTTCCTTCACATATTTCGCCTTTATTCCGTATGTGATATTTTTATCCGTATAGGTCGCGTTTAATACTCCGACTAACATTCCATAGTCATTGAATATGGGCGAGCCACTAGCTCCTGCAGAAGAAGTCGCATCAAATACAAAACTGTATTGCTCACTCTTTTTAGTAATTTGACCTTTATGCTGAAAAACCTGTATACCATCAGTTGAGGTCAATTTCTGTGCATGTATTCCCTTAGGAAAGCCTATTGTTCGAACGTATTCTCCCACATTTAAAGCATCTTCAGAAACATCCAAAGAATCCTTGATGTTTACATAAGTACACCTCTCTGGTAACTTGTTATCTATCGTCTTTATCAAAGCTACATCTTTATCTAGGTTATCTCCCTCATCATAAATAACCTTACATTTAATCATATTATCAACATCAAACTGTGCTGACTGTGGTACAAGAGCAATATAGTCAATCACACCTTTAACCTTGACCTGAGAAATATATGCATTAAGAATAGAAAAATCTGTATCTATCGCGACCAACTTTCCTACAATGCCAGCAAAATACTTTTTATAATAATCCTCTATTAATTTCTCATTGTTACTTCCGTCAATATTAAACCATGGCTTAACTATATGTAAATTTGTAACCAACTTTCCATCTTGAGAAACAAAGAAACCAGTTCCGTTATGTATACCTGTTCCTGTAGTAGTTTCGTCGATCACACTGATATACTCCTTTGTAGTCAAACCACTTATATCCTTTAGTTGATCCCCAATTAAAAGTGTCTTTTTAGGGATGTTTCTTCCTAAATAACGTGCACATTTTTTATTGAAGTCATCTATGGACAAATCACCTATTGTTACATCATAATGATAAATCGTCTTTAACATCACAACAGAATTGTTATATCTACTGTATAACTCTTGATCCGAAATTTTATCACCGCCAATTATGTTTGGAATTATATCCTTTCCTATAAAGACTAAACCAACAACAATTATAACAGCAGCAGCAATTCCAACCATTTTTTTCCATATATCGTTTGGCCAAGGCAAATGACTAAGATTTACTGGGACTCCTCCACACACCACGGCACTTGACTTTTTAATTTGCACAGGATTATTTGATGGAATTTTTGTGCCATTAACTGTGGTTCCATTCTTAGAATGGTCAAAGATATACATCTTTCCATCCTTGCCATGCTTTACTGTGGCATGATAACGACTAACCGTTGCGCCTGAGATTTGTATCTCGTTATTAAAGTGAGTACCTATTCCATAAATCCCCCTGTATGCCGAATTGTCTTCTGGCATAGGCACTTGGCTCCACTGCAATTCCACATCTGCAAAACGAATAGCATCACCTCTTTTCACATTCACCGGTTTGCCAGGCTGAATGCGTTGGTTCATTATATATGTTCCGTTGGTACTACCTTTGTCCTCGAGCACCATATCACCACTATTTAACAACGTCAGTTCTGCGTGAAGCGAACTTACTCGAGCACTGTGTAATACAATATTACAACTCGCATCTCTACCAATTTTCAGTAATTTCATATCTAAAGACTTTTAATTAACGTAAACGAGTGTTTTTTTTCTCATCAATCTTCTTGGGAGATTCTGGTTTCTTAGCATCAGTTTTTGGGGCACTCTCAGCTTTCTTTATTTTTGCAATAGAGTCTTTACGAACTTTTTCAAGTGAATCTTTTCGCACATTTGCAATAGAATCCAGTTTTACTTTCACTTTTTTAAGCGAATCTTCCACTTCCTTTCTTATTTCCTTCTCACTCTTTTCCTTCTTCACTGAATCTATAGCAAGCGCTGGCTGCTCGTTATTACCAGAATTAGAATTATGGAAATAATGATAACTACCGAAAGCGATTCCACTAATCAACAATAAAGAAACAACACCTATGGCAACATATTTCAAATACTGATTGGAAGATGGTATTAAGTCCCAATTCAAACGAGCTACATGAGCAAATGAAATGCTATCCTTACGTGTTACAGGATAGGGTACACCAGAACTTATACGCATTCCATTTACATAGGTACCATTAGTACTCTGGTCAACAATCGTCATTTTACCAGAAGGCGAAACATTCAAGACTGCATGTCTGCGACTGATTACATCAGACGGATCATTTAAAACAATGTCACAGCCACCTTCTCTACCAATTGAATACACTTTCATTATACTTCAGATTTTATTTGTTATTATTCAGCTTATAGATATTTATAAGTTCGTCCAACTTTTGTTGTGTAGGAACACCTTGTTCTAAGGTTTTCTCTGCCTTATTTTTCTTAAATGATTCTGAGTAAAATTGGATAATGTTGACTCCTATACTTAAAACAAGAAGAGCGGCAAGAGAGATAATTATATATTTAAGGTTCTTTGTCATTTTATTTCTGATTTTTGAATTTGTCTTTGTTTCCACTACTGCAAGGGTTAGATTATCATGCTGTCCTCCAGTTGTTCTGCCTATTTCATCCACTTGCGTAGCTATATTGTCCACCAATACGCCCAATTTTACATCACGCTTTGTCAATAATTTAATAAGTTCTTCCTCTGGAAACATACCATGAATGCCATCACTACAAAGTAAGAAACGGTCGCCTGCATCATATGTCAATTCATGTAGATCTACCTCAACATCGGGTTTGATTCCCAATGCACGTGTAATAATATTAGATTGAGCGGACAAACGAGCTTGCTCTTCAGTTATGACACCTTGGGAGACCATCTCAAATACATAGGAATGGTCAAAAGTACGGAATATCTTTTTTCCATTACGAAACTGATAAATACGACTGTCACCAACATGCGCTGCTAAGGCCTTGCTTTCACTTATAAGTAATACTACGGCCGTAGTGCCCATTCCTTGCAAGTTTGGATTTTCATTAGCCGCTTCTATGATTGCCATGTTAGCCCGTCTTATGGCCTTTATCACTACATTTGATGCATCCTCATCAGATTCTGCTTCTGAAATCCCATATAATATCTCATTTACGGCCATTGATGAAGCTGTCTTTCCGGCAGGGCCGCCACCCATTCCATCACACACTACCACCAAATAGCCAAAATCGGTCTCCTTCCATCCATAGGAATCTTGATTTTCTGCTCGGCCTCCAATTCTGGACTCAGCAAAGGCCACTATATGTCCTTTGTCATTAGAAAATATTTTCTGCAAATCCATATTTACACAGAGATTAATATTCCAACAAATATACATGCAATCAACGCAACGGTAATAAAAATCAGTGTCAAGATATTATTCTGTATACATAACCTTATTTTCTCATAAAGTGACGGATCCGGAATAAACGAGTCCTCTATTGCCTTCTTAAATTCTAATGCAGACTGGAATCTTTTTGACTGGTCCTTTTCGGTTGCTTTCCAAATAACACGCATCAATTTATCTGGGATAATAGAGTTACTTGGCAGATTTTCCTTCAGTTGTTTTTCAAGAGTTTCAGCTTCGCTTGACGAATCATATGGATTTACACCAGTCAATAATTCGTAAAATGTTATACCTAATTCATAAAAGTCTGTTGTTTTATTAATAAACCACCCATCTTTTCGCTTTATCTGCTCAGGTGCTGAATATTGTGGTGTACCTATAAATCCAACAGTGGAGTATTTATTACCTCCGTTCATCCTGGAAATTCCCAAATCCATAAGGCGGACATTGCTACCATTCTCAACCATTATATTGGAAGGCTTGATGTCTCGGTGTATAACTCCTCGCGAATGTATATAATCCAGTGCATCCAATACAGAACACATTGCATTTGCTATCTTTTCTACACGAGTCGGACTATCATTAAAACACTTCACATATTTGTCTATTTCCTCTCCTTGCACATAATGGCTCAACAGAAATATCGGTCCATTATCAGGTGCCACCTCGCAATAGCCTATCATCTCTACCAGATTAGGGTGTCTGAAAGCAAGTGATGCCTCTTGTCTAGCTCTTTCTCTAATCATCGGCATATTTGCATAACAATCTTTTACACGCTTTACAGCAATATAAGAACTGTTTTTACATCTGTACCCACGATAGACATCACCCATAGCTCCGCTTCCTAATGGCGGTTCCGATGGATTATAGCAATACCATTCACCCATTACATAAAGATATATGTAAGGGTCGTTTTTTCTTTGAACTACTGTTCTACGATTCTGCTCTGCCATATTATTATACACAGAATTAATCACGCGTTAACGTGAGTTCTCTTTATTCTATCAAGCTACTATTATCCCAATATACCTTAATCTGGGATTTAATATCATTTATCAAATCAATATACTCCTGTCTGCCTTCTTTATGTGCAAGTTCTAAAGCTTTGTCAAATAATCTTTCTGCCTTCTCAACATCAGGAACGTCTAGTACATCTGTTCGTTCACCTGCTCTCCAATAATCAAGCCCTAATTCATAGAGTGCTTGATAATTGTCTTTGTTCTGTTCCTGCGCCTTACACAACAATTCATGTGCTTTTTGGTGATTTATTTCAAAATCTCGTACAGTTTTTTTTACATTATCACGAATCTTATCAATCTCAGCAGACTTGATTTCCCAAGGGTCCCGACCATCAGATTTACTTTCAAAATAAATACGACTCAACAAATATGTTGCAGAATCATTTCCTGTTTCAGAAAGTTGATTGAGCAAATCAAATCCTTTTTGTACAGTTTCAGTATCATTTAACAAGGCAAAAGCGTCCTTATAATATGTCTGGGGATTTTTGTGGATAACTGGAATATCTGACCCTTCATTATTTTCATGCTGGTTAATTCTCTGATATACTATATAGGACAATGTAAAAACTATTGATGCTACGACTGCAAAAACAGCATGCTTCCAAATAGGTAAAGGATTGGTAGTATCATCACCTATTTTATCCAACTCGTACCTAAACTCGGCTGCACTCTGAATTCGCTTACTTTTTGTTTTTTCGGTCGCATGCTTTATGACTTCACGTAATGACTTGTTCTTTATTTGATTTAATGGCAAGGGCTTATATAATTGCTTTTGGATTATGTCCACCCTATCACCCTCAAATGGAATATGCCCTGTAATACATTGGAATAATAGAATTCCAACAGAATAAATATCTGTTGCCTGATTCTGATTATTGATTTCACCAAGAATCTGTTCAGGAGAAGCATACTCTGGTTTTCCTATGAACTCGCCTGCTATGGACAAATGTTTGTCATTTGTGGTTAAAGCTACCACCTTTTTAGCAATACCATAATCTATTAATTTAATCAGCCCATCCGTGGTTATCATAATGTTTGTAGGGTCTATGTCACGATGAATGTATCCAGCATCGTGCATAAACATAAGACCTGAGAGCACACTTTTCACAATACGTTTGGCAAACCTCACAGAATCCTGTTGATACTCCTTATACAGCTTTTCTGCGAAGGGCATGTAATTACCTTGTTGCGTCGTAAATCTTCCTTTCAACAGTTCATCAAGAGATACACCTTCCAACAACTCGCTAACTACATGATAATGTCGAGTTGGAGCAAAGTCGTACTGACTTTTGGTTTCTGTTTCAATAAAACCTAGCATTTCTACAAGATTTTCATGCTTAAATCTCATAGAAGCTTCGCGACGGGCCTTTTCTACAACATAAGGATTCCGAGAGGATTCTTCATTCAAAAATTTAACTGCAACAATACGGGAATGACCTGTCAATTCATCCACACAACGTCCTTTGTAGACCTTCCCCATTCCACCTTCTCCCAAAGGAATATCCTCTGAGTTAAACTCATAATAGATATTCCTTTGTTTTTCTGTATTGCCTTGTAATTTGAATATTGCCATTCGAATCTTGCTTTAGACCTATAATCATTACATTGGTTTTGTGCCACCAGTATTATATCCTTGGGCCGTTCCATCCATACCTACCGTGCCGTCATTTGGAGTAAATCCTCCATTATTCCAAGGCTCTGAGTCATCAAATGGACTAAAACCACCACCAGGTCTTGTACTATGAGAGAAGTTATTGGAGTTATCAGGACCAGACATGTAATCGTATTCATCATCAGTTTCAACTGGTACGAAATCGGCAGAAACAGAAAGATTCAATTTTGCAGGATCTACAAGTATCAATACCAATTCATAATTATTGCCGATTGTTATCACATCACCACTATTGCATTCCACTGCTGAAAAACCAATTGTCTCACTATTAATCATTGTGCCATTGGTAGACTGTGTATCAGTTATTGCCGCTATAATATTTCCTGTATTCTTTATCTGACGAATTACAACAACTGCATGTTTTCCAGATACAGTACCTTCGGGAAGAACGATATCATTATCACTATCCATGCCAATTGAATTTGGTCCTATTTTTAATGGCCAGAATTCTCCTAATGGTGTACGAGAAATTGAATACAAGAAACCAACAACAGGTTTACCTGCTTGACCTCTACCTTGCTTCTGAGCAAAGTTATCCTCAGCATTTTTACCCTTATTCATTCCTGGGAAAACTGTTTCTCGGGAATTGGCTTGTTTATTACTTTGGTAAAATCCATTAGGTGCTCCATTATTCGCTGAATTAAAATTGTGGTTTTGTGCACCATCCATCCCTGGGACTTTTGTTTTGTTTTGTGACATACCTATTTAATTTTAAGTAATATATATAATTATTTAGCGTCAAAATTATAGGCATAAAAAAAGCGTGGAATCGTCCTGTTGTCCATTCCACGTTCTGAGGCTCTGGAAATTGCCCAATTCTGTTGAACAGACAACGCCAGAGTCCACGCCGATATGATTATCAACTATATGTTTATATTGTGTCCTGTATCCATAATGATACATTTCACCCATACAAACATAGGTAGCGATATAATCACACCCGGGACATCTACCGTTGCTAAGTTCAAGACAGAATTTTGTGTGAAATTTTCCAGATTTCAGAACGTCTCAAACAGAGCGTAGTAAACGCCTTTATATGTCAGTCTCTCTATTCCCACCCATTCATCCGCCTCACGACACTTGATTTTACGATCTCGCATCGATTGGCTCGGCGTGAACCATCTTGTCATTTGCACCCAGAGACACGTCTCTAATAGCAAATTGCAAACAAGACAATGAGAGTTGATTGCAAAAGTATAAAATATTTTAACATATTCCAAGCATTCACACTCTCAAATGAAGTTTTTTGTGCTAAAAAACACTTATTTCTAAACATTTTTATATTATATTATGATGATGCGAAAGAATGAAGTAATAAGTAGTATGTAATAAGACACAAAAATGAACAATCAACAAATTCTGAAGATAAATCATGACACTCGGTATTCATTTTTATAACTTACCTATATTTTAGCACAACATGTAAGTAAAGAAGCGTTTTAAGACATCTATGTAAACCAATATTATGACTAACAAAAAATCATAGTCAACTCTAATTAAAAATAAATTTAATCTGAGACAACCTTAATTACAAATAAAGAGAACAGTAGTCAAACAACATTGTTAAACTGCATGCCTTTATAAAAGCATTCCAGTCCGGCTAAAAAAAATTTATTCCGGACTGCAGTCCGAGCATGGTAGGACTGCAGTCCGAGTATAGAAGGGGTAGAATCCGAATATGGAAGGACGGGGTTGGGAATGTGGTGCGTTATTCTATGGAATATGGCGTGGCATAGGAGAGAGCGAAATCAGTCAAACCAGTTGTATAATTCCACATACTTGTCGAACTGGAAGTCTTCCTTTACACCTGCCTGATGCAGAGCAGCAAGGACTATTTCCTGCTCAGCGGGAGAAAGGAGCGTATCGCCGCTGCGGGGCGTTTTCTCTAAAACAACACCTTTCTGCCACCGATGATGACTATCTGTCCCTTGCGGGCGGAGCGGAGAAGACGGCCGGTGAGGTCGTACATCCTTTCGTTATCTGTAGCCACGGACGCACCGGGGATGCCGTATATACCGGTACCAGTTCCGTCCATACGCACGGCAATGTCGTCGATGGCAACATAGGTGGGAGTATTGACACCATAGGCGCCCTTCTGGTCATCGGAAACAGAGAAGTTGAACTTCACCGAACTTACCTTGCCCAGTGCGGAAAGGTCGAACCATGTCCATCCCTGTACGTGATGCAAGCCGTCCACCAGTCGCAGTGTGGCTGTACCCGTCTTCTGCCCCTTTGCGTCAAAACCCTCTGCCAGAAGGTCAACAAACGTCTCCTCGGTAGCAGCCGTGCAGAAGGAACTGCCGTTGACTATATTGCTGAGGAAATAAGTTGTCAGTGCCACATAGGCATGATCTATTGTCCTTGCCTGTCCGTCGCCAAAGGCAAGCACGGCACGAGTGTCCGTTCCACCGCTGGCAAAGGTATTGTCCACACCGTTTATCACGGCAAAGCGGTCCGATGCACCATGTCCGCCCTCGCCACGTCCTGCCTCCGCTCCCTTGCGGAAGACGGCCAGCTGGTCGGTATATGGCACGTTGTCCAGATTGGAGTCAACATAATTCGACACGGCAATGCCGCCATTCCAGTATGCCCACGAACCCCAGCTGTTGTTCAGCATGGACGAAAGGAAGGTATTCCCCTCGTCGTACCAGCGATATGCCTCCGCCTCGTCGTACACACCCGTACCACCCTCGCCGTAGAGCAGTTTGCCGCCATACTGCCGGTCGTCTACCAGAGAAGACCAGTAATCGTATTCTTCCCCCCTGTAGTCCTCGTCCTCAAATGTCAGCACCATCACGTTCTCCCCCATGGAAGGAGCGGCGCCACCGGCAAGGTGCAGGTCCACGGCACCAGCCACCTCGGTACTGCTCTCCCCTATCCAACCGTTGCTCTGCAGCACGGCCGTCTGCACCTTCACAAAGTGTATGCCTGGCAGGTTGGCAGGATTGCCATCCTCGTCCACCGCCCACTCAAGGTCCAGTTTGCTCGAGGTGCTGTCGTTTGGCTGGTTGTCGGCATATCCCCAGGCGTAGGTATTCTGAAGGAAATAAGAACCGTCGCCATTCTTGTCCACGGTATTCGGTGCAAGGCGCACACCAGTGAAGGTCAAGGTCTGCTCTCCCCTCTGCCACTGGGGCCAGTAGTTCTGACGATGGTAGGCATTCATTGCCAGATAGCCCTCTCCACCCTCGCTGTCCGTCCAGCGGATGTAGGTATCGTCCGTCACTGGAGAGTTGGGAACGGGAGTTGGCGTATGCCCCTGCGGAGTCCTGTGGTATGTTACCGTATAGTCTCTCCATGTTCCCGTCTTGCCATACTCGCTTCCCGCCAGTTCATACCACTTGTCGTCGGGCACACCGTTGCCATTGTCGTCATGGCTCACAAACACCAGTGCCGGTTCACTCGAACCGCCCTGCCTGGCATCACCGCCATCGGCATGGTAGGAGTTGCCCAGTATCTGCAGGTCATAGAGCCCGGCACGGTTCTCCACCATGTGGTCGAAACCGAACACCACATAACCACCAAAGGCACCCAAGGACACCGTTCCGCCCTCGCGCAACAGTTCCTCTGCCTTCTGGCGAACCGACTCCCGTGTATCCCCCTCCTCATATTCGGGCATAGTGTTCAGGAACTGCCCCGGAGCAGGACAATACTCATAGACACGATGTATCGTGGCAGACACGCCGCGCGTTCCTACAGATTGGGCATTCAAGCGCACGGAGGAGGCAAGCATAAATGCCACAGATGTAATAAGCAGATAGTTTTTTCTCATAACTGATTACAATTACTTTTTACATGCCCGCAAGCAGGTACACGGCAAGCGTGTCCTCCGCTTCAAGCACGGTTTAACATAAAGTTTCTTTCAGCATGATTTCCGTGTCCGTCATCCCGCAGATACTTTGTTACGCTGGCATTGGCAGGTCTTCTGACTTTGTCCTATTGGCAGCACGCCTTCCCGGAATACGCGTCTTCCAGTGGCTTGTCCCCTATATAATATATAAGGTGTATGCACCGCCCAAAGAATGGACTCACAGCATCGGGTAATGTTGCAGATTCCCACTGCATTCCCATCTTAGCCCTCAGGCCTCACAGCCCTCGGGAACCAAATGCGGGAACAAAAGTACGAATAAGCGAACGATTTTCCAAATTTGCGAGCAAGAGAGAGCAGAAAAAGTTTACTTTTTATGCCGAACGTAAGCAAATTGAACTAAAGTTAAATATATTTGAGAAAATCTGAACCGACGAACGCAACAAGAGTAGAGAATGCTTGTATTCTATACCTTGTAAGGAGGAGGAAGACCGTAGGTCAACGTGAGTACTTTCGACCGAAGGTCAAGGGTACGGATAAGTGAGAGAATAAGCCTAAGTCCTAAAACCATAAGCAAGATGTGAGCGAAAGGACCTGAAGAAGTCGGGGAGGTTTGTTGGTTATGTCGTATAAAATGTGTATCTTTGTGAGGTTATGAAAAAGATTTTGGTCACAGGTGCAAGCGGTTTCGTGGGAAGCCGCCTGGTGGAGAGATGGAAGGAGAAGTACTCTATCCTTGCCCCAAGGCATGCGGAGATGGACATCACGGATATGGCTTCGGTGGAGGAGTTCTTCACAAGGAACTGTCCAGATGTGGTGGTGCATCTGGCGGCGATATCCAATACAGGGTATTGCGAGGAGCACCCGGAGGAGAGTTACAGCATAAACGTGGAGGGGGCGTGCAACGTGGCACAGGCCTCGGCAAAGTGCGGAGCGAAACTGGTGTTCTTCTCCAGCGACCAGGTGTATAACGGTAACCTGGAGAGTGGCCTGCTAACAGAGGACATTGCCGTACACCCCGAGAACGTGTATGGCAGGCACAAACTGGAGGCAGAGCAGCGTGTGCTGGACATCTGCCCGGTGGCGGTGGCATTGCGTGCCACGTGGATGTACGACGTAGAGAGGGAGGGGATGCCCACGCATGCCAACTTTGTAGTGAACATTGACCGTGCCATAAAGGAGGGAAGGCAACTGCGCTTCCCCGTGCGCGAATACAGGGGCATAACGTGGGTTGGGGAGGTTGTGGAAATCTTGCCGCATACCTTTGACCTGCCTGGCGGTGTGTACAACTTCGGTGCGGAGAACCTGCTGAACACCTACGAGACGGCCTACCGGTATTGCGAGGCGATAGCCGAGGGACTGGGCAAGGCAACAATCCAGCCTGACCATGACCGCTATGCCGAGCACGTGCGCAACATCTCCATAAGCATGGACAAGGCTTACAAGGCCTCGGGGGGGAGGATAGGGTTCAGAAAGGGCGGACCCTCCCCCCTGCCCCTCCCTGTAGGGCGGGGAGTATAATGTACTGGGGGATTAGGGAAACGGAAAGGTGGACGAAAACGATGACGATGACCATCCACTCCACCCCCTCCGTCGCTACGCTCCTCGTCCCACCTGTCTCAGGGGGGCAGTCGGCTAGCGCGATGAGCGGGGAGGGAGTATATATTACTGGGAGATAAGGTGGACCCCTCCCCATACCCTCCCCTATATGGGAGGGAGTATATAGTACTGGGGGACGGGGATTTTGTTAATGGTTAATATTCATTGTCGGTTGTAATCACTCCCCTCCCTTGTGGAGGGGTAAGGGGGAGGGTCTTCTTCTCCAGCAGAAAAGCAAAATGTGCCGGGATGTCGCCGGTGCGGACTTTCCACAGGAGGAGGCCGTCGGGGGAGAAGCAGAAAATGGTGCCGGGGTTGACGTGGCTGCGGGCATCGCCAATGAGTATCTCACGGGTGTGAGGGTGCACGGCAATGCCGTAGGGTTCCTGAATGGAGGCTTCGGTGCCGTCGGTGATGAAGTTGGTAGTGAGGACCCCATGTGTGCGGGTGTCTAAGATGGCATAGTTCTCCACGTCCTTCATCTCGGTGAATGAAAATTCCTTGCCTATCAGGTAGAGAGAGTCGCCACAGAGGGTCATGTTCTTCACCACGAGGTTGGTACCGTCGAGAGCAGTTACACGGCTTACCCGTGCCTCTCCGGCAGGGTCGGTGATGCAGAAGAGGGCACTGGTATTGCCATAGTAGTCGCCACGCGAGGACACCCACACCTGGCCACGGGCATCGGCCACGAGGTGATGGAGGTTTACCGCCACTGGGATGCGCTTTTCCTCGCGGAACGTGGCTATGTCTATGACGGAAACGGTGTTCTCATAGTTGGGGAACATGTATCCGCCGCTATTGGCAACGTATATCTTGCCACCGGTGATGTCCAGGCGGTCGGGTTGGAAACCCACGATGCAGGTGTCCACCTTCTCCAGCGTGGCGGTGTCTATCTTCACCACGATGCCCTTTTGCTCGTAACCGGGATTTATCTGCACAGGGCCAGCATAACTGCTGACGTAGGCATAACCCTCGTGAAAGGCGATGTAGCGGCAATTGGCAAGGTTGACCTGTCCCACCCTACGGGCCGTGCGTGCCTCCATGACCTCTATCTTGTTGCTGCAATTTATCACCGCCCACATGCGGCTGCCGTAGATGCGGAGGTCGTTGCCCACATCGCCAAGTTCCTTGACGGCAGAGGGGTTGGCATTGCCATAGACATTGCGGGTGTATGTGCCCGTGGCGTAGTCGTAGAAGTCCATGGTGCACTTGTTACTGCCCATATTGCCCTCGTTGAGCAGGTAGAAGCCCAGGATGCTGTCTTGGCGAGTCTCTCCCACCTCTTCCTCCTCGCTGGGCCACACGATGATGTCGTGGCGGCAGGAGTGGAGAAGGAGGGAAAGGAGGAGGAGAATGACCCTCCCCCAACCCTGTCCTCGCGTCGCAATGGAGATTGCTCCCCTCACAAGGTACAGAAGCACATTCGGTGCTTCTTCTAAAGACCTTGCTCGCCCTGTATGGAGGGTGGTGGTTAGTATAGACGCTGGTATCTTTCTTAGCATTGGAGTAATCGCATTATATATAATAAGGTGTAGCGGTCTATGTTTAACGTTATAACGTTTAACGTTTAACGTTTAAGGTTTAAGGTTTAAGGTTTAACGATTAGCGGTTAGTTGTCGGAGTAATCGGAGTTGTCGGAATAATCAGAGTAATCGGACAGAGTTTTCACTTTTCACTTTGATAAGGGTGAGCGGTTTTATCCACCCCCTCCCCTCCGGGACTCCCCCTAGGGGGAGAAAGTGGGTGATAGCGTTAGTTATTGTAACTACTCCCCTCCATACAGGGCGAGCAAGGTCTTTAGAAGAAGCACTAAATGTGCTTCTGTACCTTGTGAGGGGAGCAATCCCCATTGCGACGCGAGGACTGGGTTGGGAGTGGGTCTTAAAACTCCACCTTCAGCACCCCCTTCCAGTTGCGGCTGGGCATGGGGTAGTTCTGGATGACGTCGTACTGCTGGTTGAATAGATTGTTGCACTCCAGAGCAAAGGTGAGGGCGAGGCGTGGCAGTTGCCAACGGTAGGAGGCAGAGAGATCGTGCGTGTACCAGGGCTGCTCGTAGTTCTCGCGGATGTTGGCACTGGTGTGATAACGCTCGCCCACGTAGATGAACGAATAGTTGAGTCCCAGGTTCTTCCATGAGAGGTTTCCCGCCACACTGCCGCTATGCCAGGGCACGTATGCTATCTGTCCGCCGTAGGTGCCATAGTAGGGATCGTTGTCCGTGGGATCGGTACGGTCGGTGGCCGACTGGTAGGTGTAGTTGAGGCAAAGCACCAGCGACCAGTCCTTGTGCCAACGCATCACGGTCTCTGCCGTCGCCTCCACGCCCAGGATGTGCACCTTGCCCACGTTCATCATCATCCACCGGTATTGTCCCGACCCCTTGGGAATGGCCACTATCTTGTTGTCCACACGGTTGAAATAGCCATCGGCCTTGACTTCCACATGGCGGAAGAGACCACGGAGCCAGTCGTGCGAATAGATGAAGCCAAGGTTCCACTGGCGGGTCGTCTCGGGCTGGAGCGAGGCATTGCCCACCTCGGTATAGTAGAGGTCGTTGAACGTGGGCTGGCGGAAGATGCTCTTGTAGAAGGCACGTAGCGAAAGGTCGGGGCAATCGCGGAGCGGCTGGTAGGAAAGATACACGGCCGGTGTCCAACGGCTGGTGGCATGGGAAACGGGGTCGGAGGTGACGCCCCTGGTGGTACGGTCCCACACGTTGGTGCCCAGGAGCGAAGCCATGAGGCGCAGACGGCGATACTGGTACTGAGTGGCAAGGGCAAGCAGGAGGGTGTGGCGCTGGGGGAAGACGAAGTTGGTGAGCGAGGCATCCAGCGTGTTGTACTGATAGTCGGCAGCAAGGTTCATCTGCCACCCGGGAAGGAGTTCCACGTGGTGCGCCGTGCTGAGGTAGAGTTCCTGCTGGCGGAACCTGTTGTCCTGATACATGAGCGTAGTATCGGGATTGAGATAACGCATGTGGTCATTGGCATACTTGGCATTGACCTGGAACTTGTAGCGGTCCGACACGTGCTTTGTCCACTGCCCCTGGGCAAAGAAGTTCCTGTCCCACTGGCGCTGGGCATGCTTCCACACGTTGCTGACGATGGCACCGGGTATGCCACGCTCGGAGTCGTAGTAGTATGCCTTGGCATTCCATGTGCCGTCCGAGGTGTTGCCAAAGACGGAGGCCTCCACACGGTAGGAACGTATGTCGCCATTCTGCCGCACGGCGGTGGTGTCCCATGCCACCTGTCCCGAAGGCAGGACACGGCGATAGCGGAACTTGTACTTGCCCGAGGCACCGGTGTAGTCGGCACTGAGGCTGCTGGTTATGCGCTTGCTCCATCGCTGTTCCCACACAAGAGAGGGATTGATGAGGCCGAAACTGCCTCCCTTGAGAGAGGCGCGGAGGTTGTAGGCCTTGCCCTCATCGAAACGAGGGCGGCGAGTGCGGATATAAACCGAACCGGAGGTGCCATAGTCGCGTGCCGGCTGGAATATCTGCGCCTTCTGTCCGTTGTACAGGGCTATCTCCTCCACATTGTCCAGGGAGAAGCGCCCAAGGTCTACAAGGCCGTTCTGTGCATTGCCCAACTGTATGCCGTCGTAGAAGACGCCCATGTGGTTGGTGCCCATGCTACGGATGTCTATGGTCTTCAAACCTCCCACACCGCCGTAGTCCTTTATCTGCACGCCGCTGAAATAGCGCATGGCATCGGCCACGGAGAAGGAGGACAAGGCCTGCAGACGCTTGCCACTGAGGCGCTGGCTGGGCACTATCTCCTCCGAGCGGCGGGCATAGACACTGACCTCCATCATATCGGAAATGCTGTCCAGAGCGAAGGAGGCAGAGTCCCTCTCCTGAGCAGAGGAAGGATGAAAGGCAGAGTCACTCCCCTGTGCGGAAGAAGGATGAATGGCAGAGCCGCTCCCCCACCCGATGGATGAATGAATAACAGAGTCCCTCTCCTGAGCAAGAGCCAGAAGAGGGAATAGAGTGCAGAGTATGAATGTGATACTCCTTAGGTTCATTTCTTATGACGATTGGCACGCTGGCGACGGATGTCGGCCTTCTTCTTGGCCGCACCGCTACCATGGGCACCAGTGATGTACTGCTTCTTCTTGGCCTTGGTCTTCACCTTGGCCTGCTCACGGGGATTGGGCTCGCGCTTGGGCCCGCCCTTGAAGGTGATGCCACCTCCCGTGATAACTGCATCTATATCGTCTCCACCAAACATGTTCATGATTTAAACGGTTAGAGGTTAGAGGGGGATGAGCGGTGAGCGGTGAGCGGAGTTAAAGAGGTCGGAGTAATCGGAGTAATCGGAACTTCCAGATGTCTCGCAGTTTTCCGTTTTCCGTTTTAATCCCGCTTTGCGGTCTTGAATCTGCTCCCGCTCGGCAATTCAAACAAGTTTGATTGCTCTCGCTTACTCGCAGATTTAACCTTTCCGTTCCTATTAATGGTGGAACAAGCGCACGCCGGTGAAGGCCATGGCTATGCCGTACTTGTCGCAAGTGTCGATAACATGGTCGTCGCGCACACTGCCACCTGCCTGTGCCACATACTGAACACCGCTCTTGTGAGCACGCTCGATGTTGTCGCCGAAGGGGAAGAAGGCATCGCTACCGAGACATACGTCGGTGTTCTGTGCCAACCACTCCTGCATCTCCTGCTCGGTGAGAGGTTCGGGGCACTCGGTGAAGAACTTCTGCCATTCGCCATCGCGCAGAACGTCCTCGCGCTCGGGGCCAATGTAGATGTCGATGGTGTTGTCGCGGTCGGCACGACGGATACCGGGCACGAAGGGAAGGTTCATCACCTTGGGGTGCTGGCGCAACCACCAGATGTCGGCCTTGTTGCCTGCCAGGCGGGTGCAATGGATACGGCTCTGCTGACCGGCGCCGATGCCGATGGCCTGACCGTCCTTGACATAGCATACGCTATTGCTCTGAGTGTACTTCAGGGTAATCAAAGCGATAACCAGGTCGCGACGAGCCTCGTCGGTAAAGTTCTTGTTCTGTGTGGGGATATTCTCAAAGAGAGCGGGATCGGCAAGGTCTATCTCATTGCGTCCCTGCTCAAAGGTGATGCCGAAGCACTGCTTGCGCTCGATGGGAGCGGGAGTGTACTCGGGATCTATCTGGATGACGTTGTATGTACCCTTGCGCTTTGCCTTCAGCACCTCCAGAGCCTCGGGAGTGTAGCCGGGAGCGATAACACCGTCGCTCACCTCACGGTTGATGAGGCGTGCGGTTGCCTCGTCGCACACATCGCTCAGGGCAATGAAGTCGCCGTAAGAACTCATGCGGTCGGCACCGCGGGCACGTGCATAGGCAGATGCTATGGGAGTGAGGGGCAGTGGAGCATCGTCCACGAAATACACCTTCTTCAGGGTGTCGCTCAGAGGCAGACCTACGGCAGCACCGGCAGGGCTGACATGCTTGAAACTGGCGGCGGCAGGCAGACCTGTGGCAGCCTTGAGTTCCTTGACCAACTGCCATGAGTTGAATGCGTCCAGGAAGTTGATGTAACCGGGACGGCCGTTCAGTACTTCAATGGGCAGTTCGCCCTCTTCCATGTAAATTCTGGAAGGCTTCTGGTTGGGGTTGCAACCATACTTCAATTCAAGTTCCTTCATACAAGTGAATATATCTTTTGTTCTTCGTTTTTCTTTCCCTTCTTCTGTCTCATAAACGCCACGGGATGCAACAAGCCTCGCAACACGTTGCATTGGGCTTCGGAACACGATGCGATGCCCTTTGCTTCCCGAGGTGGCCATCTCCACCCTTCCCGAGGGGCTGTTTCGGTCCTCCCGAGGACAAGGGCTTGACGTCCCGAGGACAGAGGCCCGTCCTCCCGAGGACCGACGTTTGCCCTCCCGAGGACCATTTTAAACACAAATAGCCACCCTTCCGTTGCAGAAGGAGTGACTATATGGATTTTGTGGAGCTGGAGGGGATTGAACCCTCGTCCAAACAGGGACATCCCATGCTTTCTACACGCTTATTCCGGACTTCGGTTGTAGGGAAGCGACAAGACCCGGACCACCAATCGCAACCTTAGCATCTTAGAGTTTCACCCCAGGGTAGATGCGTCCCCCAGGGCTATCCCCGAATTGCTGTGCCACTGAGCCTGAGAGTTTCAGGGCGTGAACCTCAGAGTGACATCCCGTTTCAGCACCTGGTGCCGAAATTAAGCCGGTAATCTACTGTACTTCGATTAGGCAGCGAGAGCGTAAGTGTTTTCGCCAGATAAATTCTTGAAGGTCAGATATTATAGAGAGCGGCCAACAACTCTCTGCGTGCTTACATGACATCTCATCCTGCTGTCAAATCCATGTCAGCCCCAATGTCAATATGTGCGCAAAGGTACGAATAAGTGAGCGAAAAAACAAATTTCTATAAAGAAATCACCAATCCACCACACATAGAGGCATAGAAAATGCCAACACGCTATGGCAATTCAACACATTTTTCCTATCTTTGCCATGATATTGTCCCTGAAGGGCAATATATACGAAACGTCAAACGTTCTAAACCAAGAGAACACTACACTCTACCCTAACCAAGGAAACAAGAACAAAACAGAGATATGAAAAACAAACTCATTGCCTTTGCCACCATCCTGCTCATCAGCATGAGTGCGATGGCACAATCATCAATGACAGACGACCAGGTATTGAAGTATCTGGTTACAGAAACCCAAAAGGGTACATCGCAACAGAAGATGGCCGCCGAACTGCTGAAGAAGGGCGTTACAACCACCCAATTGCAGCGAGTACGCAAAAAAGCCGAGAAACTTCGCGACGAAGCCAAGGAAAGCAGCAGAAAAGACGACAAAAAGGGCAAGAAGAACAATAAGGAAGCGGAGGACGGAGAACTGGGCTTGGATGCCTCACAGAGCCGTGCCGAGGAACTGGGTCTGAACAAGAGCGACGAAGAATTCGTTGGCGAAAGCAGTGACGACATCCTGGGCATTACCGAGGAAGACCAGCGCCAGGTTTTCGGCAGAAACATCTTCAATGCCAAGAACCTCACCTTCCAGCCATCGGCAAACCTGGCAACTCCTGCCAACTATACCATAGGCCCCGGCGACATGGTCACCATAAACATTTGGGGAGCCAGTCAGCAAACCATCGAGGGTGAAGTTTCCTCCGATGGATACATCGTGGTGGAAAGCGTTGGCCCCATCAAACTGGCAGGACTGAGCATTGAACGTGCAAAAAGCATGCTTCGTAACAAATTGGGCCAGTACTACAGCGATTGCAGCATTGACCTTTCGCTTACCGAAACCCGAAGCATTCAGGTACAGGTCATGGGCGAAGTGAAAGTGCCCGGCACATACACCCTGAGCAGTCTCTCCACCGCCTTCAACGCCCTGTACATGGCAGGCGGCATCAGCAAGATTGGTACCCTGCGCGACATCAAAGTGTACCGTGGAGGAAAGAACATCAGCACGATAGATGTCTATGACTACATACTGAACGGCAACAGCCGTGGCGACATCCGCTTGGAGGACAACGACGTCATCGTAGTGGGAGCATACGACTGTCTGGTACAGGTGAAGGGCAACGTGAAGCGCCCCATGTGGTATGAAATGAAGAAATCGGAAACCGTCAAGGACCTGCTTAACTATGCCGGTTCCTTCACCGGCAATGCCTACACCAAGAACGTCCGCCTTACACGCAAGTCGGGAGAAGAGTATAGCATACACACCATCGACGAATTCCAGATGGGCAGCTTTGCCATGGCCGACGAGGACATGATAGAGGTGGACAGCATCAGAGCACGCTTCAGCAACAAGGTGGAGGTGAGAGGTGCCGCCAAGCACCCCGGCCTCTTCGAGCTCGGTGGAAAAATACAGAGCGTACGCGACCTGCTCCTAGCAGCCGAAGGTCTAAGCGAAGATGCCTACGAAGGCAGAGCCATCATGCACCGCGAGAACGACGACCTGACCCTACGCATGATCAACGTGGACATACACGGCATCATAGCCGGCACCACCAGCGACATTCCCCTCAAAAAGAACGACGTGCTCTTCATCCCCAGCAAATCCGACATGCTGGGCGAGAGAATCATAGACGTAAAGGGAGAAGTGACCTACCCCGGTCAGTACCCCTTTGCCGACAACACCACCATCCAGGACATCATCCTGCAAACAGGCGGTCTCACCGAAGCAGGCTCGCTGGCAAGAGTAGACGTATTCCGCCGCATACGTGACAACAAATCTTCCCTGGCAGGCGCCAACAGTGCCATCAACTTCAGCTTCTCACTGGACGAAAACTTCTCCATACAAGAGGACACCACCTTTTTCCTGGAGCCATACGACATCGTGGTCGTGCGCAAAAGCCCGTCATACGAAGAGCAACGCGTCATAACGGTTGAAGGCGAAGTCAACTTTGAAGGACAATACTCTCTGACCAACAAAAACTTCAGACTCTCCGACCTGATAAAAGCATGCGGAGGTCTCACAGACGAAGCATATAGCCGTGGAGCCAAACTGCTACGCCTCATGACTCAGGAAGAAATGGAGCAACGCGACCAAGCCAACCTGAAGGCACAGATAAAGCTCTACGAGGACGGCCTCAAGGAAGGCAAGGATATGAACATGCAGATTGCTGACTCTCTTCTATCCCTAAAGATCAACACCTCAAACACATTCCCCGTTGCCATCAATCTGGAAAAAGCCATGGCCAACCCTGGTTCCGATGACGACATCCTGCTTCGCGAAGGAGACGTACTCTCTGTTCCCGAAAGAAGCAACATCATCAAGATTAGCGGCGAAGTTATGTATCCCGTCAGCATGAGCTACGAAAAGGGCAAGAATCTCAGCTACTACATCCACCACGCCGGTGGCTACAGCAACAACGCCTCCAAGCGGAAGGTTTACGGTATACATGCCAACGGCTCCGTCGTAAAACTGGGCAGCAATTCCATTCGCTCCATTGAACCTGGCATGGAAATCGTAGTACCACAGAAGAGCAACAAGAAGAAACTGTCCACAACAGAAATCATTGGCATAGGTTCAGGTCTTGCAGCTGTTGCCAGCGTGATCATTTCCCTGTTAAATGCTATTAAATAATTGACTTCACTCACCATTATGGCAAAACAAGAGATAAACATCAATATTCCATTGTTTTTAAAACTGCTTAAGGATGACAAGAAGTATGTATTCTTGTATTTACTCATATTTAGCATCTTAGGCATAATAGTTGCATTGGGCACACCCAAAACATACAAAGCGAGCGTTATGCTTGCTCCCGAAGAAAGTGGAGGCGGTTTTTCTGGAAGCCTTTCCTCCCTTGCATCTATGGTGGGACTAAATATGAGCATAAACAAAACTGGCGATGCCATATATCCAGAGATATATCCAGAATTAATGAACTCCATAAAGTTTAATGTAGAATTGCTACCTATTGAAATTAGGACAAGCAAATCCACAGAAACTATGCCGTACTATACATATATGGCAGCACACCAAAAAAAACCAATACTTTCATATCCCATACTTTGGATAACGAAACTGAATGAATTAATTACTTCTGACGATGCTGTCGTAGTAAACGACTCCTCCAAATATCAGTTTGGAATCAATCCTTTCTATTTAAATAGAAAACAAGCTAAGTTATTAGAACACATTTCCAGCAACATCAAATGCAATGTAGACAAGAAAACCAATGTTATCACTATTGAAGTAACGGCTCAAGATCCTTTGGTCGCGGCAATTATGGCAGACTCCGTCAAAAACCATCTGCAAGAAGCCATTACTGAATATAAAACTCAAAAAGCTAAGAATAATGTAACATACATGCAAGGCTTGTTTGAGGAAACTAAAGCTGAATATGACTCTGCACGAATCAAATATGCCCAAGAAGTGGATTCGTACAAGAATCTTTCAAGACAAACCTACCAATCCAAACTTGATGATTTAGAAGCAGAGAAAGACCTAAAATATACGATATACCAACAAGTTGTTGAACAACTACAATTGGCAAAATACACCCTACAAGAAAAAACTCCAGCTTTCACCGTCATTCAAAATGCCTCGGTACCTTCGCTTCCTTCTGGGCGCTCAAGAAAAGCAATTGTGCTAATTTGGCTATTCTTAGGATTCTTCATACGAAGCTCAATTCTGTTACTAAAGAATTGGAAACTTTTCATGCAAGAAAAGACGACAGCCTAACAACCTGCATTTGGTTATGTTTTTTTCTACAAATTCATTCTTTATTAAGTATCGTTATCTCTTAACTATCATAGTTTCAATTATTATTGGAACTATGATTTGGTTGTGCATACCAATAAGATATAGTGCTCAAACCACATTAGCAGACGAATACAAGGAGATGGATTTGTTGATAGGTATAAACGAATTAAAAATATACCAACGAGGAGTCCAAGAGGTATATCATAGCGGCATAAACAGTATTAGTGTTTATGGAAAGGCTTTGGAGACTACCGATTATGCAAGAGCAATGGGCAATATTATATTACCCAAGGGACACACATATGCAGATTATATTGGAGCAAAAGACACCATAGAGGATATCTTGGATCATATACACTATGCCGCAAAAGAGAAAAACAACACATTAAAAATTGAGTATTGGGATACTGACCCAATGGTTGCCTACACAATGTTGAATGCAACTGTTGATTATCTAAATGACCTACTTACAAAAAAACGACAAGAACAACATACCATTTCAATAAACAATGAAAGTAAAAAGGTTGCACAATTACAGACAGAACTAATATATGCAACAAAATGCTTAAACACTTATGCAGATACTCATCTTAGAATAAACAAGCCAAGCATTAAAGACTCTTTATCTATTTTGCAACGCAATGTTATCATTGCCAGAGAACGACTACGAAACGCACATGTTGACTTAGAGAGAGCTAAGTTGCTTCTTTCTAAGGATTCACATCACTTCCACATTCTTAAACCCAACACAGTACCTACAGAAAACGCCACATCAATTTGGGGATACATTCTCTCTTCCATTATTCTTGGAGTTATTATAATCCGGAGTATTGAATTATTCAATAAACGGAGAAAAGATGAGTATTTTAGATGGAGAATCCATAACATCTTTTCTCCCTGGAACATCACTGTGCTACATTGGTTATTAATCATTTTACTTATACTTTGGGGAGGAGACTTGCTATATCCGCTAACAGAGAGATTTTGGATAAGTATCTCAATATGGGTACCTACCTTAGCAATCTCCTCGTTCGTAACATTTCACCTGACATATAGACATACAGGATTCTCTTTGCCATCTTCTTTAAAAAAATCTACATTTACGCCCAACATCAACATCAAGTGGTTTTATATACTCCTTGTTATTTCCCTTATATTCACGCCCATTTGCATAAAAATAGCAATGGACATTGTTTCTCAGTTTTCTGGAGAAAACATGATGAATAACATTAGAATATTGGTTACTGAAGGAGAAATCAACTGGGGATATTTCGCTTATTGCTTTGTTATCAACCAAGCCCTTTTTATCTGTGCTTATTGGGCAAGAAAAAAATTAGGCATTCATATGATGGTCATCACAACGATACTCATGCTTATGAATGCTTTTGCATTGATGAACAAGAGCAGTCTTCTGTTCATCTTTGTAATCATCGCATTTGTTTTGTATGAGAAACAAATTATATCGTTAAAAAGTATTTTCCTTACTGGTGGTGGACTGATTGCATTATTCTTTCTATTAACGCTACTTCGTAATTTTACTGATGGAGATGGAGAAATAAACAGTGACGACTTGAGTTTTATTGACTTTTTCGCCATGTATGTCCTAAGTCCACCTGTTGCATACAGTTATATGCCTCCAGATATTGGCATGAAATTTGGATCCCGCTCTCTAACTTTGTTTTACCTTGTTATGGGCAAGTTAAATGGAAACTTTCAGGTTGAAAGCATCATTCAGGAATTTATGGAAGTACCCATTCCAACTAACCTATATACTATTATGCAACCGTTCTACCTTGATTTTGGACAGTGGGGAGTATTTGTCTTTGCTCTATTATATGGCATTGCCTCTGGTTGGTGTTATGCCTTATATAAAAATGGTAATAGTTGGGGATGTGTAGTATATACATACCTCATTGTTAACTTAATTAGTCAATATGGTAGCGAAAGAATACTACTTTCCCCCATACCAAATATTCAATTGCTAATAATCTTGTTCCTACTTACTCAAACAAAGTTTAAAATATCTTTATTTTCAAACAAACATGCATAAGGATAACATTGTCATAGTTGTAATTCCTGTATATAACGAAAATCCTAAGAAGGAAGAAAGGCGAGCCTTCAGAAACAACATACAAATTCTAAGACAACACCCAATATGCATCGTCACACACAAAGAATGTGACATAAGCGTATATAATAGAATAGCGAAGGAAGAAGGTATTGTTCTTTTGTACAACCATTTTGACAAAAGTTATTTCTCCTCTACAGAATCTTACAATGCCTTGTGCCTAAGCACTGATTTTTATGAGAGATTTTCTAATTATAAATACATGCTTATTTGCCAATTAGATGTTTGGATATTTAGAGACGAAGTGATTGAATGGTGTTCTAAGGGGTATGATTACATAGGAGCACCCATATATTACCCGTACAATGAATCTCGTTATACAAAAATATTCCGAGCTATAGGCAACGGGGGACTTTGCTTGAGACGCATAAAGTATTGCCTTGAGATAGTTAGCTCAGACCCACACAAACTGCTACTTAAACCGACGGCCCTATTTAAGATGTATTGGAACCTATTCCTATATGACGAAACATATAAAAGTTCATGGTTTAAGCGTTTTTCAATTTTTCCAATACTAATCGCCAAAATATTTGGTTTTAGGAATTCCTTTCATTACTTTGCTTCATGCCATCTTAATGAGGACTTGTTACTTGGAACATGGGCAGAGCAATCATGGCAACACACAGCTAACTTACCTGATGAAATCACTGCTGCACATTTCTCCATAGAGGTAAATGCCGATATGCTACTTAAACGTATGAATGGCAAATGCCCCATGGGAGTACATGCCTACGAGAAATGGAACAATCCACTGGTATCCAAAATCTAAGAACACATTTGCGCTGATAACCTAAACATAATACAAATACCTATGATAAACCTAATTGTCCAATCCGGACTTGGCAACCAAATGTTTCAGTATGCATTTGCTCGCCTACTACAGGAACTCTATGCTCAAGAGGGGAAGATGGAGGACATACAAATAATCAACCATTTTATTGACAACTACATCGAAGACGCAAGCGAAATTAGACAATTGGCCCTAAACCACCTTTTCCTGTCCCCATCCACAACAACAATGGAACGATGTAAACAGCCTAAGGCCATGCGGCAATTCAAAATTCGCACTATATTATCTTCTGGCGTCAGGGAGTGTTTTAAATGGAGAATTCTCAAACGTTATGAAAACACTGACAAACTTAGTCATAGAAGGGCAAAATGGGGAATATATTTCCCCTACGGACCATATCCATACATGAATATAAATCTATCCAACGTAAAAGACAAATATATTTTTGGATTCTTTCAGCATTATCAGTACATATCTCCTATTGCCTCCATTCTTAAAAAAGAACTTCTAGTAAAAACTCCAGCCTCATCAGCTAACAAAATTCTACTTTCCAATATAGAAAAGACCAACGCAGTTTGTCTTCACATTAGACGTGGAGATTATCTCAATCCAAGATGGAAGAACCTTCAGATATGCGATTTCAACTACTACAATGAGGCAATAAACCACATCCTGAATCATACAGAGAACCCCGTCTTTTATATTTTCAGCAACACACATGACGACCTTGATTGGATAAAGGAAAATTATAAATTCCATGACCTTAGTGGCTATGAACGCAACATAAACACCGTTTTTGTTGATTTAGACAATCCTGACTACGAAGAATTGCGTCTCATGTACAGTTGCAAGCACTTCATTATCAGCAACAGCACCTTTAGTTGGTGGGGAGCATGGTTAGGTTCCGCACCAGAAAAAATAGTCATCGCTCCCAAACGATGGAATTTAGAATTCAACAACGACACAAACATCTACGACCCATCATGGCTAAGACTCCCAAAATAAGTGTAATTACCATCAGTTACAACTCGGCTACAACCATTGGGAAAACAATAGAAAGTGTATTGTCCCAAGACTACCCTAACACAGAATATGTCATTATAGACGGAGGCAGCACAGACTCCACCCTTGATGTTGTCTCAAGATACAAAGGCATTGCAAAGGTAATATCCGAACCAGACAATGGTATCTCTGATGCGTTCAACAAGGGAATACATAACTCCACTGGAGACCTTATCGTATTCATCAATAGCGATGACGAACTTTTACCGGGCGCAATTTCAAAAGTGGCAGAACAATACTGTGGCAAAGCGGACATATATTGCTGCAATGTCATAATGCGAGACATTGAAACTGGATTCTCCTGTCGTGAAAAACCCAGTACCGATTTCCCCATAATGCCATTCTTCCGTCATTGTGCACATCAAGGAATGTTCGCTACCCGTTCCTGCTATGAAAAATATGGCATCTATGACACTAATGTCCGTTGGCCTATGGATTTGGAATTTCTCATGCGTGCTTACCGTATGGGAGCCAAATGGAAGTATTTGGACATTGACGCAGCCATATTCAACAGCGGCGGTGTTACGTATTCTGTCCCCATCTATAAAAAGAAAAATGACTACTTGTATATCGTACGCAAGAATGGAGGCAATGCAATCCAAGGGTGGACGTTTTTCCTGTCTATAGTCAGCACCAACATTGCAAAGAAATTCTTGAATATCTTTGCAAAGAATTTGGGGCAACGACTTCGATACAAACAAGCCAGCGATAAAACCTAAGGGCAGGACCGTCCCCCCACTACAAACCTACGCACCAAATGATAAAGGGGCTTTAGCCAAGATAAATGCAACTTCAGGACTGGCCAAAACAACTCTTTCCTTAATGCCTTGCGAACCGAATGCACATAACCATATTTAGGATAATAACGGGAAAAGAGAGCCACACTATGGTGTAATTCCGCAGGTTTCAGCAAGGAGTATGGATATGCACATCTTTCTTTATAAGTACGTTCATAAAAGGCAAGTTGCCTGCAGTTATCCTTTAACAAGGATATCATATCCGTACCCTTAGAGGTATTTACTGAAACAAAACTTATATTCTCCTTTTCATATTCAAAAGGTATGGACGTGCCCAATCCTATAAAATCGCCTATAGTAATGTCGCCTATTCGTTCTGTCTTAGCATAATCGCACTGAAAGCAATTAGGACGTAATGTGGTTCCATACATAAAACCCGCGAAATATGGCTGAGCACCTGAATGACAAGAATATTCCTTTCGTTCTCCATTCCACAATGACAGTACATAGTTATATCCATCATTGCCTCTAAAACGCACATCAGAAATGTTTTTTATCTTGTACTTACTCTTCAAGTAGTTTATTTCCTCTATGAAGTATCGTGTAGGACATACTCCATGACACAGCAAATCCACAGTCAGGAGATTAGGATATTCTTTCCTTAGATATTGTTTTAACCCCGAAACCTGACAAGGAGTTCCAATAAATGTCACATACTGTCCTTTATTCAGTAATTCTCGTATGCGACGCATCGTGTTATCTCCGACAATGCTTTGAACATACTTACTGCCCTTTATATATTCTAACTTATCGACATTGGTGATTTCTGCAAATCTCGGAATCAGGAAATCATCGTATACTGTGGCAAAAACATATCCATTCCGCTTCGTTATTGTATAAACAGCAATCAAAAACCCCATCCCGCTCGTAGCACAATTGGAAATTTCTTGCTTGTCATTATTTATAACAGCATAACAAATTTGAGGTTCAGATTTTGCAATAATATTATTAACAGGACATGAACGAACACATGCATTACATTGCTTGCATTTAGTCTCGTCAATGCATGGATAGAGAATTCCAAATTCATCCTCCAGCATTGTTATACAAGCATGCCTACATGAGTTTACACAAGCATAGCATCCTGTACATTTTTCCTTCTTACAAATCTCCATTATAATCTATTCTTTTTCTCAAACGGAAAATACCCAATAACATCTTTTATATTTACAATACCTGTGAACTGCAACGCCATGGCATACATAACAAACCAGACTCCAACCTTTAGGATACAGGAAATAATCGCCTCATGACGGTTGGAATAGGTAAATATTTCTGGCACTACTTTTTCGGAAAGCAAACATAAGAACATTATGAAAAAGGCAAGTAGCGTTGGAAAAACAAAACCTTTAAGCATACGCATACTCGGCAAATGTACCACTCGCTTGTAATAATAGAAATAGTATTGTGATACTATAATTATCACATAAACCAAATAACTGATGATGGCCGCACCTACACCGAATTGTCCCAATAAAGATATATTAAGAACGATGGAGATGAAACATGCCAAAAAAGTGATCACTATCAGAGGTTTTGTTCTGCCATATGCCAATATGATAGCATTACCAGGGGTTGTATGTATTTGAAGAATAACCGTCATACACCAAATAGACAACCAAACAGACAAATACTCATATCCGCTACCGATGTAGGCATAAATAACATCCGATGCACACAGGATGAATGGCACACAGACGAAATTGGTCAAAATGCTTGTCCGCAACGTCCACTTGCTTGCGAAAGAGCACAACTCCTTTGTGTCGTTTTTTGCTACAAGAGAAGAAGTCTTTGGGAGAAAAATGCTTGAGAACATTCCGCACAAGACAATAAGAAAAGAAGGAATCAACTCTACTACCCTAAAGTCTGCTACCATAAGTTCTCCATTCTCTGCAAACATACTGATAACAATAGGGCGGGATTGAACTGCCGTAACCTGTAAAATAGTCAATGCAAAAATGGATATGCTATAAAAAAGAACTTTCTTGAAATCTGAAAAATAAAAAGCAGGAACAATACTACGCAGATATGAATTTGCCATACATTTATAGGCATACGGGAACACTGGCAGTGCAACAATCAAAGAATACAGAAAAAAATATGTAATAACAGATATGTGGCACCTGACAATCACAAATAATAGCAGAAACTTTAACCCGACCTGTAAGCACTGCACCTTCATGGCATAAGATAGCAGTTCATTTGCCACAAGCAATTGATAAAACACCGCTCCCAACCAATTCAACACACAGAATCCTGCTAAAATCAAAAAGCAAGAATTAAGAAGAGGAACTAAATCAGAAGATACTGAGAATATATACTCACCAGATTTAAACAATCCGAATAGCAGAAATATGTTTATTATAGAGATGAGCAAGTAAAACGTAATATTTGTTCTTGTCACTCTTTCTATCAACTCAAATTTACCTTCTGATTTCCATTGCGAATAGTATTTTACAGCACCTACATTCATTCCCAAATCCAATACGTACATATATGCATTACAAGCCATGGCTATTGAAATAATGCCATACTCAGCCTTACCAAAAACATCCAAAAATATAGGTATTGAAACAAAACCCAGTATCGCATTTAATATTTTTGATACTGTGCTCCAAAAAAAAGAAGATAGATAATAATTAGCCTTCATTAACATATATCCATCAATTCAAAACATTATCAATAATATATTGCTCTGATTCTTCTATAGCTTTGTTCAGTTTTGTTTGAATGCTCTTATAATCAATCGTGGAAAGTGCATTGTATATGTCAAGTCTATCTTGCAAACCATAAAAGTTCAACAGGTCTACAATTCTAGAGTTTTGCGACACTTGGTCATCATCAGAAAATCGTTTGAATTCTACAAATTGCTTAGATAATATTATAGACAAGGCTGTTGCATGAAAGGAATCTGTACAGACCATGGTTGCACCCTCTATGAGTCGAACAAATTCCTTGGGACCTGCGGCATAATCGTAAATTGCCTCTCCGTAATAAGCACCCTTATTCTCATCAGAAGGGATTACTATACACTCACATCCAGTAATTAAAGTCTTTAATGTCTCTAATTGGTGCTGGTACTCTGCATTATTTCCAATAAAATAACATAGTATGTATTTTGGGGGGAGAACATAAGTAAATTCTGCCTCAGATGCTAATTGCATCCAAATCTTATTTGGCAATAAAAATGTGGGATCAACCACATGCTGTACCTTTTCTTCTCCAAGCAATTCATTCAAATATGTGACAGCACTTTGCTCTCTTACTGAGATAGCGTCAAATTTCTTTAAATGAGCGGCAACAATATCTCTAAACCTTTCAGGAATTTGACCGGTTCCTATACTTGAAGCATAAGATACTCTTTTCTTATTCTTGACGAAATCCAAAAACATAAATGGAGAATATTCATGTGAAACGTTCCAAATCTGGTCACTTCCAGATAGAAACACGTCTGTATTCTGCATTATTTTTTTTTCGGAATAAGATGTCAACGCCCTGCATATCTTGTATTTTTCAAGGTGGAATTTAAACAGTTTTCTTCCTTTGGAAGTAAATGCATAACGTATGAGTGTATAAAACCTAAAATAATTAACACAATTTCTTAGCCAATCCTTTATGCTGTGAGTACAAAAACTTGAATAATGGGAAAGAAATATCACATCACATCCCATTAATTTAAGTTTCTGATATAACGCATATGACTGTAAACTGGTGCCAAAATTCCCATAACCCAACCAAGTTACCAAGGCTACCCTTTTACTTTTATTAATAGATTCATCACTCATACGAACTAACAATAAAAAGTACTAAAAATATCAATACCTTCTCATTTCTCTACAACATATCCTCTAAGTTTTTCCTCCCACCCATAGTGCAGGCAAACCATATGATAACCTGCTAAAGCCATATCATTCCTTTCTTTTTGATGTGTCATTAAACGAACACAGGAATCTGCTATGGTAGCTGCATCATCACGAATAATACAATTGAGATCATCCTCCAACTCGGGGATTGCTTGAGATATGAGTGTTGTCAATACAACAGGTATACCACAACCCATAGCAACCAATACTTTGTTTTGTATACCTGCTGCTACACGCACTGGAGCCACAGCTACAGCAGCATCTCTTATAGTTGACGTCAAATCATCAACAAACCCAGTTACAACAATATTCTCACAAGCTAAGTCCATAATGTGTGTAGGAGGTTGTGCACCAACGATATAAAACTTGGCAGTAGGGATTTTTTTGAGAATCCGCGGGAATATATCCTGAACAAAAGAAAGTACGGCATCTTGGTTCTGTAATGTACGCATATTACCGACAAAAACTATTTTGTCAGTATCAAACGAATTGTATATAGAAGGCAACACATCTACACCATTTGTATGTACCCTCAAACTTGCGCTATGGGAAGACTGTGTTCGAAGATATGCAACATCAGTTTCAGAAACTAAGACGTTAACAGGAAAGTGCATCATAACATATTGTTCACTTCTACGTATCAAATGTCTCTCTATAGCATATACATATCTTAAAATACCACCTCCCTTGCTTCCGGAGCTTAACGAATATGTCTTAGACAACGCATCAGTCATCTCTATAATAGAACGTTCGTGCAACTGCAGTTCGTCAAGATAAGGCATCATGCGAAGCAAATGCGCAATATATAAATCCGGTTTCTCGGTTTCAATAACATGCTTTAGCATACGCTTATATTTTCCCGAATAATAATATCCACATTGCATAGCACGCCCAGACAATAAATGGATCAAGGACTGCCAAAGACCATATAATTTACTTCGGTGCACGGTATATACCTTGTCATAAATACGCTCAGCCTCGAAAATTTGTGGTGCCCCACATTCCTCGAAACTAACAAGAACTAACTGATACCCTTCACGTTTTAGTTGTCGTGCAATATTATTGATTCGTAGAACATCACCACCATTCTCAGGCAATGGGAAACGTGGCGTAAGAATACATATTTTTTTTGCAGATAATGCATTCCGTCTAAAACGCTCTTGAATATTATCCAATTGTGCTATTCTATTATGGAAGACCCTAACTCGATGTTTCAGAACTCCAATCAGCAGAGCATAGCATAATATATCTATGACAGCTATCCATGTCATGGAACATCCCAGAAATGCCAATGATAAATTTGCAAGAAGGAAGAAGCAAATTACAGACATCATGGCAAGGAGGGTCATACGCCAGAATACGCCAGAATTGATGAGCATGTGGTGAAGATGACGTTGATCCGCAGAGAAAGGAAGGTCGCCACGAAGGATGCGCTCAAAAAAGACACGAACAAGGTCAATACAGGGCACAAAGAGCAGAGAAAAACATACGAGCATGCGCTCTTGGTAGTCAAAGGAACTTTTATCCTCTGCTATGATAAATTTCAAAGTCAGATATGCCAACGAGAAACCCAATGTCAGGGAGCCACTATTACCCATATCTATCTTGCTCTTTCCTTCAATACTGCCAAATGCATTACGAAAAAAAAACACTATCAACCCACCTACCATAGAGGCTGCAATGAGACAATAGACCATATTTTGGGAGTCATGGAAACACAGGCCGAAACATAGCATACATAGCATAGCATATGATGAAAGGAGTCCTTCGATTCCATCAAGCATATTTACAGCATTGACCACTGCCACAATAATTAAAACAGTGAGAGGATAAGACAACCCTAACGGCATTAGACCAATACCCATAAAACCACATAAGTCGGAAAGTACCAACCCACATAATGGAAGAGTAAGTGCGGCTAAAATCTGAATCAGCAAACGTACCCTTACCGGAAGGCCGTATAGGTCCTTTAACAGTCCTATGAGATATACCGATATAACACCGCAACCCAATAGCAAGGTTGATGTCTTGATACTATGCGCCAGGTTCTCCTTTTCACTCATCAATACCATTGACAGACATACCCCCACTATTACACAAGGAACCAGTACCATTCCACCAAGTGGTATGTGCTTGGACTTGCGTTCTTCCAAACTCATGCCTAAGACATTGATATCCTTTTCATAGATATGCTTCAATATCCATGAATATAAAATCATAGCCATTAGGGCCGAACATGCAAAAGCGATGAATATATAGAAGAAGAGATCTGGTATTATCATGGCATAAACGTAAATATAGGTATCTATATAACGCTGATGTTATTGGTTTTATTATAAGTATACGGAATAAATTCACAAATGTTAGTACTTCCTAAACGTCAACCGTCCCTTTTCGGTACTGGAGAGAACCATTTTTTGTGGGGACAAGTGCTCTATTTTCATCATTCCATTTGATGGAACACCGTATCTGGAAAGCACATCCATGGAAAGAATCTTATCATGACCATGACCTTGGTACTCTATAGGATCATATATACGTATAGAGGAACCTTGGTTTTCAAATGAAGAACGTTGCTGTCCCGATGAGGTGGACAGTCGCTGAAACATCATCATCTGCAACTGAAAACTATAGTAAATCTGCATTTCATTGTTGCCGACAAGCTCACCATTGGGTGACGTCCATTCTATCATTTGCCACTGACCATCCAAATCGCCATTGCAATCAACCTTGTCGCAAGAAAATAAAAGCACAGATATAAGTGCCACTATTGCCTGTTTGAACATATTATTAGCACGCTTTACCATAACTAGAAATTAAACGTTTTACCACTGAGTTCTGTTCAACCATCCATTAAACTTCACTGTCAACATAGCTCCATTTGAATTGCCCAACAAATTACCATCATTGTGTCCATAAGATGCCGTCATGGATAATCCTGATGCCCACTTGGGGTTATAAGTCGTCTCAACTAAAATGTAGTTTCCATTGCAAGGGTTGATCGTTGGTTTAGTATATGTTCCAAGGCTATACTGATGAGTATACATAATTCTCCAGGACCATTCCAAAGAAGGATTACCCATAAGAGCCAAATGATGTACTTGCACTCTATTGTGTTGAGGCGTAAGATTACCTTTGGATCCTATATAAGTATTATACATTGGCGACAGAAACAAAGGATTACCCAAAGAAAAACCGTTCATTTGCCATGCGCCATAAATATGATTCCTATAATAGTCATCCTGCCCGCTGATTTGAAGGGGATTTTCAACAGTCTTGTCGTGATATAGAGGTCCAGATTGGTGCATTGTGGTATTATATTCGTAGAGAATTGCTGTCACGAATGGATTCTTGCACATATTCAATTCCAGACCCAACATGATGTCTTTCCAGCCATATTGGAAAAGCATCTGACTATGGTCCTCAAAGAAGTGTTCCATATAAACACCTACTTTCCAGTCCTTCTTTATCCAATCAAATCGCAAATGCCATGAACCTAGTTGATTTCCTGCGGCATTGGTGTAATTTTCATCATTTACATCTCCACCACTTGGAAAAAAAGCATTAAATACATTACCTCCCAACTCTATCTCCTGTGCCAATAAACCACCAGCGTATTGCGGTATATTATATCCAGTACCTCCAAATTGGCATGCCATCTCCAAGCCACCAGAAACTTCCAATGGAAAAAGTTCCCTGTTACCAAATCTTAAGAACAAGGCTTTGGAATGAAACATGCTACCAGAAGTATAGATATTTGAGGTTCCAGCATTAAACTTGCGCTGCCAAGAATCATCTGTATACAGACCATATGCAAGATGTCCCTTGAACGAGAAAATTCCACGCGTCCCAGGTACTCGCCAAAAATCAGGCATCTCTGCCCTAATCTGAGGAATTGGACGCGCATTGATTCCCATGGTCATGCCACCTGTAGACAAATAAGGATTCTTGAACTCCGATGGTCTTTCCTTTTGTCCTATGGATAAACGTAACATTCTCCACTCGATATCTGCGTAAGCCTGCTGGATGCAGAAATAGCCATTTTCTCCATTTATAGGAGATGCCAAATCCACACCATATCCCATACGCCAAAACCAAATGGAATCAGTCTCTACTGTACGCCATAATGCCACACGAGCAAGCCCACTGAAATTCTCTGTTGTACCCAATCCATATCGGTTGTTGGTAAACCAGAAGGGGGCTGTATCTCCTCCTCCTGCAGTTCCTTGGACTGCAAATGAATATTGCACATTCTCACCCAAGCGTGATATCTGTGAATTTGCATTCAATACGGCAAACGACAATAACAGTGGCAATAATATTCTTCTCATATATCTACTTCAATACTACAATACGGGTTACTACGGTCTGACTGGCATCTTCTGTATTACATACTACATGATAAATTCCACTTGGCACGCGGTCGCCAGATATATTCCTGCAATTCCAATACACACTGCCACCAAGGCTTTTACTTCCCCAAACCACCTTTCCTGACGAAGATACTATTTTCACCTCAGCACCATTAGTTAATCCATTAATTGTAACCCCGGCGTCTGTATTGGGACGTACAGGATTGGGGTAAGCAATAATATTGTTTCTATCTGCAAGAGAATCCTCAACCTTTGTAACACGAGCATCATAACTACATAACCCTAAGTCGGTTCCAAACATTACACGTCCAGTCTTGTGGTTAATTGCTATACTATGAATATTGTTTGATAGTAATGGAGAATCTTCTCGGGTAAAATGACAAATTGTTTCTTGCCCATCCGGACTGACAAGATAAACTCCATTGCCTGTAGTACCTATCCATTTGCGATTGGCCTGATCCACTGCAACACATTTTATTTCAACTCCAGCCAGCAAGTAATCTGCCAAACCGCTATCATCATCACGATTTATCTTTATCTGATGAAATCTGAAATCATCATCAAACCATTCCTGAGGATTAGTAATAACAAATAAGCCTGCATCCGTTCCACACCATATTTGTTGCTCCATATCCTCTACCATACAATTAAAGTGATTTGGCAACACCGTTGTTCCATCCTGGTTAGTAATGGTCATACGAAGCAAATGTCTATCATCGTCAGAGACATTTAATGTGCCATTAGTGTCAAAACCAAAAAAACCACGTCTGCCACCAGCATAAGTAACTAAGAAATTGACATCCTGGGAAGATAACAAATACTGCAACACATTCTCTGCACCGACAATCTCGGGATAATATAAGGAAATCCATCTGCCGTCAGGACGAATGAGACGTACAATTGTATCTGTCTGCTGATTAGCCAACCATAAATTGCCCCGGTCGTCATACTGCAGTGCTGTACAAGTACAATAATTCCAAGGAGTGGGAGTATCTACATTTATGCAACGAAGAGGAGAATTCAAATAATTATGTATCTTTTCAAATCTCACATTCCCGTCATCAGTCATACGATACTCATGAAGTCCGTTTCTTGATACTGCCCCATAAAAATGTTTGTCATCATTGGGGTCCTGTACCAAATCAACGCAATTATTATGGGATAATTTGGGATAATCGTTCCTTGGGGTAACCTCATCAAATAATGTCCATTCTGTTTCTCCCTTATCCTCACTCATAAACATGAACGTTACTGGATAATAGGCCGCTGATTGGGTATTGATACCACCAGCAATTAGCAACCTCTCATCTTCGTATTTCATATGGTAAAATAAGTCACGTCGTGGAGAATCAACTGAAAATAAGGCCTCAGAAGAAAGTGGGATAAAGACCGATTCCTCTGGATTATACTTATAAGACATTAAACCAACCAAGGGGTCACAAACATATAGGACATCAGAAAGTAGGGCCTCGTCATTCCATTTATATTTTTGTTGTATAATTGTGGGATGTTGGGGAGATGAAGGATTAAATAATGCCATCCACGAACCTGCATCTGTACATAACAGAGTTTCTGAATGTGCTTGAATTTTTGTAAAATAGTATGACGACGCTACAACCTTTATTCCTGACGCATCAGGAAGCAAATAATGCAATCGATTATTCTTATTTAGAGCATACAATTGATTTGCAAATGCTTGAAGTTCTTTAAACTCTTCATCTAAAAGTTTATGCCAAGAGTTTCTATCATGCATAGTTGATACGGCATCTATCATGAACAGGCCATCCTTCCTTGCTACATATATCTTCTCACCGATTGACTGCATTGAAACGACAGACGCCCCAACCCGATATGTCTCGCGAATAACACCAAGCTCCGTATCTAACTCTATTATGCCAAAATCTACACAAAGATAGGCATACTTCCCCCTGTTATAAATAAAATTTATGCTTTCTGCAAAAATAGAAGCATCCCTAAGTGCTGTTAAATTGACAACCTCGTCGTCATTATCCAATAGATCTATAGTTCCTGTTGCGTAAACTATAATCAAGCGTTCTGTCGTCTTGTTATATGATATGTGAGCTATTTCCTTATCATTAAGGGTATTTAAACAATCATATGTTTGCACACTACCATCTTCGACATCATAGCGAATCAAATTACCGGTTTTAGAATTCACAGTTCCACTACCTTTCATTATACAATACAGATAGTTACCTGCTGCCTCCACCTGTACGGCCTCACTATAAGCGGGGTATACCTGCCACCCCTCGTTTTGAGCATTCGAGAAAAGGCAGGTATACCATAAAAAGATCAATACTGCAACTAACCTTTGATTAGACTTACTTTTCAGTATGGAAGTTATTTCCTTCAAATTGTCCATAATTACCATATAAACCATAGTGTCTATAACTCTTATAACCGTAGTAATAACCATATTTACCCTTTCGAACATCAACCGAATTGACTACGATATTACTATTAGGCAACTTATCGGCACTAAGGTTATTTATAAGATTAAAGGCAGACTTGAGACTAAAGTGAAGACGTGTTACAAAAAGGGTAACATTAGCAAGTTGTCCAATCGTAAGAGTATCAGCAACCAAGCCCACTGGTGGAGTATCAAGTATTACGTAATCATACTTCTTGCTGAGGTAATCAATAGCATCCTTCAACAAAGGTCCACCCAACAATTCTGCAGGATTTGGAGGAATTACACCTGCAGGCAATACATCCATGTTGGCATTAATGCCAGATGGGATAATTTGCTCTTCAAGCAATGAGTAATCACTCTCACTTCCACATAAGAAGTTGACTATTCCTTGCTTGCTGGGTTTGAGCTTAAATAAATTTATCAAACGGGGCTTACGAACGTCCAAACCTACAATTATCACTTTCTTGCCCAGCAATGCAATTGACATAGCAAGGTTAGAGGCCACAAAAGTTTTTCCTTCGCCAGGTATACATGAAGTAACCATTATTACATGTTCATCTGGCTTCAGCACAAACCTCATGTTTGTACGTAATCCTCTAAAAGCCTCTTCCGTCAAACCATTTCTATTCTCCCGTACAACTATTGCACGACCTAATTCATCTGTTTCCTTTATTGCTGGAATATTAGCCAATACGGGCAATTTCGTCAGTTGCTCTACCTCATCAAGGTTTTCTATTCGGGTGCGCAATAAATTCCTGCACAGCAACAAACCTATGGGCAAGCATATGCCAAAGAGCAAAGATGCCATCAACACCATATTATTCTTTGGACTTACCTTTCCTGTTATGTATGGTTCCTCAATTATACGCGCCTTTGCTGCTGTACTGTAAAGTTGGATATAATTCTCTTCTCGCTTCTGTAACAAGGTCAAATACAAATCAGACTGCAATGCCTGACGACGCGTAATATTGTTCAAAATACGCTCCTGAGTTGGAGTTTTCTGTATTCTTCCAGAATAGAGTTCATATTGCTGTTCTACACTATTCTTCTGGATTACCATATTGTCATAAATATTGGTCATATTCTGACGAATGGTTGGCCACATATCCGAAAGTTGTTGGGTCAATTGAAGAACCATAGGATTATCCTCACTGCTACCCTTCAAGAAACGATTTCTCTTTAGAACCATCTCATTATACTTACCGATGGTAGTAACCAAGGGAGTAATCAACGCTGAATTACCCAGGCCTAAGTTCGCAGGTATGATCTGGAGATAATTCCCTGGAGAATCCATATACTCCATCAACGACTTTAGCAGTTCCAACTGAGTCTGAAGTCCAATAAGTTCCTTTCTATAATCCGTTGTGCTCTTTAGGACATTAGTGGCATCATTGGCAAGGTTTATCAACTCATTACTTTTCTTATAAGACTCCATACTTCCCTCTGTTTCATCCAGTTCCTCGCGAATACTTTTCAGACGTTCTGAAATAAACAACTCAGTCTTACGGGCTACTTCATTCTTGTCCTCATTTGCATCTTCGTTATAGCAATCCAACAACTCGTTAAGATAATCAAGAGCACGCTCCTTTTGAGTATCCACAAGACTCACACTTGCCACAGTTGTTGTCTTTGATGTAGGAGAAGCACTTAATCTGCCTCTGGAATAACTGCGTCCTACGGATTTTGGCGTGGATATGGCAACAGACATCTTGTTTCCTGATTCCCAAGCCTTAAAAATAGATTCATGCTTTAAGGAATCCAACAAAGCATTCTGCTGGAAAACCAATGTCCCAACTGGTGTCTGAATACTCAGCGGCAGTGCTTTTATCTCTGTACTATAAGAGATTTCGCCTGGAGTTAATGGATTAAAATAACCTTCAAGAAGTATCCCGCCCTCTTTCTTGCTCAGTTCAAAATATATTGGAGATTTCAGAACCTCAAGGTCCGCTTCTTCCATATCTACCAATACGGGACTGTTCTTATACAGTTCAGTATCCTGTAAATGCCCCTTCAAAGAATACGCAACATACAACTTAAGCCTTTTAACCACCCTGGTTGCAACCGTTGTACTGCTCAGTATCTCAAGTTCATTATCAAAGCCATTGGAACTTGACAGCATACCCATCTGATCCAAGGCCATGCCAGAAAAAGCATTTTTCTTATCACCTGATTCCTTAACAAGAACCTTCATGGAAGCAGAATAAACTGGGGTCTTGAATCTCAAATAAACAAAAGCTACTCCTACGCAAATAAGAGCTGAGATCAAAACCCAATACCAATTTTGGCAAAACAAACCCCAAATAGTCTGCAAGCTAAATAGTTCATTGCTTTCTTCTTCCTTGCGGAAGTCATCTTTCATTGTAATTTCAGACATATCTCAATGTTTTTATTTACAGATTATGCAATATGGTTGATTTCGTGGTTACAAAAATACCATTTTTCCCATAAACAATTGCTTCTGCAAGCGAAAAAATACATTTCACTGCAAAAAAAAACACCCATAGAGACCTTATTTATAAAATAATATGTATCTTTGCGAAGTAATGAGCAGACTCAAAAAGGAATATATTGTCACCGACATGCGAGTAGTATATGCTTTTGATGCAATTATCCTAAACGCATGCATATTACCTATAACCTACATCATCATTTGGAAAACAGATTGGTTATGGGGGATGTTGGTATGCAATCTCATTGCTATAACCATTCTACGTCAGTATGTCTTCGGCATTCTTAATATCCATTGGCTAAGCAGTCCTTTAAACAGAATATCAAAAAGGCTGACCGACATCATCTGCTCCTTTGTCTTTTTGACAACGCTATTCCCACTTATACTGTTTGCCATGATTATTTTTGAATTAGCAACAAGAAAAAGTCATGAGCAGCCAATGTTTTCCATCAAAAAGGTCAAAACCGATGGTAATAAGGAGTTTTCATCACTCGTTTTTTCTGAACATTGCATACACGGAAATATATTCTTGGAAAAAGCCCCATTATTCATCGGGGTATTGATAGGATACTTCTCTTTGGGAGATTTACCAAAAATCCAGATATTATATTCTCACAATGAAGAAAAGTCCTTTTACCCAGAAGAAGAAATCCCATTATGCAAAACATCACAAACAGAAGAGAATCTCACTGCAAATACTCCAAATTATACTGCAAACAACGATAATTTTATTGATAATCAAGAATGAATATATTTAGTTTTTTTACAAAGAAAAAGCAACTCCAGACAATCGGTGGCATTGAAGACTTCATGCTACTTATCAGGGTATATTACCAAGCCACAATTGCCGTACAAACTGGCATCAACGATTTAAAGGCCTTACAGGACTTACGCATCTTCAAACAAACCTACCATGTCCCTACCCTTAATAACAAAATAGGTTTGGCTGAGAAAAAACAATGCCAGAAAATATTGCAAAGCATCTATAGCATTAGCGATAATTTCTTCAAAGAAATAGACCTCAGTATAAAAAAGAAGTGTCGCACTATACAATCAGTTCAATCCTACATGATACAGTTTCAGGGATTTAGTCAAGAACTTATGATGCTCATGAGTAACCTTATGCAGTGGAAATTCCGTTTGCCATCGTTCTTGCATAAAGCTCTGCGAGGCATGGTAGACAAACAGATTCATGATATACTCACACGTAACGACTGGAAAGATGAAGCCGTCCGTCGCTCATGCATTTCTGTTCGTAAATACCAGTCGGAGTTATCCTATAGCGAAGCATGGATGACAGAATATGTTTATACAACAGTTATGCTTGCTAAAAAAGAAAAGACACCACAAAACACATAATTATCATGGATCAAGACGTCGCCTCCATTATTTCAAGACTTGAGACTCGTACTCGCCAACTCATAATGCAGTATGACCAGCTGAAAATACAACTGGCTAATGCGGAGCAGAAACTTTTGGACCAACAACAGCATTGCCTAAGTTTGGAAGCAGAGAACCATGAGTTAAAAGACAATTATGCCAGGCTGAAAATGGCACGTATGATAGACATGATTGATGACGACGAGCTGAAGACTACACGTAAGAGAATTAACAAAATGATTGCGTCGGTAGACAAGTGTTTGGCTACATTGAAAGTACAATAATCATGGATGACAAACAAAAAATAACCATACGATTTGGGTCTTGGGACTTACCGATGACCGTACAACGCAAGGATGAACACCTCTATCGAGAGGCAGAAAGTCTAATGAAGGAGAGATATGCCTTCTACACTCGCAGTTATAAGGGACTTGCTACCGAACGCTATATGGTCATGTGCATGTTAGACATAGCTGTCAGATTACAGCATGCTTTAGAGAAAGGTAATACCACAAACATGATAGAGCAACTTACCCCGCTAATTGAGGAAATTGAGAAAAGACTGAAGAAGTAGTTTTTTTGGGGTGGCGAGTTTTCTACAACAGAATAGGACAATTGATTATTTAATCATTATTATTATATACAAACAAACTTAAAAAACTTATTCACTAAACACAACATGAGCGAAATAATAATTGGAATTGTATGCGGTGCCATCATAGCCATTGCTTGGTGGGCCATTTGGTACTTTGCTATCGTACCTCAAAAACAGAAGAAAATGGAATCTGAGGTACGAAAAGAAGCAGAAGTAATCAAGCAGAAGAAGCTTCTTGAAGTAAAAGAAAAATTCCTATCCAAGAAGAATGAACTGGACAAGGAAATACATCAGCGTAACCAACAGTTGCAACAAGCAGAAAACCGCAATAAGCAGAGAGAGATGACTCTGAACCAACGCCAAGACGAAATAAATCGACGTAAGCAGGAAACAGAAACATTGCGTACCCGGTTGGAGAACCAGCAAAATCTCCTAAAGAAGAAGGAGGAGGAATTGGATGCTCGTCAGGCAGATCTTGTCAACAAGGAAAGAACTAAACTGGAAGAACTGTCTGGTCTTTCTTCCGAAGAAGCCAAACAGCAGCTAATTGAATCACTAAAAGATGAAGCACGCACCAATGCTCAGGCATATATCAACGAGATAATGGATGAAGCAAAGATAAATGCTAACAAAGAAGCCAAGCGAATTATTATCCAGAGCATACAGCGCGTTGCTACGGAAACTGCTGTTGAAAATAGCGTAACCGTGTTCCATATTGACAATGATGAAATTAAGGGCAGAGTTATCGGTCGAGAGGGACGTAATATCCGAGCTCTTGAAAATGCAACGGGAGTAGAAATCGTTGTTGACGATACACCCGAAGCAATTGTTATAAGTGCCTTTGATCCCGTTCGTCGTGAAATATGCCGATTGGCTCTTCATCAATTGGTTTCTGATGGCAGAATCCACCCAGCTCGCATTGAAGAGGTGGTAGCCAAGGTAAAAAAACAAGTTGAGGAAGAAGTAATGGAAACCGGCAAGCGAACCACCATAGATTTAGGTATACATGGTCTTCATCCCGAACTCATCCGCATCATAGGCAAGATGAAGTATCGCAGTTCATATGGCCAAAATTTGCTTCAGCATGCTAGAGAAACGGCAAACCTTTGTGCTGTAATGGCAAGCGAATTGGGATTGAACCCCAAAAAAGCAAAGCGCGCAGGACTGTTGCACGATATAGGCAAGGTTCCCGATGAAGAACCTGAAATGCCACATGCTCTGTACGGTGCCAAGTTAGCAGAAAAATACAAAGAAAAGCCAGACATCTGCAATGCTATAGGAGCACATCATGAAGAAACAGAAATGACCTCACTTATAGCCCCCATAGTACAAGTATGCGATGCCATTAGCGGTGCCCGCCCAGGCGCACGTCGTGAAATCGTGGAAGCCTATATCAAGCGCCTTAAGGATTTGGAAGACATTGCCATGTCTTATCCTGGCGTAAACAAGACATATGCCATCCAGGCTGGTAGAGAGCTTAGAGTCATCGTAGGCGCTGACAAGATTGACGATATACAGACAGAAAAACTCTCTGGCGAGATTGCCACACGTATCCAAAACGAAATGACATATCCCGGACAAGTAAAAATAACAGTAATTCGTGAAACTCGTTCCGTAGCATACGCAAAATAAACTTATGACCATAGCTGTTGACTTTGACGGCACAATCGTCAAGCATGAATATCCTCGCATAGGAAAAGAGATACCTTTTGCCATCCAGACCCTAAAGATGTTAGCCAACGAAGGGCACAAACTTATTCTATGGTCAGTGCGCGAAGGTGTACTATTGGAAGAGGCAGTAAATTGGTGCAAGGAGCGTGGATTGGAATTCTATGCGGTAAATAAGGATTTCCCCGAAGAGAACACGAACCATAACGAACATTTCTCGCGAAAGCTCAAAGCAGACATATGGATAGACGATCGTAATGTGGGCGGACTTCCTGATTGGGGCACCATCTATCGCATCATTAAAGAAAGGAAAACATACGAAGAAATTCTTATAAACGATAGTATGGATACTAACATAGAAAAAGTCCAAAAACGAAAATGGTGGCATTTCTAACACGAGACCTAACACAAGTACATCCCTAAAAAGAAATACCAATATAGCATTATGAAAAGAATAATTCAATTTGCTTGTTGCATGACCATCCTCATGACAAGCCTTCTTTCAACCAGTTGTGTCAGCCAGAAGAAGTTGATTTACTTCCAAGGAAGTGACACTCTGTATTCACACGCACAGAAGATATCCCAGCAGTATGAAATGAGGCTTAAGCCTGCAGATCAAATAATGGTAAAGATAACGACATCAGAATCTGAACCAGAACTACTGCAAGTCTTCGCAAGAGATGTTACCATGGGAACACTTGGCACTAACCAGAACATGAGCCAAACTGGAACATTATCAAATGCATACGGTTACACTGTAACTAATAATGGATATGTTGTGCTCCCCGCAGTAGGTCGCGTCTATGTAAACAACATGACCTGCGAAGAAGCAGCACGAACAATTGAGAAGAAGGTCATAGAACAGAAATTACTTAATGCCCCTGAGGTTACAGTACGTTTGCAGAATGCACGTGTTACCATTATAGGTGCTGTCAAGAGTCCCAGAAGCGTAAACCTAACCAGTGAACGTAACACGGTTATTGACGTTCTTGCACAGTGCGGCGACCTTGATGTTACTTCTCTTAGAACAAACATTAAACTCTTCCGCGAGACAAATGGTGAACGTCAGATGTACACATTGGACTTGACTGATGTCAACATCTTCAACAATCCTGCATTCTACGTACAGCAAAACGACATGATTTATGTTGAGCCCAACAAGAGTCTTGGTGTGAAGAGCAGTGCCTTCTACACATTCCTCAGTGCAGGTGCAACTATTCTTGGTCTTACATCAAGTATCGTAGCACTTGTGTTCAGTATCAAGAACAATACCGACTGATAAAATGGCAGACGTGCTGCTCGCATATTCTTGACAAGGCGGAATTCCCGCCTTGTTACATTTTTAAGAGCGGTTACTCTTATACAATATTAATAATATACGATACCTCTCCACTATAAATTATGAAAAACATATTCTGGTCAATAGTTCTTTTACTACCCTTGGCCGCGTGTCAGACAATGACCTTTGACGAGGAGGAAATCAATCCTACGGAACAAAATGGAGCAGAACAAAGAGGCACAAAGGAAATGCATTTCCATTGTGCGGGCTTTAAGTCAACATATCTGGAAGAGACAGAAGATGCGACTAAAGCTTCCTCCACTCAAGAATATACTGACCATATCATTCTTGCCATATACGACAAAGACGGCAATCAAGTTGGGAACGCAATAAAACAAGATAAAGGTGATCCTAACATAACATATGGAACATTCTCTTACACATTGGAATACGGCAAATACACTATCTTGGCTATAGGATGGAACGGGGAGCAACAATGCCTAATCACAAGTTTAGAGAACATAAGTTTCAGCGAGAACTGGGTTCCACAGATGTTTATATGCAGACAAAACATTGTCGTAAGTGAATCTTACTCTAATCAGCGAACGATGACTTTGAAGAGATGTGTGGCAACATGGGTCCTGAACTGTACAGACAAGAACATTCCCAAAGAAGCATCGGTATTCAAATTTCGCTTCACAAATGCAGGAAACACATTGAATAGTGAAACGCTTTGTTGTCCTAAAACACAAGAGTTTGAACGTAAAGTAGTCAGCGAAGGGAACCTCAGCTCGCCGTTAAGAATCACCGCACACTGTTTCCTACCACAAGAAAGCGGTACTATAAATGTGAAGGTCTCCGTCTACGACAAATCTGAAAACATCATTGCAGAAAAGGAAATAACAGACATTCCCATGAGGATTAACTGCAGAACAATATCCTCAGGAAACCTTTTCCCAATTGGAGAAGCAAATGGAAATGTTACATTTGAAACCGAGTATACAGAAGATATAAACCACAGTTTTTAAGTTGGTTTCCCAACCTTCATAAGCAAGTTTTCCACATATAAGTGCCGAGAACTTGCTTATATTGTTTTATGCCTGCACTGTACCTTTGGCGTTAATGACATACGGAACTACAATTCCAGTACCAAGGCATCCTTGGGATTGTGGTAGCGGTATTGTCTGAGACGTTTCCACTCAGGATTGTGCAACAACCATGCTGGAGAATAGTTTTCTGTACCTCTGCTATCCAAGCGCTCCACCACCATGCGCACCGTCAAGCGATGTATATCTATGGCAGGAATATACAACATTTCTGTACCGGAATTATTGTGAGTTACAGCAAGTACTCCTACATCCACAAGTTCATCCAGGAGCACATTCACCAAGGCATCCGGCAAATGGGTCGCACGAGACAATGAATGCTGGCTATGAGGACGATTTCCTTCTGCAAATGCCTTCGCTATATTGTTAACGAGCAATAGTGACAAGGTATCTCTAAATCTGCGGCTCATTCCTTGCATTGATCTCTCAAAGGCATATTCCTGCACCATTTGGTTGGCATAGCACAATTGACAACCGATAAGGCATATATACCATGTGAATTGCAAGAATATCAAAAGCAAAGGTATGGCTGCAAACGAACCATAAATAGCATTGTATGCTGACAGTTTTATCTGGTAATGAATATAGAAGTACTCCATTCCCTGGAACAGCAAACCAGCAATGATACCAGGGCCTACGCACGCACTCCAACGTACATGGGTATTGGGCATGAGTTTATACAGCAGCACAAATACCATTGAACTGATGAAGAAGGGAAGCATCACCACAATGACATGAATGGTGTTTCCCATGGAGAAGTACATCTCGAACCATGATTCCAGGGCAAGCATTATAACATTGAGACCATTGGTGATAATCATCAGAATAGGGAGCAGCAGGAATACCGAAATATAGTCGGTTATGCGTCGGTATATGTTTCGCGTATTCGTTACCTGCCACACGGTATTGAAGGCTGTTTCTATATTCATGGTCAGGTTTACCAATGTATAGAACAGCAATAGTATACCAACGCCCAAGAACACTCCACTTTTGGTATGTTGAAGATAACTCTCTACGAAGTTAAGCACCGTGGCGGTTATTTCCGGATTGAAGGAATCCAGTGCCAGACGCATGCGTGATTCTATTATATTGTCAAATCCAAATCCTCGTGCTATGGCAAATATAATGGCAAGTACGGGTACCACAGCCAATGTGGTATTGTAGGTCAGGGCTGATGCATAGGAACCCAGATTGTTGTTGATGAAATGGTCAACCGTTATGTATATGCGTTTGAATAAGCGCAAAGACCATTTTCCAAGGGCATTGCATTGTCCCTCGTCCATGTTCCACCACGATTCCATTTTTTCTGCAAATGTCATATGCTTATGTCTATTAGGCACTTTCTTAAAAAAGAAGAAACAGAGGCTCTGTAAGCCGGGTTCTGTGCACGGCAGGACCATAAAGAGATGATACCTTCCGCCGCTTGTCATTTATCCACTGCCGGTGTCACCACCGGCCTCTATCGTTCTACCCTCCAGCTTGGACGGACAGCCCTCACACTCCCACCCCACTAATGTTGCGGGAATCTCGCCGGTATACGCGAACTTTCAACATCCGGAGTGCACAGCACGCATGTTGCCATACGCCTGGTGGGCTCTTGCCCCACCTTCTCACCCTTGCCGGCATAGATGCTGGCGGTTATTTTCTTCTGCACTGACCAGCCATTACTGACTCCTACCCGTTAGGTAGCGGATTGTCCTATGTTGCCCGGACTTTCCTCTCGTCTTTCCATATTCATAGAAAGACCAGCGACAAGCCGAACCACTGTTTCTTTGTGTGCAAATTTACGAATATTCCTTAAAATGGCAAAACCAACATGACTAAAAGGTTAAAATAAGACAAGGAAAATGACAATGTACTTCTTTTCTAACTACTTTTGCAAACGGAAATATACAAGTGCTCAAATATTTAATAATCCATTACATAAGAACAAGAACATGAAGAAAGCATTGTTCATTATCATCGGTTCCACATTTATTGCCTGTTCTGGCAATGCCGAGACACCTTCCGACAAGGAAGTCATTACATCAGCAGAGTTGCAAACAGAGGCAAATGCAGTGCCTCAGGTCGGGTATGTAGATCTTACCTATGCTGCCGAACAAAGCGTGAATGCTGTAGTTTACATAAAAGTCACGCAGATGGGCAAGACACACAAGGTCACTTATCACGACCCGTTCGCCGAATTCTTTGGCGACATGTTTGGTCATAGGGGCATTTCTCCCCAGCTGCGGGAATACAAGGAACCCGATCGCCGAGGTGCCGGTTCTGGCGTAATTATCTCGCAGGATGGCTATATCGTCACCAACAATCACGTTGTGGCTGGTGCCGACGAGATTCTCGTAAAACTGAATGACAACAGGGAGTTCTCTGGGCGCATTGTAGGCTTGGATGCCAATACGGACCTGGCACTCATCAAGATTGAGGGCAAAAATCTTCCGACTCTGCCCATTGGCAACAGCGATGAATTGAAGATTGGCCAGTGGGTTCTGGCCGTAGGCAATCCGTTCAATCTCACAAGTACTGTTACGGCGGGTATCGTTTCTGCCAAGGCAAGAAGTTTGGGAGCCAACGGCATAGAGAGTTTCATACAAACTGACGCTGCCATCAATCAGGGCAACTCGGGCGGTGCCTTGGTAAATGCACAGGGCGAACTTGTGGGCATCAATGCCATGCTATACTCGCAAACGGGCAGTTATAGTGGTTACGGGTTTGCTATTCCAACCTCTATAATGAATAAGGTGGTGGCCGACCTCAAGGCTTATGGTACGGTTCAGCGTGCCGTGCTGGGCGTAACGGGTATTGACGTTACCAACTACATAGATGCCGAAAAGGCTCAAGGCAAAACTCCTGACCTTGGCACTCTAACCGGCGTATGGGTGAATAGTGTTGCCGAAGGTTCCACCGCCGCCGAGGCTGGTTTGCAGAAGGGCGATGCCATAGTGAGCCTCAATGACAAGGAGATACACAAGATGTCGGAGTTGCAAGAGGCCCTGTCGCAGTACCGGCCTGGTGACAAGGTCAAGTTGACATGGATCAGAGACAAGAAGAAACATACCGAGAGTGTTACCTTGAAAAACAGCCAGGGTTCCACCAAGATTCTGCAAGAGGTGGATGTGGACGAGATGGGAGTGGCATTAGAACCTCTATCGGCAGACGAGAAAGCACGTCTGGGCATCCCTTACGGCCTGACGGTCAAGGCCATACGCAATGGCAAAATGCAGAAGGCAGGAGTGGCTAAGGGGACAATTATCCTTGCCGTGAACGACATGCAAATGGAAACCCCACAAGATTGGGAGAATGCCGTGAAGCAAGCCAACCAAAGCCCCGACCGGACCATCTGGATAAAGGCAATTGCCCCAAGCGGACGCAAACAAGGCTTCGTAATTGACCTGAATGAATAGTTTTACACAACATTAAGTTTTACCACAAGGCAAACCTTTATAAGCAGCAGCCCACCAGATTCGTAAAACTACCAGCTGCAAACACTCAGTTAGAGCATCGTGATGACAAGGCAGCCCTCTCGTGGAAGTACTACAGTACCGACACGAGAGGACTGCAGTACCATCACGAAGGTACTCCAGTACCGAAATACTGTTTTTAAAACCGGTACTGGAATGCCGGATTTTGAAAGCAGCAGCCCTTTTCCAAACCATCAGGAGTTCTTCTTCTTCTCATCTCGTATCACTTTGTTCACGACCATAGATTGCCGTCTTGAATACTCACACTCGAAAATATCCAAATAAATTTGATATTTCGCTCGCTTCTTCGTATCTTTGCATGGATTTATTACACACATATATGAAGAACTCACACAAGATACTCATCATTGCCATCGCAGCTCTGATGACACTATGCGTAGCAAAGGCAGAAGCAAAACCAAAAGCAAGCAAAGTCTACATCTTTGGAATAAGCATCAGTCTAACCGATTCCACAACATATCTGACCGACATCCAGACGTTTGATACAGCCTACATTGACACCAAAACCGGTTTCCTCTACGACCGTAGCATATACTCTCAACAATTGCAAATCTGGGTAGAGTATGCCAAAGGCAGACCCAACACCACATGCGCAGTGTTTTTCCATACCAACAAATCCAAGCTGGAGAAAAAGTACGTCAATATACGCAAGAAACACAGCAAAGACCCATCCACAAGACTAAAAAGTCTGGATGCCGGAGAATTCAAGTTTATACCACAAGAATGGAGCGAGCATGAAACACTATAGCATTGCAGGACACAGAGTGAGCATATGTTTTCAAGACATTAACGCCGACTCTGCACTATTACACAACTTCGAACCATTCCTGTGCGATAACTCACAGCCCCCACTACTCACAGTAACGGTAACCAGTCATCTACAAGAAGAAACAAACAGCACGGAAGTCGGACAGTTCGACGTTGGCGGAAGCAACCACGGTGTGTACCGCACCAAGGAAGGCGGATACATGTTCAAAATCTACGACATCAGCGAACACCTCTGTGCCACAATGCACACATCGGCCGACTTCTGCCAATGCACCGTTACCCTGCACGAGGGCACACACAACCAACAGCACTACGGATTGAACAACTGCATGATGATGGCCTATGCCTTCGCAACAGTTGCCATGGACACCGTGCTCATACACTCCAGCGTAATACGCTGCAATGGGAAAGGCTACCTGATGACCGCCCCCAGCGGCACAGGCAAGAGCACACACACACACCTATGGTACACCACCATCCCAGGGTGCGACCTGATGAATGACGACAACCCCATCATCCGCATCGTAGACGGCAGCCCCATCGTCTATGGCTCTCCATGGAGCGGAAAGACACCATGCTACCGCAACATACAAGCGCCAATCGGAGGAATAGTCAGAATACAGCAAAGCCCAGAGAACACCATACGCAGGCTCAAACCTCTGGAAGCATTTGTCATGCTACTGCCCGCATGCAGCAACATGAAATGGGACGCAAGGATATACAACGGCATATGCGACAGCATAACCAAATTCATACAGACATGTGGCATCTGGGAACTTGGATGCCTACCCAACAGCGAAGCGGCAATACTATGCCATGACACAATCAGCAAAGAAATTCATACTTAAAGCGCTGCGGTTCATCCTGCATCCCTTACACAATCTCTATGTAAACCGAAACGGACAAGAAACCAAAGCACCACGCATGGAACTCCCCAACCACATACTACTGGGAGCCGTAAGGAATGCCATAAAAGAGGGACACACGGCAACCATCGTGGTTAAAGGATGGAGCATGCGGCCATTTCTGGAACACCAGCGCGACAGAGTACTGCTTGACACCCCCGCGGGAGCATCAGAATACGATGCCGTATTGGCAGAAATAGCACCAGGGAAATATGTCCTGCACAGAATAATAGACATTACGCCACATCCCAGCAACACAGAACTGGATACAATAACCCTGATGGGCGATGGCAACATCCAAGGCACCGAACAATGCCTAAGAAAAGACCTCTGTGGCAAGGTGACACAATACATCCGGCCAGGCAGAACCATCCATGCCACAGACCACAATCTCGTCAGGAACATCAAACGATGGAACAAACTGCTGCCCATTAGAAGATACCTGCTATTCATATACAGAGCAATCATATAATACAACATATAACACACACACAACAATGAAAATCAAAGAAGGCTTTGAACTGCGAGAAGTATGCGGAGAACACATAGTAGTAGCACATGGCGACAAGAATATCGACTTCTCAAAAGTAATCAACCTGAACGAATCAGCAGCCACAATGTGGAAAGCTGTCGTTGGCAAGGAATTTGATTCAGACACACTCGCTGCCATCCTGTTAGAGAATTACGACGTGGAGGAAAGCACTGCACGCACCGATGCGGCACGCATCATGGCTGAATGGGCAGAAATAGGGTTGGCAGAATAATAATATCACAACACAAGCACAGCATCCCCTTATTATGGAACAACTATGGCAAGACGCCGCAGAATGGATAAATCTGCTGGCACAAACCCTGCGCATTCCAACCTCATTCCTTTTCATAGAGTTCATTGGAACATTCGCCTTTGCCCTCTCCGGCATACGTCTGGCCAGTGCCAAGCAATTTGACATATTCGGAGCATGGATTGTGGGTATGGCCACAGCCATCGGAGGCGGTACATTCCGTGATGTCATGTTGGGCGTCAATCCCTTCTGGATGACAAACGAGATTTATTTCATCTGGTGCGCACTGGCCGTTCTGTTCGTACACATCTTTGCCAAATACCTGGTAAAACAAAAGAACACATGGTTCATCTTTGACACCGTGGGGTTGGCTCTCTTCAACGTCGTAGGCATAGAAAAGACACTGCAGATGGGATTTCCCATGTGGACGGCCATAACTATGGGCTCCGTTACCGGTGCTGCCGGCGGTGTAATCCGTGACGTACTCATCAACGAAGTCCCTCTGATCTTCCGCAAGGAAATCTATGCCTTGGCATGTGTGGCAGGCGGCATAGTATATTCCGCACTGCACCTCCTGGAATTCAATCCCAACATCAGTGCACTGTTCTCAAGCATAGTGGTTATAGCAGTAAGATGCTTTGCCGTGAAATTCCATTGGCATCTACCCATCGTAAAAGGCGAGTAGCGACACTATGAAACGTATGTTCCTTATCATGATGGCTTGTATGCTGACCAACCTTACGTATGGTCAGCATAGGGTTTTTGACAAGAACATACATACCCTTCAAGTCACACTCAATGACAACCCGCTCCTTCCCTCTATACTCAGTCTGGGCAAATCATCATACCTAAACATCTCCTGGGACGAGATGTCTCACGAATACCACCGGTATATCTATCGCATCCAGCATTGCAATCAAGAATGGGAGGAAACGACAGAGCTGTTTGAGAGCGACTTTCTGCACGGCAACAACGATTGCCCTATAGAGGATTACGAGTACAGTTTCAACACCACACAGATCTACACTCACTATGCCATGACCTTCCCAAACAGGGACACAAATGTCTTGGTTAGCGGAAACTACAAGTTACTTGTCTTTGAAGAAGACAACATGGACGACGGACCTGTGATAGAAGTTCGCTTCCATGTTGTAGAGGAAACTATGGGACTTTCCATGCAGGTATCCTCAAACACCGACATTGACTTCAACAACTCCCATCAACAAGTCGCACTGAACCTAAACTATGGTGCAATAAGGGTCAGCGACCCATACACTCAGATAAGCGCCGTAGTGACACAGAACCGTCGCCCCTCCCGAACCGTAACAGGAATACGTCCAGACATAAACAAATCCAATGGATTGGAATGGAAGCATTGCAGCAAACTTATATTCCCTGCCGGCAATGAATACTATAAATTTGAAATCCTGGATGTAAACCTGTCAGGAATGAATGTAGACCGAATGAGATGGTTCGAACCATTCCACCATGCCATATTGTGGGAAGATAAAGTCCCTCTCACCTACGCTACCACTGAGGATCGCAATGGTTCTTTCTTTCCAAGAACAGACGATCAGGAAAACAACGACACACAATCGGAATACGTCATCGTGCATTTCACCCTTCAATCACCACGCCTACAACAGAAGGTCTATGTCAATGGCCTCTGGAGCAACGGAGAATTCAACGAAGAGTACCAAATGCAGTACAACGATGAATACGGGCTATATGAAGCATCAGTTCTGATGAAACAAGGTTACTACGATTACCAGTACATTACCGAAGACGGAGCTACAATGCTCACAATGGGAGATTTCTGGCAAACAGAAAACGAATACCAGGCATTCATTTATTATAAGGAAATCGGAGGCAGGTACGACAGGATTGTGGGATACACGAGGGTTAACACTCGTTTCTAATCCTATGCTCAGCCCGTTCCTGACCCAGACATACAGATGAAAAACAGAGAATATACATCTATCCACCATATACTCAAATACATTGGCATCTTTGGTTGTGTAGAAGCACTAAAGATATTGGCTAATCTGTCAAGAAGCAAGATTACGGCTTCCTTTCTCGGACCGTTTGGCATGGGGCTTATTGCCATCTACCAGAATATTCTGGATGTTATCAGTTCCTGCACGAACATTGGTCTGGAAACCGCCAGCATACAACAAATGAGCGGCATTGACACCGAGACACAGCAGCAGGAGGCCCATCTCATGGCAAAGGTTATTCGCACATGGTCCATGGCGGCAGCTTTGCTGGCTGCCATCATCAGCTTTGTTTTTGCCACACTGTTATCACCTGTTTTTTTTGCCGACCCTGTGCATCATCTGGATGTTCTTTTATTGATGCCGGCAGCATTCCTCACTCCTATTTCCGTTGGCGAATGTGCAATTCTGAAAGGTACACATAAACTGAAGCGTGTGGCAATCGTGGAACTGATAACAGCCATTGCTGCTGTTATCAGCGTGTTATGCATATACTACTTGCTCGGCTTCAATGGCATAATACCGGCACTGAACATCTGCATCGCTATTAGTGCCACAACTCACCTCTACTTCTGCTCACAGGTTATACCATACCGTATAGATTTCATATCAAAGGAAATATGGAGAAAAGGCATTCCTCTGCTCAAGTTCGGTATACCATATGCAATAACAGCCATTATGGGAGCCATAACCACAACCATTCTATATAAGATAATAGCAGACGAGAGTGAAATAGGCCTGTATCGAACCGGATATGCACTGGTTATGTATTATATTGGCATCGTCTTCAGTTCCAATGCCACCGACTATTTCCCACGTCTGACAAGTGTGTGCCACGACATAGAAAAAAAGTCCGAGACCGTAAACAAACAGATTCATGTCAGTTTCACTCTGACTACGCCACTGGTCATGCTTTTCCTTCTGTGCATGCCGGTTATTATCATTATACTCTACACCGACGAGTTTCTTCCCATGGCAGGAATATGTGTAATGGCCGGACTGTTCCAACTGCACCGCTCTGTTGCACTTCCATTGGAATACGTCTCCCTCGCACACGGACATTCATGGATGTTCATGATTTTGGAAGCAATATATAATACACTTACGATTGCTCTTGTATATGCAATGTACAAATCATTCGGGCTCAACGGTATAGGAATGGCACTATCTGCAGTAGGTATTGCCAACACCATAATACTGGCCATCGTAAACAAATACTTCTACTACATTAACGTCTCTGGTAAAAACTGGGGTAACATCATCATAGGCTCATGCATGGTGCTTGCCATAATTGTCCTGTGCATGAACAGCAACCTCGTCTTACGACTCGGCATAGGCATTCCCCTCACCATATTGTCGGCAATATATAGCTACAGGACACTCAGTCAAGGCATAAAGGATGAAGCATAATCCATTGGTTAGTGTCATCGTTGCCGTATACAACATGAAGGAACATATACGGCAGTGCATAGAATCGGTACTCAGACAGAGCATGACCGATTTGGAACTGATTCTCGTAGATGATGTTTCTACCGATGGTACTGCCGACATTTTACGAGAATACGCCAACATGGACAAGCGCATACGCCTGGTATGGAGAGATGAGAATGGCGGAGCACAATTGGCACGAAATGCCGGAGTAGCCATATCGTCGGGCCAATATATAACCACACTGGACCACGACGATTTTTTAAGTTCAAATGCTTTGGCCTGTGCCGTGGACACGTTCCGCAAACACAAGGGGATACAATGTATCTGCTTTAGAGAAGTTAGAGTTCTGCCTGACGGTACTCTTCTTGAACACAAGGAAAAGAACTCCTTTGGCCTTATCAGCGGTGAAGATGCATATCGCAGGAGTATTGGCTGGACAGGAATTACCGGCAGGATGATTGTCACCAGAGAACTGCAGGTGCAGTATCCTTTTGACAATTGCGAACGGGTGTACGGCGAAGACAATACCGCACAGTTGCAATTTCTTGCCTCGCCATTGGTGGCAAGCTGTCAGGGCACATATTACCATAGGTTGCTGGACACATCGCTTTCACACAAGGTCAGCCTTAACAACATTCGTGGCAATATCCGGTATATCAACATGAAACGACAGCTCAGGAAACATGGCTATAGCAATGAGGTTCTCAGAATGAATGAAACTGCTTTCTGGGGAAGCATAATCAGCTCCTACTATTACTACCACTGCTACCGCCACCGTTTTTCTCAAAAAGAGCAACAGGAAGCCCTATACCTTATTAAATATATGAGGCAACAGATAGACACCACTCTGCTATCACCTTCAACGCAATGGCGACCCGGTTACTGGAAAATGCCTTCATGGTATCTGTTCAGATTACAGGAAGAGGTCTACTTTATGCTTAGGCGGTTAATCAAAAAAGACAATCACACTATGGAGTAATGCACACATTTGCCATGAAGCATATAAAGAAATTCATCCGGAATATTTGGCATATCATCAGTCTATTCCTCATGCCACTGCGGTATGCAGCCTACTGCACACGCTTCCCAAAGCATCTGCACATAACAGCAACAGAAGCCGAAGAAATGCTTTCTGCCATACACCCAGACAAAGGTCAGACCTGCTTGTGCAATAACAGCATAGAAGCTGTTTACGATCTTCACATCATTGTACCCGTCTACAATACCGCACTATACATAAAGCAATGCCTTGACTCCATTTTTCAGCAAGAGACTGAGTTTTCTTTCTTCGTTTCCATTGTGAATGACGGAAGTACTGACAACAGTCCTGCCCTACTTGAAGAATATCATTCGTCCTTACAAGGGAGTCCACACTACTCTACCACAGAAATCATACATCAGGTCAACCAAGGACCGTCCGGTGCCAGAAACAGTGCCCTCAAAAACATACGGGGCAAATACATAATGTTTGTTGACAGCGACGATACACTTATGCCTGGGGCCATCCAATCACTTATGAAAGTTGCTACCCTCTATGGGGCAGATATTTCCGAAGGCAACTACGATAATGGTGCTGCACATGGTTTCGCCTGGGGCAAGGTGTACCGTTCGGAACTATTCCGCAACGTCCACTTCCCACCGGGATATTGGTTCGAGGATACTCTGAATGTTTTTTATCTCTACCCTCTCAGCCACAGGATTGTTCATGTTCCAGGCACACACTACTACTACCGGCCAACCCCCAATTCCATCATGCATTCCTTCCAAGGCAACGCGCGTGTCGTGGACTCTCTATGGGCAAGCCGCCGTGTTCTTTCCGACTACTTCTCACTTGGGCACAAGGCAAAACCTATGCTTCTTCGCTTCTACCTGCAGGACATACTTTCCACAGCCTCGCATTTCCATACTCTTAAAAACGAGCAAGCCATGCAGGCACTTTTCGCCATTCATTGCGATATATTTCATAAATATTTTGCGGGATATGTAAATGACAATAGCAGCGACACCTGTCTTCCGCTTCTACTGAAATGCGCAGGCAGATCCTTGTCAAAAGTAGACTACATACTGTTCCGCTCCATAACGGACAGTATTTGAACCTCTATTCTGCCATCAAGGACGTGTACAACTTCTCGTATTCTTTGGCAACATTCAGTACACCGTGGTGCCTACTGACATATTCCATGCTCTGGCTCTTCAGTTCAGGCAAACGTTCAGGATGCAGCACCAACTGTTCCAGCTGGTCATACACACTTTCCTCACTGGGTTCCACATTGATTATAGGGCGCAATGCATTTTCCTTGAGCAACTCGTAATGCTCCTCCTCTCCACCTCCCACACAGACTATGCCTTTGCTCATGGCCAACAATGCATTCATGGCAGGTGTGTAGCTATATAGTTGGTCCAAGATAACATCGCTCCCATCCATCATGCTCTGATATTGGGCAAAGGGAACTCCCTCTGCCACTATCAGTTCCACTCTGTCGGGATATGCCTGTTCCAGACGTCTGGCGGCACGCAACATTATATCCGTTCCCTTATATTGTGAACGCGCCTTGCTGATACCTACAAATATTCTTATCTTTTCTCCCGACGTATGGCATGAATTGCTAACTTGTATAGGGAAGGGTATGAATGCAGTCTTTGCTTTCAAGGTTCCTCCCTCCGCCAATTGGTATGTAAGCCAATATTCATACAGACCAGCCACTATGACTTCCGAACGTTCTGCCACATAACGGCAAAGGTGCTCAGCCTCTGTGCCTATCCAGGTGTCTATGTACTCCTGAGCCACTGCATCGGTGCGAGGTTTGTCTCCTATATTAAAATCACTATAGCGCATAGGACGGATATCTCGGTTTACCTGCACCCAATAATAGTCCATTCCGAATGCTCCCAACACTACATGCTTATTGTTTCGACGTAGATAATCAAAGATGACCTTATGAGGCCAAGCACTCATTTCAAGGAAGACTGGATTTATCAACTGCACTATGTCGTACCCTCGCATCTTGCACAAAGCACTGAACAATCTGCAAGAAAAGCTGATGTGACCCTTCAATGTCAAGGTATGTGCTATATCTATATCTCGCGGATAACCTTTCCAACTGTCACCGCCACTTGCAACAGTAACCTCGTGACCAAGTTGCCGCAACCCTTGTGCCAAAGTCCAATGGACATTGCTATATTCACCTACTAACAATATCTTCATCTCTTCAAAAACAATTCCTTCCAACGATGTATTATCACCTCCTTGGAAAACCTTACTGAGGTTTCTAATGCCTTCACACCCATTTTCTTCCTAAGCATCTCATTTTCAATAAGGGCTGACACTGCATCCACAAAGGCTGCATCATCTTCCTGTGGCACAAGGAAACCATTCTCTCCATCCTTGATTACATCAGCAGGACCGTAGGGACAGTCTGTACTCACCACTGGCAGTCCGTTTCGCATTGCCTCTATAAGAACCATCGGCAATCCCTCGGTTATGGAGCATAGCAACAGCATTGCAGACTGGGCATACATTTTGGAAACATCAGATACCTGACCGTACATTTGTACATTGTCTTTGATAGAAAGTCGCTCTATTTCGGCCCTAACCTCGTTACTCAGTTCACCCTCTCCACAAATGTCCAACTGCCAGTCAGAATACTTGTCTACAACTTGTTTCCATAAACGTACAAGTCGTAACGGATCCTTCTCTGGGCACAAACGTCCAACAAACAGACACTTGCACACTCTCCTGCAGGAATGGATAGGAGTGGTTCGGACAAAATTAGGTATCACCTCCACCCTCCTGACCTTGGTATAGTTCTGTGCATCCCCATTAGTAAGGCAAACCACCACGTCCGCCCTGCGCTCCATCAACGGATACAGCCACCTGTGGTTGCTGAATTGTCTTGCAGTATGAGCTTCAAACACTGTGTACCCCTTCCAAGAGGAGAAGGCTGTTAGCATAGCCCCCATGGCTCGGAAATGTATTACCACATCGGGTGCTATCGCGCGTACCTTATTATTATATATATGCAACACATGCGGCACAGTTGCCAGCCAGCCTATGGCCGACTTCGGTTTCTCTACACCAAGGCAGACCTGTCCCACCCTTTCGTCCAAAGGAAAAGCCGGTCTGTTATCATCCTGCCAAATGGTCATAAGCACAACTTCAAACTCCGGTTCTGCGGCCAGTGCATTCATCTTGTCTATGAGAATGCGTTCCAGACCACCAACCGTAGATATGTGCTCTATAACGTATAGCAGTTTCATGCTCGCTTTCGTCCATTCATTTTGGCAGACACCTCTTCGCCACTTAGCAAAGAGGTGTCTTGACATAAATTACGATATTATTATCTTTGGATTACAGAGACCAGTCCTCCTGAGTCTTGCGGATGTAAGACTTGTAACGGCGCTGTGCAGCCTCCTTACATGCGTCAAACAGTTCCTGAGCCTCCTGTGGAGCAGCCTTCTTCAGAGAGAGGAAGCGAACCTCGCCCTCCAGGAAGTCCTGGAACTTATCCCATGCAGGCTCCTTGCTGTCCAGCTGGAAGGGGTTCTTGCCCTCCTCGCCCAAAGCGGGGTTGTAGCGCCACAGGTGCCAGTAACCGCACTCTACAGCCTTAGCCTCCTCAGCCTGGCTCTTACCCATGCCGCCCTTGGCCTTCAGACCATGGTTGATACATGGAGCATAAGCAATCACCAGTGAAGGACCGTTCCATGCCTCAGCCTCCTTGATAGCCTTCAGGCACTGAGCCTGGTCGGCACCCATAGCCACTTGAGCCACGTATACGTTGCCGTATGTAGCCTGCATCAGACCCAAATCCTTCTTGCCCACACGCTTACCATTGGCGGCAAACTGTGCAATGGCACCGATAGGAGTAGCCTTAGAAGCCTGGCCACCGGTATTAGAGTAAACCTCGGTATCAAGAACGAATACGTTCACGTCCTCGCCAGAACCGATAACGTGGTCCAGACCACCATAACCGATGTCGTATGAAGCACCGTCACCACCAATAATCCACTGACTGCGCTTTACCAGATAGTGCTCCAGTTCCTTCAGCTGCAGGCAAACAGGGCAACCGGCCTCAACACCTGCGGCAATCATGGGCTTCAAGGCAGCAGCAGCAGCCTTTGAAGCGTCGGTATCATTCTGGCCGTCTATCCACTGCTGTGCTGCCTCCTTGAACTCGGCAGGAGCCTCGTTACCGGCAATAACCTCCTTCAGCAACTCATTGATGCGTGCCTTCATCTTCTTGTTGGCCAGTACCATACCCAGACCGAACTCGCAGAAGTCCTCGAACAGAGAGTTTGCCCATGCAGGCCCCTGACCCTCGGCATTCTTTGTATAGGGAGTAGAGGGGATAGAACCAGAGTAGATAGAAGAGCAACCAGTAGCGTTAGCCACCATCTGGCGGTCGCCGAACAACTGGCTGATGAGCTTCACATATGGAGTCTCGCCACAACCGGCACAAGCACCGCTGAACTCAAACAAGGGCTGTGCGAACTGGCTGTTCTTGGGACTCTGCTTGATGTCCACCAGGTGCTGCTTGCTTGTCACCTTCTGCATGAAGTACTTCCAGTCGGCAGCATTCTTCTGTGCCTCCTCTGAAGAGTCGTCGTATGCCTTCATGGTCAGAGCCACACCCTTCTTGGGATTGCCAGGACATACATCAGCACAGTTACCGCAACCCAGACAGTCCTTGTCGTCCACTGCGATAACGAAGTGCATGCCCTTCATTGTAGCAGGAGCCTTCATCTCGATGCTCTCGCCCTCGTAACCAGCCAACTCCTCGTCGGTCATCACAATGGGACGGATTGCAGCATGAGGACAAACAAATGCACACTTGTTACACTGTATACAGTTCTCGCTGTTCCATACAGGCACGAAACCAGCCACACCACGCTTTTCATATGCAGAAGTGCCCTGTTCCCATGCACCGTCTTCAATACCCTTGTAAGCGCTCACGGGCAGCAGGTCACCGTTCTGGGCGTTGATGGGACGTACCAAACTGGTGATGTACTCGGGCTCGTCATACTTGGGAGCCTCATCTGCAGGCAGGTTGGCCCATGCAGGATCCACGGGCAGCACCCTGTACTCACCACCACGATCCACTGCGGCAAAGTTCATGTTCACCACGTCCTCACCCTTCTTGCCATAGGACTTTACGATAGCCTTCTTCATCTGTTCTACTGCCATCTCCACGGGGATAACCTCAGTGATGCGGAAGAATGCAGACTGCAGGATGGTATTTGTACGGTTGCCCAAACCAATCTCCTGAGCAATCTTTGTTGCGTTTATATAATATACGGTGATGTTCTTCTCGGCGAAGTACTTCTTCAGGTTGTTGGGGATGAAGTTAACCAGTTCCTCACCCTCGAAGATAGTGTTCAGCAGGAACTGGCCACCGGGCTGCAGACCACGGATAACATCGTACATGCGCATATAAGCCTGAACGTGGCATGCTACGAAGTTGGGAGTCTTGATCTGGTATGTGCTGCGGATGGGAGTGTCACCGAAACGCAGGTGAGAGCAGGTAAAGCCACCGCTCTTCTTTGAGTCATAAGAGAAGTATGCCTGACAGTACTTGTTGGTATTGTCACCGATAATCTTCACAGAGTTCTTGTTGGCACCCACGGTACCGTCGGCACCCAGACCGAAGAACTTAGCCTCGAAGATACCCTTGCCACCCAGAGCCATCTCTTCCTTCTTGGGCAGAGAGGTGAAGGTCAGGTCGTCCACGATACCTACGGTGAAGTGATCCTTGGGCATAGCCAGTTCCAGGTTCTCGAATACACCCAGAATCATGGTGGGAGTAACGTCGGCACTGCCCAGACCATAGCGGCCGCCTACGATAAGAGGAGCATTCTCTACGCCGTAGAAAGCATCCTTCACGTCCAGCAACAGAGGTTCGCCATTGCTGCCAGGCTCCTTGGTACGGTCCAGAACAGCAATGCGCTTGCAGCTTTCGGGCACAGCCTTCAGCAGATGCTTCACAGAGAAGGGACGATACAGGTGAACGCTCACCATACCATACTTCTTGCCGTTAGCATTTGCGTGGTCTATAGCCTCGCGTGCAGCCTCGGTAGCAGAACCCATCAGGATGATGATGTTCTCTGCATCCTCAGCACCATAGTATGTAAACAGGTCATACTTGCGGCCTGTGCGCTCGCTGATTGCAGCCATGTACTTCTCCACGATGGCAGGAACAGCATCGTAGTAGCGGTTGCAGCTCTCGCGGTGAGCGAAGAAGGTTTCGGGGTTCTCTGCCATACCCTTTGCCATGGGGCGTTCGGGTGTCAGTGCACGAGAACGGAACTCGCTCACAGCCTTCATGTCCACCAGGTCGCGAACATCGTCTTCCTCAATGAGTTCCACCTTCTGGTACTCATGAGAGGTACGGAAACCATCAAAGAAGTTGATGAAGGGAACACGAGATTCTATAGATGCCAAATGAGCCACAGCACTGAGGTCCATAACCTCCTGCACGCTGCCCTCTGCCAGCATTGCGAAACCAGTCTGGCGGCAAGCCATCACGTCGCTGTGGTCACCGAAGATACACAGAGAGTGAGTAGCCACGGTACGTGCGCTCACGTGGAACACGCTGGGCAGCAGCTCGCCGGCAATCTTATACATATTGGGAATCATCAGCAGCAGACCCTGGCTGGCGGTGAAGGTAGATGTAAGCGCACCTGCCTGCAAAGAGCCATGAACGGCACCGGCAGCACCGGCTTCAGACTGCATTTCCTGAACCAGGACTGTATCGCCGAACAGATTCTTTCTGCCCTGTGCAGCCCACTCATCCACATGCTCCGCCATAGGAGACGAAGGAGTGATGGGATAGATGGCGGCAACCTCACTGAACATGTAAGCTACATGTCCGGCACAGGTATTACCGTCCCATGTCACAAATTTCTTTTCTTTTGCCATTGTTATTGTTGTTTTATCGTCAGGCACTCGGCCTGATTGCGGTTAATGATTATTTTCTTTTATTTAATTTTTTCTCTCAAGCCATCCTAGGATTTCCTAAGATTCCTAGGCTTTCCTAGGGTTTCCTAGGTCATCCTAGGTCATCCTAGGATTTCTTAGATCTTCCTATTCCCTCCTATCCCCCTTTAATACAGCAGACCAAACATCCACAAAGGAATCTCCTGTCCCTCTCCCTGCAGCCTATCTGAACATACATAGATTACATCAGTGGATTTGCGTCTGGGAACCTCGCTGAGCAGTCGGAAACGCAAGGTGCCATCCAGGATATATGTACTGGACCTGTCACCCACACTGACCTTGTGCTTGCCACAGACAGCATTCTGGAAGAAAGAGTCTATCATATCCTGTCTGTTTACGCGTCCTGGCAAAAGCCCGTGCATCAAATTGGTATTGTGCAGGAGCAAACGAGCTGGTTTCTTTGGGAACTCCTCCCCCTTACGGTATACAAGGCTTATCAGACGGGCATCGCTCAGGAACTTCATATAGTTCATAACCGTAGTTCGTGAAGTCTGGACTTCTGTAGCCAAATGACTTACGTTGGGTGCTCCTGTACCATCATTTGCCAACATAAACAGAAGTTTCTTTATCCTATTCAGATTCTTCTGTTCCATCTGATATATCAGCAAGATATCCACCTCTATCATCATGTTCATCACCTTCAACAGGTTCTCGCTGAAATTCCTTTTCTCCAGGAAAAAGGGATAATAGCCATGATGCAAATAAGCCTGGAAATGCTCCAAGGGATTGCACTTTTCGCACACCTCCTTGGCTATGCGTTCGTGGCGGTTTTCCAGTTCGCGCAAGGTATATGGGCGAATGTCCGTACCTGCCATCATGTTCAGGTACTCCCTGAACGAGAAGCCTCTCAGGCTGTAACTATGGCATATACCATTCAGTTCCGGGTTCTCATCCTTCAGCCTCATCACAGTACTTCCCGTGAATATTATCTTCAGCATTGGGAACTTCTCATAGCATTCGTGTAGGACATTGCTCCAATCCGACAGCTTGAATATCTGGTCTATAAGCAGAACCTGACCGCCAGCCTTATAGAATTCACCTGCAAACTTCACCAGACTGTATGTCTGGAAAAAGAAGTTATTCATGTTAATGTACAGGCATCTTCTATCGGTTACCGAAAAATTTTCCTTGGCATATTGCAACAGGAAAGTTGTCTTTCCCACACCACGACTGCCCTTGATTCCTATCAGACGATCCTTCCAGTTTATCTCGTCCATCAAAGAACGGCGTACCGGTTCTCCCAGATGTTCCACCAGGTACCGATGTGTTCTGAATAAGGTTTCTAACATGTTGCTTAATATATTTTATGTGCACAAAGATACATCTTTTTTGCGTAAATGCAAAGTACACTTTACAAAAAAGCACTATTAGGCCCCGTTTTGGTCCTCCCACATCAACTTGCCCAGGTTTCTCATCTGGCGCATGATTTGCGTCTGCCTTTTAAGCATGTATCTTGAAGGATTCTTGGAACTGAACTTCAATGGATTGGGCAGTGTGGCGGCTATTAGGGCACAATTAGCTCTAGTCAGCTTGTCGGCTCCACGACCGAAATTCTGCCATGCCACGGCATCCACGCCATAGATTCCATCACCGGTCTCTATGACATTCAGGTACACCTCCATTATCCTGTGCTTGTCCCACATCAGCTCTATCAGCATGGTAAAGTATGCTTCCAATCCTTTCCGAAACCACCCGCCTTCGGGCCAGAGGAACACGTTCTTTGCCGTCTGCTGGCTGATAGTGCTGGCTCCACGCTTGCGTTTTCCGCTCTGCCTTTCTTCCCATGCCTTGGATATGGCATCAAAATCAAAGCCGTTGTGGGCCAGAAATCTTTGGTCCTCGCTTGCCACAACAGCCAATGGCATATCAGCCACCATACCCTTGTCCATATCCACCCAATGGTGTTTCATGCGTATCTTCTCCCCTCTTCCCATCTGCTGGCAACAACGTATCACCATCAAGGGCGTTATCCTTACAGGATGCCACCTGTATGCCAACACTGCTAATATACTGCTGGCAAAGAACAATATCACTGACCAGCAGATAAACTTGCGCACTCTTCCTAATAATGCCATCTGAACCTATACTATTTGGCAACTCAAAAACATGCCCCTCCCCAAAATGAAGGGAAGGGGCACAGTTACTGTGTAAATATTGTTTGGTCTATTTAACCAGAACCTTCTTGCCATTCAGCACATAGATACCGCTCTCGGGTTTTGCCACACGGCGTCCGCTAAGGTCGTAGAAGACAGCCTTACCATCAGCGCCTTCTACATCGTCAATACCCGTTTCGCCTCCGTTCTCCAAAGCAATAGGCAAGGTTGCAGCATCAAGGGCGGCAACATAGTATGCCTGGTTGGCTGAAACGCTGGCATTGGATTTCCTTACAAACTTATCACCGCTGAGTGTGTAGGAAGCACCATTTACAGTTGCTGCACGCAAGGTGCCCTTCCAAGCGCCATCGGCAGGTGCAGATACCTCGGTGTTTACGAATTGAAGCATGTATGTACCTGCCTGGGCAGCGAGTATCACGGGTGTATTGCCTGGTACTACTGCGTCGTCCACGGCAATCTCTTCAATGTACATGCACAGCGCATCGTCTATCATAACGGGTTCAACAGCCACATAGGCCTTCATTCCCTCAGGCATCTTGATAGCAAAAGGAAGATTTGCTGTTGTGTAACCGGCAGCAGAAACAGTCACAGGTACCTCAGTCACTAATTCTATATACCACTGGGAGGCATCGGAGGTGCTATACCAGGGCACGAGGCGCACATTGTCGCCAGCCAGGTGCAGGCCATCCAAACCACCGCTTGTACGGTTCACGTTGATAGGCATGCTGATGCCGTTGGGCCTGCTCTCCACCTTCCAAATTCCAGCCTCGGCCTTGTTATTTGTAACGATGGGCTGTGTCTCAATTGCCGTCAGTTTGCCAAGATAGAGGTCGAAGTTGGGGTTGTACATATAGAACTCGCCCTTGTTGGTTGCAGGAACAAAAGTGAAAATCTGGTTGGCATTGCTAACATTGCTTGTTGCCACGCTGAAGCGAGAATCCTCGGGGGCAAGATAGAGAGTGCCATTCTGGCGCTCCTTGTTGCGCAAGCGATACATCTGTCCTGCCTCTACTTCTATGCGTGAAGCAGAAGCAACAGCCTTGTTGATGGCCACGTATGCCTCAGCACCGGGTGCAGCCTTATAGGCCTCTACAGCCTCGTCAACGGCAGCAACAGCCTCGGCCTTGTATTCGCCCACATACTTTCCTTCGCCTGCCTGAATCTTACGAATGTCTATACCTGCCTTTACAACATCCTCTGCCTTTGAGCTTGCATCATAGGTGTAAACGCTATCGGTAATCTGCTCTATGGAGTAGTTCTTATATACTATGGTATAGCCGCCACGTGAGGTATTGCAGTGTGTCTCTTCCTCGTACAGGAATGCAAGAGTATTGTCAGCTTGCCAGCACATTGTTGAGTAAGCAGAGCCGAGGTAGCTTGCCTGATGACAACCGTCCCAGTCCTTGGCAATGCTATCGGGAGCGGCAAAGTCTTTCAGACTCTCCAGGGCCTTGTAGTATATGCCCACATTGGCACGGCCACTGCCCAGAGGCACTGACTGCAGCATCATGTACATCTGCTTCTGGTCCTCCACACGCTTCACGGGCACGAAGATGATTTCGCCATTAGTAGAGTTGCCTGTTGCTACAGTACCGTTGTTGTTGGCATTGGACCATACAGAAGTACCCCAACTGCCTTCGCCCTTTGCTACATCAGTAAAAGTATAGATATTGTAGATGCGGCCACCATTGGTACGAGAGCTTATCAAGATGCTACCGTCGGGCAACTCGTCTGCCTTGGGCTCGTCGCCACCACTGGGTATGGGACTGTTCTCCACACCGCCCAGTACCTTCCATGTACCGCCAAAGTCATCAGAATAGAGTACGAAGTTCACATTTGCGCCACTCGCCAGCTTCACCAAAGGAGCGCAGTACAGACGATAGTGACTGCCCACTTTCACTGTCTTGCTCTGCGAAATCTTGCCCGAACCAATGAACATACAGCGTATACCACCGTCTGCACGCTGGTCGAACTGCTCATATATGCTTTCAGAAATATCCACGGGCTTGCCCCAGGTCTCGCCACCGTCCTCAGAATAGAAACGTGCAATGCCCTGGTGGTTGTTGCGCTGACCGTTGGGGAAACTTACGTTGCCTGAGCATGTCAGCAGCATCACCTTGTCGCTCTCGCTGTCAGCCGCCAGGCAGGGATCGCCAAATGCCACATACATGGAGTTGTTCTGTGCGGCCGCTGCGCCCTGACCCTCGATGATAGCGAAAACGTCGCCCCAGGTCTTGCCATTGTCCTTGCTGATACGTCCGTGTATGTCGATACGTCCATTTGTTGCCATACCTATATCGGCACCGCTATGACGATAGTCTGCCACGGCAATCAGGTTGCCGTTCTTTGCCTGTGCTATGGCAGGAATGCGGTAAGGAACAGATGTTGTTGTGGTGGTGAACACCTCGTACTGAGGTTCTGCCTCCTGCATTGAGCGGCGCAGAGTCACCATGAAGTTGCTGTATGTCACACCGCTGTTGGCGCCCGACTGGGTAAACGATACGGTGCGTGTCTCGCCATCGGTAACCTTCAGGCTCTTCTTAGTGGAAGAGGTTTTATAGGCAGTACCGTCCACGGTCAGTGTCAGTTCATAGCCGCTGGCACTGTTAACATAGTCAAAACCATATTCAGCAACTATGGCACCCTCGGGGGCTGTCAGGGTGATGGAGCAACTGCCCGACTGACCAGAGTAGATATTCAGATAACCGTTGGTTGCCTGCATATTGTTGGCGTTCAAGCCCAATGAGAAACCCTCCAGCTGGTTGCTTTCCCACTTGGAGTGCCATGTCTTGTTAGCGTTGCTGGCGGTAAAGGTACCATTTGCCTGATTCACCTCCACTGTTGCTTCGGCAAAAGTGAAGGTAACCGTTGAACCTGCATCCTTGCCCTCTGCCCAGAATGCCAGGTTGCCTACATTGCCAAAATTGTTCACTGCATACTGTGTTCCGTGCAGCATCAGGTAATACCCCTCGGTGTCTGCCAACTTATCAGAAGTCTGCAAGTCCCATGCACCTATATAGCCGTTGGGCAGCGATGCATCGGGCTGCAGTGTGGGATATGTTGCACCACCAGTGCCGCCATAACCGCTCAGTTGCGTCATGGTTGAGCTTGATGCCAGCACCTTTGTAGCACCAGCCTGCTTGTTGTAAATCTTATAGCCGCTCTCGGCGTTGCCAACGAAACACCACAGGTCGGCAACTTCAAGATCTGTCTTGGAAGTCTGCAGAGAAATCTTGTCGGCCGTGCCATTGTCCGAGATTATGTGCTGCGAGGCACCTATCTGCATTGTGTACCACACCGTACCCTTGGCGAACTCTCCGTTTACGATAGTGGTAGTCTTAAAAGGCGCTTCCACCTGAGCCTGCAAAGTCTGGGGCAGCAGTGCCATAACCAGCAATAGCAATACAAGTAAAGTTTTCTTCATTCTATAATAGTTAAGGTTAAGTTAGAATTTATGTCTATTCACTGCGCAAAGATATAAATTTTCAGAGAGATTAGCGGACTTTGTTATCGTATATCGCCTCGACTACCTGTTTTTTATACTTTTTAAACTAAAACTCCTCCACACCCCGTCTAAGCAGGAGAGGCATGGAGGAGAATTGTATTTCCTGGACAGTTATCCTTACTTTACCAGTACGGCCTTGCCGTTCATGATGTACACTCCCTTTGCAGGATTGTTGATGCGGCGTCCGCTCAAATCATAGATTTCTGTCTTGACGCTATCCTTGTCTGCAGGGATACTGTCCACAGCAGTTTCTGTTGCTGGTGTGCTGTAGGCTCCGTTGGTTATTTCCTCTATTGTCAAGGGAACATAAACCATACAGTAACCCTTGGCCTGGTCATCGCCATAGCAGGGAGCTTCCTCAAAGAAGAATGCTATCCTGCCATCATTTTGCAGTGTCATGGCGCTATAGGCACTCTGCTGGGTGCTTACCTGCATACCCTGTTTCCAGTCTGCCGCAATCTGTGCAGAGGTGTACTTGGCATCGGTAATCTCCTTGTACCAGAAAGCAACATTACGACGGTCATAAAGTCCGCTACCTCCCTTGGGCTGAGATTGCAGGAGCAGTTTCACCGGCTCGCCATCGGCATTCTTTGCATCAATGCAATAGGGCTCGCCATTACAGGTGTTGCTGCCTCCATTATTACAACCATTCACATTGCTATTCCAAGAGCCGGCATTTGTAGCCTTATTTGTATAGGTGAACACATTGAACTGACGGCCACCGCCACGACGGATGCTCAACATAATCTGGCCGCTGGGCAGGATCTCCACCTTGGGTTCATCCTGGCTGGCCACTGGATCCTGGCTGCCGCCCAGAATGTTCCATGTAAGGCCAAGGTCATCAGTATAGATCACATAGTTGCCTGTACCAGAGGCCTTCTTCAGCAGCAATGCACCGTAGATGCGGGCCTTGCCTGTGCCGTTGTAGTTCTCGTCCACAGCCAGACGGCCGCTCCCGAAGAAAGAAGTGTAACCATTCTTGATAGTAGCATCATCGCCCAGGAACAATGTTTCGGAGATGTCCTGCTTGGTCCATGTGACGCCATTGTCCTCGCTGAACACGCGTACCGCCCTGTTGTGTGCTGTAGCACTGCCGTTGCCAAACATCACATCACCTGCAGCAGCCATAACAAGGATCTTCTCGCCAACCACAGCAATTGCTGCATCGCCATAGGCACAGTCGTCGGTACCTCGCTTGCATGAACCCTTGGCTATGATCTTTGTCTCGCTCCATGTTGCACCGTTGTCATCGCTATAACGCATTACCAGGTCAATACCGGGATTGGCTGTACCAAAGTTGTAGCGGCCAATGTCGTCAAGACTGTAACGGTAGTCGCTAACAGCAACAAGACGGCCTGTAGCGGTCTTGCCTATTGCAGGAATACGGTATGAGAAAGGGTCATCATCGTAGAAGAGGGTAACATCCTCTGTGGGCACGAACTTGGCAACAAGGGGATTAGCCTCGCTGATGCTATTCCTCAACTCTGCAGTGAGTTTGAAACTCTTGCCCAGTTCCTTGTTACCCAAAGTATAGCCCTGGAAGTCAAAACCACGGTACACACGGGTAAGGTCTACCTGCGCATCCGCGTCCGAAACATTGTAGATTATGCCGCTGGGTTCCATGTGGGACACGGTCAACTTGGACTGTGTGCTGTTGCCGCCATACGCCACTCTGATGCTGCCAAAGTGTGTATTGGGCAGGTTCTCGTTCCATCCCTCAACCTCAGCCTTTACCGTCAGCAGTCCCATCTGTCGGAAGTTCCAGTGAGTACCTGCGTCAGCAATATCATAGAACTTGACAGGACCGCCCAGAAAGTCATCGCCACCATAGGAATTGATACCGTGTGTGTTATTGCCTACGGGTACAATGGCATATCCGTCGTCAAACTTTACCAGGTGCCAACTTTGTGCACTGGCAGCCTCCACCATCTTTACCTCGACGTTTCTGGCGGGTGCGGCTGTAGGTGTAAGAGCCAGGGCAGCACCACTAACCTTATTATATATCTTGAAACTCTCCTTGCTGCCAACGAAGCACCACAGTATACCCTCGTTAGAATAGTCCGCTACGTTGAAAACAGGAGCGGCGTTTGCCTCGCCACTGGTAAGCATCATGGCATGGGCAACATTGGTAGCACGAGTAATGTCTATCCACTTCTCGCCATAGGCAGAAGATATGTACTCCGAAGGATCCGCCTCAGGTGCCACACCCTGCTCGGCATACTCTATGGCAGCGATCTGCTCTGCTGTCAAGGCCTCGTCAAAAAACTGCACGGAATATATCTGGCCACTGAACTTGTCGTGTGCTGTACCATTGCTCACGATACCGCCGCCCAGATACAGGTTTGCATTTGTATTGGAAGCAAAGTTGGAAAAACTCTGCAGTTCATAACCCTGTATGGGATATGAGGCTTCTGACTTCTTTGAACCGTTCACATAAATCTGGAACTTTTTGTTCTCGGTGTCTATGACATAGACCACCTTGTAGTTCTTGCCAGCCTCGAAAGAAAAATCGCGATATGTAAACTTGTCACCGTTTGCCGAAGAAGGCAGATAAGCAGGATTTGCACCGTTCATACCGTATGCCAAATAAGGTGAGTTTGTCTTTGTTGCACCTGTAACAGCCTTGGTAGGGTCACAGCCACAAATCAGGGCATAACGTGTGTTGCCTGCAATAGACGAAGGCATATTCACGTCAATGGCAATGGTCAGCACCTTCTTAGCAAAAACCTTTGACGCAAGGCTCGCATCCAGGAGAAAAGGGTAGGTATAATCCAGAAGGCCCTCTGCCTTGGCAAAGGCCTCTGGCATATCCACCTCGCCAGGTTCGGGAAGCAAAGTGGTTTCCTTTATCACGTACTTGCAACCGGTATCGTTCACGTTTGTTCCTGAACCCCAGTTGTAGACATTGTAACCCAGTGATGAATTGTTTGTCTGGTTGAACTGTGCCGAACCGCTTACTATGATTACATAACCAGCTGCGTCGGCAGGTTTGATTGTCCATCCTGCAGAAGGCTGTGCCTTTACGCATTTCAGTGCGGTATTGTTGTTGCTGGCAGGCGAGATATATGTCTTGTCCTTGCCATTCACGATATCAAAAGTCCCATCCTGACGTGCCACAAACTTCCAAACGGAAGCATTGGTCGTAGGGTTCTGCTCGCCTACAATGGCATTATTCTCTCCCTTGCCGGTAGGATAGCGGTTTTCGCGCAAAGGCGTGAACATATGGTAGTACTTGCCATCCTGTGGCTGGTTCATGGAGACAGGTGTCAATGCTGCCAGGAAAGCAGTCCATGCTGCCTCTATCTCGGCCAATTGCTGCTGACGCTGCTCCGCAGTCATTGTTGCCTGATATGTTGCCTCTACTTCCTTTATCTTGTTGTCCAATTCTGTAGCAACAGAAGCGGGCCAATAGCCCACTTCCGTTCCTACGTAGTTTCCCATAGCCTTTTTCTTCAGGCTTATCTCTGCCGCTACCTTCTCCGTAGCCTCATCCATGCACTGGTTGGGAGAGTAGATAAGTCCGTCTACTGCATTCTTACCCTCTGTATCGGTAAACACGCAGGTAAACATCCACTTCTTCAGACGGTAGCCCTTGTTGAAATAGGGCAACTTCAGGAACACCTTGTTCCAGCCTTCCTTCAGGGTCACCTTGATGGGCTTGCGTCCAGGGAAATTCTCGTTCTTCAGTTCAACTTCCTTGCTACTTATGCTTACGCCTGTGTTGTCCCACTTGGGAGCAGCGATTTCCTCACCATTGATCCATATCTTTGAACCGAAGTGGTCCCACTTGCCTGCTGGTGCAGCACCATCCTGCTCCGAACGGCTATAGTTCTGGAACTCGATCTGTGCGCCCACCTCCTGTGCCTTGGGAGAATATACATATGTCCATGCATAGGCAGTGCTGTTGTATGCAGGAGCATCGTAGTATGCGTCAATAATGCTATTGCCCCAGGTGTGGCTCAGATATATGCCTGCACCGGTTGCAATGCCTGTGTAGTAGTTCTTGCCCTCGTGTGCAAACATCTCTGGAAGCATCTCCGTAGAAGCAGTCTTGCCTTCTGCCTCGGGACCGAAAGCGGCAGTCTCCGAACCTCCGTTGGGGAAGGCATCGGTAATGCGCCAGCGCACATTGGTCTGCTTCACGTAGGGTATGGGCTCGTTCTTCAGTGAGTTTGCCTTGTGGAACAGGAAACGTGTCTCCCAGCTCTTGAACTCCTCATATTCCTCACCAGAATTGGGCAGCATCACACCACCATGACCACCGTCTGTCTTCAGGTTGTTGGGAGTGTTTGTCATGTTGTCGATATACTGCTTGCCGCCACCTATCCATGTACGCTCGGCTGTAGCAATGACATTGGCCCACACATTGTTCTGTGCCATAATGGCCTTCTCGTCAGCCACCTTGCGGTCATTCCAGCAGCCAGACACAGAACCTGCTACCTCGGGAGTGCCCTTCTCGTGATAGTAGATATTGCTCTTGTAGATACCCACCAGGTCGGCAAACACGTCGAAGTGGTTGGTATAGTTGTAACGGCTGTCTATGTTTGCCTTGCCCGATGCAAGATAACCGCGGGTGCCCCACATCTGCGCATAGGTGGCTTTGAGGGCATCCTGGCCAACGCCATTGATGGGATTCCATATCTCCACCTTCTTGCCTTTGCTCTCCACGTAAGCTATCATTTCGTTCAGGTAGGCTGCTGTAGTGGCTACCTCGTCACCGCCGATGTGGATATAGGGAGCATCGGCAAACACCTCACAAACCTCGTCCAGCACCTTCTTCAGCACCTTCTTGCCCTCCTCAGTCTGCATGCCAAATCCCATGGCACGTTCAAAGGCCTCGCTATGACCAGGCATGTCAATCTCGGGAACCACAGTCATGCCGTGCTTCTTGGCAGCGGCAAGCACCTTCTTGCAGTCCTCCTGGGTGTAGTACTGACCGGCAAAGCGTGTCATGGATGCGCTGGAAGTCAGTTGGGGATAAGCCTTCACCTCAAAACGCCATGCCTGGTTCTCGGTCATGTGCCAGTGGAAGGTGTTCACCTTGAAGCGTGAGAACAGTTCCACCTGCTTCACCAGTTCGTCTATGGAAATGAACGAACGGCCCACATCGTGCATATAACCACGCAGCTTGAAGGCTGGCCAGTCCTTTACAGTCGCTGCCTCCAGGGCGGCCTGTCCGTCCCATCCCTCTGCCATCTGTGTCAAGGTCTGGGCAGCACGGATAACGCCAATAGGCTTAACTGCCGTAATGTTGATGGCATCTGCCGTAACCTCCAGAATGTAGGCTTCGTTGTCGTAGCCATACAACTGATAGTCATAGGCACCCTCGATGCTCTCTACCATGGTCACATTCACGGTCTTGCCACCGCTCTGGGCCAGTGTGCATCCGTTGCTTGTAAAGAACTCCTCCAGCAGAGCACACTTTTCTGCGCCTCCCGAATAGTTGATTGTCACGCTACCGCTCAGGGTAAAAGCCGCTACGTTCTCAGTTGCGGTAATCTGTTGCGGCTTGGGCAGCAGATGCTGCACCTTGGCCTGCAATGCCGATGGAGCCACAAGCATCATCGCCATTGCCATTGTCAGCAGATGTCTTTTCATTGTTTAGGTTTTATTTATTGTTGTTAGTAAAATTCACTTTAACTACGTTAGTGCCCTAATACGACTTTGCGCAAGAGGCACTATCGTCCTATTGCGCAAATATAAGAAATTTCCTGATAATCATACACAATATAAACGCTTTTCTTCTGCTATCCTCCTAAGAACGGACGAAAAACGTCTCACTGCACACTAGGCATACTCTAATATTCTTGAATTTGCATTCCGCCAACCATCAGCAGAGACTATCTGCCACTGCCAGCAGACCCTTCTGCACCAAAAACGGTTCGCATGTTATAATCCCTGCCAATTCCTGTGGGAAGTCCATGCTGTCGCCTCCAGTCATG
>ERZ808043.8-NODE-8-length-120990-cov-10.338739_pt1 | contig 120990 bp, 101 predicted proteins | sample MGYA00380194_ERZ808043 | MGnify/ENA primary metagenome ERZ808043 (study PRJEB31490, sample SAMN06133370) | cow dung metagenome | isolation source: H3 | host: cow | place: China: Chengdu | collected 2015-05 ...
TATATATATATTATAAACTTATTTTCTCAATCCAAAACATAGCGTAAACAATGGACTGAGGAATGAGGAATGAGGAATGGACACTATAAGCCCAATGCGATACTACCCCGATTTCTCTCGCTATACTGCCGTTCGCAGGTTCCGTGATGAAAAACACAATACGCCAGAACTTCTGGAAGAACTAAAGCGCTTGGGCTACGATGAGCGCAGGCGATATTTCACGCCTGCGCAGATGGCCGTTATCATAAAGTACCTTGGAGAACCATGACATTCCCGAACTTGCAAGACTGATGAACGATTAACATCACTACCCTAAACAAGATGGCACCACGCAATGTGATGCCATCTTTATTTATTGTATGCACCTGCAAAGGGGGGATGTTCCTCAGTTCCTCAGTCCTCAGTCCGTTTTCAAGGGAGAACTGGAAAAATGGCTTACTTCATCCAAGGGGTATGGGCTACTTAATTATCTTGAATTATTGTTAAGCAGTGTAATCATTTCTGCTATTTCTAAATAAATCATATACTTTTGCCCCCGAAAACATCTGTATGCTGCATCTTATGCCGTAACAAACAATACAATAAACAATAACCTAAAAAAAACTAAAATTTATGAGAATCAAACAATCTATCGTTTCCTTAATCGTGATGATATCGTGCACAACCATTATGGCAGCAGCACATGGAGCAAACAGTAGCGGTGGCCAGCCTCCTGGCACAGAAGCAGCCTCGTCCGCCCTGCCCAATGCTAAGGCTGGAGGTCTGGAAGGAAATAATGTTACCGTTGGCGGCAATGAACCGACAGAGGAGCAAAAGTCCGTGCTGAACGACCTGCTTCAGGAACTTGCACAGAACAGCAGTATCACCGGAGAAGTCGCAAATCTTGACAGCGAAGAAAACGTGAACTCAATTCTGGATGCCTTGAAGGATGCCGGTGTGGCAGGTGATGATGCCACTGAGGAGGACATTATCTCTGTTCCATACCTGAAGGTAGAACTTAAGGATGTCAGGCTGGAGGACGACAACTCTGCTTCAAAGCTTACCTTCAACGTATCTCCCACAGTAAACCACAAGGGCGCAGAGGTGAAGGTATCCAGTTTTGCCAAAGCGCTCACTTTCCGCCTGCCCGTGCCAAGCGCCTGGACAGGTGCGATGATGGCAAGGCACGAGGGAAAGCCCATGGGAGCATACAACGTAAAGGTAGGTGCTGATGGTTCAAAGTATGTGGAATTGAAGTCTGCCGAGTTCTCAGAGTTTGCAATTGAAACAAATCTGGTTGAAGTCAGTACCCTTGATGAATTGCATAATGCACTCGCATCCCCTGACAACAATCCTGTCCTGATTACCCAGACGATAGTGATTCCGGAGGGAATGCAAACCATGATAGATCTCATGGGCAAGGACGTGACTGTCCCCGAAGCAGATCCTGAGACAGGCAAGCACATCTATGCTATCAACAACAAGGGTAATCTGACCATCAAGAACATCTATGATGTCGGTTCCATCTCAGCGCGTGGTATCTTCAATGGATACAATGGCACCAACTCTGATGAAAAGGTTGATGGGGCTTATCTTGTCATAGAAGGTGGCACATTCTATGCTCTCGACTCTGATGGCGGTGCCAGTATTTTTAACTGTGCCGAAGCAGAAATTAAAGGAGGCACATTCGAAGGAGTGGTTGCTGCGGTCAATTCTCGTGCCAGCGCTGAGACAACAATTTCTGGAGGAACATTCCGTAGCAGCAGCAATGGCAATTATGCAATCCAGCAGAATGGTGGAGGCACACTGACTATCAACGATGCCACAGTGGATGGCGGTTTTGGTGCAGTTGGAGCATTTGGTGGCAGTGTGACTATTAATGGTGGCACCTTCCTGCCAACAGGACGTAAGAGCAGCACGTGTCATGTGGTGTATGTGGCAAGCGGTGCCAGTGTGGAAATCCACGACGGTACCTTCAAGATGAACTATCCCGAGAATGGCACTCCTGACAGCGGCGAAGCCGTGGCAAGTTATGACAACGGTACAGTGAATATCTATGGAGGAACCTTCTATGCCCATTTTGACACAACTTCTCCAGTTCAGCTTTCTGAAGGCGCTGCTATCAGGGGCGGCAAATTCCTGGACCACTCTGGCAATCCAATCCGTCATACATGGATTACCAACTATCTGAAGGATGGTGCCGTTCTTTGTGATGACGGCAAGGTTGTTGTACCTAATATTCCCGAATACATGTATTTTTATGAAGGCAAGACAGTAATGCTAAATATTGGTGGAACGATAGGCCAGTACGAAACGCTTCAGGAAGCCCTTGAAGAACTTGAAGAAAGTGTACATTCATGGGAATATTTAGGCTTTATCCCAGAAGTATTTATCTATTGCAAGCCTGGTGCCGATGTAGGTTCCCTGCAACATGCTCCTGTGATAAGTTCGCTTGTTATTTATGGCAATAATGCAAATGTTACAGGCGATGGTGAGCACTACTTCGACCTGGGCAATACCGATCCAAACGGTGGAACGGACATTACCTCGGATATAGAATTTGTGGTAGACGGACTTAATGGATGCGGTGTCTGGGGCACAAAGGCAACAGAGCATACTGTAGGCATAAAGTTCACCAACTGTGAAAACATGGGCAAGGTGTGGGTTGACGGCACTACTGGCACACTGAACATTGCATTGACAAACTGCTCCTTCGAGGGCCTTCTTTCCGAGGCGGTTTACTCCAATGCCAATGGCAGCATAACGCTTGACAACGTGTCCTTCTCCAATCTGAACAAGGCGGTCAACCTCAACCACAAGGTTGCCGGCGAACAGCTGATAACAATTAGAAACTGCACCTTCACCAACTGTGGAAACGATGTAGCTGCTGACCAGATTCCTGTTCGTGTACTCAGTTCGGTAGAGGGCGGAACATCCACACTGACTGTTGACAACTGTAACTTCAGCGGTACTCCCGAGGGTGGTGCAGACATCCTTTTGGATTATGCAGAGGCAGGCAAGTCTTCGGTGACTATATCAATGACCAAGGCCAACATAGTAATAGAAAAGGAGGACTCGAAATATAATGCGATTGTTGAAATTGTTGGAAAATCAGAGGAATCTCTTACTTTTACAAGTGATATGCATGGAGATCTGGTAAAGGAGTGCACCATCGTTGATGGCGAGGTAGAGGACTTTGAATTCGTATGTACCAGCAATGTCTCACAGGTAGAAACTCTTACCTACACCCGTACTCTTGCCAGCGATGGTTTCAATGCCCTGTTTGTTCCGTTCTATATTCCCCTTGAGGCTCTTCAGGACAACTACGATGTCTTTGCCTTTGACCATGTAATACCCAGTAATAGTAACGACGAGGAGACCAAGTGCTATGTGGTTGTTCATTACGTAGAAGGTGAAGGTTGGTTAAATGGCAGTACACCTTATCTTATTCGTCCCAAGACTCCGGAGGCTAAGGAAATGAAACTTGAGTTGACGAATGCCTGGATGCGTAACACCACACTGCCTTTTGAATCAGTCAATATCCCAGGTGGCACAATCAATGGCACTCTTGCCAAGAAGAGCGGTGCAGACCTGGCAGGCAACTTTGCTGTCTCCGCAAACGGACGCTTTGAAATGATTGGCGATGATGAAGACCTTGCTGCATTCCGAATCTACCTGGATCTGGAAGATGAGATAAGTGCACACAATATTGGCATCATGATAAATGGCGAAACTGACGATACTACCAGCATAATTGAAACAGAAAACGAAGAAGTGAAAACTGAGACCTATGACCTCTCTGGCCGTCGCGTGCAGAATGCGCAGAAGGGCATCTTCATCGTTAATGGCAAGAAGGTAGTCAAATGAATGCCAGGCAATGATTGCATTGCCTATTGAGCGAAGACGCATAAAGTTGAACCCCAACCGGTCATTAGACTGTTACTCGCTAATGACCGGTTGGGGTTCAATTTGTCTTCTAACATTTGCTCGTTAGGTTCCGAATAGTTAACCGCTGCTTGCGATTGCACGTTAGTGGCCTTTGCTCCATTATAAGGCTGGGGAACCTACCCCCACCCCTTTTCCAGTGCGTGCCACATGCTTTGGCGGGATTCGGGGTGCAGAGTGCAGAGGGATTGGGAGAGGCGCTCCATTTCCGAGCGGCGGGTTCTGTCCTCGTAGGGACAGGGGGAGATCTGGCGCACCAGTTGGGCTTCGGAGGCATGGGATGCGATGTCCTTTTCAGGGACAAGGCAGAGGGGGCGGATGATGGTGAGGGGATAGTGCTCCATGGGCATGGAGGGGCGCATGGAGTGGAAGGAGCCTTCGTAGAGGAGGTTCATGAGCATGGTGGCAAGGAAGTCGTCCTGATGATGCCCCAAGGCAACCTTGTTGAAGCGGTTCTCCATGGCAAAGCGGAACATGGCCTTGCGACGATAGCGGGCACAGAGGAAGCAACGTGTGCGGCGCTTGTCGGTGCTCTCGTCGAAGGAGGTGTGAAGTATGTGCAGAGGTATGCCAAGGGCGTTACAGAATGCCTGCATGTGCAGGATGTCCGTCTGGTAGGGCACATTGTCCATAACCACATGCACGGCCTCAACACAGATAGAAGGTCTAAAGATACGCGCACGCTCAGCCATTAACTGAGCCATGACCAGGGAGTCCTTGCCTCCAGAAAGGGCAAGCAGAATCCTGTCGCCATCGGCAAGAAGGCCGTAATCGGTACAGGTTTTGTTGAAGAGACGGGTGAGGATCCCCTCAATCCCCCTGTAGTGGGAGCGAGTGGGGGTAGGGACGCTACGTGTAGCGTCCGCCTTGTTGAATCGCTCTCGGACGCTGCACGCAGCGTCCCTACCATGCTTCTGCTCTCGCATACTCGCAGTTTTCCGCTTTCCGTTTTCCGTTTTCACCTTTCCGTTCTCTCCATCCTTAAATAATGATGGCCGAAAATAAACAAGTCGCCATCGTAGCGGAAGCCGAGAGACTCGTAGAGAGCCTTGGCGCCAAGGTTATTGGGTTCGCAGGCCAGGATGGCGGGGAGCAACATTTCCTGTGCCTTGGCTATGGCATGGAGGAGGAGTTGGCGTGCTATACCCTGTCCCCTTGCCTTGGGAACTACGGCAATGCTGTCCACATAATACTCTCCGGGGCGTGCCTCGGCATCCATGCTTTCCACATCGAAGGAGATGAGGTCGCTGAGCATGGCAAAGGTGGTGGTGCGCATCTGCATGTAGTTGTCGGCAGGATACGCCACTATGGCACCAAGGGGCGTGCCGTCGGTGTCCTGGGCAATGGAGGTGTGCCGCCAGGAGTAGAGTGTATTGTCCTGACGAATGGAATCGGCAAGCAGGGCCAGCCTTTGGCCGTCCTGCTCGCTAATGTTCTCCTGACAACGTTCCATGATATCGTCGCCCAAAGCCTCTGCAATTACCAGGGCAATGAAAGGAGCGTCATCAATGGTAGCTTTCCTTATTGTCATTGTTGCTTCAAATCCTCCTCTATGAACTCAAGCAGGCGTTCTACCGCCTCTTCCTCGGGGATGTTCTTCTGGATGCACTCCTTGGCCTTGTAGAGGGATACCTTGCCACGGGCGGCACCAACGTAGCCATAGTCGGCATCTGCCATTTCGCCGGGGCCGTTGACGATGCATCCCATGATGGCTATCTTCAGGCCTTTGAGATGAGCCGTGGCGGCCTTGATCTTGTGGATGGTGCCTTCAAGGTCGTAAAGCGTGCGACCGCAACCGGGGCAGGAGATGTACTCCGTCTTGACAAACTTTATGCGTGCCGCCTGCAGGATGGAGTCGGAAAGGTCGCGCAAGGTGTCCTCGGCGAAACCCTCGGCCTCTATGTTGAGCAGGTGCGCCTTCTTGTCGATGAAGATAGCACCCACGGCCATGGCGGCCTTCAACTGGAGTTCTTCCAGCGAGGAGGCTTGCAGACGAAGGGTTACGGTGTCGTCCTTGATGCTTGCCTCTGCCTCCTGGCGCAGGCGGTGGCATTCGGGAATCATGTCCACCAGTTGGCGTGCCACGGGGATTTCCTTCTCGGGAGTCTCGGAAAGGCTTACACGGATGGTGTCGCCGATGCCTTCAGTAAGCAAGGCTCCGATGCCCACGGCACTCTTTATGCGTCCGTCCTCGCCCTCGCCTGCCTCGGTAACACCAAGGTGCAGGGGGAAGGTCATGCCTTCCCTGTCCATCTCCTGTACCAGCAGGCGCATGCTCTGCACCATCACCACGGTGTTGCTGGCCTTGATGGAGATGACTACGTTCAGGAAATCGTGCCGCACGCAAATGCGCAGGAACTCCATGCAACTCTCCACGATACCCTCGGGTGTGTCGCCATAGCGAGACATGATACGGTCGGAGAGCGAACCGTGGTTCACACCGATGCGCACCGCCGTGCCGTGCTCGCGGCAGATCTGAAGGAAGGGAAGCAGGCGTGCCTCTATCTTCTGAAGTTCCTGGGCATACTGCTCGTCGGTGTACTCCAGTTGCTTGAACTGACGTGCGGCATCAACGTAGTTGCCAGGATTGATACGAACCTTCTCGCAATAGCGGGCGGCCACATCGGCAACATTAGGATTGAAATGAACGTCAGCCACCAGAGGCACTGAACTGCCTGCCTGGCGCACCGCTTTGCTGATAAGTTCCATGTTCTCCGCCTCGCGTGTACCCTGGGTGGTGAGGCGCACCAACTCGCCACCTGCCTCGGCAATGCGCAGAATCTGTGCCACGCTGGCTTCGGTGTCCATGGTGCTGGTGTTGGTCATGGACTGAACCCTGATGGGGTTTTCGCCGCCCAGACGGATGTTGCCCACGGTGATTTCGTGGGACTTGCGACGTGCGTATGCCATAGTTGCTGATTAGTTGACCTTGAACTTGTACTTAACCTGCGAGAGTTCCTCGTTGGCCTTTACAATCTTCTCCTTCAGGCCCTGCTTGTAAGCCTTCAGTTTGGCGGCAAGTGCCTCGTCGGAAAGAGCCATCATCTCTGCCGCAAGGATGGCGGCATTCAGGGCACCGTTAACGCCAACGGTGGCCACGGGTATGCCGGGAGGCATCTGTATGATGGAGAGCATGGCATCCAAGCCGTCCAGCATGCCCTTGATGGGTACACCGATGACGGGCAAAGTGGTGCTTGCCGCAATGACACCGGGCAGGGCTGCCGCCATGCCGGCACCGGCAATGATTACACGAACGCCACGACCCTCTGCCTCGCGTGCAAACTGCTCCACCTCGTCGGGGGTGCGGTGTGCCGAGAGTGCGTTCATCTCAAAGGGAATCTCCATTTCGTCCAAGAACTTGGCAGCCTTCTCCATAACGGGGAGATCGCTGGTGCTGCCCATAATGATACTAATCATAATAATGTATAGTTTTTATGTTGTTATTATATTGAATGCTTTGTGCAAATACTTTGTCAGGTCGGAGGCAATGAGGCTGTGCTGCCCCAATTCGCTTGCCGCCATGTCGCCGCTCAGGGCATGCAATCCTACACCCAGCAGGGCGGCATCCCGTGGGGGATAGCCCTGTGCCAAGAGACCAAGAATGATGCCAGTGAGCACATCTCCGCTTCCTGCCGTGCCCATGCCGTTGTTGCCATAGGGGCACTCGTATTTGACGGATGGATTGCCGGGTATGGTGATGGTGGTGGGATGTCCCTTTAGCACGAGGATGACGTTGTCCAGACATACCCCCGACTCCACCAGCCTTCTGTACTCCAAGGGGTGTGGCGTGATGATGGTGTTGTTGGGAATCAAATCTGCCCATTGCGGATGCTCGGCCAGGATGTTCAGCGCATCAGCGTCAAGCACCAGGGGTACTTCGGTGAAATTCAATTCCAGCAGCGTTTTGTACAAGGCTTCTGCCGTCTTCTCCTCCCTGCCAATGCCAGGCCCTATGCCTATGGCAGAGTATTTGTTGGGCAAGCATGATTCAAAAGGACTGCATGTCCACCGCTTGTCGTCCTCATCGTGATGCAGTATTGCCTCGGGGAGCGCCACCTGCATTATGTCGTTGTTGCGCAAAGGAATGTATACCGTCAGTTTGCCCACACCCGAGCGCATGCAACTTCTGCCTGCCAGTATACCAGCACCTGCCATGCCATAACTGCCCGCCACGAGCAGTGCATGCCCGAAGGTCCCCTTGTGCCCCTCCGCAGGTCGGGGACGAAGGATTCTTTGCAGGAAGGGTATGGTTATAGCGGACATGGTAAGGGGGAGGGTCTTTAGTATTTGAACGAACTTCCGCCGGCAAACTCGCGAAGCAGGGAGGTTGGCGGAACCTGGTCGGCAGGTACGCTACGGAAGTAGCGCAGGAACTTGCGCAGGCGGCTTGCCTCGGCATATTCGGGTTCGCATTCGCCCACCTGGTCAAGGATGGGTTTCACCTGGTCCTTGATGACCGCCAGTTCATAAAGAAGGGCACTGTTGAAGATAGCGTCGGCAAGTTCCTGGAAGGGGAAGATCCACTTCTCCTCGCCAGCACTCACACTGGGCATGCGGCGTATGGTTTCCAGTGCCGAGTAGCCACGATACTGATAGTCGCGGATGAGCCGGCGCAGCAGGCGTATGTCCGTGGTGGGGATATTGTTGTGGTCGTCCAGGGCTATGGTGGTGAGGGGGCTGATGAAGATGCGGTACTTCTTGTCCTCGGGCACCTGTTCGGACAGGATGGGGTTCAGGGCATGGTTGCCCTCCAGTATGATGATATCGCCCTCGCCGATGCGGATGCGACGGTTCTCGTAGACACGCTCGCCCAACTTGAAGTCGTAGCGAGGCAGATCCACCTCCTCGCCCGCCAGAAGCTGGTTCATCTGCTTGTTGAACAACGCCGTATCCACGGCACCTATGCACTCGAAGTCGTAATTGCCATCGGCGTCCTTGGGTGTGTCCACACGGTTCACGAAATAGTCGTCCGTGCTGATGGTGTGCGGACGCATGCCGGAGGCCATCAAGAGGATGGCAAGGCGCTTGCTGGTGGTTGTCTTTCCGCTGGACGAGGGACCTGCCAGCAGTACCAGTTTGGCACCCTTCTCCACGATGTTGTCCACGATGTCGTTCAGTTTCTTCTCCTGAAGGGCCTCGCTCACGTTTATCAGTTGCGAAGCATGCCCGGCCTTTACCGCCTCGTTGAACTCCCCTGCCGTGCGCACACCCAGGATGTCCTGCCAGCGGTGGAACTCCTGAATGACGTTGTGCATCTTCTGCTGAGGCACCATCTCCTCCAACTCGGTGGGATTCTTGCGCGAGGGGATGCGAAGGAGCAGGCCCTCGTAGAACTTCTCCACCTTGAAGAGGCTCAGTAGGCCGGTTCTCGTCAATAGGCAGGAATAGAAGTAGTTGACCGTGTCGCACAGGCGGTAGTAGTAGGTATATAGGTTGCTTTGGCTTTCCAGGAGTTTTGCCTTGCTCTCCATTCCCCTGGAGCGGAACAGGGCAATGGCCTCCTCTATGGGGCACTGCACACGATGTATCTTCTCGTCCATGTCCACAATCTCCTGCATGCGCTGATGTATGGCATGGGCATCCTGCTCGGTAAGTTCGCGGCCAATGCGCAATTCGCAGAAGTAGCCACGGCTCACGGGTGCACCTATTATCAATTGTCCGCCAGGGTAGAGGTCCTCCACGGCCTTTGCAAGAACCAGGAACAGGGTCAGTGTGTAGGTTCTCATGCCATGCGTGGAAGTCATGTCCTTGAACTCCACATCCTTGGCATTGTAGAAACGGTAGTTCATGCCCTGCACCTTGTTGTTCACAAGGGCACACATGGGTCCGTGCTTCATGTCCAGGCCGCACATTCCATACAATTCCTTCAAACTGGTTCCAAAGGGAACACTAATCATCTGCCCATTGTTGCGGCATCGTATTCTTAAAGTCTGTGGCATAGAGGTCTACTTTGTTTTGCATACAAAAATACAAAAAAAACTTAATCTATTAGCCTTTCCTTGCCCAATGTTCATTTAATTTCGTACCTTTGCACGCGATTTTGCATAAATTAATACACCTTATATAATATATGGAGAAGATTAGTTACGCTCTGGGCCTGGGCATTGGCCAGCAGTTGAAGAGCATGAACATTGAGAATTTCGACATCAAGGAGTTCAGCCGCAGCATCGAGGATGTGATGGCAGGTCGCGATACCGACATGACCGCACGCGAGGCACAGGTTATGCTGAGCGAGTATTTCCAGAAGAAGGAGAAGGAACAGGCAGAGGAGAACATTGCCAAGGGCAAGGCCTACCTGGAGGAGAACGGCAAGCGCGAGGGCGTCATCACCACCAAGAGCGGCCTTCAGTACGAGGTGCTCACCGAGGGTACTGGCAAGAGCCCCAAGGCTACAGACAAGGTGCGTTGCCACTATGAGGGCCGCCTGACCGACGGTAGCGTATTCGACAGTTCATATCAGCGCGGCGAGCCCGCCGACTTCGGTTTGAACCAGGTCATCGCCGGCTGGACAGAGGGTGTTCAGCTGATGAAGGAAGGTGCCAAGTACCGCTTCCACATCCCCTACCTGCTGGGCTATGGCGAGCGTGGTGCCGGTGCATCCATCCCTCCCTATGCAACACTGGTGTTCGACGTAGAGCTGATAAAGGTTCTCTAAGCACACCGCACAAACACGACAAACAAATATAACTAACAAAATACAAAGATGAAAAAGATTTCTATCATTGCAGCCGTAGTTCTGGCTGCTATCATGACAAGTTGTGGCAATGGTACTCCCAAGGCCAACATGAAGAGCGACGTAGACTCTCTCTGCTATGCCATCGGTATGGCTCAGAGCCAGGGTCTGAAGGATTATCTGGTAATGCGCATGGGCGTGGATACCACATACCTGAACGAGTTCATCAAGGGCTTGAACGACGGTGCCAATGCCGGTGACGACAAGAAGAAGCAGGCCTACTTTGCAGGTCTTCAGATTGGCCAGCAGGTTTCTACCCAGATGATCGAGGGCCTTCAGCACGAGATCTATGGCGAGGACAGCACTCAGCACGTTAGCCAGAGCAACTTCATGGCTGGTTTCGTGGCAGGTACTCTGGAGGACACAACCCTCATGACCATGGATGCTGCCAACGAGTATGCACAGGCAAACATGCGCGTTATCAAGGCTCGCCAGATGCAGGCTCAGTACGGCGACAACAAGAAGGCTGGTGAGGAATTCATGGCTGAGGTTGCCAAGAAGGAAGGCATCAAGCAGATTGAGGAGAGCGGCGTTTACTACGAGGTTCTCACCGAGGGCAACGGCCAGATTCCTGCCGACACAAGCTTCGTGAAGGTTAAGTACGAGGGTACCCTCATCGACGGCACCGTATTCGACGGCAACATGGATCAGGAGAAGCCCATGACATTCCGTTGCAACCAGGTTATCCCCGGTTGGACAATGGCTCTGACACACATGCCCGCTGGTTCTAAGTGGAAGGTTTACATCCCCCAGGACATGGCATACGGCGAGCGTGAGGCTGGCGACAAGATCAAGCCCTTCAGCACACTGGTATTCGTTATCGACCTGGTTTCTGTAGGCAAGTAAACAAACAGACAACACTTAACCATACAAGGACAATCTGCCGTATGCCCGTATTCTTGCGACATCAGCAGGTTGTCCTTTTTACATTATAATAGCATTCCATTTATCATGAAAAAGATTTTCCTCCTTGCACTGGTATCTGCCCTTTGCTTTGGCATACAGGCAGCACCCAAGAAGAAGAAAGACAAGAAGAACAAGAAGGCCCAGGTGGAGAAGGTGGACACCGTGGACGTAAAGACCTTCTCATACCTTATCGGCCGCCTCAACACCCAGGGTCTCGTGGAGTACCTCACCCGCCAGAAGGGCGTGGATGCCAAGTACATGCCTCAGTTCATCGAGGGCTTTGGCAAGACGGAACTCACCGAAGCCGACCGCCAGGCAAAGGCACGCATCGCTGGTACCGAAATCCGCGAGGACGTGAGCAAGCGCGTAATGCCCAACGTGTCCAAGCAGATGAACGACTCGGTGGACATGCTCAACCACGACGAGTTCATACGTGGCTTCATGGAGGGCCTTATGGGCACAAAGTCAGAGATTAGCAACGACTCTGCCATGAAGATCGTGGAGAAGCAGATGAAGTACTACCAGGAAAGCATGATGGAACGCAAGTACGGCGCCAACCGCAAGGCTGGCGAGGAGTTCCTCGCGGCAAACCTGAAGAACAAGGACGTGAAGCAAACCGCCAGCGGTCTTCAGTACAAGATAATCACCAAGGGCGAAGGTCCCGTTGCCACCACCACCGACAGGGTGAAGGTACACTACGAAGGCCGCCTCATCGATGGCAAGGTCTTCGATAGTTCATACAAGCGCAACCAGCCAGCCACCTTCGGTGTGAACCAGGTTATCAAGGGATGGACAGAGGCCCTGACCATGATGCCTGCTGGCTCAAAGTGGGAACTCTACATCCCCCAGGAACTTGCCTACGGTGCTCGCGAGCAGAACGAGATACCTGCCTTCTCCTGCCTCATCTTCACCGTAGAACTTCTGGAGGTAGTGAAGTAACCTGCCGCTATCAACACGGTGTCATCCCAGTTTTCCCACGAGAAAACTCCAGTCCTTACACGAGAGGACTGGCACCATACTCATCACCCGTACCAATCACGATGTGCGCCTCATAGACTTTGGCTTTGCCGACGACGACAGCCACTATCAGGAACGCATGCTCGGAAGCACCCATGGCTATGCCTCGCCCGAACTTGTCCGCCAGAATGACGGCATAGATGCCCGTAGCGACATCTATGCCCTTGGCCAGATTATGCGGCAGATGTTTCCCGGCTTTAGTGTGTTTAGAATGGCTGGAAAATAAGGGACACCACTAAAGTTTAACAAGAAATATACTACAAATTGCTAATCCCATAAACAAGCATGCCCTGCAAAGCAACGCAGAGTCATTTTCAAGGCTCTACTGCTTTGCAGGGCATGCTGCTTATTGGCTTCACTACTTCTCTGACAGATACTTGCGGGCATCCATGGCGGCATGGCATCCGCTACCGGCGGCAGAGATTGCCTGACGATAGATGGGGTCGGCAACATCGCCACAGGCAAAGACACCGGGGATGTTGGTTTCGGTTGTGGGATGCTTGACGATGATGTAGCCCTCGGCATCGCATTCAAGTGCGGGACGGAAGATATCGCTGTTGGGATGATGACCGATAGCCAGGAACAGGCCGTCGATGGGCAGATCCACGCCTGTAGACAGGTGTGCTCCCTCTACGCCGTCTGTGCCATACAGACCACGTACCTGTGTGTTCCATAGGATTTCAATGTTCTCCGTTTCCATGACCTTCTTCTGCATGGCCTCAGAGGCACGGAGCACGTCGCGACGCACAATCATGTACACCTTCTTGCACAAACCGGCAAGGTACTGGGCTTCTTCGCATGCTGTATCGCCTCCGCCTACAACGGCCACCGTCTTCTTGCGGTAGAAGAAACCGTCGCATGTTGCACATGCACTCACACCCATGCCCTGATACTTTTTCTCGTCGTCCAAACCGAGGTACTTGGCAGAAGCACCGGTGGAGATGATTACGGTGTCGGCCTCAATGGTTGTACCGTCGTCTATGGCAAGACGGTGAGGATGACTACCGTCCATGGAGAAGTCCACGGCTGTGATGGTTCCCATGCGTATGTCTGTGCCCAGACGTTCTGCCTGTGCACGGAGGTCATCCATCAGTTCGTTGCCTGTTGTGCCCTCGGGATAACCGGGGAAGTTGTCTATCTCTGTGGTTTGTGTCAACTGTCCGCCAGGCTGGTTGCCTTCATAGAGAACAGGTTCCAAACCGCTACGGCTGGCATATATGGCGGCTGTGTATCCTGCAGGGCCGCTGCCTATGATAACTGTTTTCATAATGTTGGGACCCCTCCCCATACCCTCCCACAAGGGGAGGGAGTATATTGTACTGGGTTTTAGGGGTTAGAGTTTAGGGGTTAGTGTTTAGTGTTTAATAAATTGGAAAGGTGAAACCGGACTGTTTTAGCTTGATGAACTTTAGCGACTGTTCATCTTGATGAACCGCAGGTGAATAATAACCAAAGGTTGACGTTAGAAGGGGCTAAACCAAAGGTCGACGTTAAGTCAAATTGGAAACTATGCGGACGCTGCACGCAGTTCCCCAACGTCGCAATGGGGATTGTGACCCTCACGAGGCACAGATTGACATCCTATCAATCTTCCAAGGACCCCGTTCGCCCTACATCCGCTTATCGCCCACCGTTCACCGCTCATCCGCTCACCGTTCATCCGCTCACCGCTCATCATATTTTTCCGCGGTACTTGTCTTCGTCCTTGTCTTCAAGCATGGACAGGTAACTGTTGTAACGGCTTTGCGCAATGCGGTGTTCCTCGAGTGCGGCAAGCACGGCACATCCGGGTTCGTGTGTGTGCGTACAATTGCCGAAGCGGCATTCCTTGGATGTCTGGAATATCTCGCGGAAATAGTGGCCCACTTCCTCACGTTCCATGTCGAAGGTACCGAATCCCTTGATACCGGGGGTGTCTATGATATGTCCCGGGAGTTCCCCATCCTGGACGGGAAGGTCGAACATCTCGGAGAAGGTTGTGGTGTGCATACCAGTGTCGTGGGAATCCGATATCTCAGCCGTCTTTACGTCAAGTCCGGGTATAAGGGCATTGAGCAGTGTGCTCTTGCCTACACCGCTGTTGCCGGAGAACAAAGTGGTCTTGCCTTGGAGAACTTTGCGCAGGGAGTCCACGCTGCACAGACCGGCTCCGTCGTTCAGGGCAGAGACACCATAACAGGGATACCCTATGCCCTCGTACAGGCGGAAGAAGAGTTCAAGCAGATGCCGGTCTTCCTCGTCGAGCAGATCTACCTTATTAAATATAATGATAACCGGCACACGGTATGCTTCGGCTCCGGCGAGGAAACGGTCAATGAAGGTTGTGCTTGTCTCGGGATGTCGCAAGGTTACCACCAGTGCTGCCTGATCCACGTTGGCCGCTATGATGTGGCTCTGCTTGGAGAGGTTGGAGGCCTTGCGTATGATATAGTTGCGGCGATCCAGTATCTCCGTTATCATGCCCACCTGTCCGGCATTGGCTTCTGTGGGGACAATGCGAACGATGTCGCCTACGGCAACGGGGTTGGTACTCCGTATGCCCTTGAGGCGGAAGTTGCCCTTCACCTTACATTGAAAAAGCCGGCCATCGTCCAGGCGGACGACGTACCAGCTTCCTGTGTTCTTTATGACTATGCCCTGCATCAGACAGTCATGATTTCTTTTTCCTTGTTGGCCAGAAGCTCCTCCACCTTCTTGATGTACTTGTCGTGCATCTTCTGGAGGTCGTTCTCGGCATCCTTTTCCAAGTCCTCGGACAGGCCGTCCTTGATGGCCTTCTTCAACTTGTCGTTGGTGTCGCGGCGAGCATTGCGCACACTCACCTTGGCCTGCTCGCACTCCTTGCCGCACTGCTTCACGAGCTGCTTGCGTCGTTCCTCGGTCAGAGGGGGAATGGTCAGGCGGATAATCTCGCCATTGTTGTCGGGGGTGATACCTACATCACTGTCCATGATGGCCTTCTCAATTGCACGGAACATGCTCTTGTCCCAAGGCTTGATGGCTATGGTGCGTGCATCGGGGGTGTTGATGCTGGCCACGTTGTTCAGGGGAACAAGGCTGCCATAACTGTCCACGCGAATACCGTCCAGGATCTTCACGTTTGCCTTGCCTGCGCGGATGTGTGCCAGTGCCTCGTCAAGGTACATTACGGCCTCTTCCATCTTCTCCTCGGCATCGGCGAGGGTAACTTTAACGTCTATCATACTGTTGTTATACGTTTGAATTATTTTTATTTTCCGAACAAAAGTAGGTCTTTTCTTTCAATAATGCAAGCATAGGCACTGCTTTTGTTTGTCTTGTACGTTAAATTCCCTCCGGACAGGCCGTATTTGGTGTTACCTCTAATTTCAAATCCGAGTATTGTTCGGCTTGTACGCACCACTTGTATTTCACATACACCTTTACTTCTGCCCTGCGGAGTTCCTGCAGTATTGCCTGGTTTGCCGCAGGATACTCCTCGGTCATCTTTTTCATGCTGTTTTGGAGCATGGTGTGGAATTCCGCCTTTGCCTCCTCGACACTTCCATACAACCTCCTTCCTTCGGGATTGTTTTCCAGGTTGTTCTCGGCATTGGTTATAACGGCATGCCAAATGGTGCGCACTTCCAGTGCGCTCATGGCCTTTGGCGCCTCGTCTTCGGTGTACTCAATGCCCCGTATCGCCTCGTCGTTGCGAAAATCATTCTCTACCAATCGCACCTCGCCGGGCAACATGTCCTTGTATTCGTTGCAACAAGAGGACATCCCTGCCAGGGAAAGGATTAGCGTAGTGGCCATCAGGCAGCGTAGGATTATTGTTTTCATGTCTATTTAATATTTTATATAAAATGTATTATTGTGACTGTATGGGCTTACTGTTGTTGCGTCTTGCGCAAACTCTGCGGAGAAGTTCCCGTCTCCCTTCTCATGAAGGAGCCGAAATGTGACTGATTCACAAAGCCGAGCATGGATGAAATCTGTTTTATGCTCAGGTCGGGGTCTTTAAGCATAAGTTGTGCCTGAGCCACTATTTCCTCGCTGATAAGTTTGCTTGCCGTCTTGCCGGAAACCTGTTTGCAGATGGTATTGAAGTATTTGGGAGTTATATTCAGTTTGTCGGCATAGAACTGGACAGTTCGTCCTTCCGGTTGCTCGTGCAAAATACGCACGAAATTGCTAAACAGGACCTCTGCAGATGTACCTTTGGTCTTCTTGGGAGAATAGCCACGCGACAGGAAAAGACCAGCAAATGTATATGCGTATGATTTCAGCAGATGATGCACGCTGTATTCCCTGACCTTGTCATCCGGAAGATGGTTTATGCTGGAAATCAGATTATAGAATCCTTTTAGCGTTTCCTGTTCCGCTGGTGTAAGACGCACAATTTGCACCAACTTGTTCATAAGGTATTGAGACATGCTCATGTGCGTGCCCTTCAAAATCTCTCCAGTGTACTCGGAGGAAATAATGAATATGCGGCAATGAAAGTCTGCACCGGCCATGTTTCGTTCGATGACATTGCCCGGAGTACATATCAAAAGGTCCCCCTTGCACAAAGCATAATCCGTATTGCTTATAGTGGTTGTACATTCACCTTCTTCCACCAAAACAACTATACAGGACTCGTTGAGCACCGTCTCCTGAGTTTGGCGCACCTGCTGCACATTGTCCATCAGCACAATATACTTGTCCCGATAGTCAAAATGCAGATCGTAAGGCATCGATTTGTTGATATTAACCTTTTTCATACTGCAAAGATAGCGAAAAGTGTTTGTATTGTCCAATACGCAACGATAGTTTTTATCATTTTAACGGAAATTTAGAACAATTTAACCTTGTCCCCAGCCAAATGCTCACCAAGGAAGAAAACCGTTAGCCATAACCTGTCCGAACAGGGGCAAAAAAGGGGGCAATTTGGTCCTCCCGACGTCAAGGCCTCGTCCTCCCGACGTCAAGCCCTTGTCCTCCCGAGGACCGAGGTCCGACGTCGGGAGGAGCCAAAAACTGGGTTCCGGACACACTTGCACAAAAGATTCCGGATACTGGCATTTGGCACTTTGTAATATAATTAGTATCTTTGTCTGGCGATAAGTCCGATATTCGGGAACACAAAAACGAAGGTACGGTATGAAATACTATATTATTGCCGGAGAATCCAGCGGCGACCTGCATGCCAGGCACCTGATGGAAGCACTTGAGGCAAAAGATGCCAAGGCCGAGATATGCTACTGGTACAAGCCGGAACTGGCCTATATGGGTTTTGTCTCTGTTGCCATCCATCTGCCGGAGATACTCCGGGGCATGGAAGAATGCAAGAAGTCCATCAGGGAGTTTAATCCCGACAGGCTCATTCTGGTAGACTACCCCGGCTTTAACCTGAAAATAGCAGCCTGGTTCCACAAAAACTTCATACAGAAGAATCACACCGCCCATGCTGGCACACCACAGGTCATCTACTACATCCCGCCCAAGATATGGGCATGGAAGGAGGGGCGCATTGCACAAATACGCAAATACGTGGACAAGGTGCTGAGCATACTGCCCTTTGAAGTCGAGTGGTATGCCAAACGCTACGGGCACCATGTGGAATACGTAGGCAACCCTACACTGGACGAAATAGACGCCTTCCAAAAGGCACTGCCCGAGGAGGAGGTGATTGTTTGGAAACAGAGCCTTGGAATCAGCGAGGAAAAAGTGGTGGCATTGTTGCCGGGCAGCCGCAAACAAGAGATAGAGCAGAATCTTCCCCTAATGCTGAATGCAACGAAGACAGTTGGCAAGGACTATCTTTATGTAATAGCCTCGGCGCCAAACATCAGCACTGAATTCTACAACCATGTCATAGGCAAAGCCTTCAAACCCGAAGAAACCGAATGCCGAAACAAGGTGGTGCTGGCACCATGCCATGGGAGCAAAAGCAGTTTTATGCTGATGCATTGCGCCCACGCAGCACTGGTAACAAGCGGTACGGCAACCCTGGAAACTGCTATAATGGAAGTGCCGCAGGTGGTATGCTATGCCATGAGATGCGGCAAGGCGGTATCCTGGCTTAGAGGCAAACTGCTGAAGGTTCCATACGTCTCGCTCGTAAACCTTATTGCCGGCCGGGAGGTAGTACCGGAATTAGTGGCCGGAGACCTGACGCAGGAAAGCCTGGACATAGCCTTGAGCAATGTGATTGCCAACGAAGATTTCCGCACAAGGCAGATACAGGGGTATCGGGAGATGATGCAGCTGCTTGGCATGCCAGGAGCGCCACAAAAGGCGGCAGAGAAAATTTTGGAAAACTGACCTCAACAACAATATCATGATGGACATACTACAGGAGCTCAAGCGCAGGTTGCAGGACATCCTCAGTTTAGGGGAAGACATGGCCCCGGCACATGAAACAATAGCAAAGATAGAAGAAGGAGTGGATTTCCATGGCGCCAAACTATGGGTGCTTATCTTTGCAATCTTTGTGGCTTCATTAGGTCTCAATACCAATAGTGCGGCAGTAATCATAGGCGCTATGCTCATCTCCCCCCTGATGGGGCCTATCATTGGCATGGGACTGGCCGTGGGTATCAACGACTTCATGCTGTTCAAGCGAGCAGCAACAAACTACCTTGTCGCAACACTGTTCAGCGTAGCCACCGCCACCATATACTTCCTGGTCACCCCGCTGGACGAAGTCCAATCCGAACTGCTGGCACGCACTTCGCCAACCATCTACGACGTGGGCATTGCACTGTGCGGAGGACTGGCAGGAATAGTTGCTCTGAGCAGCCGTAGCCAGCGCATGGGCAACGTCATTCCGGGCGTAGCCATAGCCACGGCCTTGATGCCGCCACTCTGCACGGTAGGATTCGGCATCGGCACCGGCAACTGGCTTTTTGCCCTGGGCGCCCTGTACCTCTACCTTATAAATACCATATTCATCTCCCTGGCAACGTTCATGGGCGTTACACTCGTAATGCGCTTCCCCAAAAAGGTATTCGTGGACAAGGACAGAGAAAAACGGGTAAAGCACATCATTACGCTAATAAGCGTGCTAACGATAATACCCAGCATCTACATCACATTCCAGATGGTGCAGGAGACAATGTTCGTGGATAAATGTCATGATTTTTGCAGAGACAACGTCCAGTTAAAGGGAGCGCGCATCATCTCCGAAGAGTTTGACTACGACGCCAAGACCATACGGCTGGTGTTGCTCGGAGAATCGGTGGACAGCACACAGATAGCACACATAAATTCAAAACTTCCGCAATACGGACTTGAGGACGTCCGTCTGGACATCGTGCAAAGCGCCAACGGAATAGACGAGGAAAGCGTGCGAGGCATAATCTTTACCGAAAAGAACAAGACCTTGGCCACCCAAAGGCAGATAGCCGAAAACGAAAGAAAGATCAAAGTCCTTCAGGATAGCATAGGCGCATACCTTGCCTCCACGGCATTTTCACAAACCTTGCTTCCCGAAATCCAAACCTTATTTCCCTCCGTCACATCCGTTTCCACAAGCAGGGGAGTTTGCGCCTACCAAACTGATTCCGCAACCTTGGACAGCCTGGTGTACATCGTGAGCATCGGTTCCGTAAGCAAAATGAAAATCGAGGACAAGGACCGGATGACCGAATGGCTAAAAACCAGACTCCAACGCAACGACGTCAGAGTCTGTATAGAGCATCCACAGAAATAACATACATTCAATCTGCGGATTTGCCGAGTCTTGCAAGCAAGACATGGTCAGTCATATCCAACGACAGGGGTGTTATCGCAGCAAAACCATGATCCAAAGCCCAATAGTCGGTATCTGCAGCCTCCGGTTCAAGGTTGGTAAACGTGCCGGTAAGGGTGTAAATCTTTTTCCCCTCGTCATCCACACCTGCATCCAACCACTCGGTATGCCACAGTCCTCGGGCCATACGGCATACCTTTGAACCGCACAGGCATTCTACCTCGGGGAAATTGATATTCAAACAGGTATCCGCGGGCAACCCCTCACGAAGTACCTTTTCTGCCCACTCCACAATTACTTCGGAATAGGGGGCGAAGTCACACTCCTTCTTGTGTGTCCTCAGGCTGTAGGCTATGGCAGGAATACCCTTCATGCAGGCTTCCAATGCAGCGCCAACCGTACCGCTATAATGCAGGGATATGGATGCATTGTCGCCATGGTTTATGCCGCTGACCACAAGGTCTGGTTTTCTGTCCAATATCTTTTCCAGAGCAATCTTGACACAATCCACCGGAGAACCCGAACAGGCATAAACGTTATCCCCGATTTTCCTTACGCTGACCGGACATGTGGGAGTGATGCTGCATGCGGCACCGCTTCTGGCACTATCCGGAGCAACCACTACTACGTTGCCCAAATTGCCTAACAGAGTGGCGAGGTATTGTATACCTTGTGCCTGGAAACCATCGTCGTTTGTAACAAGAATGGTGGGTATGTTGCTATTTTGCATATCTTTGTTTGGTTTAAGTGTTGCAAATGTAGCGCTTTTTGCTTTTTACCACAAGTTTTACTTTGTCTTTTCCTTAGTTTTGTGTATCTTTGTGTGCGAAACTATAGTAATGACAACCAAATGGGTAAAATAATAGCTTTAGCCAACCAGAAGGGTGGCGTAGGTAAGACAACAACCAGCATGAACCTGGCAGCATCGCTGGCAGCACTGGAGAAGAAGGTCTTGCTTATAGACGCCGACCCACAGGCCAACGCTTCCAGCGGTCTCGGAGTGGACAGCACACAGGTGGATTGTACCATCTACAACTGTCTTATAGATGGGGTGGACGTACGTGAAGCCATATATAGCACCGATGTGGAAAACCTGGACATTATCCCCAGCCATATCGACTTGGTAGGTGCCGAAATTGAGATGCTGAACAGAACCAACCGAGAGCGTATAATGCTGAACATGCTGTCCCCTGTTGTCGGCGACTATGACTACATCCTGATAGACTGCAGTCCGTCGCTCGGATTGATAACGGTCAACGCACTCACAGCAGCAGCAAGCGTAATCATACCTGTTCAGTGCGAATACTTTGCTCTTGAAGGCATAAGCAAATTATTGAACACGATAAAGATCATCAAGGCGAAACTGAATCCGCAACTGGAAATAGAAGGTTTCCTGCTGACTATGTACGACAGCCGTCTGCGTCTGGCTAACCAGATCTATGACGAGGTAAAGCGTCATTTCCGCGAGCTGGTCTTCCGCACTGTAATACAGCGCAACGTAAAGCTTTCAGAGGCACCCAGTCATGGTTTGCCCGTACTGCATTACGACGTAGATTCTGCCGGCGCAAGAAATCACTTGGCTCTGGCACAAGAAATTATTGAGAAAAACGAGAAGCACAACTAATGGCAGTAAAGAAAAAATATACGGCACTCGGACGTGGCCTGGATGCTCTCATCAGCACAGAAAAGGTAAATACAGCTGGTTCTGGCAGTATATGCGAGATCCCCGTCGGACAGATTACACCAAACCCCAACCAGCCACGCCGAGAATTTGACCCCGTTGCACTGAAGGAACTTTCCGACAGCATAAAGGAACTCGGCATAGTCCAGCCCATCACACTTCGCGACCAAGGAGACGGCACGTACCTGATTATAGCAGGAGAACGTCGCTGGAGAGCCAGCCAAATGGCAGGGCTCCAAACAATCCCCGCCTATGTGCGTACCGTGGATGACGAGAACATGATGGAGATGGCCCTCATAGAAAATATACAGAGAGAGGACCTGAACGCACTGGAAATCGCACTGGCATATCAGCACCTGCTGGAACAGTATAATCTGACACAAGAACGCCTGTCCGAACGAGTAGGCAAGAACCGCAGCACTATAACCAACTATCTGCGCTTGCTGAAACTGCCTGCCACAATTCAAATGGGTTTGAAGGATCGTCGCCTGGAGATGGGACATGCCCGTGCGCTCTTGGCTATTGATGACCCGAAGTTACAGATAAAAGCCTATAACGAAATCATCTCCAAAGGACTCAGTGTCCACAAGGTGGAAGAAATGGTGAAGGAACTGTCAGAAGGCGGAACAATAAAGACCTCTGACGGCAACAAGCTAAAAGGACGTAGTACAAAAGTAAGTGAAGAGTATAGCATCCTGAAGGAAAGCCTATCGCAATTCTTCCAAACCAAAGTACAATTGACTTGCTCCGATAAAGGTAAGGGCAAGATAGTTATCCCATTTGCCAATGAACGGGAAATGGAAAGAATCATTGAAATCCTGGACAGGCAGAAGTGAAAGTAACAAGACTTCCCAACATTCTTTTCTTCCTCATCCTTGGCATTATTACAATGTCAGGGCAAGGAGTCTATGCAAAGAGTATTGGTATGAATACCGGTGATGGGAACAGAATTGAAGTAGCACAGACTTCGGTCTTCATAACACCCATCCTTACAACTCCGCAACATTCCCCAGACTCCGCACATCACACAACAGATTCAATTTCGGTATCTTCAGCGGATTCCATAATTATCCAAACAGACGCACAACAGGATTCGGCAATAGTTCTTTACGCCGACTCCATACAACGCTCAATTGAAGACACATTGAATCTGGACAGATTTAACAATTGGAAACCAGATCCCATCCGTGCCATGTGGCTTGCTTTGGTAGTACCAGGCGGAGGACAGATATACAACAGAAAATACTGGAAATTGCCCATCGTTTACGGTGGGGTGGTAGGATGTATCTATGCCTTGGGCTGGAACTCTCAGATGCTTCGGGATTATTCTCAAGCTTATCAAGACATTACCGATACAGACCCAACCACTAACAGCCACATAGAGATGCTTCCGTTAGGCTATAACATAACAGGAAGGGAGGAACATTTCAAATCTGTGTTTCTGCGCAAGAAGAGCACCTACCGTCGCTATAGGGATCTCAGTATATTCTGTATTGCAGGCGTCTATCTCCTTAGTATAGTGGATGCTTTCGTGGATGCAGAACTAAGCACTTTCGATATAGGCACTGACCTTTCCCTAACTGTCTCACCTCAAATGATACCGTCTGGCCCGAGTTGTGCCCCAAGCACCATAGGCAGCAGTCCCGGGATATCAGTGAATTTACAGTATTAGAACTGATATTGCCTCTTAGACTACACTGGCCCAAAACCTGAGAATAACTTTAGCGTATACGTCATTGGACGCTAAAAACATCAAGTATTACTATGAAAAGATACATTTTTACAATAGCACTTTCTCTATGCAGCATCTTTGCTTTCTCCCAAAAAAGCGTTACCGTCTATGACGACAACACTGGCAAAGAGGAAGTCATAGAACTGCCCGAAGGCATGCAAGAGGAGGAGATTGACAGCATGATGCGCCAATGGTTTGCGAGCACACACCTTACATACGACAGCACTGAATGTGAAAGTTCAGGGCAAGACATTGAGTATTCGGATGAAGAATACATCCTCCGTCTGCAGAGGCTTCCAAACATAATAGAGATGCCTTACAATAAAGTTGTGCGCAAGTTCATTGACCAATACACGGGCCGACTTCGCCGAAGCACGGCACTGATGCTTGGAGCATGCAATTTCTATACTCCAATTTTTGAAGAAGCTCTTGAGGCATACCAGTTGCCCTTGGAACTGAAATATTTGCCTATCGTAGAAAGCGCATTGAACCCTAATGCCACAAGTCGCGTAGGAGCTGGGGGATTATGGCAATTCATGCCTGCCACAGGAAAGCGCTACGGATTGGAAACAAACAGTTTGATTGACGAGCGCCGCGACCCAATCAAGGCCAGTTATGCCGCCGCACAGATGCTTAAGAATCTGTATGACATATTTGGCGACTGGACCTTGGCAATCGCCTCATACAATTGTGGACCTGCAAATGTAAGCAAGGCCATAAAACGCGCAGGAGGCGAGAGGGACTACTGGAAGATTTATCCATATCTGCCCAGCGAGACAAGAGGATATGTTCCTGCTTTTATTGCGGTAAACTATGCCATGAACTATTACTGCGAGCACAATATCTGCCCTGCATCCACACGCCTGCCCATAGGTACAGATACAATAATCGTAAATAGGGATGTGTACATGGAACAGATAAGCGAACTTTGCAGCATCTCCATGGACGAATTGAAGGCTTTGAATCCTCAATACCGGACCTCTAAGATCCCTGGCAACACACGCCCTTGCATCCTGCGCATGCCAATGAATGCTATAAATGCTTTTATTGAAAGCGGAGATACTATTTATACACACAGACTTGCAGAATTGAACAAGCGACGTTCAGTTGTTTCTGTCAACGAGAAAGAGTTCAAACATAACAAGAAAGCCTCAAAAACCGTTACTGTTCGCAAAGGAGATACACTCGGAGCCATTGCCAAACGAAACGGTATCTCTGTGAAGAAAATAAAGAGCCTTAATGGTCTGAAAAACGATGCAATCCGCGCAGGACAAAAACTTCGCATAAGATAACTCCATCGCTCTATGGAAGACGAAAGGATGATACAAGAGGCCTATCAGCGCCTCATCGACACATATCTTGCATCCCCTCACCGCAAAAAAGTGGATGTCATAGAAAAAGCTTTCAAATTCGCTCGTCAAGCCCATGCTGGGGTTAGGCGGCTTTCCGGTGAGCCTTACATCATGCACCCTCTATCCGTTGCACAAATAGTCTGTGGCGAAATCGGTTTGGGCAGCACCAGTATCTGCTCCGCCCTTCTGCACGATGTGGTAGAAGATACCGACTATACCGTGGAGGACATCCGAAACATTTTCGGCCCAAAGATAGCACAGATTGTGGATGGTGTAACCAAGATAAGCGGAGGCATTTTCGGCAATCAGGCTTCGGCACAGGCAGAAACCTTCAAGAAGTTGCTCCTCACCATGAGCGACGACATCCGCGTCATACTTATAAAGATAAGCGATCGCCTGCACAACATGCGTACCCTTGGCAGTCAGTTGCCAGCAAAGCAGTACAAGATAACAGGCGAAACACTTTACATCTATGCGCCCTTGGCCAACAGGCTGGGATTGAACAAGATTAAGGAAGAACTTGAAGACCTGTCCTTTCGCTACGAACAACCAGAGCAGTATGCTCTTATTAGCGCACACCTGTCAGAAGTGAGCGGACATTTGCAGGAGGTATTTGACGAATTCACAGCTCCTATTCGGGAACGTTTGGATCAAACAGAACTGAAATATGAGATAAAGGCGCGTATCAAAACTCCGTACAGCATCTGGCGCAAGATGCAGACCAAGCATGTCACCCTGGATGAGGTGTACGACATTCTGGCAGCCCGCATTGTGTTTGAGGGAGATGGCCAGTCAGAGACAGAGATTACCGACTGCTGGAGAATATATGCCATAGCAACGAACATCTACAAACCACACCCTGAACGCTTGCGCGATTGGTTATCGCACCCAAAGGCCAATGGTTACCAGGCCCTACAAACCACATTGATGAGCAGAAACGGACGCTGGATAGAGTTGCAGATACGTTCACGCCGAATGGATGAAATTGCAGAACAAGGGTTTGCTGCTCACTGGAAGTACAAGGATGGAAGCAAGACACAGCAGGACAGTGAAAACGAATTGGACCGCTGGCTTTCTACAATCAAGGAAATCCTGGACGACCCACAACCAAATGCCATGGATTTCCTGGATGCCATAAAGTTGAATCTCTATGCCAGTGAAATCTTCGTCGTTACACCAAAAGGAGAGTTCAAGACAATGCCATCAGGATGTACTGTTCTTGACTTTGCCTTCAGTGTGCACACAACACTCGGCACACATTGCATTGGAGCCAAGGTGAACCATCACTTGGTGCCATTATCCCATCGCCTTGAGAGTGGCGACCAAGTAGAGGTCCTTACGGGACGCAACGTGCAGGTAGCAGCAGAATGGCTCAACCATGTGACCACCGCAAAGGCACAGACGAAGATTCTGGCCATATTGCGCAGACAGCAACGACAAATGCAGAAAGAGGGTGAGGAGATGCTGCGCGATTTCCTTCTTTCCAATGAATTCTCCTTGGAGAGTAACACATTGGACCGCCTATGTCTTCTTCATCATGTATCCACCAGAGAACTGCTATACGAGCAGATAGCTTCTCGCACAATTATTTTGGGCGACAACGAAGTCCGACATCTCAAGAGTAAGTCTTCCAAGCGCAGATGGAGGCGTTTTATCCCATTCCTAAAGAATGACACAGAAGAAGCTATAGCAGGAATTGGACAGGACACCGTTACCGATAAAAACATAAATGAGCAGGGCATGAAGGGGATGCCTCTGCTGGCATTGGACAAAAAGAAGACTTTACTTCTAAACGAGAACACTATTTCCAGATATCTCATCTGTGAACATTGCCACCCCATTCCTGGAGATGACGTTCTTGCTTTTCAATCCGAAAACGGATATATAACCATACACAAGCGGCAATGCTCTTCACTAAACAAACTGAAAGCCGTTGATGGCAACAATATTCTGGCTGCCCAATGGGATACGCACAAGGTGCTTTATTTCCCGGCTGTACTGCATATAGAGGGAATAGACCGCGTAGGAGTGTTGCATCAGATGACTGGCATCCTGTCTCAACAGATGAACCTGAACATATCTAAACTGAACATCTGTACAAACAACGGCATCTTCTCTGCTGAGATTGTAATGGAAGTGCATGACCTGCAAGATTTGAAAGACATCATCCGTGATTTAAACAAGATAAACGAAATCAAGAAAGTATTGAGAACAGAATAGACTCCTATTCTCTAAATCTCCAAATTTTGCCCTCCCGAGGACAGGAGCCGGTCCTCCCGAGGACCGAGGCGAAAGAACCGGGAACTCTCGGGTCGGTTCTCCCGAGGACCAAATTATAAGGGTAGGCACTCTGCCATCCACCCTACCCCATCCTCTCTTTGAGAAAATCTGTGCTCAAGTTCTTGGTCACTTGGTTTCCCACCCCCATATTTTTTCATAAACGCTATCCGGAACAGCAAAGACACAGAAGCAAGAAGGAAAAAGAAACAGGCTATACCAGGTCGTTCAACTCCTTGCGCAAGGCAACTAATTCCTCGCGCAGACTTTTCAATTCATCTATTATCACCGACGTGTCGCCTGCTCCCTTCTTATTCTTTGAAAGCACCTCCTTGGCGGCATTTATCTTCATGCCACGTACCTTAAGAAGATTATACACTACTCGAATCTCTTCTATATCTGCCTGAGTGTACTGGCGCACGTTGTTGCCGCTCTTCTTGGGGTGGATATTAGGGAACTGCTTTTCCCAAAATCTAAGCAAAGACTCTGCCACACCAAACTGGGCAGCCACCTCTGAGATACTATAGTACAATTTCAAGTCGGGATTGGTATTAAGGCTCATAACGTCTATATCTGAATGCCATTTTAGAATCCCCATAGGGGATTTATTCTTTGAAATCTTTGCAAAGTTAAGCAAAACGGAGTATCTTTGCAAAGTTTTTCGGGGTAAAGTGCCCGAAAGAACTTATTTCTTTGCAAATAACAAACATAACACAAGCAATATGATGACAGCAAACGAAATCCGCGACTCGTACAAGAAGTACTTCGAGTCCAAGGGTCACCTTATCGTTCCTTCTGCTCCGATGGTAGTGAAGGACGACCCAACACTGATGTTCACCAATGCCGGAATGAACCAGTGGAAGGATATAATTCTGGGTACTCGCGACCCCGAACCTCGCCGTCGTGCCGACACTCAGAAGTGTCTGCGCGTTAGCGGCAAGCATAACGACCTGGAAGAGGTAGGCCACGACACCTACCACCACACCATGTTCGAGATGCTTGGCAACTGGAGCTTTGGCGACTATTTCAAGGAGGGTGCCATTGATATGGCATGGGAATACCTCGTTGATGTTCTCAAACTGAACCCTGCCGACCTTTACGTTACCGTGTTCGAAGGCGATGCCAGCGAGAACCTTTCACGCGACGACGAGGCTGCCAACTTCTGGTTGAAACATGTACCAGCCGACCACATCATCAACGGCAACAAGCACGACAACTTCTGGGAGATGGGCGACACAGGTCCCTGCGGTCCCTGTTCCGAGATACATCTGGATAGCCGTTCTGCCGAGGAGAAGGCAAAGGTGCCAGGACGTGAGCTTGTCAACAAGGACAACCCACAGGTCATTGAGATATGGAACATCGTGTTCATGCAGTTCGAGCGCAAAGCCGACGGTCATCTCGAACCCCTTGGTATGAATGTAATTGATACTGGTATGGGGTTCGAGCGTCTGGTGCGTGCCATTCAGGGCAAGCAGTCTAACTACGACACAGACATCTTCCAGCCCATCATCAAGGCCTTGGCCGAGAAGACAGGCATCCCCTATGGCCAGAGCGAGAAGACAGATATAGCCATGCGTGTTATCGTAGACCACCTGCGTGCTATCTCATTCAGCATTGCCGATGGTCAGCTGCCCTCCAATGCCAAGGCTGGTTATGTCATCCGCCGTATCCTGCGCCGTGCAGTGCGTTACGGCTACACTTTCCTGGGTCAGAAGCAGGCATTCATGTACACCCTCGTTCCAACCTTGGCACAGGAGATGGGTGGCGCCTTCCCCGAACTCGTAGGACAGAAGGATTTCATCATGAAGGTTATGAAGGAGGAAGAGGACAGTTTCCTGCGCACTCTGGAAAATGGTATCCGCCTGCTCAACGGTGTTATTGAGGAGACTCGTGCCGCTGGCAATACTGAGATCGCTGGCGAGAAGGCGTTCACCCTGTTTGACACCTTTGGTTTCCCCTTGGACCTGACCGAACTTATCTGCCGCGAAAACGGTATGACCGTGGACGAGGCAGGCTTCAATGCCGAGATGGAGAAGCAGAAGGCTCGTGCCCGCAATGCTGCTCAGGTGGAGATGGGCGACTGGCACATCGTTAGCGAGACCGAGGAACTTGCTGGCGAGGAACTCAGCACCTTCGTGGGATACGACTATACAGAGTACAGTTGCCGAATCGTCAAGTACCGTGAGGTGAAGCAGAAGAAGGGCGTTGTCTACGAGGCCATCCTCAACCAAACTCCTTTCTATGGCGAGATGGGCGGTGAGGTAGGCGATACCGGTGTGCTCGTAAACGACGAGGAGACAATCCGCGTGCTCGACACCAAGAAAGAGAACGGTGTTTCCGTTCATCTGTTGGAGCGCATCCCCACCAATCCCGAGGCAGAGTTTATGGCTTGTGTGGATGTGGAACGCCGTCGTGCCACCGAGGCCAACCACACTTGTACCCACCTGCTGGACGAGGCTCTGCGCACCATTCTGGGTGAGCACGTTGAGCAGAAGGGGTCTCTGGTAACTCCCGACTACCTGCGCTTCGACTTCTCGCACTTCGAGAAGGTAACTCCCGAGCAGATTCGTGAGGTTGAGCACCTGGTCAACGAACGTATCCGCGAGGACCTTCCCCTTCAGGAATATCGCGACACTCCCATGGAGGAGGCAAAGAAACTGGGTGCCATCGCCCTCTTCGGAGAGAAGTATGGCGACAAGGTTCGTGTAGTTCAGTTCGGCTCCAGCGTAGAGTTCTGTGGCGGTTGCCATGCCCAGAGCACTGGCCGCATTGGTATGGTTCGCATCATCAGCGAGAGCAGTGTTGCAGCAGGCGTTCGTCGCATCGAGGCTGTTACAGGCCGTGCAGTGGAGGAACTGATGGACAAGCAGCAGGATATGGTTGCCGAACTCCGTGCCCTCTTCAATAACGTTCCTGACCTCATCACCACCGTGCGCCGTGCCATCGACGACAATGCTGGTTTACGCAAGCAGTTGGACGAGTTCAAGGCCCAACAGGCTCTCCAGTTCAAGAAGGAGCTTATCGAAAAGGCTCACGAGGTGAAGGGCATCAAGGTTATCCAGGGGGTATTGAACATCGACACCCAGAATGCCAAGGATATTGCCTTCCAGTTGCGTGGCCAGTTCACAGAGAAACTCCTTGTTGTTATCGGTGGGCTCTGCGAAGGCAAACCCTCTCTCACCGTAAGCCTTTCCGACGACCTTGTTGCAGCAGGCCTGAATGCTGGCAAACTGGTACGCGAAGCAGGCCGACTCATCCAGGGTGGTGGCGGTGGCCAGGCTCACTTCGCTACAGCCGGTGGCAAAGATCCCGACGGCATCGTTGCAGCGGTGACCAAGGTCATAGAACTGGCAACAGGTGAGTAAGATACACCAATTATCATAATATACGCACGAGGCGGCATATCCAATTGGACATGTCGCCTCGCTCATTTATCCCAAATCGTACATTAGACTATTACGTACTAATGATCGATTTGGGCTTATCAATGTCTATTACAATATCGTGCAACCGGCACAGGGTTTCAACTGCTTGAAGAAGTCGTTGCCCTTGTCGTCCACCAGAATGAAGGCAGGGAAATCCTCTACCTCAATCTTCCAGATGGCTTCCATGCCCAGTTCGGGATACTCTACGCACTCGATGGACTTGATGTTGTTCTGTGCCAGGATGGCTGCAGGACCACCAATGGAACCCAGATAGAAACCGCCATGGTCCTTGCAGGCACGTGTAACGTCCTCGCTACGGTTGCCCTTTGCCAACATAATCATAGAACCGCCATTATCCTGGAACTCGTACACATAGGGATCCATGCGTCCGGCTGTGGTGGGGCCCATAGAGCCGCATGCCATGCCGGCAGGAGTCTTGGCAGGACCTGCATAGTAAACGGGGTGGTCCTTCATGTACTGAGGCATACCCTCGCCAGCATCCAGACGGGCCTTGAGCTTGGCATGAGCAATGTCGCGACCTACGATGATTGTACCGTTCAGGCTGAGGCGTGTACCGATGGGATAGTTGGTCAGCTGCTTGCAGACATCTGCCATGGGCTGATTAAGGTCTACCTTGACAACATCGCCCTCGCCAGCATTGCGCAACTCCTCGGGGATGAGCTCGTATGGCTTGTCGTCCATCTTCTCTATCCAGATACCCTGCTCGTTGATCTTACACTTGATGTTGCGGTCGGCAGAACAGCTTACACCCAAACCAATGGGGCAGCTGGCACCATGGCGGGGCAGACGAACCACGCGAACGTCATGAGCCATGTACTTGCCGCCGAACTGTGCACCCAGACCTATCTTGTAGCACTCCTGTAGGAGTTGCTTCTCCAGTTCCACGTCGCGGAAGGCACGACCAGTCTCATCGCCTGTGGTGGGCAGAGAGTCGTAGTAGTGGGTAGAAGCCAACTTAACGGTGAGCAGGTTCTTCTCTGCACTGGTACCACCGATAACGATGGCAATGTGATAGGGAGGACATGCTGCTGTGCCCAGACTCTTCATCTTCTCCACGAGGAAGGGAATGAGAGTGCCAGGGTTCTGGATGCGTGCCTTGGTCTCCTGATAGAGATAGGTCTTGTTGGCAGAACCGCCACCCTTGGTAACGCACAAGAAGTGATACTCCATGCCCTCGGTAGCCTCGATATCAATCTGGGCAGGGAGGTTGCACTTGGTGTTCACCTCGTTGTACATGTCCAGGGGAGCATTCTGGCTATAGCGCAGGTTGCACTCGGTGTAGGTCTTGTAGACGCCAAGAGAGAGAGCCTCCTCGTCGCAGAAGCCAGTCCACACCTGCTGACCCTTCTCGCCGTGGATGATGGCAGTACCAGTGTCCTGACACAAGGGAAGAAGGCCCTTGCAGGAAACTTCGGCATTGCGCAGGAAGGTGAGTGCCACATACTTGTCATTCTCGCTTGCCTCGGGGTCGCGCAGAATCTTTGCCACCTGCTCGTTGTGAGAGCGGCGGAGCATAAAGCTTACATCGCGGAAAGCCTGATTAGACATACGTGTCAGTGCTTCGGGGGTAACCTTCAGAATCTTGTGACCCTCAAACTCGCTGACAGAGACACCCTCTGAGGTCAGCAGATAATACTCGGTGTCGTCCTTGCCCAACTGGAACATAGGAGCGTACTTGAACTCTGGTACTTGTGCCATAGTTGTGTTAGTTTGATTATAGGTTTGTATGTTTCTTTATATGTTTATACCTTATTAAATATATACGCGTGTGCGCATGTGAACGTCAAATTACCCCGCGTTTCAGACGCTGCACGCAGCGTCCCTACATTCCTCTTACCTCTCAACGTTAAACGTTAAACGTTAAACGCTAATCGTTCACTTCTCGAAGTGCTGGTAGTCCTTGAGGCTGCGCCAACTGCCACCCCATCGGAAACCACGGGAGACGAACAGGCGATAGCAGAGGTCGGCAGTGTCTATCTTGCCGGGGATGTCCTTGCGCCTGTCGCGTCCATGGGCATAGGCCCTGCCCTCGGGAGGCAGCACACGGCCGCTACGGACATAGACACACGGATTGTAGAGCGGATTAACGTCCACCGCTATGCCACGGCTATGCTTGGACAAGGCGGTGCTGCCTGCAACACGGCGATAGCAGAAGCACGAGGTGTTGTTGGCTGCCATGGAACTGGCATCGTCTGCACCGTAGTCGTCTATCAAGCGCATAGAGGCAATGGGGTACCTTGCCTCGTAGAGCCGGCGGAAGATATAGAGCAGGTCATCGGCGATATGCCTGTTGCACACCATCTGACCGAGATGTTCATGTCCCTCGAAGTCGACATACGACAACTCCAGGTAGCGCAAGTCCGACCTTGGCACCTCGCAACCTTGCGGATACGAGCGCCCTTGCATCCTATGCCATATACTGTCCGGTATTTCCACCGAGGTGAATACCTGTCCATTTGACACCACCGCCGGGAACGATAGCATCAGCAACAACAGGTATCGCAGACAGCATCCCATATTTTATTTAATATCCGTTACAGTTTCCTTCAGCACAAAGCGTTTATAATAAGCCCAGCCTAAAGTAGTAAGGGGCAATGCTATAATAAAGCCTATTATTCCCAGCAAAGAGCCCCATACCGAAAGGGCCAACAGTATAATGGCCGGTTTTAGCCCCATTGCCTTGCCCATAATCTTGGGCACGAGATAGAGGTCCTGTATTGCCTGAACAACACAAAAGACCACTATGGCCATGAGCATTATCAACCAGAAACTCTCCCCCGTATCGTTGGATTTGAGAAGAGCCAATATTATGGTGGGGATAAATCCCAACACCTGTGCGTAGGGCACCATATTGAGCAGGCCAATAAACAAGCCAAGGCCTATAGCCATCGGGAAGTCAATAATAAGGAATCCTATACTGAACAGCACTCCCACGAGAAAGGCAACCATTGCCTGTCCACGGAAATAAGCATTCATCTCTGTCTTAATGTCGGTAGCCAGATGATGTGCCACTGCACGATGTGCCTTGGGCACAACCTGAATCCAGTTCTGGTTTACCTTTTCATAATCCAAGAGGAAGAACAGCAGATACAGCAATACCATCATAGCATCTACGAAAAACCAAACTATATTCATTGTTCCCGAAACGAATCCCCATGCCTGTGTTACTGCAGCCTGAATGGCATCTACCACCTCGTCGCGCTGGAAGAAGTGTACAATGGTATTATGGTCAAAAGTCTGCTTCAGGAAGAACTCTATCTGCTTGGGGACATCTGTCCCCGACAAATACATAGATGCATAATGAAGCAGGTCATCAGAGAGACGCGCCATCTGCTTGACTGCCGGCGGCAGAGTAAACACTATCAAGGCAGTAAGGATGGACAGGACAACAACAACTGCCGCCACAATACTTAGCATACGGTAGCGGATACGGCACTTCTGCTCCAGGAATATAATCAGCGGATATATCAAATATGCCAACAGCCAAGCGACAAAGAAAGGCAACAAGACGCCGCTGAGAGCATTAAGCAGGTAATACAAACCCACTGCACCTATCACAAGCATTAAGCCACGTACAAAACGGTCGAACGTTATCTTTTCTGCCAGAAAAGAAAGCTCATTGTTGTGGTGCATTTGCTTTGTATTCTTCATCGTTGGATTAAGTTGTATGTAATGTTCTTCTGTTCAGATATGGATGAGGAGCGAAGTTTTATGCCTGTGGCAAGTACGTTGCGACAGCATACCTACTCGTGGCAGTTCCTGCTTTTAATCCCCCATCGCGGTCTCCTTCCTCATCCTTCCTCGTAATGGTCAAACAGGAAATCGTTATATGGATACTTTTGAACGTGCAGTTCGCGCACCTTATTATAAAGCACCTGGCGCAAGGTGTCGTAACCGGTCTTCTCCAGAGCGGAGATAAACAGACACTCGCCCGAAAGACGCGTCATCCATGTCTTAATCAGGTCGTCCAAGGAAACGTTCTCGCGTGTAGCTGGGGTAAGATCGTCCTCGTCCTTCTCCACCCATCTGTAGGCATCCACCTTGTTGAAGATTATCATGGATGGTTTCTCGGCACAGCCAAGATCGGCCAAGGTCTTCTCCACAACCTTTATCTGGTCCTCAAACTCGGGATGCGAAATGTCCACAACGTGCAGAAGCAGGTCGGCCTCGCGCACTTCATCCAAAGTACTTTTGAAGGAATCCACAAGATCATGAGGCAACTTGCGTATGAATCCTACCGTATCAGATAGCAGGAAGGGCAGGTTGTCCACAATAACCTTGCGCACAGTGGTGTCCAAGGTAGCAAAGAGCTTGTTCTCGGCAAACACTTCACTTTTGGAGAGGAGGTTCATGAGCGTAGACTTGCCCACATTGGTATATCCCACAAGGGCAACACGGATCATACGCCCGCGGTTGCTGCGCTGTGTGGTCTTCTGTCTGTCTATCTCGGCCAGACGCTGCTTGAGCAGAGACATACGGTTCAGGATTATACGGCGGTCCATCTCCAACTGGGTCTCACCAGGACCGCGCAGACCTACCGAACCCTTACCGCCACCACTGCCGGAGCCACCGCCCTGACGCTCGAGGTGAGTCCAAAGGCGCTGCAGACGAGGCAGCATGTAACGGTACTGTGCCAGTTCCACCTGGGTCTTGGCATTTGCCGTTTGTGCACGCATGGCAAAGATGTCCAAAATCAGGGACGTCCTGTCCAGAACCTTTACCTTCAGTTCCTTTTCTATGTTGCGCAACTGCTTGGCAGACAGTTCATCGTCGAAGATAACCATGGACACATAGCGTTCGGCATCCTCCTCCGCCTCTATCCATGCACGTATCTCCTGCAGTTTGCCTATACCCAGATAGGTTACGCTGGACGGTCCGTTCAGGCGCTGGGTAAAGCGCTTCACGGTGCGCGCCCCGGCCGTCTCGGCAAGGAACTGCAGTTCGTCCAGATATTCCGTTGTCTTGCGTTCGTTCTGCTGCGGAGTGATGATACCCACCAGTATGGCGGTTTCCTCCTGCTCGCCAACGATGTCGCTATGCGCCACCTTGCCCATACCATCCTCGAAAGGAAGACTGGAGCGCGAGGCATTATAGTATTTGCTTCTTGTTGTCTTCATCTAAATTGTTTACTTGACTTGCATCACAAGGTACTTGCTTACGCTCCAGAAACGACTGGGATTGGAGATATGCAGTTCGTAGTATCCGTTGCCGTCCTTGGTGAGCATGTAACTGTCATTGGGGTGAGTGGTGAGCAGTTGGGCAGACTTGCTATAGGTCTTTATGTCCTTGACGTGGCGAATGTCAATCTCCGTAAAGTAATCCTTATTAAAGTCCTTGTCCTTGAGAACGTCACCGCCCTTCAGGATACCCTGCTCCTTGAGTTCGGCCTTGGTACCATATACAAACCACGCGCTGTTCAGTTGCTTTTCCTGGCGTGCCATTGTACCTGCCTGCTCCTTGCTTACCTCAGTCAGGGAAGCAACGCTCTGGGAAAGAGAGTCTATACGCCCTATCTGGACAAGTATTGTAGAGTCCTTTTCTACCAAGGAAGCCTGCAGTTCCTGAATGCGCATGTCCTGTGCCTCCACCTGTGCCTGCAAGCCATCTACCAGTTTTTTCAGTTTGTCGGCCTTGAAACGGCTGGCATTAAGTTTCTCCCTCAACTGAGCAACAAGTTCGCGGTTCTGCCTCATGGCCTCGCAGATGTATTCCATATTGTCACGGATTATTTCACGCGAGGAGGCACTCTCCTGACTGCCGTCAGCCACGGTGACGCGTCCCTCGGCCTCGGCTATGCGGGCTATACCTGTCTGTACCTCGGTCATCGTTACTACAATATCATTGAGTTCGGCATCCTTGTTGTCCACTATGGTTTGAAGCGAGTCTACCTGCTGCTGCAGGCGGTTTGCTGTCTCCTGATGATTCTGGCAGGCACTCATCATGACGAGCCCTGCTACGATGATGACAATCTTTTTCATATCCTTGTCTTGTTCTTATAATTGCTTGTTCCTGTATTTGCTGAAATGTCTCTGCTCTTGCTCCCCTTCCCCTTGCTTGTCCTGTGGCTGGGTTGCCTCTGCCTCGTCACATCCTGCCACCACAATGACAAACTCGCCACGAGGTTCGTTCTCCATAAAGTGGGCAAGCACCTCGTCCAGTGTGCCACGCACGCTTTCCTCGTGCATCTTGCTTATTTCTCTGCATGCACTGCACTGGCGGTCAGGTCCGAAGACCTCGGCAAACTGCTGCAGGGCCTTTACCACACGATGCGGACTTTCGTAGAAAATCATGGTACGGGGTTCTGTCTTCAACGCATCAATACGTGTCTGACGACCTTTCTTCTGTGGCAGAAAGCCCTCAAAGCAGAAACGGTCGCAGGGCAGGCCGCTGCTGACAAGAGCCGGCACAAAGGCCGTAGCGCCGGGAAGGGTAATCACCTCCACACCGGCCCTGGCCGCTTCACGTGCGACAAGAAAGCCAGGGTCGCTTATGCCCGGAGTGCCGGCATCGCTAACGACGGCAATGTTTTCTCCGCCCATCAGCCGCTCCACCACACGAGTCACCGTCTGATGCTCGTTGAACTTATGGTAGGACACCATGGGCTTGTGTATGTCGAAATGGCGCAAAAGGTTTCCGCTGGTACGGGTGTCCTCCGCCAGTATCAGGTCGCACTCGCGCAAAATTCTCAATGCACGGGCGGTGATGTCCTCGAGATTGCCGACCGGTGTCGGCACAAGATACAATGTTCCCATCCTTGGTTGGGGATTAGTATTATCTAATGTGTGTACAAATTTAAGCATAATATTTTAATTCCGGCATGCATAGGAGGGCAAAAATGCTCCGACGCAATATTTATTAAGCATCCGACTTGGGGCTTTAATATTATTTGTACCTTTGCCGGCATGAAAGATGTAAGCAACAACAATGGCGAGATGATGCGCCGAGGACGCATAGAAGTGATATGCGGTTCCATGTTCTCCGGCAAGACAGAAGAACTCATACGTCGCATGAAGCGTGCTATGTTTGCCCGACAGAAGGTGGAGATATTCAAGCCTGCCATGGACACCAGATACAGCGACGAGGATGTGGTGAGTCACGAGGGAAACAGCATCCCCAGCACTCCCATAGATTCCAGTGCCAGCATCCTGCTCATGGCACAGGGCAACGATGTAATCGGCATAGACGAGGCACAATTCTTCGATGAGCACATAGTGGAGGTGTGCAACCAACTTGCCAACCAGGGCATCAGGGTCATAGTGGCAGGCCTGGACCTTGACTTCAAGGGAGAACCCTTTGGCCCCATGCCACAACTGCTGGCCATTGCCGACGAAGTGAGCAAGGTGCACGCCATCTGCGTGCGGTGCGGTGCACTGGCCTACGTGAGCCATCGCCTTGTCAACGTGGAAAAACAGGTTCTTTTGGGCGAAAAGATGGAGTACGAACCGCTATGCCGCGACTGCTACAGAAAAGCATTGGAAGAAGCACATAACGAAGAAAATACGTGAGCATGTGAAACATTTTTCATTAAACATACTATGCTTTTCGGTATTTCTTCATATCTTTGCATCCGCTAAGGGGCATACAGCCTCCCATGCAGACATAGATTGCGCCCAGATGGTGGAATTGGTAGACACGAGGGACTTAAAATCCCTTGACCATTGCGGTCGTACGGGTTCGAGTCCCGTTCCGGGCACAATTATTGCAAAAGACTATCGTCCTGCGACATACACTGATATGTCGTGGGACGATTTCGTTCAGTCGCTCTGCTACGACGAGGAGAGCATGGGCGAGGAGGCATGGCTGCAATATATAGAGCAACTGGAATGGCTGCACTCCCACCCCTTGGATATAAACACAGCCACTCCGGAAGACATGGCTCTGCTTCCCTTCCTTACCCCGGCGCAAATTGAGGCTATTCAGGCGTATGTACATCTGGATGGCCCCATGAAGTCCCTGGGCGAGCTGGCGCTTATCCCTGCCATTGACTACCATACACGCCAGGTGCTTCCATTATTTTTCACCGTGGGGCACACGAAAAGGAGCGAAGGCAAGAAAGGCGGCTGGTTCCGCAACATGCACAACACCGTGGACAGCCGCATGGACATACCTTTATATTATAGAAAAGGATACCAGACAGGGAAGTACGCCGGCAGCCCTCTGTACAACCGCATCAGATACTCCTTGGAAAGCGACCACGTAAACATCGGCGCGCACATGAAGAAAGATCCAGGCGAAAGGTTCTATGACAGTTTCGGCGGTTATGCAATGATACACAACAAGGGAATTGTCAGGACGGCCATCATTGGCGACTATCGTGCCGGATGGGGCGAGGGGCTGGTTATAAGTCGTGGTACGTCCACCAGCAAGAGCAACCTGATGAGCAACACAAGCCAGGGGATACGCCCGATGACCGGCATGGCGGAAAGCGGTTTCCTGCGTGGCGTTGCCATAACCTTGGGCAGACAGGCAGATTGGAACCAGCGGCCGAAGTTCAGCTTGAGTGGCACCTTGTTTGCCTCGTACCGTGCCTTAGATGCCACATTGGACGCGGAGGGGAATGCCAAGACCATCGTAGAGAACGGCTACCACCGAACGGAAACGGAGATTGCCAAGAAGAACAACACCAGCTCCGCTCTGATAGGAGCACACCTCCAAGCCGACTTCGGGCACTTCAGCGTAGGCGCAACAGGCTACTGGCAACACTTCGACCGTATGCTTGCACCCGGCAAAGACAAGTACCACCGTTGGTATCCTCGGGGACAGGATTTCGGAGTCATAGGCATACATGGAGGCTACAGCTACTACCGGTGGACAGCATCGGCAGAGGTGGCATACAGTACAGAAAACGGAGGCATAGCCTCGTTGGGACGTGTACAATGGCTGGCCAACAGAAACCTAAGGATAGGCATCTTGGGACGCTATTATAGCCATCGCTTCTACTCGTTTCAGGCAGCGGCCATCGGAGAAAATTCCAGGGTGCAGAACGAGACAGGTGCCATGATACGCATAGAGGCAAGGCCATGGCAAAGACTGGAACTGACGGGTTATGCCGACTTCTTTGCTGATTACTGGCCTCGATACGGGATGACAAGCTCCAGCCAAGGGCAGGAAGCGATGATTGAAGGAAAATTCTCAGCCTCTGCCAAGCACACCATTTCTCTACGATACCAAATGAAGCGCAAGGCTGCTAACAACGTCATACTGCCACAACACCGCCTGAAGGCACAATGGACCTTCATGGCCTCGGAGAAATGGAAATTGCAGAGCACCGCCATTGCAAACATGGCAAACACAAGGACCCCGGGGTTCGGTATCGGTCAACTCGTACAGGGCAAGATGCTGAAGAAGGATGCCCTCCGCCTCGGCTTGATGGCCGGATACTTCCATGCTCCTGACTACATGACCCGTATCTACCTCTACGAACCCTCCATGTGGAACAGCACTTCCTCCACATCATATTACGGGCATGGTTTCAGGTTTGCCGCCACCATACGCTACACCTTCCCAAAATCCCATTGGATGGTGGAAGCAAAATATGGCATAACGCACATGCTGGACAGAGACAGAATTTCATCTGGACATCAGGAAATCCTATCGGCAACAAAACAGGACATTTCCATACAAATCAAAATGGAATATTGATAACGGGATTTGTCAACCAAGGACCATCTCTTTTAGTCCTCCCGAGGACCGAGGCGAAAGTTCACGGTTCTTTCAGGTCGGTCCTCGGGACGTCAAAGGCCGGTCATCCCGAGGACAAGAATAGGGCGCTACAATGACACCGTGATGGCATCCACTGGATGGTTCAAAAAAATTGACGCATTGTCATTGAACTGTTGGGGATGCTCGGTAGTCAACAAGCTCAGGGCACCACCGGTAGACAAGCGCTTCTGCATATCCTCGTGGCGACGCAAATAATCCATAAGACTCTCTGCCACATAATTTCCCTGAGGGAGTACCCTTACTCCTGCCGGCACATACATGTTTATCTTGTCCAATAACAAGGGGTAATGCGTACATCCCAATATGATGGTATCAATAAGCGGATCGCAGGAAAAAAGTTCATCCACCTTTTGCTTTACAAAATAATCTGCTCCAGGCGAGTTTGCCTCGTTATTCTCAACCAAAGGCACCCACATTGGACAGGCTACACCGGTAACCTGAATGTCGGGATGCAGCTTGGCAATCTCCAAATTATATGTACAAGAGCGTATAGTTCCCGGAGTTGCAAATATACCCACATGGCGTGTTTGGGTAATATGTCCTACACATTCGGCTGTAGGGCGAATGACTCCAAGGACACGCCTGGTGGCATCCAAAGTAGCAAGGTCTCTTTGCTGAATAGTACGCAAAGCCTTGGCAGAGGCCGTATTACAACCCAGAATAACCAGAGGGCATCCCTCCTGGAACAATCGCTTTACAGCCTGCAGGGTAAACTCGTACACCACCTCAAAACTGCGTGTCCCATAGGGTGCACGGGCATTGTCGCCCAAGTAGAGATAATCGTATTGGGGCATAAGTTGGCGGATTGTACGCAAAATGGTCAATCCGCCATAACCGCTATCAAATATTCCTATAGGTGACATCTATAAGTCACTTACATCAACATTCAAGTACTCAATAACCGCAGTAGTAAGGTCCATTGCCAAATTAGGCAAAAGATAGGGCACACTGCCATCATCTAAGTCAAAGACAAGGCTGATCTCACGCTCCTTGGCTACAACGGATATTGCCTCGTTCATTTCAGCCTTGACATCTGCCAACATGCTCTTCTCTGCCTCTTGCAGAAGCGCCTGAACCTTCAGACGGAAAGCTGCGTTGGTTTCAAGCATGCTTAGGAGTTCGTTCTGCCTTTTCTCAAGAATGGTCTTGGGATACTCGCTCTTTCCCTGCATAAATTCCTCGAACTTACGCTGGAAATCGCTTTCACTCTTCCTTGCCTCTGCCTCGTACTGGGCCTTCATAGCCTGAAGGTTATCCTGCATAGCCTTATACTGAGGCATGGCAGCCAATATCTTGGACGAATAAACCCGGCCAAAGATTAGCACCAAAGGTTTAGGACTTGGTACAGAAGGCATTTCCTGCACCAAAGTATCAGCAGTATTTGCAGGAAAGGATTCAGCTTCCTGAGCAAAGGCAGACTGACCTATACTCACAAGACATGCAAGACAAACAGACCTTAGAAAAGAATATACGTCGGAAACTTTCATTGTCTTGTTCATTTATTCTCAAACAAATTAGTTTGCAGGTGCAGCAATGGTAATGCCCAGTTCCTTCTTTATCTGAGCAGTAATATCTGTGCTCAAGGCGTTGTTTACGAAGGAAATCGCACCTATGCTTGTATCAACAATATAAACATAACCACCGGCCTCACCCAATTTCTTGACCACAGCCATTATCTTTTCGTTCAAAATAGCCATCTTCTCCTGAGTTGCCTTCTGGAGTGCAGCCTGGCTATCCTGCAGAGCCTGCTGGTAACGCTGGCCTTTATCATTCAGTTCCTGCTCACGGCGTGCACGTATGTTCTCCAAAAGATTAGGAGCCTCTTTCTGGTAGTCCTCGTACATTTTCTGCAACTCCTCCTGAATAAGTTTCAAATCATCCTCGAACTGCTTCTGCATGTTCTGCAACTCAGCTTGCGCAGCAGTGTACTCCTTCATATTGGGAAGGATTTCTGACAAATTAAAGTGAGCGAACTTGCCCTGAGCCATAACAGCCATAGGTGCTATCAACAAGATAGCCAAAAGAATCTTTTTCATAATTGTTATTTTACTTTTAGTGTTAATATTGCTTATCTGTTTCTGACATCCATTCTCTGGAGGAATCAGTTGTACCCCAATTTAGTAAGCACATCGTTGGAAATGTCGGCCTTGGGCGAAGCAAAGATGATACCGGCATCGGATGCACGATCCAAAATCAAGCTGTACCCCTTCTGCTCGGCAATGTCCTTGATGGCGTTATATATCTCGTCCTGGATAGGCGCCATAAGGCTCTCACGCTTCTTGAAAAGTTCTCCTTCAGGACCAAAATACTTTTTCTTCAGATCGCTGGCCTCTTTCTCCTTGGCGATTATGGCCTCTTCCTGCTTTACCTTCTGCTCATCAGACAGAAACACAGCCTCCGACTGATACTTCTTATACATCGTCTGAGCCTCATCTTGAAGAACTTCCACCTCGGCTTGCCATTTTTTAGACACTTGATTCAACTGCTCCCCTGCACGTTCATAAGCAGGAATACGCTTAAGGATGTATTCCATATCCACAAGCGCAAATTTCTGTGCACTCGCCGGCAGCACAAAAGCAGCCATAGCGAAGATTGCCCAAAATAGGTTTTTCATCATAAGTCGTTATTTCATTACTGAATAAGGTTCTCAAACACACCCTCTATTTCACTTTCATTGATATATAAATGACTACATGCATCAGAACTCCTGACCCAGGACGAAATGGAAATGACTTCCACCTGGCGTGCTTGAACCATTAACTTTGTCAAAGCCATAAGCCCAGTCAACACCAAGCAAACCAACCATTGGCAAGAAGATGCGTGCACCCACACCTACAGATTTCTTCAGGTCAAAAGGATTGAGGCCGCTAATGTCGCTCCAGCAATTGCCTCCCTCAACAAATATCAAACCAAAGATATTGGTGCTTGCACCAAGCATGAACGGATAGCGAAGCTCCACAGAAAACCTGGTATATGCGTAACCCATATTATTGGGAGTAATAGAACCATTGTCATAGCCACGCAAACCAATCGTTTCGGTAGAATAGAGGGAAGAATAGCCCGAGGTTCCATCACCACCCATATAATAATTCTCAAAAGGCGAGGGTTTATGCTTATTATAGGAACCCAACAGACCTATTTCTGCACGAGTCATCAGCACAAAGCACTTGTTATGTCCCGACAGGGCTGTGAAGGTTCTGGCCTTGAACTTCCATTTATGGTACTCTATCCAGGTATATTTATCCTGCAACTCCTTCATGTACGTACTGCTGGACGGATTGTTTGCCAAATTAGCATAGTCCTTGCCATCCCACAAGGAGAATGGGGGAGTAACTGCCACTGACAGTTGGATTTCCGAACCACTTCTGGGGAATATCTGGTTGTCAATGCTGTGGCGAGTCAACATGAAACGCAGTGTAAGGTTATTACAATTACCATTGGTCATCAAGGAGAAGTAGTTCCAGTCCTTCATCATATAGCGAGTATACGAGAGGTCAGCACTGAGATTAAAATAATCATCAGGCCAACGCAGACGCTTACCCCAACCTATAGAGACACCAAATATCTGCTGATACTTGTCTGGATCATAGAAGTTTTCATAGTTTCCGCCATAACCATAACCGTAACCGCCATAACCATAGCCATACATGTTATTGTAGTAGTTGCCATAATATGCCGAGTTGTAGTATCTGTCGCTCACGTCAGTTTGCTTACTATAGAAAGCATTGAACGAGAAAGTATTGGGTCGCTTGCCTCCAAACCAAGGATTGACGTATGAAATATTGTACATCTGATAGTACGAACCGTTGGTCTGACCACTTATGCTTAATGTCTCGCCATTGCCCTGAGGCATTACTCCACGGCGCAGGCCTCCCTTCTTGAAGAGGTTGGCCATGCTAAAATTGGCAAACTTCAGTCCAATCTTTCCTATAACACCCGTCTGTCCATATCCGAGAGAGAACTCTATTTGGTCATTGCTCTTTGATTCAAGTCCCCAACCGAGATCTACAGTACCGTTGTTGATGTCCGGTTGTATGTCGTATTTAATATTCTCAGGATTGAAGTGACCCATACTACCTATTTCACGGAAAGAACGCTCAAGCGCCTGCTTGGAGAACAAGTCACCTGGTTTATTGCGAAGTTCACGACGCACAACATTCTCGTACACACGGTCGTTACCAGTAATCTTTACTCGGCTTATTCGAGCTTGAGGACCTTCGTTGATGCGCATTTCCAAATCGATGCTGTCACCCACGATATTAACCTCTACGGGATCAAGACTGTAGAATACATAACCGTTGTTATAGTACAGGTTGCCTACTGCATCATCATCTGCCATGATGCGGTCAGACAAGAGCTTCTGGTTGTAGACATCACCCTTATTCATATTAAGTACGGCTGCCAAATGGTCAGTGCTGTACACGGTATTGCCTACCCACTCGATATTACGGATGTAGTACTTCTCGCCTTCTTCCACATAGATGTTTATGTCTACATGCTTTTCATCAACAGCCTTCACCGTATCAGCCACGATTATGGCATCTCGGTAACCTAATTCCGCATAGTAGTTCTGCAAGTTCTCCTTTGCCTCCTTATACTTGGAGTCAACGAATTTCTTGTTGCCACGAAACCAGTTGTTAAAGCCTTTCTGCTCACGAATTGTCTTTAAAACACCAGGACTAAAGATATTACCTTTCAGTTTCTTCTCCGATATGACTGTATTGCCATGAACGTTTATGTTCCTGATAAGAATCTTGCCGTTCTTTTTTACATTCACATCAACTATCACCTTGTCTGGGGCGGATGGGTCGTCCTGCTGAATTATTTCTATCTCTGCATTCTTAAATCCTTTGTCCTCAAAATAGCGTTTACCCAATATCTTCGCCCTGTCTATCATATTGGGGGTCAACTGGTTGTCCTGCACAAGTCCCAATTTGTCCTTCAAGTCGTCTTTCTCGCTTTTCTTCACGCCATTGTAATTTATCTTTGATATTCGTGGACGTGGAGCCAGCTTGATATACAGGTATGCCGAATCATTGATAATAGAGTCTACCCCGATGGCGACATCAGAGAAAAGACCATTCTTCCAATAACGCTTAATGGCCTGGGTGATTTCATCACCAGGAATGGATATTGTTTCCCCTACGGTAATTCCTGACAATCGCACCAACATATTCGGGTCAAAGTTGGGTATACCTGTCACAGTAATGTTTTTTACCACCAACTGACGAGGTGTGCGACTATAGTCAATAGTTACAGCCGTGTCACGTTTTAGGTACTGCGCATGAACATTTGTACTTGCCATACACAACACCAGTATATATATAATAAGGTATAAACTATTCTTCATCTGTTACCTGTTCTCCTGTTTTCCCATATCTGCGCTGGCGCTGCTGATAATCGCATATTGCCAACCTGAAAGCCTCTTCATTGAAATCTGGCCAGTATTGATCTGTAAAATAGAATTCGGAATAAGCACATTGCCATAGCAGATAGTTGCTTATACGCAACTCGCCTCCTGTACGTATGAGTAGGTCTGGGTCGGGCATGAAATCTGTGGCGAGGCGAGAACTTATCATTTCCTCGGTTATATCCTTAGCGTCCATTTGTCCGGTTTGCACCTCTTTGGCTATATTGCGCATGGCTCTGGTTATTTCCCACCGACTACTGTAGCTAAGGGCTATCACCATGGTCATACCTGTGTTGGTGCTTGTACGCACGATGCATTCGTGCAGTCGTTTCTGTACGCTTTCAGGTAATCGCTCCATTTCCCCTATCATGCGGAAACGTACATTATTCTGCATAAATATTTCCTCTTCCAGGTTTGTCAGCACGAGGTTCATGAGGGCTTCAATCTCCTCTACCGGGCGATTCCAGTTTTCGGTACTGAAGGTGTACAATGTCAGATACTGTACTCCAAGTCTGGTTGCTTCCTCAGTAATCCTTTTTACGGTAGCTACGCCTTCCACATGTCCTGCCGAACGCGGCAGGCCTTTTGCCTGTGCCCAACGTCCGTTGCCATCCATTATGATGGCTACGTGTGCCGGTATCCTATCTTTGTCTAATTGTTGCATAGTCGGTATTTAGGGCTAATATCGTATGTTAGTGTGAACATGAAGAAGGAGTATGTATCGCGGTTCTTCAGTCCTGAACTTTCAATGTAATATGGGTCGTCCAATTTGACTCCATCCAATTTGTCTATCGTTGTAAAGCGGTGTGTCCATTCAAATATCAGGTTCAACCTATGCTTTATCTTGTATTTCACACCCACGCCCACCGGGAAATTTATTCCGAAACTGGTAGCGCTCTGTGTAACTCCCAAGGTGGCACCAGTTCCCAAAACCAGATATGGGGTTATGCGTGACAGGTTCTTGTAACCCGGACCTATGCCGAATCCCCAGAAGTTGAGCTCAAACTGGGCGCCAATGTCCACCACATTGCCCCCAAACCTTACGTCTGCGCTCTGCGTTGTGGAACCTGATGTTTCCGGCAGATAGTACCCTTGACTTGTGCCACCGTATCGTCCATAAGCCAGATTCATCTTCAATGCCATGCGCGGATTGAAGTTCCGCCTCAGCGTCATGGCCGCCATAATGTTACCTCCGGCAAATGGTGTGCTATTTACATCGCCCAGGTAATAGCATGCGCCTATGCCTCCACCTATATCCCAACGATATTCCAACAACTCCTGCGCCTCCATTCCTCTGACGTTCCAGGCAAGAAGTATTATGATAATCAGTTTCTTCAATTTACTCTTTCTTAGGGTTGCGACATCAGTTCACGTCCTGTCGTTCAAATCCCAATCTGTTTATGCGCCCGCGGAATACTTTGCCTTTGGCCATGAGCCATATAAAGTTGTTTTGATCCACAGTTGCAGCTATATAGCCCTCGGCACCTCGCTGTTCTGCCGGGGGCATGTAGGCATGCTGTCGCCACCATGTGAGTCCGTTGTCCTGACTCATGTAGAAGCGTTCCAAGGAAGGAATCTTGCCGTCCTTGCTCTTTCCGCCAGCCATCAACAGCATGTTGTCGTAGTACATCAGATTCAAGTGGGTGAGCATGGGCAGCTGATGCGTATTGTCCCAGTTTCTGGTGTAGTGCATCCATCCCTCCTTGTCCTCGTCCTCAAAATCCATCCAGCATTTGGACCACACCACAGCCGTTGTGTCCGTTTCTACGTTACGGTTTCCTACGACTATCATTCTGGTCAGGTCCTTGTTTTGAGCATAGGTGATGGACGCCTGCTCCTGGTCGATACTGGGGAGCAATGAATATTCATCGTCCAAATCCTCGGTTTTCCATTCCGAGGCTCCTACATAGATACTATTCATGGCATTGCCAAACGTGGCATAGAGCTTGTCGTTGGACACTCCCACCAGGCGCAGGCCCTCGTGGTGATAGAGTTCCTCCCACTCATAGCCATTGTAGCTGGCAAACAAACCTCCGCTGGCGGTATTGACAAACACTCGCCCCTGACCCTTGGCCAAGCTTCTTACATCTGCATCCTGTGGCAAGTCGGTGAGATATCGTTCCCATTCGCCCTGAGCATTCAACTCGTGTTCCATCCAGGCAACAGCCGTTCCGTCGTTCACAAGCACCGCCACTTTGCCATTAATGGCAACAGCCTTCATGGGGTATGCCCCACCGAATGCATCATTGCCGGTTACAGCTTCCCATGTCAATGACTCGCCGTCCTGGGTGTGCACATTCACACGGAGAGTGTATATGCGTTCAGTATTGTCTGTAGCCACAATTTTTATGTGCAGAGGTTTACTCACATCTATGCTATCCTCTGCATTATACGGTATCCATGCATCATCTGCCCATGCAAGGGACGAGCGATGATATGCGGCAGCACCGCCATACGACAATTTCAGCACCGCACGAGTCAGGTCAGTGTTCAACGGCAGGGAATCTCTGTTTTCTATGGATAGAGCTTTGTGATCTATGGTAAAGGTCCAGCTTGTTGCCGCATAGGTGATGTAGTAGGTACTATCTGTGACACCATCCGAGGCCTTCATGGTAGCAGTACGTCTGAGCTGGTTGAACGACACACTGGACACATAGGAAGCATTGGAGGCAACGGAAGTGCTCTCCTCATCCTTCATGCACGAGGTAAGAAGCACTGATGCCAGCAACACTGGGAAAAGAAGATAAAACAGTTTGGATATGCCCTTTTTATTGTTCGTGTACATTATAATATGCAATTTGGGTGCAAAAGTACGGCATTTATTCCATATCTCGGGCATATACAGACGTCAAATGTGGCTTGAATTAAAGAAAATTAGCAATTTATTGCCATCAGCACTGAATTCTTCACTGAGTTTGGCATTAACGAATACAGGAGAGTGGACTTTGTCTTCCGGAGAGAGACGTGCGGTTTCCGGACTTTCGTGCATGCACACCTCCACTCGCGCCTCATCCCAAAGGTTGGCATCTATGAAACTTTGCAGCAGTTTGCAACCGCCCTCCACCAACAGGTGCTGAATGCCCCGCTTGTGCAGGTCGTAAAGTATTTCCGAGAGTATTTCGTTGTGATACACAATGGTTTCATTGCCATCGCCCAACATTTTCTCCGTACCATCCAATCGTCCACGGCGGTCTATGGTTATCCGCAGAGGCGACTTCCCCGCCCACAAACGTGTGGTGAGAGTGGGATTATCCTGTATGGCAGTATTGGTGCCCACCATTATGGCCTGACTGCGGGAGCGTAGGCGATGTACCAGCATTTCGGTGAACGGAGTGGATATGCGCAACCTTTGCCCGGATTCCATACGGCACCCCATTGTACCATCAGACATCTGTGCCCATTTCAGTGTCACCTTGGGACGTAACTTGCTATGATAAGTGTGGAAGCAGGGATTTATGGCAAGGCATTCTTTCTCAAGCACACCCACAACCACCTCTATACCAGCCTCTCGCATGCGGCGTATGCCCTCGCCATCCACTTTGGCATTGGGATCCTGCATTCCCACCACCACACGTCCGAATCCATGTGCCACTATCATATCGCAACAGGGCGGAGTCTTGCCCCAATGAGCACATGGTTCCAGAGTTACATACATGGTGCATTGGGCAAAATATTGCATGACCTCACGAGATATATTATCCAAGCCTCCGAGGCATATTGCATCGGCATGGGGAACACGGACACTCCGCACAGCATTCACTTCGGCATGGGGACCGCCATACTTGCGGTGGTACCCCTCGCCCACAATACGGCCATCCTTCACTATCACGGCTCCTACCATAGGATTGGGGGCAGCTCCCGCTTCACCACGTCGCGCCAATAGTATGGCTCTTTGCATATACTTCTCGTCTTGTGTCATCTCAAAAACTTTTTCCTTATATTTACCCTTGGCTGATACACTTTTCCTATTACCCCAAAAACGGTGCAAGCGCTTTCTGCGCCGAGTACCTCCTGCCCTCCTCTCGGCGACACCGTTTATGCCCTCCCGAGGACCGACCCGAGAGTTCCCAGTTCTTTCGCCTCGGTCCTCGGGAGGACAGGCCTCGGTCCTCGGGAAGCCCCATTTGAATACCCGAAACGGCACATAATAGCCTTGCCATACCATGGGAATGAACTCGCCAGACACTCATAATCGGAAATATGCTAATAAATTTGATATTTCGCTCGCTTAATTGTACCTTTGTGGCATGAATTGTTTATCAGAACTCAAACGCCACTATGGCAATGCCGAAGGCTATGCCCTCTATCGACTGCTGATGGAAGAGTGCTTTCATTTGTCGCACACCGACATATTGCTTGGCAAAGATAGCCTTATTTCGGAAGAAAAGCAAGCTCTGCTCAGAGAAATAACCGAACGTCTGCTAAAAAACGAGCCCGTTCAGTATATTCTTGGCTACACGCACTTCCATGGGCATAGATTCAATGTTAGGAATGGAGTGCTTATTCCACGGCCGGAAACAGAACTCCTCGTAGACAAGGCCTTGGAACTGGGGCGCCAAACCACCGGCAACATCCCCACAAGGACCTTGGACATAGGCACAGGAAGCGGATGCATAGCCATTAGCCTTGCCTTGGAAGGCCACAAGGTAACGGCAATGGACATATCAGAGGAGGCCCTGCATATTGCCCAGGAAAATGCAACGGCGCTTAACGCAGAAGTAAATTTTGTTCACGAAAATATTTTACAGCCATCCACAACACCCCAACAATGGGACATCATCGTAAGCAATCCCCCATACGTTTGTCTGCACGAAGCCGAAGAAATGGAGCGAAACGTCCTTGAGCATGAGCCGCACTTGGCCCTATTCGTCCCTGACACCGATCCGCTGATATTCTATCGGGCCATATCCTCCTTTGCCTTGTCACATCTCTCCCCTGGCGGATGGCTTTGCCTGGAAATAAACCAGGCGTTTCCAATGGAAATGACAAGATTGCTCGCATCTTTCGGTTTCAGAGACATAACCATCATTCCCGACCAATATGAGAAAAAACGCATCGCATGCGCTCACCTTTGAGCAGGCTCTACAACGCTCAGCGTCACTGTGCAGCACCTCGGAACATTGCATTGCAGACATACTGGAGAAGTTATTGCGATGGGGAGTCTCCAAAACAGAGTCAGAGCAGATTATAGACAAACTGATAGACGAGAAATATATTGACGAGACACGCTATGCCCTTGCCTACACCAAGGATAAACTCAGGTTCTCGCATTGGGGGCGCATCAAGATAAAGGCAATGCTACGTATGCAACACATCTCCGATCACGACATAAGCAATGCCCTTGAACACATAAACCCAGAAGAATACACCAACATACTGGAAGGAGTCCTCGACACCAAACGCCGCACCATGAGCGACACCGATAGTTATGCATCTCGGGCAAAATTGATTCGCTTTGCTATGCAAAGGGGCTTTGAAATGCATGAAATAACAAAATTTATATCGGAATATTAGTTAAACTCAGCAAATATTCCTACCTTTGCATGGAAACATAATCAACAAATTAAAAGATAAGACTATGAGCACACTTGAAAAAATCTTTGCCGAGAAGCTTCTCAAAGTAAAGGCCATTAAGCTCCAGCCCACAAATCCCTTCACTTGGGCAAGCGGATGGAAGTCTCCTTTCTATTGCGACAACCGCAAAACACTCTCCTACCCCGACCTTCGCTCTTTCGTAAAAATAGAAACCGCACGCCTCATTCTGGAGCGTTTCCCCGAGGCTGAGGCTGTGGCCGGCGTTGCAACAGGCGCCATACCTCAGGGCGCCATGGTAGCAGACACATTGAACCTGCCTTTCGTGTATGTACGCTCAAAACCCAAGGACCACGGTTTGGAGAACCTCATTGAAGGCGAACTCAAGCCAGGCACCAAAGTGGTCGTTGTAGAAGACCTCATCAGCACCGGTGGCAGCTCGCTGAAAGCCGTAGAGGCCATCCGCAACTACGGTTGCGAGGTAGTGGGCATGGTAGCATCCTACACCTATGGCTTCGATGTTGCCGAAAAAGCATTCAAAGATGCCGGTGTAGAATTGGTAACCCTCACAAACTATGAGGCTGTAGTAGCCCAGGCACTGTCAACAGGATACATCAAGGAAGAGGAGGTGGAACTGCTCAACCAATGGCGCAAGTCTCCATCCGAATGGCAGGGCTAATCAACATCCAACAAAGAATTTCTTTCCTATGAACAAATACGAAAGTACCATCAAGACTGTATATGCCCCCGTAGAGCGAGTATATGCCCGTCTGTCCGACCTCACATCGCTGCAGGTACTGAAAGAAAGGGTGGACGACCCCCGATTTGAAGAAATCATCAACAGCCAGGTTCCCGCCGACAAGCGCCCCACTCCCGAACAATTCGAGAAGTTGCGCAACAACATCCGCAAGATGGAACTGACACAGGACACCATGTCGGGACACATCGGCCCCTTGGGCGACATAACACTGAAAATCGTGGAACGTGCCGAACCCAAACTGGTAAAGTTGGAACTGGAAGGCGCTCCCATAGGTGTAACCATGTGGATTCAGATGCTCCCTTCTGACGAGAACACCAGCCGACTGAAGGTTACCTTGGGCGCAGAGCTGAATTTCTTCATACGCAAAATGATAGAATCCAAATTGGAAAAGGCTCCCGAGGGATTGGCACAATTCCTCGCGCAGATTCCATATTGATATCCTCACACTACATGCACGGATACCCCCGACCCAAAAGCCCGAGGTATCCGTGCGACTATTTATGCTAATACGTAATTGCTATGGCAAAACTTTGGGACAAAGGATTTGAGATAAATGCCGAAATAGAGAAATATACCGTTGGACGCGACCGCGAACTGGACCTATATCTGGCCCAGGACGATGTGCTTGGCTCCATGGCACACATTACCATGCTGGAGAGCATCGGCCTGTTGGAAAAAGAGGAACTTACGGCACTTCTTGCCCAATTGAAAGAGATTTACTCCAAGGCACTCCAAGGAGATTTCGAGATAGAGGACGGCATAGAGGACGTACATTCGCAGGTGGAGTTAATGCTCACACGCTCTTTGGGCGAAATGGGCAAGAAGATACATTCCGGCCGTTCGCGCAATGACCAGGTTCTGGTGGACCTGCGCCTCTTTACCCGTCGCCAGCTGCGACTCATAGTCGAAGACGTTTGCTCTCTGTTCAAGGAACTCCAGGCACAGAGCGAGCGCTACAAGAACGTACTCATGCCCGGCTATACCCACTTGCAAGTGGCGATGCCGTCAAGTTTCGGACTCTGGTTCGGAGCATACGCCGAATCCCTGGTGGACGACATGATGATGCTACAGGCCGCCTATCGCCAGACAAACCGCAACCCTCTTGGCTCTGCCGCCGGATACGGAAGCAGCTTCCCGCTTGACCGAAGTATGACCACTCGCCTGCTTGGCTTTGACTCCATGGACTACAACGTGGTTTATGCCCAGATGGGACGAGGCAAGACGGAGCGCAACGTGGCTTTTGCCATGGCCTCTGTGGCAAGCACTATCAGCAAGATGGCCTTTGACGCCTGTCTTTTTAACTCGCAGAACTTCTCCTTCGTACGTCTGCCCAAGGAATGCACCACGGGCAGCAGCATCATGCCGCACAAGAAGAATCCCGATGTCTTTGAACTGACTCGTGCCAAGTGCAACAAACTGCAGGCTCTGCCTCAGCAGATTATGATGATAATGAACAATCTGCCCTCGGGCTACTTCCGCGACCTGCAGATTATCAAGGAGGTATTCCTGCCTGCCTTCCAGGAATTGCGCGATTGCCTGCAGATGTCGGCCTATATCATCCGCAAGATGGAGGTAAACGAGGAGATTCTCTCCGACCCACGATATGACCTCATGTTCTCCGTGGAGGAGGTGAACCGACTGGCTACTGAAGGCATGCCCTTCCGCGATGCATACAAAAAGGTAGGCATGGACATCGAGGCCGGCAACTTTACGCCCAACAAGGACATCCGCCATACCCACGAAGGCAGCATAGGCAATCTGTGCAACAATGAGATTGCCCAACTGATGAACTCGCTCGTCAGCGATTTCCACTTCGAGCGTATAGACAAGGCCGTGGAGGCACTTCTTGAATGAAATATACCAAACAAGCAAAGAATGCAGTTACAATGCTGGCTGCCCTATGGCTAACCTGCATTGTCTCGTCATGCGAAAAGGCAGAAAACCTCTACAGCAACTACAGGGCATACTTCAGATACAACCCTGTGAGCGCCAAGCCCAACCTGCACCGCGCATGCACCTCCCTGGGAGAATTCTGCTCCATTACCTACCCTGTTGGCGCAAATAAATATGTTATCGATAGCCCAAGTTCTTCCGTAGACGACTACATTACACCAACCGCTCTGGAAGGTTACCATAATTTCAGGTTAGGCGTGGGTGGAGGGCTTATTGTTGGCTTACCCGTAATTCCAAATATGATGGAGGCGGAAAGCAAAATTGTATGCTACGACCTATGCTGTTCCAATTGCCACATAAACAACAGCACATACAAGCACCTGACACTGGGTGTAGCAGGAACGGCAAACTGCCCCTCTTGCCAACGCAACTACGACTTGAACAACCAGGGCTTCATTACCGAGGGCGCCCCTGGCAGATCTCTCTACCGTTATTACGTAAGCTACTACCCACCCAGCCAAACCCTCACGATAAACAATAATTGAGTTGCCACTTGTAGTTTTCCTCCTAAATGCTTGGTAAAACCATTTTTTTATCATACCTTTGCACCCGCTAATGGATAAATGATTAGCATTTCAGGTTGACTCGCTAGCTCAGTAGGTAGAGCACTTCACTTTTAATGAAGGGGTCTCGGGTTCGAACCCCGAGCGGGTTACACCAATAATGGTATATCGCAATCGTGATATACCATTATTTTATTTACCGCGCCAGCAACTCAAATCGGGCAGAGCGCCAAAGACCTTCATGGAACATACGAAAAAAGCATCAATAACCTATTGATTACTGATGCTTTGTTTTAAGTCGGGATGACAAGACTCGAACTTGCGACCTCGCGCCCCCCAGATTTTAATCATAAAAAGCATTAATATCTTGAATATCTGTATGTTGCCCATCAGCCTTTTCTCTATGGTTGACTTTTTGGTTGACTTTGATTAGTCAAATAGTTAAACATATTATTATCACTGCAAAGATAGTGAGAATAATTCTTATTATCAAAACTTATGTGTCAAAGATTGCAGTATCGTATGTAGTTTTTTCTACGTTTCAACTTACAGTATATTTCAAGGTACTACAGCTTCGTCTTTACCTATCCTCTAGCAACTATCTGCATATGTCGTTGGTATATAAGTTCTGTTCTACGCATAGCGCATAATCAATTGTCTTATCTTCCAATTAATGAATAGAAGCAGTAGATAAAGAACAATAAATATGAAAATATTTACGATAAAATATTCTGTCCATCCCTCGCGATAGTATGGCAAGGTAGATGTTACATTTATGTGTTTACCTAGTGCCCACAAGTCCTGTTTGCAAAGCTCAAATGCCATATCGCAATCATGCACACCGTATCGATTATATATAAACACACCTAATCCAACATATGGGATGGTATATATAATGCTAGACAAAAGAACTAATATTCTCGTTTTATTGTAACCTCGTATTATCTTCTTTGTCGCGACAAAAACGATGGAAAGGCTTGACAGAATAAGTATCCCGTATTGAGCATATAGGTTAACGAACACACTTGCTTCTGTATATGTTAATCCAAACACCTTTGCAACTAGCATCAAGAATGCACAACATGCTCCAAAAATAAGTGAAATAATGTAAAGGATAATATTTCCCATATGTTATTGTAAATAATTAATAGGATTCAAATAAAACATCTTCTGCCAACCAAGCGGAGCATCATCAATTCGCCAAGGATACGGTATAATTGTTGCAATAGAATAGTGTAGATGCGGAGGAGTAGTTTTGGCGTTTCCTGTGTTTCCCACGGTTCCTATTTCTGTGCTTGACGTCACAACAGAGAAGGCAGGGGTGCGGATTTCGTCCAGATGTGCATAGTAGTGTACCCTCCATTTAGGGCCAAGGATGAGAACAAACTTTCCACCCTTACTTAATTCACCTGTACAGAGTACCAATCCTAGCGTGGATGAATTTATTCTTGTACCCTTTTTGGCGAAGACATCAACACCTTTATGCACTATGGAACTTCCCCAACCTTCATGCCAAAATGTTTTGTGACTATAGCTATTTGAACCAGCTCCAACTACAGGCATCCTCAAATTCTGTGGTACAAGAAATCCTACCAAAATGATTGAAAGGATTCCTATAATAATTTGTTTTATTCTTTGTGTCATAAAGTAATCTTTTATTTGCGAACAAAGAGTCTCAATAAAAGCCAACTTACCGTGATTGGCAGGTTGGCTTATGTAATTCCATTAATTTAATATTGTATCTTTTGTTGGAATAAACACTCTAATAAATCAGATTACTAATCAACATCAGGCAATCCTAATTTTTTCTTCATATAATAGAAGAACTGTTCTTCTCTTTGGGTGATTACTCCATCAGCTAAAACCACTTGAGCTACAAATTTGCCGACGTATGCCTTTTTGAGTGAATTCATATTACGCAGACAACTTGTCATTTCTGGTTCCGATAAACGTCGCGATGCTTCTATGTCAGCTGTGGTAATCCCAATGATTTTGTTAACCTCAGCAATAAGAGCTAATTCACGTGAATCACGTTGGCCATCAACAATCATTGCTGCACAAAGAAGTTGATATAATGATTGCTTCTCTAATGGTGTAAAATTGGCAAGAGCCATTCTGTCAAAATAAGTTAAGTCCATAGTATTTTTATTTTAGGGTAAATCCATCATATGCAATATCAATGCCTCTATCGTACATATGTAACACACATTTTTCTACCTGTCTGTTTTTTAGGAAGAGGGTTATCCCATAGTCCTTGTTATCATATGCGACAGTACCCATGGCTTTAAGCGTGACTCCGCGTAATGTTATTTTGTCACCAGTATCAGCTACCATCTCCATAAGTTTTGGCTGCATTTGTTGCATTGGTGTTGGCATATCCATATTCCACATCGTTACGAGAAATCCTTCTTTCGGAGTGACATCTAAACCTTTAAATATGTCTTTAAAGAGTTTATTCTCTATTTTAATCGTGCGATTGCAATATTGGTCACCCATAACGGCAATGCCATTCTCATAACGTTGGTGATGCGTTGATTTTAGTACAAGGTCCAGCATATGCTTGAAATAAAAATATTACTTTTTTATAAAGTCATTGTACAATCTGTTTGCTTTTTCTGGAGTGATTTCTGGTAGTTCATAAAAGATTTGAGTTCCTTCAATGAACCCTTGTTCTGAGAAATGCTCTACGCCATCAGCTTTCATCATTTTATATAGCAAAGCAGAAAATAGTTCCTTTTTCTCTCGAGAGAACGAACGAATAACTTCTATTGCCTCGGAGGGATTAGACTCTAAATAAGATGCTAATTTTATATTGTAATCATTGGCTCCTAACTTTTTACATATTTGCATATATAAATCCTTCTCACTTGGAGATAAATTCTCGTCTACATATGCCATCTTGACCAATCCCTGCATAATAGCAGATTTTTCTAAATCAGTGAATCTCATATCTCGTTTTAATGTTATATGCCTCTTAATCCCCAGAAGAAAGCTATTAGTATAAAATAAAGGTGTGGGAACTTACTGCTTTATCCTATTGATGGGGCTTCTCGCATTGCCTTTGCTGTTGGATAAAGCAATAGCCCACACCAAAGGGTATGTAAGAAGCCAAATGTGGCTGTACAAACCATGATGTGGCGCTACTGCTATCACCTTCACAGCAGAGAAATTTTGCGAGAATTTCATCAATGAAGATAATTTCAATAACACCTTTTTCGTTAAAGTCATTCAGAACCACCGCTGTGGTACCAGAACTCATGCAAATTTAGCGAAAAGATGTGATATAATGTACTCCAAACAAAACTTTTTGCAAAAATGGAGCCAAATTCATTGTGCTAGTTTCCAACCTACCTTTTCTTATATTCTTGTAATGGGTGTAGAAAGTACAAAAATCATCAAAAAGGTTGGTTAAACATTTTATTTTTAATAGAAGGGTGGCGACAAAATTTGAACAGGGTCTATAAAAAGATTTCTCCTCAAAAAATGTCGCCTCTCTTTCCCTAGAAACTCAGCACATCGTAAGTCTCCAATATCTCCTCTTGTCTTAGTCCGAGGTATCTTTTGGTAATTGCGATGCTACTGTGGTTGAACAATTCCATCAGCTTAACTAATGCTAGCTCAGAATTTTCACTATTCATGTTGTACACCTGCCTGCCGAATGTCTTGCGGAGCGAGTGACAACTAAAGTTCTTCACCTTCAAACGGTATTTCTTTTTTATTTCCTTCAAGATTACGTTAATGCGTTGAATTGTGAAGATTGTTCCTTTCTGACTTACCAATATAGGGGATTTAACAGAAATAGGTTGTATCTGCTCGTAACATTCAACTATGTGTTGCTGTAGTTGCGGATTTATGCGAAGTGTTCTTTTCTTCCCTGTCTTCTTCTCTATTATATCGAACTCTTCTGTATTCAGAATCTGATTCCACCTCAAAGCAAGAATATCAGAGATTCGCAATCCTGTAAAACATCCAAGCGCTACGAGAAGTGACATCTTGTAGTTTCCATCCTTAGCTAATTTACGGATAAGATTCATTGCATCGCTCCACACGAGGTAATCTGCGGTGGTTGTAGAATATTTCAAGCTCATAATATTCGGTTTTATAGTTAAACAAATAAAAGTGAATGTTCTCAAAACAAGCAATTTCTTAACTCATTGATTGTCAGAGAAACATTCACTAATCCACAAAGTGAGTATTTTCGTCTCTAATAGTATTCCTTCATGTAACACCTTTCGCACAAAGAACCATAGTCATTCACATCACTCTCGGAGAGTGGTTTCCCACAATAATCACAATATGCAACGGTAACACAATGTGTTTGATGAGCAACTTCAAAGATGTTGCCCTCTACGATAATCTTGTTCATAATCTTCCTTGGTCGCTAAAACTAAAATGATTTTCTCTTGTATAGACGATGTGGTCAAGAACTCGGATATTCAGCAACTGCGCTGCCTTGTTAATCTGCTCTGTGATGCGCTCGTCTTCTCCGCTTGGTTTGCTATTGCCACTTGGATGATTATGCCCGAGAATCATCGCTACAGCATTGGTAAGTAATGCTCCTTGCAGAATCGTGCGCACATCCACCAGAGAATTGGTAACACCGCCTGTTGAGATAGTTTTAATTCCGAGCACTTGATTAGACTGATTCAAATAGAGAACTCTGAAAGTCTCTGTATAGTCAATCGTATTGTCATCGTGGGTATTAAGTAAGACACAATATGCATCATCTGAACTCTGAATCTTCTTTCTCTCATTATATGGAACGTTGTTCTTGTAGCTCAATTCCACCTCTGCTACTCTAAAATCTGTATTCATATTATATAATAATGTGTAGTTAAACAGAAAGAGGACACCCAAACGGATGCCCTCTCAAAGTAAATGAATCAGCTCAGAAACCAAGAATATTCACAGTCTCCTTGCAATGCCTTACAAATCCCAACTGTCACTTCCGTTGCATTGATGCCACGTTGAACATAGCTATCTATGTAACTGCTCTTGTTGGCTTCTGTCAGCAGATTGTGAAAGTCAAACAAGGAAATGGTGCTGTCCTTTGTTCCAAAGTTCGGATTGTTGTAATAGTCACGGCACACGTTGTTAATCTGACTGTCAGTAATGAGCAGTTTGGGCAGTTTGCGTTGCAGATAGCTTGGTAATGCTTGATAGAGTCTCATGCGACCTACTATTTGTGCAAATTGACTTTCAGTTAACCTTGTCTGTGTAAATGACTGCAATAGTTGCACGTCTCTCTCCAGATTGAAGTTGTAGAACAAATCCAAAACTGCCTTGTAAAGGTCATGCAGGGACATTACTTCAAAAGATAATCGCACTCCTTCCCCTGTCAGCACTTGATTACTGCAAATATTCACTCGCCAGCCGATGAAAACGGTGAACTTCTCCACTCCACGGTTGGCACGGTAGAGATTCAAGTCTGAATAATTGCGGACACCTCCAACGCATAGTTCCAAACGCTGACCATCAATGCACTCATGTAGGCTTGGAATAGTGAAAGCAAATGCCAAGCGCTGATAGAACTGGGTCTTCTCGCACTCGAGCAGTTCACTTGACCTTTTGCCTAATGCAGATGGTATGCGCCCTTTAACAACATGACTGACACGAATCTCCGGAGTGTTGATTGTTTCTCCTGCGAAGACATTGCATGCTGCATCGTAGACTGTGCTAACAAAATCTTGATGAGAAATGGTCAACTCTTGGTTTGCCCATGTAGGAACCACGCACTGCTCTGTCAGTTCTTCCAATGAGATTGCGTTGGTGTTTGCCTCTAGGAAATTCACGCTTGCTGATTTCAAAATTAGTTCGTTCATATTCGTAAATGATTAAATGGTTATTGAATAAATTTCTGTGTTTTGATTGCCTATATCTATTTGCTAGATTTATATTTACTCAATTACCTATTTCGATTATAACCGCTACTTTTTGAAAAGCATGCTTTTAGGTGTTTATTTACGGGGCGGAATAAATAATATGCCTACACGAGCTTAGAGCACTCTTGCTATTTGGGAGGGGGATTTGAAATGTGTATCAAATGCCATTTTTAGCGAGACGTAAAAGAATGATTTTGGTCTAATGCATATCTATAGGCAGGTAATAGTTAATGATGTATGAATTTTAGTAGGAGATATATGTTACTCATTAGAATGAAAAAACTGATTCCCCAAAAACGTTGAAATAAAGCATATATGGATATGCACTTCCTTTTAACAGAAAAAGGGAACACCCTCGTGAGTATTCCCTCAGTAATTGATTTTATGATGCGATTTTACAGGTAGAATGTGTATGGCGACTTTTTTTGAAAGGGGACTATAAAAATGTTTATTGATGAAAAATGTCGCCTATATGCTTATCGTACCCTCAGAATGAGATAACCCTTTAATTTCTTTCCATCTCTTCTCCGTTCGCAGGGAATGGCTTCAAAAAAGTCAAGTATGGTATGCGAAGTTACTGCCTTTCTGGGTGCAATATTAAAAATCCCAAAAATTCGATTGATTTCTGCTTTAATGTAATTTTTGGTGTACCATTTACCTATCTCAAAGGAATTTTGCATCAGCGTCCTAACCTCTACGCCTGTGGTGCGCTCATGATATTTTGCTAGTATCATAGCTTCATTGATTCGTTTTCGATTATAGTTAAGTCTTTCAATTTCTGCTTTTCCTATAATATCATAGGCAGTAACAATAAATTCATCTGCATTAACAAGTTCTCGTTTGTATTCCATTTCAAGTTCCGTGACACACTCTCCAAGCAGTTCAAGCTGAGCAACAATCTCCATTCGCTTTTCCTTAATGCTTTGTCCCTCTTTGTTACGCTTTAGTCGTTCGTGGTCTCCAATAGCATAACTATATAGTGTGTGGTTAACGGTGTATTCCTCTGCGTATGCATTGCATAAAGTCTCGGGGTTGTTGTAAAAACCGTGTACTAGTGCATCGTTTACATAATTATCTATGTAGAAATAGTTCTTTGTACGGTCAGTGTTTAGAAACTTCGCAAAAGGCACACACTCCATAGCTTCACGGTAAGCATCACGTGCCGCAGGTGTGGTTGAATATTGATATAATGAATCAAGTTGATTGTATATAGCTTCTGAACAATCGATATATCCTTTCAACTCGTCTCTGGAACGGATTGCAAAATTATGATTGGTATTAGCTATATGATGGATGGACGAGACACCGTTACGGAAACGACCTACACATTGTATTGCATCGGTATGTGGGTCAAAGGTCGTGTATTCAGCAAAGTAGCAATCGGTAAGGAGTAGCACTATCGGTTGTTGAGCTAACTCAATATCAACAGCATTGTAGAAACGTGAGGTAAGCCAATTATATCGCTGCATCAGCGTAGGTTTCCAAACGTCATCAACATTACAGAATCCTCTCTTGTTTAGTTTTTTTACACTTTTATCTGAACAGAAAACCGCAGATTCATTGAGTACACCAAGTTGTTGCATCAGTGCATGTATAGTATCTGTTGAATTACAGAATAGGAAAAATGGAGTATCTGCATCTTTCATTTCGTTAAGCACCTGTTTGACCGTCTGTAACAGATTGTTTGTCGTATGTAAATTTATCTCTTTTGTGCAGTTGAAATCTGGAACAATGGTTATGCTCTGAAATTTCTGCTCTTCAAATCTCGGGTCTGTAAACTCTATGGGTGTAGCAGAGACCAACGCTTTGTATCTGCATTGAAAAAAGAAATCCATGGGAAGCGAAATATCCGCACGATAGTTTACGTCCTTGATAATCTTGTGACACTCATCGAAAAGGAGAAAGCAGAAATTTCTTATATCAATCTCAATTTCTTCAAATGCATCTTGTACCTTACGGAAACTTTCGGGTGTTGTGAGAATCTTGAAATAATTGCCCTGCTTTGCGCTTCGTTCCAAGTACTTAACTATATCATCGCTGTGAACTCCCTCGAACACTCCAAATAGATTGTCGTTACAATGCTTTGGGTCTGTACACTTACCACTGATAACAGGTTTGTTGGGTTCAATGATAATAGAGTGACGTTGTGCTTTCAGTTCTCCATAAGTTGCGCCAAGTCCTGTAAGTCTCTTATATAGAATAGTGTTTGTTGGAATTTCTGGAAGAATCTCTGTGAGATATGGAATCTTGCCGTTCCATTTCTTCTGTATTTTAATATTATTGTTGAACATTTTGATGTCGATTAAAGATTAGTAAAAAGGGGAGGAGATATATTCCTCCTCCCCTGGTTGTGTTAGGCGATTTGTTTGTTCTCGCGAAGATAGTCAAGTATTTCTTCACTTCTCTTGATTCGGAAAAGCACCTTGCCTCTAAAGCAGGAAAGTACTGCATTTATGTATAGAGGATTCTCGCGGAACAAAGGGACGTACTGCAATGTTTTGCCACTTTCTACAAACATTCGCAACACCATCAGTTGGAAATCAGCCCCCTCGTCCAAAGTGTCTGTCTTTGTAGGGTTACTATCGAAGTCAAACGTATCGCCATTGCTTAAATAGTTCATCAAGCCTTGAAATGTTTCGCTTTTGAGTTCGTATTTGAACCCTGCCACTCTCTTAGATTCAATCCAAGCGCAAGGAATGCCATCTTTGCTACTGAAAAATTTTACAGCCAGCAGCTCCTTGTTCTTCATCATTGTTAGCAATGTCTGATATGCGCCTAAGTTATCGTACTTCTTTACTGCACTCTCTAAAGTTGTGCTAAAATTGAAAGTTCCCATTGTTTTTGTATTATTTACTTGTTCTACACTAGCTGTTGCTACAGCGTTATTATTCTCTGCTGCGTTTGGGGTCGCCACCAGTGCTTCTTCGTTTATCATATCGTTAAAATTTGAATTAGAAATAATATTAGTCTGCATAATAATTTACGCTTAACCTCTACAGCATTAGGTTTTAAATTTATTTTTCTATTATCAATCTCCAACGGGCGCCCTTGTTGTCAATTGATGGGTTCAAGCGTATTTGTTGATAGCCAATGATTCTCACTTACTGTACTTCGGTGGGAACTTCCTTGCACCTTGATGGTGCTTTTCTGTGGGAAGAACTATCAATATTACCTATTAAACAACCGCTTGAACATTATATAATAGGTATATTTTGCACCCCCCCAGCTGGGGATGCAAAAACCTCTGTCTCAGCCTGTCAAAGAACGCTCGTCAAATTTGACATCGCAAAGGTACGGTGATATATAGCGATGTTGTAAGGAACAAAATTTTACGAAAATCTGTTCCCCTTTTTCCTCGGGTGATAAACGAACGGTAATAGATGCAAAAAAAATCCGCTATTCTATCCTCCATAAGAAGAATGAATAGCGGATTAAATGGTTGTATTGTTTTTTAGTAGACAGTAAACTCTGGGTAGATGCTACTTACATTGTTGGGATATTCATAGTCTTTGTATCTGTTCAGAAAGCCTTTCAATGTTTCGTTTTCAATATCTGTCCAACTTTTATTGTATGATAGCTCTGCAAAATAGACCAAGCGACTAACTATCTCCATTTCCTTTAAGGAGTGGTTAGCTCCTTTCTTGCGTTTGCTTTTGATATGTTCTTGCGTATTGAAGAAGTCTAATAGAATTTTTGCAAAATAAACAATTAGCGGAGATTCTGCAGTATTCTCCATTTCGTCTTTCGCTTCTCTTGTGTGCAGTTCTGCTATTGTGTCTGCGTGTTCTAATTGCTTCTTGATAGCTTCAGCCAAGAATTGTAAGGCGATTGGCGATTCTATTGTAGTCTTCTTCTTTTGTATTTTCAGTTGAAGAGACATTGGGTTGTCCTGTGCATTGTCTATCATTGCCAACAAAGCTTGCAGTTGCTCCATCGGGGTTGCTTTCATTGTTATCCCTCTGGTGAGTAGACTTCTGCAATAATCAATGGCAAAGAGGAACAAACACCAAAATTTGTCTGGGTCTAGGTTTAACTCTCGAAGTCGTGAACCCATCCATAATCTATATTCCTTATATTGATTCTGCTTGGGCAGTTTTCCCTCGTTATATCTGCTCTTGAATATGGCAACAATCTCGCTATATCCGAACGCAGGTGTTCCTATTTTATCTGCCGGAGCTTCGCTACGAGTTCCTTTATTTATATTAATAAGGTATTGGTAGTCGTCAATCTCTGGGACATATAAATATTCTATTTCGCTGATATAGTCAAACAGATTAGCATCTTTCCATGTTATTTTTTCTAGCATATGCGATAATTTTGCTTCAAAGTTACAAAAAAAATCCATCTATTTTCAAAGGGTTGAACATTGTTCTTGATTATAGCAGATGCTTCATTGCTTCGTCTATCTGCTCATTATCAAATTTACTTAGATATATTTGAGTAGTTTTGATGTCTTGATGCCCTAATGCTTGTGATATGATGCCTATGTTGACACCGGACTTTTTGAGTATAGTAGCAAAGGTATGGCGAGCGACGTATGTTGTTATGTTGGCTGTGATGCCAAGTTCTTCTGCCAGTGCTTTTAGCTCTCGATTTATTTCGCGACACATTTTCCTAACACGATTGTGCTTTTGCATAGGTGTAATATGTCGTCTGCAATGCAATATTGGGAAAAAGTAGTTCGCTATTCTCTGGTAACGATGATATTTGGCGATTATCTGCATGGCTTTATCGGAAAGTAGAAGATTAATGCTACCATGCGTTTTCTGCCGTTGATATATCAATCTACCATCTATTATATTAAGAGGTGTAAGATTAGCTATATCTACTAAAGAGATTCCACCGCAAAGATAAGAGAAGCAAAAAATGTCATGTGCGAGCTGTCGTTGTTCTGTCTGTTTGCTACAATCTGCGTCCATGATTTTCATAATGTCTGCTTTAGACAGCGCTCGCTTCATCGTTTTGGTGTTGAGGTGACTTAGCTTGAATTCGGAGAACGGGTTCTTTGTCTTGCTTACAACCTTTGCAGCAATTGCTCTGTTGAAAGCCGCTCTGAGCGTACGAAACTGATAGCTGATAGTTGTGTCCTTGTTACCTTTTCTGCGCATCCAATCTTCAAACTTCTTACAGAATGCAACATCTATATGACTGAATGTATAGTTCAACCTCTTTTTCTTGTTGAAGTTTTTGAGGGTATCATAGGAATTGAGATAGGCATAACTTGTGCCTATCTGCCCTTTCTCCTTAAGTTCTTGGATAAGTTGCATATAGAAATCGTCAACGGTGATGGCTTTTATATCTTCATATTGGTCATGAATAAGGGATGAGGCGGTGAATTCTTCTTTCTGTATTTCTTTTTGGAGTAATTTTGATTGGAACTCCATTTCTGTGTTAAGAATGAGTTGCTTGATGATATTTCTGTTTGGACAATTAGTTTTAGGTTCTCCCTTAGCAAAGTCCCAATAAATAGGATTTACAGATATGCCCAAACTTTTCATGGTGCGTTTGCCATCTTTGGCAATTCGTAACATTAAAGGAGACTCTCCATTTGCAAGCACTTTATGCTTGTAGCAAATTACAGAAACGGTTGCTTTCATATAATTTTGGTTGACTTCTTGGTTGACTTTTCGCGTCAACCAGAGCGTCAACCGGAGGAAATCATCAAAGATTTACAAAAAGAAAAAAGCATCAGTAACTGATTCAGTACTAATGCTCTTTCTTAAGTCGGGATGACAAGACTCGAACTTGCGACCTCGCGCCCCCCAGACGTGTGCGCTACCAACTGCGCTACATCCCGAACTTTTAGTATTAGCGCTCCCGATTTCTCGTTTGCGATGCAAAGGTATGACATTATTTTGTATTCTCCAAATATTTTTTGTAAATTTGTGCGCAAAAATAAGGAAAAACACCCTACAAGACATGAAAACGCTCATAGATGCTCCCGATATCCTACATGGAAACATCATTTTGCCTGCAAGCAAGAGCATCAGCAACAGAGCTTTGGTTATACGGGCACTGAGCGGAAGCCGCATGCCGATAGAGAACATTTCGGATTGCGACGACAGCAGTGTGGTCATCAATGCCCTGCAACATATGCCCCCAACAATAGACATAAAGGCTGCCGGCACAGCCATGAGATTCCTCACCTCAATGCTGGCAACAGTTGCTGGAGAGCACATAATCACAGGTACGGAACGCATGCGCAACCGTCCCATCAGCGTACTTGTAGATGCCCTAAGAATCCTGGGGGCAGACATCCATTATACAGACAAGGAGGGATTCCCCCCATTAAGAATACGAGGCAAAAGCCTATCTGGAGGAAAACTTAGTCTAAACGGCAATGTCAGCAGCCAGTACATAAGTTCTCTACTGATGATAGGTCCGACATTGGCAGAGGGTCTTCTCCTGGAATTGTCAGGAGAAATAGTAAGCCGCCCGTACATAGACATGACCCTATGCATCATGCAATGCTTCGGCGCCCAAGCAGAATGGGTTTCAGACAAGACTATCTGCGTGAAACCAGTTCCGTACACACCCATACCATATTATATAGAAAATGACTGGAGCGCCGCTTCTTACTGGTATGAGATGGTAGCATTGTCTCCAGACAAGAATGCGAGCATCACCCTCCCTGGCCTCTTCCCCAAAAGTCTACAGGGAGATGCGTCGGTTGCAAGAATATTCGGGGAGCTCGGAGTAGCAACGTGCTTTGAGGGCAACACTGTGCGGATAAGCAAAGGAGAGACACCCCGTGGCGAGTTTTTCTGCGACATGGTGGGACAACCTGACCTGGCACAGACCCTTGCCGTTACATGTTGCCTGCTGGGAATACACTTCAGGATTACAGGTTTGCAGACCCTCAGGATAAAGGAGACGGACCGCATGGCCGCTCTGCAAAGAGAACTGGAGAAACTAGGCTTTGTTGTGAAGGCAGAAGACTACGACACACTGCTGTGGGATGGGGAAACGACAAATGGCACACCACCCGACAACCTGATCACAATAGACACATACGACGATCACCGCATGGCCATGGCCTTCGCCCCCGTTTCCCTGCTACGCACGGGCATAGCCATAAACAACCCAGAAGTGGTAAGCAAGTCATATCCCCTGTTCTGGGAAGACATGGAAAAAGCAGGCTTCAAACTGACACAATTATGATCGACAAAGATACAACCACCCCAAACTCCAACATCACCAATCCCGACCCAGAATGTTGCGGCATGCACGAAACGTGCGAGAAGGACAGCCTTTTGGCCGCCGTAAGCAAGGATGTGGAATATTATGACGACGAGGAACTGGACCGTTTCCGAGGTATTGCCTCCGACGAGTTCCTTCCACCAGAAATAGAGGAGTTCCGATACATCCTCTACACCATGCGTGAGGATGAGGTGGCAGGTTGGGTGCGCTCCCTGCAATTGCGACAAGTAGAGTTGCCCGATGAACTGAAAGACGAGGTTTTCCTCATTATCGGTGAACGCAGGCAATAAAGAAGCCAGCTCTTCCGTTGTTATAGATAGGCTGACATGCAATACAGAAACGTTAAGATAATACATTTTGGTTGGGCGATTCTTCTACTTGCCCTTGTTTCGTGTTCTACAAAAAAGAACACGTCCATGACACGTTTCTACCACTCCCTTACTGCTCATTATAATATAATGTACAATGGAGAAGTAGCTTTCAAACAGGGACTGGATGCACAAACAGACGGACATAAGGACGACTACAATAGTCTTCTGCCCATGTACATCAGCACAAACAAGGCAACGGCCAGTCTTGGCAAAAACAATTATGCCACGGCTATCGAAAAATGCGAAAAGGCTATAAAACTCCATAGCATAAAGAAGAAACCCAAGCTGAAACCTGGACAAAAACGAACACAGGAGACAAAAGATTTCTTGGCTCGCAAGGAGTTCAATCCATATCTTTGGAAAGCATGGATGATGATGGGCGAAAGCCAGTTCAACGGAGGGGATTTCTTGGAAGCAGCATCAACATTCAACTATACTATCCGCCTTTACTCCACACAACCGGAAATAGCCAACCTGGCACGGACATGGTTAGCAAAATGCTACATTGCCATGGAATGGCCATACGATGCCGAGGATATCCTGCGCAAGATGGCAAAAGACAGCTTAGGACACAGAGTACAAAAACAATACAATAACAGCCGTACTGCATGGCTAATACAGACAGGGCAATACGAAGAGGCAATACCTTTGCTCAAGCAAACCATCAAATCACAGAAAGGAAACATTGCCCGAGCAAGATTAAACTTCCTTTTGGGACAATTATGCCATGAAACGGAGAAACGACAAGAAGCATATGATGCCCTGCAAAAAGTAATAAGGGCTAATCCGCCATACGAAATGAGCCTGAATGCCCGTGTACTCCAATCCGAAATGGCTGGGAGCACGGAGGCACGTAAAATGATACGCAAACTACGCCGCATGGCTCGTAGCGACAAAAACAAGGACTATGCCGACCAGATATTTCTTGCCATAGGCAATATCTACCTGAATACTGGCGATACACTCCAATGCACTTATGCCTGGGAAGACGGTTTGCAGAAAAGCAAGGGAGGTAGCGCAAAAACAACATTATTGCTTCGTCTGGCTACGCTGTATTGGGAACAGGAGGACTACATCAACGCTGCACGTTGTTACGGCGAATGCCTCTCGGTACTCGACAAGGAACATGACGAATATAAAAATGTTGAATACAGAAAAACCTCACTTGACGGACTGACTGAACCTTTGAATACGATCAAGTTGCAAGACAGCCTTCAAGCCTTAGCAAAACTTCCTGTCGCAGAACAGGAAGCAGTAGCCGAACGTCTGGCTAAAGAATATATTGAAAAGGAAAAAGAAAAGGCCAAACTAAATGACCAGAATAGCATCAATGACATAAATACCGCCACTTCTACCCAGGACAAAGCCACAAACAATAATGACTCATTCACCAAACAGCAAGGAAACGGCTGGTACTTCAGCAACCCCAACACTGTATTACAAGGCAAGAGGAGCTTCTTCAACAAATGGGGAAAGCGTAGGAATACCGACTATTGGAGGTGGAACGACAAACAAAGTTTTGCCATTGACGGAGAAATGCCGGAAGGATTGGCACAATTGATACAGGAGGAACTCAATGACTCCACTGCAGAAGACTACGCAGAAGAAGAAACCATTGATAGCGTAGAAAACGACCCACGCAATAAAGCCTTCTATCTGAAACAGATACCTGTAACAGAGGAGCAAATGGCTGCTTCTCACCAATTACTCAGCGATGCATTGTTCCAAGCCGGAATATTGGAGCAGGAGAAATTAGGCAACTTCCCCCTTGCACACCGAACCTTAGTGAGGTTTATCAGCGACTATCCCCAACATGCAAAAGCCGGAGATGCCTGCTATTTTCTTTTCTTGAACTGTGGACGCCAACAAAAGGAAAACGAGGCCGAAGCATATAGAAAAAGGATCATAGATGAGTTTCCAGACAACACTTACGCTCAACTCCTGTCCAATCCTCGATATGATTTAATTGCCCGAGGAGGACGACAACTCGAAGACTCGCTTTACGCCACATCATATACATCCTACCTGCAGAAAGATTACAATCGTGTAGAGGACAACTATCTCTTCTCCGCAGAAAACTTTCCTGAGGGACGACACAAAGCCCGCTTCATGTTCATATATGCCATGAGCCAACTGTATTCCGGAAACAGGGAAGGATTCCTCAGCACGCTGAAAGCGTTAATCGAAAAATATTCTGCCGAAGAAGTCGGCACCCTGGCATCGGAAATAATGAAAGGAGTGAACGAAGGACGACTGCTAAACGACGAGCAATGGGATACAAGCGACATTTGGTCAAGACGAGGTGTAATTTCAGCTGACAGCACGACTACGGCAGACACCCTTAAAGAAGACCGCATTGGCGACTTTGCTTTTGTACTTGCATACCCAAAGGGTAGCCTTGACGAAAACCAATTGCTGTTTGAAGTGGCACGCTACAACTTCACCTCTTTTATGGCACGCAACTTTGAATTAGAAATCAGCGACATGGACAATATCAGTCTCTTGAGCGTCAAGGGATTCCGCAGTTATGACGAAGTACATGCCTATGCACAGAAACTATACTCCGACAAGCATATGGCAACCATATTGGACGGAATACGAACCTTGCTTATCTTAGAGGAAAATATTAAACTCTTGGGCAGCAAGTACAGTTTTGACGATTATAGCAAGTTCCACGAAGACGTCTTTACCCCCATCAACATCCCAGAAGAGCTGAAATTGGACGACAATACCGTCATTCGTGGCGAAGATGAAGTGGAGGATACCAACGGAGACTCTGTAGAAAATAGCAAAAAGGATGAAATAGACACAGAAGCAGAGGAAGAATTCCCCTTCGGGTTCTAAACATAGTACACCATAGACCAAGAAAACTATGACATACAGACTTTTATGGGTTGATGACGAGATAGACCTTCTGAAGGCGCATATCCTGTTCCTAGAAAAGAAAGGTTATCTGGTTGACACCGCAAGCAACGGATACGACGCACTGGATATGTGCGAAAATGCGACATACGATCTTATCCTCCTGGACGAGAACATGCCAGGCCTGAGTGGTTTGGAAACATTGGCACGAATAAAGGAAACAAGTCCCACCATTCCTGTCGTAATGGTAACAAAAAGCGAAGAAGAAAACATCATGAACCAAGCCATCGGAGCAAAGATTGCTGATTACCTGATCAAACCTGTCAATCCCACCCAGATACTTCTCTCGCTGAAAAAGAATATCCACAATCGCGAGATAGTGAGTGAGGTTACCCAGACTGCCTATCAACAGAACTTTGGTCGCCTTACCATGCAGATAAACGATTCCCTGAGCATGCTGGACTGGATGGACGTATATCGCACGTTGGTGCATTGGGAATTAGAACTGCAGAATGTAGCCAGCGACATGAAGGAAATGCTGGCCATGCAGAAACGGGAAGCCAACAACGAGTTCTGCAAGTTCATTCGCAAAAACTACATGACATGGATGGAAAGCCTTGTTAAGCACGAGCAAAACGAAGAACGTCCTTTGATGAGTCCAGACATCTTCAAAAGCCAAATCTTCCCTGCCCTTGACCAAGGTGAAAAGGTTTTCCTGCTGGTTATCGACAATTTTCGCTGGGACCAGTGGAAAATGCTGCATCCAGAGATTGCAGAACTCTTCAACGTGGAGGAGAGCATGTATTGCAGTATCCTGCCCACTGCCACACAATATGCCAGAAATGCTATCTTTTCGGGCCTAATGCCTATTGAGATAGAATCCATGTTCCCTGAATTATGGGTCGACGAAGACTCGGAAGAAGGTAAAAACCTGAATGAATCACCTATGGTGCAAACTCAGTTTGAACGATTCCGTCGTCGCAACTCTTTTTCCTACCATAAGATAAACGACTCCATCGGTGCAGAGAAACTTCTGCAACAACTTCCATCCATTAGTGGTAATGATTTGAACATCATAGTGCTGAACTTCGTAGACATGCTAAGTCATGCACGCACCGAAAGCCGCATGGTACGCGAATTGGCCAACAACGAGGCTGCCTACCGTAGTATCACACAGAGCTGGTTTCGCCATTCTGGTATATCAGAACTCTTCCGTGCCTTGGCAGAAATGGACTGTCGCATAATACTGACGACAGATCATGGTTCCGTACGTGCTAATAATCCGATTAAAGTGGTTGGAGACAAGAATACAAACACAAACCTGCGCTATAAACTGGGCAAAAATCTGGCATATAACACACGCGAAGTCTTTGAAATCAAGGAACCACGCAAAGCCGGCCTACCAGTGCCTAACATTAGTACAACATACATTTTTGCCCAAAATCAGGACTTCCTCGCCTATCCTAACAACTACAATTACTACGTCCAGTACTATAGAGACACATTCCAACATGGAGGCGTCAGTATGGAAGAGATGCTTATTCCATTGATTACATTGCAAGGAAAGAAAAGGTAGTTACAGCATACTGTCCCTGCTCTACCATACACCAACGCTCCGCATCCCCATGAAGCATCTGTGTCTCCTTTTATTTATATGCACCCTCCCTGTCCTGTTCATTCACGGGCAGAAGTTCCGGGTTGCCACGTGGAACTTAGAGAATGCATTTGACACTGTACACGATATAGGCAAGGATGACCTGGAATTTACCCCCAATGCGGAAAGACGTTGGCACAGCGGACGCTATTGGAGGAAGCTCAAAGGCATTACACAAACCCTTGCCGCTATGGAACTGCCATCCTTAGTTGGACTGCAAGAAGTAGAAAACGACACAGTACTGCGCGACCTGACACGACGTACAGCCCTATGGTCTGTGCGCTACCGTTATCTTATTACAGATAGTCCTGACAACCGAGGCATTGACGTTGCTTTACTGTACAATCCGTCTGTCTTCTCACTTCTCACCTGGCAAACTATACGCATCCCCAGCATAGAGCATGGCCTTACGCCCACAAGAGACATTCTCGTAGCAAGCGGTATGGTTGGAAAAGACACTTTGCATGTCTGTGTAGTTCATTTGCCCAGCCGCCGAAACAACAATCTGCCAACTCGCAAGAACCGTACATTGGCAGTGAAGACCCTTTGCAACATCTTGGATTCTTTAGCAGGGCAAAAGGTGATGGTCATGGGCGATTTCAATGCCGAACCCGGCGACAAAATCTTCACACTCCTTTCCTCACGCCTGTACTCCCTGACACCGAGCGGCAAGGATGTTCGTAACGAAAGGCGCGGTACATATTATTTCCGTGGAATATGGGGATACCTTGACCATATTCTCATTTCCCCAGAACTGCTGGCGCTTTCTTGCGGCAAGGCATCTGAATGCCGATTCCCTTGGCTGTTGCGTACAGCCAAGGAGATACCGCACCGGACCTATGTAGGAACCAACTACATTGGCGGACTGAGCGATCACCTACCTCTTATAGCAGATTTCTGCTTCAAACCATAGATTGATTTTGCCTGAAATTAAGGCTCAAAGAGGTTTCGCAAACATCGTGTCCAGAACCTGCTGAGGGAAAGGACATGGCTCGCCATGCTGCTTGGCCAGCAGGAACTGCTTGCAGGCACGGAATACCGACTCTTCGGTAAAACACCGGAACAATGTTGCCTTCAATTCATCCAGGCGGACCACATCCGCCTCGGCAAACAAGCCGCATGCCGAATAACTAACATCCTTCTGGGGCATTACGCCATGATAATAGTAAGACCACACAAGGAACTGCATGCACACATCCGGCGTCATCAAAATCTCATCCATAGTTCTATTACAAAGGGTTAATACGGAACGTACTGCTTACTGTCCGAAGTCGAACTCCATCTGAGCACTGCCCAACAAGTTGAACGTCATACGATGATAGGGTGTGGTGCCGTGCTGCCTGATTGCCGAACGATGCGATGGGGAGGGATAGCCCTTGTTGGAATCCCACTTGTACTGCGGATACTCCTCATGAATCTGCATCATATACTCGTCTCTGTGCGTCTTTGCCAAGATGGAGGCTGCCGCAATGCTCATATACTTGGCATCGCCCTTGACAATGGTTGTGTACGGGGTGTCGCCATAGGGGTAGAAGCGGTTGCCGTCCACGATGATGTTTTCAGGTCTTAGTTCCAGTTTGTCCAACGCCCTGTGCATTGCCGTGATACTGGCACGCAGTATGTTCAGTTTGTCTATTTCCTTATTGTCCACCGCCACTACCGCCCATGCCAAAGCCTCCTGCTCGATGATGCCACGCAGTGCGGCACGGCGCTTCTCGGTAAGTTGCTTGGAGTCGTTCAGGGCCTGTGCCAACGCCGAATTGCGCTCGCAAATGTCGGGAGGCAGTATCACCGCAGCAGCATACACCGGACCTGCCAGACATCCACGGCCGGCCTCGTCACAGCCGGCTTCCAGGCAATCAGGTTTCAGGTATGGTTCTAACATTGTTTTCGTTGTTTGTTGTATGTATGGAGTCGATAAAAACTATTCGAACGGAAATCGGGAAACTATCCACCCCCTCCGCTTCGCTCGTCCACCCTGTCTCAGGGGGACAAAGCAAACGGGAAACTCACTGCTCACCGTTAAACGCTCACCGCTCATAAGCAGGCAGGGTAACCCTGAACATCTCGCTCTCCGTGTGCTCACGGTGTATTACGTCTACCATCTTGGCAACGACCTCGGGGTGCTCTCCTGCCACATCCTTGTCCTCATGAATGTCCTTTGAGAGGTCGTAAAGATGTGGTGTACCACCCTTCACCACCAGTTTCCAGTCGCCCATGCGCAGAGCCATCATGTTCGTCTCGTGGAACTCCCAGTAGAGGAACTCATGCTTCTCCTGCCCAGCATCGTTGCCTGTCAGTGTCTCGCAGAAGGAAATACCGTCATATCTGCACTCCTCTGTACTTGACTTCTGGCTATAGGCATCGCCGTCCAAACCGGCATAGTCCAGCAGGGTGGGCATCACGTCGTAGAATGCCAACTGGTGATCGTTTACCGAACCGGCAGGCACGCCAGGCCCCTTGGCTATGAAGGGAACGCGTATACCGCCCTCGTGGGTAGAGCGCTTCGTGCCCTTCAGCAAGCCGTCGCGATTGAACCATGAGGGGTCTGCACCGCCCTCCTCGTGAGGACCGTTGTCCGAAGTAAAGATAACCAGGGTATTCTCGTCGAAGCCCTTTTCCTTCAACTTGTCGAAAATCTCACCTATCTGCTCATCCAGACGATTTACCATTGCAGCAAACTGTGCATGGCGTGCATAGTTGCGATAGTACCACGAACCGAAGTTGCCGCCATAGGGAGTGTCCTGCCCCTTGAAACGCTCGGTGTACTTTGCCACCAGGCTGTCGTTGGGTTGCCACAGTTCGGCATGGGGCAAGGTGTAGGTAAAGATGCCCATGAAGGGTTTCTCCTCCGTCTGGCGGTCAATCCATTCCAGAGCATACTGGTGGATGAGGTCGCTGGCATACTGCTCCCTGTTCTCATAGTCCTTGTCGCCCGAAGCCACGTCCTTGTGGAGGATGTTCTGCTTCAGCGTATCCACCACCACATGCCTATCGCCATACTTCTCGGGGTCGTAGCGGTTCAGGAAGTTGGGATAGTAGGTATGCGCCTGGAACTGGCAGATGTAGCCATAGTAGCAATCCACACCACGCCTGTTGGGCAGGGAGGCACTGCTGCTCTGTCCGCTCTTGGAGGTGTCGGAGTTGCCGTCGGCATCCAGCAGGTAGGTATCGGGGTACTGCATGTTGTAGTATCCTCCTGCCCACTTGCCGAACATACCCGTAGCATATCCTGCCTCCTTCATCACCTCAGGGATGATCTTATGGTTCAACAGGTATGGTTCCTGGCCTATGATGCTATAGTCGGCATTGTTGCCAAAGGCGTTCTGCCTCAATGCCCTGTGCCAATACTCCCTATTGCCACGCACATGGGTATGACCGGTGTGCTGACCGGTCATGAAGGAGGCACGCGAGGGTGCACTGACAGGACTGCCGGCATAGGCCTGGGTAAAGCGCATGCCCTCCTGTGCCATACGGTCAAGGTTGGGAGTCTCTATCAGTTGTTGGCCATAGCAGCCGAGGTCGCCATAGCCCATATCATCGCACATGATGAAGATAATGTTAGGGCGCTTTGCTGGTAGCGGTTTGTCGTCCGCCTTGGGCATTGTGCCACTTGCCACAGCCATGACCGGCATCATTCCCAATGCCGTCATCAAAATTTCTCTAACCTTTGTCATAAGATATTTCTGGTAGGTTATGTAGATCAGTTATTCCGTACAAAAGTACCAATAATTATTCTTACTTGCAAACAAGCCGTGCAAAAACATTTTGGTGCCACAGAATAAACCTTGGATGCACATCGTGAGGGTACAAAAAAGGTGGCACGCTTCACAGCGGACCACCTTAGATGAAACATTATTTACACTTATCTCAATTTCTGTCCCTTGAGATTATATCTCTGATTGTTCCTGATGATGACGATTTCCTCGTCCTGAAGGTATATGCCATCCCTGAACTCTATACCCGCATCGGGCAAGGCGATATTTGTTGTTTCGTTCATTTCTCCAGTCAGGGTGATACCTGTCAGACCATAGAAGCAACCACCGTTATTTGTTCCCTTATAGAGTTGGAACTTGATGGTCAGTGCTCCATTTACGGATGCAGCATTCTCTACGTCAAATGACACCAGTTTTGGTGTGCCATTAGCCACCATTATGCTCTCGTCCACTATCATTGGCAGGTCTGTCATACCGCTTTCCTCGGAACCATAACTACAGAGGAAGTTGCAATGGCGTATCTCGGTATAGTTTTGCCACTGACCTGAGACATTTAGAGCCACACTACGGAACTTGAAGTTAGTGAAACTGATATTATCGCTCACTCCGCTCACTTTCAGCGTGTAGACAATGGGATTCTCTGCCGATGTGGTGCTGGTATTCTTGTTTACACACAGGATGCTGTCTGCTGCCGCCTTATTGGTGGTCAGCCATGTTGATGCTCCTTGAGCACTAATCTGTGCTGATATGCCATCTATGCTCTCTCCCTGTGCATCAGTAACATATACCACGGTATTATCCATGGATGTGCCACGTGCAAACGAGAAGTGTATAACAGGCTCTATCACTTCCTCCTCGGGAGCGGCAATAACCAAATCCAGTTTGTACTGGCAACCTGTATCGTTGCGGTCCTGGGCTGCACCGCCTTCGCTCCAGTTGTACAGTTTCCATCCCAGGTTGGCCTGCGTCTGGTTCAGCTGTACGCTACCACTCTTGATGATATACAGACCGGGGCTGTTGCTGTATTCAAAGGTCCATCCAGCGTCTGGCTGTGCAGCAGTGGTATAGATAGCGGTATTGTATTCTGCATTGGGATTCAGATATGTGTTGTCCTCGCGGTTGATAATATCTACGGAACCATCCCCTCTTGCCTGCAATTTCCATTGGCTCTTGGCATAAGCATTGGCTTCGTTGCCGGTAGCAATGGCACCATCGCCATTCGAGGTGATGTATCGGCTGCCACGATTGGGAGTGTACATGTTGTACCAGTATGTAGTGCTTTTGTTGCTGAGCTGGGGCTGGTTTATTCCCTTGAGTGCAGCATTGGCCGCAGAACTGATGCGTGTGGCCATATTGCTGAATTCTGCCTCGGAGCCACCCTTTGACAGCAGGTCATATGCTTCGTCTACCAATGCATTCAGGTCGGCCAGTGCCGTAGCAGAATATTCGCCTGCGCCATTACCTTCTTTCAAAAGGCTGGCCGATGCCAAAGCATTGCCCAAAGCGCTTCGGAACTCAAACATACGGTAGTTTGTGCGTGCTGCTTCAAAACTCAGAGGAGCAAGTTTTTCGTCGCTAAGTGCCTCGGCAATCTTTTGTGCCACCTTAACGTAGCCCATAGCATTCAGGTAACTGTTACTGAAGTATGAACTGCTGCTCACATTGTTCTTGGCAAAGTCGGTGTAGATGTCGATGTACTCTACCTTTTCGTCGCTCTGTGCGATGGCTTTTAGACGTTCGTTGAATGGCACCACGCGATTTACGTTGGTATTGAGCGTTGCCGTGGGCTGAGGGCTCATCAGACATATCTTGGCCTCTGGTGCGTGCTGCTTGATACTATTGATCACTGCCATATATTTGCTCTCAATATCATCCAGGGCAGACGAACCGTTCAACTCGGCCACACCACCATAGAGGAGAACCTTGGAGGGCAGACAGCTGCCACTCTGCTTATTCAGTATCAGGGGGATCTCCTGCAGCATCACATCCAGATTGGGACCGGGATAGCCCCAACCCGAACCACGGTTCTTAACCTTGCTGCTTCCCAGCAGTTCACTCCATGCACCGCCGTGTATCATCTCGTCGCCGATAATCAGGATATCGCCTTCGTTCACGGGAAGCATGCTGAAGATGGTGCCACGCATGGCCATGGCGGTGTTGGATATTCCACCTGTGCTCTGTGCCGTGGCACAATCGTCGGGATATACGGCGCTGGCACCTACCAGAGATTCTATCTTCTTGGTCCACACCTGATAGCCAGAAGCCTTCAGATGCAAGCCATCCAGTGTGTGTGTCTGGTCTGTGGTCAGGCTGATAAGGTCATCCCACAGGTCCACATAGGTTACGTTATATTCCTTGCACAGAGCCTTCAGGCGCTCGTTTGTCTCCTGCAACTGTGCCAACTCGCGGTTGTACACGCTGGGCAGGATGCTTTGGATGTAAATCTCTGTCGATGGAGATACACGTTGCAGACGGTCCACCATCACTCGTGTGTCTTCCACTATGGCATTGATATTGCGGCTTCCGTTCTTGCCCAGGTCATTTGTACCTATCATGAAGAACACCTTTTGGGGCTTACCCACGGCCACGGCTTCGATATGCGCCACAGTCTCGTTGATAAAGGTGCCCCACACGCCTCGGTTCAGTATGTTGGCGTTAGAGCCAAAAGACTCATTCCATTCGTTCATGTTGGTAATGCTATTGCCCACAAACACTATACTGCTGTTGTTGACGGGCAGAACCTTGAACAGGTCGTACTTATGAGCACGGAATGCATCTGGAACCACATATCCCTGTGGCAGTCCTTCGCTCATGCTCTCGTCATCATACTGATACAACTTCCATAGCGAGCAGTAGTTGGTCTGTGCTATGGGATTGTGCGAAGCCAGGCGCAGGTTGTCCGCACCACCATTGTAGTTGTTCAGATACTTGCCTTCGCCCAGAGTTAAGTACACATGGGCATCGTTGGCATTGATTTGACCTATGGTCCATGCGCTCTTGGCCTCGGCATCAAAGGTGATGTCGCCTGTATGCCCATTGATGTACTTGCCAGAAACAGCGCTCTTGATATAGTAACCCCCACCTGTGGCAGCTTCAAAACGGAACTTGGTTCCCTTGGCTGTCTGACCATTCAGGGCACCGTTGGTATCGCCAATAAAGCGTGCTGCAGTGTGTCCTTCCTGGGCTTGACATTCAATGGTATATAGCTTATCACCCGACACTTGTGTCACCTCCACTGGGGCACCGTCTTCGGGAATCGCTGGCAGAGTTACCCGGAACATGCTGCTCTCGGTGTGCTGTTCGTGAAGTATCTCTATCATCTGGCGCAGGATCGTGGGGTTCTTGGATGCCACGTTGTTATCCTCATGTGGGTCTGTAGAGAGGTCGTACAGGCTGGGAGTGCCTCGGTTCACCACCAACTTCCAGTTACCCTGTCTCAGAGCCATCATATCGGTCTCGTGGAACTCCCAGTAGAGGAACTCATGCTTCTCCTGCTCGGCATCGTTGCCGGTAAGGGTGTTGTAGAACGAAATACCGTCATATGGACGCTCTGCGGTACTGGCCTTCAGACTATGTGCGCCACCGTTCTCGCCGGCATAGTCCAGCAGAGTGGGCATCACGTCGTAGAATGCCAACTGATGGTCGTTGACCACACCGGCAGGCACACCAGGACCTTTGGCAATGAAGGGCACGCGCACGCCGCCTTCGTGTGTCACACGCTTGGTACCACGCAGATTGCCACTGCTATTGAACCATGTGGGGTCGGCACCGCCCTCGGTGTGAGGACCGTTGTCCGATGTGAAGATTACCAGGGTATTGTCGGCAATGCCCTTCTCCTCCAGTTTCTCGAATATCTCGCCCACCTGTGCATCCAGACGGCTTATCATAGCGGCAAACTGGGCATGACGGCTCGGGGCACGGTAGTACCACGAACCAAACTCTCCGCCCCAGTCGCCACCATCCTGGCCCTTGAACTTCTCCTTGTACTTGGCTACCAAAGAGTCCTGGGGCTGCCACAGTTCGGCATGAGGCAGGGTGTAGGTAAAGATGCCCAGGAATGGGTCGTCCTTCTCAGCCTGGCGGTCAATCCACTCCAGTGCATACTGGTGGATGAGGTCGCTGGTGTACTGGCTGCGGTTCTCAAAGTCGCGGTCGCCCGTAGCAACGGACTTGTGCTTTATGTTCTCTTCCAGCACATCCACCACCACATGCTTGTCACCGTACTTCTCGGGGTCATAGCGGTTCAGGAAGTTGGGATAGTAGGTATGTGCCTGGAACTGGCAGATGTAGCCATAGTAGCAGTCTATGCCACGCTTGTTGGGCAGGGAGGCACTGCTGCTCTGTCCGCTCTTGGAGGTGTCGGAGTTGCCGTTGGCATCCAGCATATAGGTGTTGGGGTGGTCGGTGTTGTAGTAACCGCCTGCCCACTTGCCAAACATGCCGGTGTTGTAGCCTGCCTCCTTCATCACCTCGGGGATAATCTTATGGTTCATCAGATAGGGTTCCTGACCGATGAGGCTGTAGTCGGCATTGTTGCCATACATGTTGGCTCTGGACGACGAGCGCCAGTACTCCCTGTTGCCACGCACGTGGGTATGGCCAGTGTGCTGGCCTGTCATGAACGAGGCACGCGAAGGTGCACTCACCGGGCTGCCGGCGTATGCCTGGGTGAAGCGCATGCCCTCTTGGGCCATGCGGTCCAGGTTTGGGGTCTCTATGCGCTGCTGACCATAGCAACCGAGGTCGCCATAACCCATATCATCGCACATGATGAAGATGATGTTGGGACGGCGCTGCTGCTCCTCTGTTCCCTCTGTAGAAGGCGAGGCAGCATTGGCGGCAACAGGAAGCAAGCCCAGCGTTGCCATGATAATTTCTCTTACTCTTGTCATAAAGGTATAGTTTGTTGGTTAATTGCGATATGTCCGTGCAAATATATCAATATTTCAACTAAAACACAAGCAGATGACGTAAAAACCACCGCGACATCACGTCGCAGTGGTCCTCAATAACAATTTGTTCACGTTAGTGAACTGAAAAAACATTTACTTTATATTCTTTACTTTTTCTCATGTTGGTTCTATCTACCATCCCTGTTCCCACAGATTGGGGGTTACTGGCTTGTCTTCACGTGAAAGGGCATCACCGCCTTCGTATCCACCATTGTCGTCCTTTCCTATGCTGCCATTGCCATCATCATTGAAAGAGGCACTCATCAGGTTGGTATCATTCTCTATCTCCACCACAAAGGCTTCGGGTGCTATATATGCTTTCTTCATAATTTACTGTCTGTTTATTGTGTATTCTTACTTCACTCTCTGACCCTTGGCATTGTACTTCAGGCCATTCTTCACGATTACAATCTGCTGGCCCTCCACAAAGATGCCGTCCTTCTGCACAGCGCCCTGGATTTCTTCTATGCCGGTTTCAACATCATCACCCCACATCAGGGTATAGAAGCCACGGGTCTGTGACACTGCCTCTTTAGGCAGATACGCCTTGTTGGCAGCAATATTTGATGCTGTAGATATCTTGCCGAAAACCACTTCGCCTGTTTCCACACCGTCTACCTTCTTTTTAGCAAGGATATAGTCGCCTTCTTCAAGTGATTTTTCTGCCAATGTGCCTACAAGCAGGTTACCCTGGTTGCCAACTTCGGTAGTTGTACCATCTGTATTTACGGCGTACATACCGATACCCAAGCCGTGCACAACCTCAAACTGGAAGTCATTCTTGCTATCGTCAGTCTTTCTCAGCACCACACCCATACGTGCAGGGATAGTATCGCCTTTCAACTTAGTAAGTGATACTCCATCGTCAGATTCTGTTGTTGCCACATAAGCCTCTACGCCCTTGGGAATCTGCACATCGGAGTTAAAGGCGAAGGTGCCGACACCGATAGGGCCGATGGAAACAGACTTGGAAAGTTCATCAGGAGAAACAATAGAGATTTCCCACTGGGCGCTTTCTTCGTTTTTGTCTGTTCCTTCTCTACTTACAGTAGTGTTGTTTTGGTAAGGTTTCAAGAAATTCTTGTTAGTAATTGCTCCCTTTTCATAGCTTAGACCAAAAATCTTCGCTGCGACAGCCTCTACATTATCATAAAAATGACCTGCAATCACGTACTTGCAGTCAACCGTCTTTTGAATAGAATACAGGCGAGGACATTTTTCAATATTGTCATAACTTCCTACCACACGAGGCTGACGGTCTGTTCCCAGACCATAACCGCCCTGGAAGCACCATATTCTATAGATTACCTCATTAGCATGATCTTCATTAGAACCATTTGTACCGAGATTCTGAACATACCACACATCGCGGTGAGTCTCAGCCTCGTCCTGTTCTGATGACAATGTAACAGTAAATGACTGATAATTATCGTCTTTGACAGGAAGGCTCTTTGGTGCAGCAAGATACATGTCTGCGCTTATGTTCTTGAAACGATAGAAACCAGATGGAATTACGGCGTCGGAGATAGGAACAAAATAGTCATACTCATGCAACCTCCATTGAGAGCAGTAGTTTGTACCGTCTGGTTTGCCACCGGGTTTATTACTATGATTTGCCAACTGCAGGTTTTCTGTACCTCCAGTAGTAACATTACCATTATTATTCAAAAAGCGTGTTCCACCATTGCTGAATGTTACGTAGGCGCCCTGACCACTACTGCCCGTACCAAAAGTCCATGCTTTTGTAGGCTTCTCCAATGATACGGCAATCTCGTTATCTTCAGTAAAATAAATATACTTGCCTGAAACAAGACTCTTGATGTAGTACATGTTTTCTTTTTCTTTAGCCTCCTCTAACACAAGGTAGGTTCCCTCTGCAGAACGACCATTGATTACTGTACCATTATCCGAAATGAATCTGGTTGTATGACCGTCGTTAGGCTGGCACTCCATAGTGTACATCTTGCCAGGCTTTACCTCGGTAACAACCGTTTGTGCCCATCCCCCAATACAAGCGAGGAGCAGGACGAAAGATAGTAAAATCTTCTTCATAATCAACTTGTTTTATATTATATAGTTTATATTAATTCACCAATAGCAATGGGGCCATGACACCGAAATCATGGACACGACACACAGGGCATACCAGAATTTTACCAGCATACCACGGAAAGGGAGCAACACGAAAGGGGTGCTACTACACCTTAATCTATAAGATATGGGGGGGGGTAACTGGCTGATTATCAGACATAAGAGCACACACAAGACTTCTCTGTCTCATGAAAGCGTCCTTGACAAAAAGCATGCTATTAGTCTGCATCTCAAATCAAAATGTTACCTTATTCAATACAAAGGTAAGGAATTTATCCGAAACAACAAAAGATAAGATGCACAAAAACGAAGCCGCCATCGAGCACATGCTTTCCCGAGGGGCTAAAAAATGCCCTCCCGAGGACCGAACCGAAAGTACCGGGAACTCTCGCCTCGGTCCTCGGGAGGACAGACGTCCGTCCTCGGGAGGGCTTTTTTCCGCCCTGCCGGACATACAAAAAAAGTCCCCTTGACAGGAGACTTTTTTATATTAGTTCTTGAGCAGGCATTTCCCTTACTGTTCCTCCATGAACATGGGGTCCCATGCAGGAAGCAATGTGGGTTTCTGCTCCATGAGTTTAAGGAGTTTCTTGGGCATGTACTTCTTGTGAACAACAACGCGGAACATGTACTCGTTGAACCACTCGTTGGTCATAATCAAATAACCGTTGTGTCCGCTGGCTGCGCCCCAGGAGTTCTCAACCTTCCACTTGATGGGGTTGCCCTTATCGTCCAGGTCCACTGCCATGAGGGTCATGGCATGAGAGGAACCAGAGTCGCGTGTCTGTATGCGCTGCTTCTTGTTCATGCCGAAGGTGGTGCCAAGCAGAGAGTTGTAGTCCCATGCCTGGATGTCCAGCATGCCCTTCTTGCTGTCCAGGAACTTACCCACGTCGCAAGAGAAATACATCTGCGTGCTGTCCTGAAGTGAAGCAATGGCAATGGGAGCCAGGTCCTTGATATCAAGGTTCAGGTACAGCCAGTTATGCCCCTCGTGCATGTGGCGGTCCATGTCTATCTCATATACCTTATTATATGGACGCGAGGGATCGTTCATGAGCATGACGTAGTCCTTCTGCAGGTCGCCTGCCTCGGCACAATACTCACGGTAAAACTCCATGGGAGTGTACTTCTTCAGTTCGGAGAGCAGTTTGCCATCCTTGCCACGTGGTGCCCAAAGGAACTCCTGAACGGGTTCGCCGTATGCCAGTACAAGCATCTGGTAGATGGTCTTCATCTGCTCCACCTTGTAGGCCTGAAGTTCTGCCTCGCTCTTGCCAGCCTGGGCCTGCTCACGCAGGTTGATGGCAATCTCGCGGAGTTTGCGCTTCAGGTGTCCGTCTATCTCGCTGGTATTGTTGCTGGCCCAAGTCTCGGCCTGCACTTCGGCAGGAACAAGACCGTACTTGCTAACGAGGTCTGCCACACCGGTGTATGTGCCGCCGTCGGACAAGGGGTTCTGCATGAGCCACTGCACCTTCTGGTGGTCGATGCTCTCGCTACGGGTGTCTATTATGCCCTGCAGGAAGAGGTTGGCCTTCTCCAGCTGGTCGTAGAAGAACAGGTGAATCTGGCTGAACTGGAAGCCGGTGATACCCATCTTCTTCATGGCCTTGTTGCGCAGCACGTTCATGCCAGTAAACATCCAGCAGCGTCCGCTGCTCTGCTGGTCGGTGATACCGGTATTGCGGATATCCACCGAGAAGTATGTATTCTCGCCTGTGGTGTTCACCTCGGGGCGCATGGCCAGTTTGCGGAAACTGCCGTTGCTCACCACACTCTGGCGTGCACGGTCGGCGGCATTGCCCTCGTAACTCTGCTTCAGGGCGGAAAGCACCTCGGGAGTGATGGTCTCCTGAGCCGATGCTGCCAGTGCGATTGCACCGGCAGCAAGGATTGATAATATTTTCTTCATTTATGGGATTTACAGGATATTCATTCTATAGCATGTATAGCGTCTATAGTGTCTATCACATCTATTTCTATTACTGCACCTTTTCAATCTCGAACACGAATGCACCAGCACCCTTATTGCTCAGGCGGTTGCCTTCGCGCTGCCAGTAGCCTCTGCCACCGCTACCGGCGTTCTGGATGCTCCACTTGCCCTCCTGCTTGACGAGGAGATAGGTATGCCAGGCAGCATCGAAGGGGTTGCGGTCCTTGTTGAACCAGAAAGCACCGGTCTCGTTGATGTAACGGCCGTCCTGCTTGTTGTAGATCTTGTAACGGCCGGTCTTGCTGTTCTGCTCGATTACCCACTGCTGGCGCTGGGGGTTGATAACGTCGCGCTCGGCCTGGAACACGGGGAAGTCGCCCACGCGGTCGGCACCGGCCTGGGCATTGGTCAGATACTCGCCGTCAACCTTGATGAAGTATTCGCCGTCCTCGATAGCCTGCACGGGGAAATACTCCAAACCGTAGGTGTACTGCTTCTTATATGCCTTGACGGCATCGGCAAGCTTTTCGTTCAGCCAGGGAGTTACTACATCGCCACTGACAACGGGCTTTGCCTTGACGATAGAACCCTCGTAGTCACGGCTGGTGATGGCCTTCTGCTTCTGCTCCAATTGCAGCTGTGCACGATAATGGCCGATGAAGGCCACGCTGTCCTTCTTGGCCATTGCACCCATCATGTTGAGGTATTGCTGGCCGCGCAAGCCCAGATAGCGCATGCTTTCAACCCAGGGCTTGATTTCATTAAGCATCTCGGGGTTGTTGATCTCGTCTGCCAACAGGTTGTCGGCAGCCCACACGAGTTGCTGGAAATACATTGCCGTACCCATCATGTTCTCTGAAGCCTTGGCAAAGCGGGGGCTTTCGCCTTCGCGGCGCAGGCCATGACCAGTGGGGCCGAGGTCGATATTGTTCTCGCAGAAGAAGCGGAACGCCAGCTTGCTTGTAGGCATCAGGGCTTCCAGGGCACGCTCCCAAGACTTCACGTCGTCATAGGCAGGCATGTTCCAGGTGTAGTCGGCAATGCTGTAGAGGCTAACCTTTGAAGCCTCGGCATACTCCATGGGGTTAGAGCAGAAACCGCTCACCATGTCATTGATGTTCAGGCCATTGCCATAGGTCTTGCCCATGAGCATGCGGCTCTGGCAGTAGTCGTTTACAGGATAGTTGAGCCAGATGTAGGCCTTGCGCTTGATCTGGTCGTTGATCCACTGCATGTCGTTCTCCTCGATCATGTCTACAACAGAGTTACCTGTCCACATGATGCGAACCTCGGGATACATCTTGGTACCAAGGGTGTTGAGATAGTCGCCGCTGGTCCAACCCTTGTTGTACTGAGAGGGACACATTATCAAAGGCTCCACGTCCTTGTGCTTGCGCACGAAATTGTCTGTCAGATAGTTGAGCAGGCCGGCCTGCTTGTCGCCACGTGCGCCCTCGCCCCAAACATCGTCGAAGAATACGGCGAAGGAGCGGATACCGAGGTCGTACATGAGGTCCAGTTTCTTTGCCACGTTAATGGAGTCCTCCAGGCACCACTTGATGTCGCCGGCGGGGTGGATGGCCCAGACGAACTTCACCTTGTTCTTATGGGCAGCGTCTACCAGTTCCTTCAGCTTGGCAGCCTCGTCGGCAGGATAAGGCTCGCGCCAGCGTGCACGGTGGTAGGGATCGTCCTTGGGACCGAACACATAGGTATTCATCTTGTACTGGCCATAGAAATCAAACTGGCGCAGACGGTCCTTGTGGCTCCAGGGGTTGCCATAGAAACCCTCGATTACACCACGGTCGGTAACGCTGGGGAAGTCGGTAATCTCGCATGCCATAACCTCGGGCTTTGACATAATCTGCAAAAGGCTCTGAACGGCATAGAAAGTGCCGCTGTTGTCGCGACCGGCAAGAACCACCTCGGCTGCAGTTACATTAAGATAATATGCTTCCGACTGAGCAGGGATGAGCTTCTTGTACTTCTTCACAGCCTTGTCGTTTGCCTCGCCAATGATGATGGGAGTAGCGCCAGGGAACTTCTTTGCATCTACCTTCTCGCTGGTGCCAACGATGTCAAGCCTTGCAGAGAGCAATTCCACGGCATCGGCATCGGCCTGGGATGCGCCCACAAGATAGAACTTCTCTGCATTGGTGAATGCCTTCTCGCCCCACTTGACCTGTTGTGGCAGAGGAGAGATTGTTACTGTCTGAGCCATGGCAGTAAATAGTGCCATAAACGACAAGAGGGTTGTAAACAGTTTCTTCATAAAAGGTAATTTATTAGGTTTAATATATATCGTTTAGATGTGTCTTGCGCACAAAGATATAAAAAAAAGCAACATCATGCTTGCTAAAAGCTTCAAAAGTTCACTTTCTTCAGATTAGTCGCTCCTCCTCGTGGCAAAGAATACGCTAACGCCTCCAATAAGCAGGACGGTAAACAGTATGGCCAGCAAATCTGTAAACTGAAGTACAACGGGATAGGCATCTGTGATGAAGCTGCCATCCTGTTGCCCCAAACGGATGAAGCCGAAATACTGCTGAGCAAGGCACAGAATCATTGCCAACAGCATGCCGGACAAGGCACCTGTGGCCACAATCATCATGCCTTCGAAAAAGAATATGCGCTGACGCTGCCTGTGCGTACATCCAAGGGCAGAAAGGACACCAAGGTCGTTACGTTTCTCTATCATCAGCATACTCAGACTGCCGATAATGTTCAGGCTGGCAACAAACAGTATGAAGCAGAGGAAGCCATAGGAAATGAGCTTTTCTATCTTCATTATACGAAATATGTCGGCTTGCTGCTCGTGACGGTCCTGTACCAGGAACGAATCGCCAAGAATCGCTTCAATATTCTTCCTTTCTCCTGTGTCGGAAAGCCTGACCTCCAAAGATGTGGCCATGCCTTCCTTGGCAAACAACCTCTGCGCAAACCCCAAGGAACACAAAATATACTCTGCGTCGTACTTTGATTGCTGAACATTAAAAACAAGACCGGTGGAGAGAAGCTCGTCCTGCCGGAAACTGGACTTTGGATTTGCCATATTCACACGTTCGCCCGGTTTGGGAGCATATACCTGAAGAGGCTGGGGGAAGTTGAGGGGCAACTCCAACTGATTGCAGAGCTGTATGCCTGGAATACAGTATTCAAGAACATCGACATGCAGAGTTGGAGAACCATACCCATAGAAGGCATCCCCGATAGCGGATTGTTCCAGGAAATTGTCTGCCACTCCCTTTAACATGACTGCCTTTTGGGTGTGACCGGCTATGGCAAGCGCCTGCCCCTCTACGACCGGCGTGAGAACCGCAACGTCCTTGGAGGCAGACAAACGGGCTACTGTTTCTGAATCAAGCTTTATGGTTGTACCTGTGGCAGGAAGGATGCGCAAGTCTGGGTCAAATCCGGTGAATGTCTCTGCAACCAATCCCTGGAACCCATTGAAAACGCTCATCACAATTACCATAGCAGCCGTAGCAACGGCAACGCCCACAACTGCTATCATGGAAACAATATTGATGGCATTGTGACTCTTCTTGGACAAAAGATAGCGACGTGATATGATGAGTTCAAATTTCATCCTGAAGTTATCTATAAATGGGGCACCCCTCATGGGACAAAATGGCACGACAGTCCTTGTGCGAGGAACGATTATGGAGTATCTTTCTTGAGTGAAGCGATTATTGTCTCCAAATCCGGAGCTATGTCCTTGCGCCAATCCTTTCCAGTGGCAATAATCCTGCATGCAGTATCAGCAAGAACAACGTAGGGTATATCGCAAATACCCAGACGAGAGGCCAATGGCGACTGAAATACTTGACAATCGGCATAGCTGTGCCATGTTATGGTATCAGTCCTCTCCACATACTCCAATATGGTTTTGTTGACATCCATATTATAGGAAATGAATTGGAAGTGCTCTCCAACCTGATGCCGCAAACGCCTGATCCTTCCATTTACATTGGTAGCATCGCCTTTCCAGTTGGCCCAAAAGGCTATCATGGTGTACTTGCCCCTTAGAGAATCTGTGGTTATAGTGTCGCCCTTGCGGGTTACAAGGGTAAAGTCAGGCAGGCTTTCTCCATTCCTCAAAGCCACAGGCTTTTGAACAGACAAATTCTCTATTTGGAGAAATCGGCTCAATGGCGACTCGGGATTTGCCGATATAAAAGCCTTGGTGAGACTGTCCCTGGATGCCGCTGTTGGCACTTCGCGCAATTGCTTGCGCAAGGCGGTATATGCTTCGTTCTCGGGGGTACCATAAACAGCTGTTGCATTCAGCTGCTTGGCTTCTCCGTCTATCTTGATGACATCGCCGCTTCCGCCAAACACCGTAAGGGTGGAATAGGTTGGATACACAATGGTTATGGTTCCATGCTCCTTGTTGCACGGACATGACCAGTCTATCAATCCCTGGCGCACATGCAAGGTATCAATGCCAAGAAAGACTCCGTCTCGGCTGTATATGACCAGGTCTGCATGGTTCAGACCTTGGATTTCTCCCTTTATACGCAGTTCACCCTTCTTGCCTCCACATGCGGTGAGGGCAAGAAGGGCGATTACTGGCAATATGAAATTTCTGATGCTTAGTACATGCTGCATGATTGCAGTGTTATTTTACAAGATCGGCTATGGTTTCCTTATACTTGGCAAACTCCAGATCGTTGGCAGCACGCGCCTTTAAAGAAGAGTCACTTATGATGGCAGCCTTCAGGTTGCTCTTAAGCGCTCCGGTATCGCTGGTGCGGGCCGCAAGGATTGCCTTCAGATAGCTGGTAGTTGCATCTGGTGTATTGATAGCAGCCAATGTCTTCTGTGCTGCAGCATAATCCTTGTTGAGGATATGCGCCAATGCAGCGCTGTTAGTTTGTGTCTTGGCAAGATTCTGCTGAGCCTGAGGATAGTTGCCCTTTGCTATGTTCAGATTACCAAGAATCTCATTGAAGGTATCACTGCCGCTGGCCTGACCCATAAAGGTTTCTGCCTTTGCTACTTCACCATTCTTCATAGCCAGAATTGCCAAGTTAGCGTATGCCTCTGGAGTCTTGTTGCTTACGTTCTTGGCCTTGTCCAACCAATTCTGAGCAGCAGTTACGTTACCCTCCATGATGGCAAGCTGAGCCAGGTTATTATAAGCACGATAGTCATTGGGATAGAGCTTGACTGTTGTCTCGTACCACTGCTTGCGAGCATTTGCGTCCTCGATAAGAAGATTGCCGCCATAGAGGAGTTCCTCAATGCTGAGCTTGCTTGCATCTTCCTGGAACTGAGCGATAATCTGGTCGTCACTGCGGCCAATTACCTCGTAATTTACAATAAGGCGTGCACGACGCAGCTCGGGCAAGATACCATCTGCAATCTCGGTGAATACACTGCTCATATTGCGGATCTGCTGTTCACGCTCCTCGGGATCCTGATACATAGAGAGGACACGCAGGATGACGTCCTTGTCCTGCAGGTTGCTCTTGCTGACGAGTTCCTGGAAACCCTCCCAGTCCTCAGCAGTGAACTTGGCATCCACCTCGGCATCCATATTGATTTTCTTCAACTGCTTGCCAAGATAGGTGGAAGAAACGCTCTGGCGCTTCTCGGCCAGTTTTTCATTGAGCTCATAGTTGCCATCGGGGCTTGCATATGCACTTACTTCGATATTCTGAAGAGCGCGCTCCTCCTGCATATCGTTGATTTCCTTGAGGATGTTTACCAAGTCCTGGATGCTTACACTTGAGAGTTCGCTAGTACGCAGATTAGCCTGGCCAATGAGGAACTTGATGTTTGCCTCCTGCTTCTGCTCAATAACGCGCTGGAATGCGTCGGGGGCAGTGCTGGCGGTAATGGCACAACGGCTAAGCAGTTCGCTGGTAGACAGGACACCGTAGCCTATCTTTACTTCGGGAACGGACACTGTCTTCTTGCCCAACTTGGCTTCAAAACGAGCATACAATTCGCTATTGAGCATGGCAGGAACGTACTTGAAGTTGGTCTTCATAGTGTATGTGCCACCTACCTTGTAGCTAATCTCTGTTGCATTGCCTTCCACCTTCTCGCCCTGGAATGTGGCGCTTTGACCAAGGGCTTCTCCGCCCTCGTACTTGAGAACTGGTGTTACGGTGACTACAGCCTTTTTCTTCATGTATTTCTCAGGGAACACACCATTGATGGTTGCTGGCACTTCACCACCGATAGCCTCCAGGGGAGTGGGGGTTACCTTGAAGTTGTCGGCGCTCAAATCACCGAGCTTGCCACAAGAACTGAACATAGCAGTACCTGCTACTGCCATCATGAATAAGACGTTTTTCTTCATCGTGTTGTTTATAATGTTGTTGTATCTATTCGTTACCAAGAATGCGTCTTCTTGTTTACGGGCACAAAGGTACATTTTTTTTGAATATTTCGCTACTATCCGCCGTTTCACTTACGCCAAAAGTGCTTACTTTTATTATTTATTAAGTTTTCCGTTGAGATTTCTTCAGTGCCATAGGGTGGCAGGTGAGAATTTCTTCACGAAGATGGGTGACATCCACGTGCATATAAATCTCGGTTGTACCCAGATCTTCGTGTCCCAACATGTCTTGAACGGCACGCAGGTTGGCACCACCCTGAATGAGATGCGTGGCAAAGCTGTGGCGAAATGTGTGAGGAGAGATGTCCTTGGTTATACCGGCACTTTTTGCATACTCCCTAATGAAGACAAACAGGGAAATGCGTGACAGTTTCTTGCCTCGGGCACGAGAAACGAAGACGTAATCCTCGTTGCCGGCTTGCAGCTTGAAATGTTTGCGGATGTCCAACCAGATTCGCAGTTCATTGATTGCCTTGGGAGAAATGGGGACAAGGCGTTCCTTGCTGCCCTTGCCATGGACGCGGATATAGCCTTCATCTAAAAAAAGATTGGAAATGGGCAAATTGATGAGTTCGCTTATACGAAGTCCGCAACTGTATAATACCTCTATAATACAATGATCCCTCACCCCCTCCGGTTTACTGAGATCTATTACGGAAAGTATCCTGTCTATTTCCTCCACCGTAAGCACCTGGGGCAAATGGCGGGCTATCTTGGGAGACTCCAACAATTCTGTCGGGTCCTGCTCCAACTCCTTTTCCAGAAGCAGGAAACGGTAGAAGGAACGTACACCGCTAAGGATACGAGCCACACTGCGGGCAGATATGCCACGCTCTCTGAGGCTTCCGGCAAACTGATCAAGTTCCTCCAATGTTACCTGACGGAAGTCTATAGCATTGTCGGAATAGTAATTGAACAATTTCTGCAAATCCTTGCAATAGGCATCCAAAGTGTTGTCGCTATAGGACCGTTCCAGACGAAGATACTGAATATAGTGCCGGACAATATCCTTGGAGACATTGCCGGTATTGGCTATAAGGGAAGCAGAGGCTGGTTTGCTGTTTCTGGGCATGAATGTAGACAAAACGAGTATTTTATGGCATCGGCAATGCAAATGCTTGGCAAAATATATTTTTTTTCATATCTTTGAACACGCAAAAATAAGGAAATATTATGAGAATACAAATCATCAATGGCCCTAATCTGAACTTGCTCGGCAAAAGAGAACCCAATATCTACGGAGACAGGAGCTTTGAGGAGTATCTGCAGACCTTAACCGACGCCTATCCGACGGTACAGATAGACTACTACCAGAGCAACGTGGAGGGCGAACTTATAAACAAGATACACGAAGTTGGCTTTGAAGCGGACGGTATAGTGCTGAATGCCGGAGCATACACCCACTACAGCCTGGCGCTGATGGATGCCATCAAGTGCGTTAGCACTCCAGTGGTGGAGGTACATATCAGCAATGTGCACCAGCGCGAGGAGTTCCGCCACCATAGTGTCATCAGCCATGCCTGCAAGGGAGTAATCTGCGGTTTCGGACTGGACAGCTACCGCCTGGCTATAGAGGCTTTGCTTCATGCCAGATAAAGTCCCCAAAAACGCATCGCGATACGAAGGCCGATGCAACGTGACGCGATGACAATCGGAACACGATGCGATGACACATGCAACGTGGTGTGATAAAATACCCTACGCATTGCCTAAAACATAGCAATGCGCCAACACAGAATAGGTTACACACAGATGGATCTTGATTCTTACATACTCTCCCACATAGATGCCGAGGGGGATTATCTGCACAGACTTTGGCGCGACACCCAGCTGAAACTGTCCTATGGTCAGATGGCCAGCGGGCATCTGCAGGGTCGTCTGCTGAAGATGCTCGTGCAGATGATACGGCCGCAACGGGTCCTGGAGTTGGGCATGTTCAGCGGATACTCCGCCCTGAGCATGGCAGAGGGGTTGGAGGAGGGTGCAGAGCTGCATACCTTCGAGGTCTTTGACGAGATGGAGGACTTTGCCCGCCCGTGGATAGAGGGCAGTCCCTATGGGCACTTTGTTCATATTCACATCGGCGATGCCAAGGAACTCGTGCCGCAGATGGACGTGGAGTGGGACATGGCCTTCATAGATGCCGACAAGAGGGAGTATGTGGAATACTACGAAATGATTCTGCCACGCCTGCGCCCCGGAGGCTATATCCTGGCAGACAACACCCTGTGGTATGGGCGCATAACCGAACAGGCCCGGGAAAGCGACCTCCAGACTCTGGGCTTGCAGAAGTTCAACGACCTTGTGGCCAAAGATAACAGAGTGGAAAAGGTCATCCTGCCACTAAGGGATGGACTGACGATAATCAGAAAGAAATAACACATTATATATTATATGGAAACAACAAGACAACAGAAGATAGCACGACTGATACAGAAGGAACTGAGCGACATGTTCCAGAAGCAGACTGCCGGCATGCGTGGCGTGCTGGTGAGCGTGAGCGCATGCCGCATCAGTCCCGACATGAGCATCTGCCGTGCATACCTGAGCGTTTTCCCCAGCGGCAAAGCAGAGGAAATCGTTGGCAACATCAATGCCAACGTTAAGTCCGTGCGCTACGAACTTGGCAACCGGGTGCGTCTGCAATTGCGCATCATCCCAGAACTGAAGTTCTTTGTGGACGACAGCCTCGACTATGACGAGCGCATAGGCGAACTGCTCAAATAGCAACGCCCGCCACCACCATTACACTTGCCCAGGCATATTGCGCATCATGCCAGGGATTGGACGTACAAAAGACAACAAGCAACGTGAACATTCACGAGGCATAAACCAAGAAACAACATGAGAAAATTTACTCTTTTCGTTGCAGCGATGCTCTTCACATCATTGTGCTGTACAGCGCAGGTTACTAATCATGCTTTGAAGTTTGAAAGCAACGGCCGTGTATCTCTGGGCACCTTGCCTGATGGCGCTTCAGATGGCACTACGGTACAGTTTTGGATGAATCCGCAAAAGTGGTCTGCCGGTTCCCATGTGCTGACTTGGGGCGACAACCTTGACGTGCAGTTGGGCCGTGAGGGCGAATTAGTGGTTACATGCGGCAGCAAGAGCATTGCTTTTGCCAATGCAAGCATAAAGGCAGGAACTTGGGCTCACATCACGCTGTATCTTGACAACAAGGAGGCACGCCTATTAGTAAACAATGCCGGTGAGCAAAGCGCTGCGCTGACCACTCCGTTTGCTGCCCCTGCCGATGAGGTGCTGTTGCTCGGTGGCGGTTTTGTGGGACGTATCGACGAGGTGCGCGTATGGGACGGCATCCTATCGGACAACTACAACCGCTTCTGGAACAACACCATCGACCGCCTCTGCCCCTCGTGGAAAAATATCTTGGGCTACTGGAAGTTCGACCAGTCGCGCCTCGCCACCAACGTGTATGACTACAGCGGCAATGGACACAATGGCACATTCAGTGCCAATGGCGTGGAACGCATTGCCGTAACTGACAACAGCAACTTCGTGTATCGCCGCAACCTGGCCTATGCTGACTGCAGCCGCTTCTTTGACCGTGGCGTACAGCATGGACAATACCTCAAGAGCAATGTGATAAGTATGATCGGCGGCACGGCACAAGCCGACGGCACAATCAAATACAAGCAGCCCGACAACAAGGGCATTATAACCAACGGCGAATATCTTGCTGAATACAAGGGGCGCACAGGCGTACTCGACCTCGCCGGTGAAGGTTCGCAAATGAACGCAGGAAAGGAATCGCTCATCGCCTATGGCAACAGTGCATTTAACGATGCGGCACCAGCCTACACCTTCATGACATGGTTCTCGCTTGATGCATGGACACCCGGTGCCTTCTTGCTGCAAAAGGAAAGTTCCGCTAATAATGGCATCTCGCTCCGCCTGGGCACTACAGAGGGAACCTTTGTATTACGTTGCAATGGCGTGGAGTTCACCTACACCACATCGCTCTCTTTAGAAGCATGGCACCACATCGGTTTCTCTACCGCGAATGCTACGCTCGGCAAAGAGTTTGTTTTCGTACTCGACGGGGCCACTGTGACACCAGCATACACCCATACGGCGGCTGCAACAACCACACTCACAGGCTTGCGCTCGACCGACTGCCTCATTGGCGCTGGCATTGACGGCAAACTTGACGAAACCATCACCTGGACCCAGAAGTTCGACGCAGCCAATATCACCGCACAGAGCAGCGAACCGATAGAACCGGGCATAGGCAAGAAGATTACCGGTGCATACTCGCGCAGCGTTGACGGACACTGGAAATATGATGTGCCCGACGACCTGGGCCGCGACAGCTACTCTACTCCCGAGTGGTTCCGTATGATCAAGGCTACCTTCGAGGGCTACGAAGGGGCGTATGTAACAATAAGCCTTGACAAGTGGTCTGACGATTTCTTCAGCAAAATCAATAACGATGCCAACTATCGCAACAAGTTGGCAGCATCCATCGCAGCAATAGGCAACGAGACCTTCCTGGATGGCGTGGACTACGACTTCGAGTGGAACAACAACTGGAGCGGCATTGGCACTCTATGCCAGTTGGTGCGTGCCCAATTGAAGCCAGGCAAGATACAGGCTGTATCGCCTCACGAACTCTACTACAACTTCCCCACGAACAAGATGCAGTATGTGGACTACTTCAACTTCCAAGACTATGGTCCCGGCAACAAAGCCATATTCAATTTTGACAACTACAAAAGCTTCTTCACCAAGGCCAAGAACCATGGCTATCCGGTGGAGAAGATCATGCTCTCCTATGCAACCACCACCAGTGGCGCCCTCTACAGCAATGGCGGCCGCCCGGCAAGCAGTCACAAGGAATACTATCCCACAGGATGGCGCTCCATGCCCTATAAGACATTCGCATACGACCAAAACAGTTATGACGTGGGCGAGGGACTGACACGCTACTTCACCGGCATGGAGCAGGTATGGCTACGCAGCGAGTTTATGAACCAAAATGGCTGTGCCGGCATCTTCTATTGGGATATGGGCAACGACACCGAAAATTACAACGATCCCCGCTCGCTGGCCACATACGCGTCGTATGCCATCAGCAGCAATGTGCAGAAGATTGTGGAGAGCGTAACAGATGCTGCCAACGCTCCCGAGGAATATGCTGCACAGGCCGAAAAGACCTACTACCGCATACGCGGAGGAGCCAGCGACCATACCACACACTACATGTACCAGAATGGCGACATGCTATACGCCGGAACAAACGGCAACGGCACTGCCACCGGTATCATCTGCTTGGAGAAGGCTGGCAACGAGGACAACACCTACTATCTGAAAGGCAACGACGGACACTACGTGCAGGACCGCAGCGGTTTGGGAAAGTCCGACACTTACCAGTTCTCAGAGAGACCTGTACTGTATAGCATAAAACAGAAGCCGGAATATGAGGGACAGTACTACTTTGAGCAACATGACATTGTTCCTGCCAACTACGACTTCACCGATGCACAGCGTTGCCTGATATGCAACGATGATAACGCCGGTGTCTCTACATGGGGTCCGAATACTGCTCAAGCACACTGGGTGATGGAACCTCTGGCAGGACACGACACCTACACCCTCGTGCTCATCGGTGTGGAGGCCGTCACCTATGTTGCCGAAGGATACACAGGCAGCACCACCCTGCATAATGGCGGATTCATCGCCGTACCTGCTGATACGGAAATAGCAACCGGGGACATCCTTCCCATTACAGGAGAAAGAATCTCTGTAAGCATTGACCAGGCAGAAAAGACAATTACCGTCACACCGCTGGCAACGGAGATGCCTCCATACTACCGCATACGCAGTGCTGCCAGTGGACACACCTCGCACTACATGTACCAGAATGGCGACATGCTGTATGCCGGAACGAACGGAACTGAAGCCGTAACTGGCATCTTCCATTTCGAGAAGGCGGACGACGCTGCCGGAGCCTGCTACCTGAAGGCCAATAACGGACGCTACATACAGGACCGAAGCAAATTGTCTTCAACAAACGACATATACCGCTTTGGCGAATCGCCCGTAGCCTATGTACTGAAGAGTGCGGAGTACAGCTATCCAGAAGGAGTCTATTGCCTTGAGCAGGTAGAATACACACCTGGCAAAACAGGTTTCACCGATGTTCAGCGTTGTTTGAAGTGCAACGGCAACAATGCCGGCGTCTCCACATGGGGACCATGGACAGAAGCATCGCGCTGGATGCTGGAACCGCTCTATGGATATAGCATTTACACCCTTGAACTCACCGGTATAGAGGCCGTCACCTATGGGGCAAAAGGCTACACGGGCAGCGCTGCCCTGTACAATGGCGGATTCATCGCTGTACCGGCTAAGACAGAGATTATTGCCGAGGACATTGCATCGACTGGAGGAGAGGCAATAGAGATTGACATTGACAAGGAGACTGGCATCATCCGCGTGAAGAACAGCGATGAAACAGGTATTCAGGTTCCTACATTATCAACCACAAATAATGAAGTTGTCGTTTATGACCTCGCTGGCCGTCGCGTAAAGAAGATGGAGAAGGGTATATATATAATGAATGGCAAGAAAGTTGTAACTAAATAAAAAGCACCATCAGTCCTTCGCCCACTCTATATGGCGCGTCTTGGTGGGGGGGATGCAGTATCCGCAAGGGCATAGATATTTATACTTTATATGGAAACAACAAGACAACAGAAGATAGCACGACTGATACAAAAGGAACTGAGCGACATGTTCCAGAAGCAGACAGCCGGCATGCGTGGCGTACTGGTGAGCGTGAGCGCCTGCCGTATCAGCCCCGACATGAGCATCTGCCGTGCATACCTGAGCGTTTTCCCCAGCGACAAGGCCGAGGAAATCGTGGGCAACATCAATACCAACGTGAAGTCCGTGCGCTACGAACTTGGCAACCGGGTGCGTCTGCAATTGCGCATCATCCCCGAACTGAAGTTCTTCGTGGACGACAGCCTCGACTATGACGAGCGCATAGGCGAACTGCTCAAGTAACCTCTTTCCTAACTCGTAAATAATGCTTGCCAAAGTCTATAGTGCGTCGGTTCAGGGATTGGATGCCCAGCAAGTAACAATCGAAGTGAACAGTTCCAGAGGCATACGGTTCGTGCTCGTAGGCCTGCCCGACAATGCCGTCAAGGAGAGTCACGAGCGCATAACGGCAGCCATGGAGAACAGCGGGTTACCCTTCCCATGCAAGCAGATAACCGTGAACCTTGCACCGGCCAACGTGCGCAAGGTGGGAAGCGGTTTTGACCTGCCCATAGCCATAGGCATACTCGCCACTTGCGAGAAGGTGGATGCCAGCCGCCTGGACAAGGTCATGATGGTGGGAGAACTCAGTCTGGATGGTTCCCTGCAGCCCATCTGTGGTGCACTGCCCATTGCCATCAAGGCACGTGCCCTTGGCTACGAATCACTGTTCGTACCCATGCAGAACATCCAGGAAGCCGCCGTGGTGGACAAACTCCGTGTCTATGGTGTCAACAACCTGTCCGAAGTAGTGGGATTCCTTAACGGCACACACCATCTTGAGCCTGTACAGATTGATACCCGCAAGGATTTCTACGAGCGTCAGTCACATTTCGACCTTGACTTTGCCGACGTGAAAGGACAGGAAAGCGTGAAGCGTGCCATAGAGGTTGCCGCAGCTGGCGGGCACAATCTCATCATGATAGGTCCTCCGGGCAGCGGCAAAAGCATGATGGCCAAACGATTGCCCAGCATTTTGCCTCCTCTTACATTGCAGGAGAGTCTGGAAACCACACAGATACATAGCGTAGCAGGCAAACTGCAGGTGCCGCCAGTTGGCGCCGATGGCGTGCGCCATTGTTCGCTCATTGCAACACGGCCTTTCCGCAGTCCTCACCATACCATTAGCCAGACGGCCCTCGTAGGTGGCGGATCCAATCCGCAGCCCGGCGAGATTTCCTTGGCGCATAATGGAGTTTTGTTTGCCGACGAGTTGCCGGAATTCCAGCGCCAGGCTCTGGAGGTCTTGCGCCAACCATTGGAAGACCGCCATATCACCGTCAGCCGTATACAGGGTACTGTGGACTATCCCTGCAATTTCATGTTCGTGGCATCCATGAACCCCTGTCCCTGTGGCTATTATAATCATCCCACAAAGGCATGCGTCTGTACCCCAGGACAGATATCACGCTATCTGAACAAGATCAGCGGTCCGTTGCTTGACCGCATAGACATACAGTGCGAAATTTTGCCTCTCTCATTCCAGGAAATATCCACGGCAGCACCAGGGGAACCCAGTTCCGTCATCCGAGAACGTGTCCTGCATGCCCGAAACATCCAGGCCCAGCGCTTTGCCTCTATTCAAGGTGTGCACTGCAATGCCCAAATGTCGGAAAAGCACCTGAAAGAATATTGTGTCTTGGACACGGAGAGCAGCGAACTCCTACGCCTTGCCATGGAACGCCTACAGCTTTCCGCCCGCGCCTACAGCCGTATCCTGAAAGTTGCCCGTACCATTGCCGACCTTGAGGGGGCAGAATCCATACAAAGCCACCATGTTGCCGAGGCCATAGGATACAGAAACCTTGACCGAAGCGACTGGGCAGAGAGAAGAGGGTAGAACCATATAATACATATAGTTATGGCACACATTCACATTAAACTAACCGTCTCCGAATGGAGCATGAGTGGAAATACCAGCACGAAGTCCTATGTCTTGGACAGTGAGGTTACAAGGGTGGGCGAGGAACTCGTCGTGAACAAGGTGTTCCCAAAACGCTATACATTCATCGTCAAGGAAATCTCCGATACGGAGATATGCCTAAGTTGTGAGTGTCCCCCTCAGTACATACACCTGAAAAAGGGAGAACCTCATTATGCCGAATACAATTTTGATGGTTATGAAGACCACGAAGGGTGTGTATGGAACGGAGAGGATGAGTACCTGACTATAGAATGGCAGTAGGCAAATCAGTTCCAAGAATAAAAAAGAAAGAAACTCCTTTGCCGTAACGCAAAAAAAACGTAAATTTGCTATCGTAAAGAAGTATAACTAATCCAATAAGACATTACACAATGAAAGCATTAGTAAAGAAACTGCCCGAAAAGGGTATTTGGATGGAAGAAGTGCCCATGCCCGAGGTTGGCGTGAACGACGTACTTATCAAGATCAAGAAGACCGCCATCTGCGGCACAGACTTGCATATCTACAAGTGGGACGAGTGGAGCCAGAAGACCATCAAGACTCCAATGACCATCGGTCATGAGTATGTTGGTGTTGTAGAGCAGGTTGGTCCTGGTGTGCGCAACATCAAGGTTGGCGACCGCGTTACCGGTGAAGGCCATATCGCTTGCGGACATTGCCGTAACTGCCGCCGTGGCTTGCAGCACATCTGCGAGAATAGCATCGGTGTAGGTGTTAACCGCGATGGTGCCTTTGCAGAATACTTGTCTATCCCTGAGAGCAACGTAGTTAAGCTGGACGAGCGCATCAGCGACGACATGGCTGCTATCATGGACCCCTTCGGCAACGCTACCCATACAGCCTTGTCATTCCCCCTGCTGGGCGAGGACGTCCTCATCACAGGTGCAGGCCTGATTGGTACTATGGCTACCGCTATTGCTAAGTTTGCAGGTGCCAAGAACATCGTAGTTACCGACCTTAGCGACTACCGCCTGGATATTGCCAAGAAGATGGGTGCTACCTGCACCGTTAATGCTTCCAAGGGCGAGACCGTAGCACAGGCTATGGAGAAACTCGGCATCCGTGGTTTCGACGTAGGTCTGGAAATGTCTGGTTCTCCCATCGCCTTCCGCGACATGGTTGCCAACATGTACAACGGTTCCAAGATTGCTCAGCTGGGCATCCTGCCTCCCTCAACTACCGTTGACTGGAGCGAGATTATCTTCAAGGCTCTTACCATCAAGGGTATCTACGGCCGCGAGATGTGGGAGACATGGTACAAGATGGAGCAGATGCTCATCTCCGGTTTGGACCTGAGCCCCGTCATCACACACCGTTTCCCCATTGCCGACTTCCAGAAGGGTTTCGATATCATGGAGTCCGGCCAGTGTGGCAAGGTTGTCCTGGAGTGGGATTGATAATAACGATATACACAATACAAATTCAAGAGGGCGTGTCCGAAAAGACACGCCCTCTTATGTTGTTTATGCCATAGTACCGTTTTCGCTACAGCAATAGCAGCATAATTGGTCCTCCCGAGGACCGAGGCGAAAGAACCGGGAACTCTCGCCTCGGTCCTCGGGACGTCAAAGGCCGGTCCTCGGTAGGGTCTAATAAATAGGTGCTGCTCATGTTGTATCAGCAAGGTTGCTTGCTGATACAACAGTTATTTGAGGACTACTGATTCTCCTGTGTATAGGTTAGGTTCAGTCTTTGCTCGGTAGAGGAAGGGTTCTCTTGCTCTAAGGTATAGAAACTGCTACCATCAAAGCAGTGGGTACAGATGCGTTCCTTGGGCAAGCCAATGGCCTTAACTAAAGTTTCCAGTTTGGCAAATTTTAGTGAGTCAAGATGTAGGCGATTGGCTATTTCCTCAACCATACGGTTGTACTCCGGAGAGTCTGTCTTTGTGTATGCGTTGACGTTTTTGTTCATGTCACCTTCAAAGTCGGCAATTATCCGGCGAGTTATCAGTTCCATCTCGTTTTTGCTTGCACTGAAGTTTACAAAAGGGCAGCCGAATATAAGTGGGGGACAGGCTATTCTCATGTGTGCAGCTTTTGCCCCAAGAGCGTGCAAGGCTTGTGTATGGTCGCGCAATTGAGTACCACGTACGATGGAGTCGTCACAAAACAATACACGTTTGCCATCCAGAATGTCTCGGTTTGCTATCAGTTTCATCTTTGCAACAAGAGCTCGCATGTCCTGCCTGGATGGGGTAAAACTTCTTGGCCATGTCGGTGTGTACTTGGATATAGCTCTGGCATATGGCACCTTGTGTCCTTCCGAATAACCTACAGCCATTCCTAAACCTGAATCTGGTATTCCACAAACGCAATCAACCTCCACGGGATCCTCCTTGCCCATTTCGCGCCCACATTCCATACGTACGGATTCTGCATTCCTGCCCTCGTAGCAACTTGTGGGGAAACCATAATACACCCACAGGAAAGAACATATCTGCATGCCCTTGTTAGGTTTGCGCAATTGTTGCATACCATCGGCCTGTATGCGTATGATCTCACCGGGACCAAGGTAATGCAGAGTTTCGTATCCAAGATTAGGGAATGCCGTATTTTCCGAGGCTACTGCCATTGCTCCGTCTTTCTTGCCAACGACAATGGGGGTACGCCCCCATGAATCACGTGCGGCAATGACTCCATCTTCCGTAAGCAGAAGCAGTGAGCAGGAACCCTTCACCTTACGGAAGACATTTTCAATGCCGTCCACGTAAGTTTTGCCACGTACAACGAGTAGGCCGATGAGTTCCGTAGGATTTATTCTTCCACTGGAGAATTCGCTCAAGTGCATGCCTTCGTCCAGCATCTCCTGTGCCAGTTCCTCAATGTTGTTGATGCGAGCAACGGTAACTATAGCAAATCTGCCCAGATGACAATTTATCAGCATAGGCTGAGCATCGGTATCAGATATTATACCTATGCCACTGTTGCCCACAAAGCGGTCCAGTTCCGACTCAAATCGTGTGCGGAAGTAAGTATTTTCAAGATTGTGAATGCTTCGGTAGAAACCATTCTCCTTGCAAAATGTAGCCATGCCGCCACGGCGTGTGCCAAGATGAGATTGGTAGTCCGTACCATAGAAAAGGTCTGCAACACATGGTTGCTGCGACACTGTGCCAAAAAAGCCACCCATACGTTAATGTATAATGTATCGTTTGTCGTATTTGGTTTCAAATTTACGACAAACAGAGCAAACTACCAAGAAAATAACTCGTAGAGTATATAAAAAAGTGCCATTTGTACTTCTTCCTATTGTTTTGAAAGCCCCATGCGCTCGGCTTCCTGCATCATAAAGGCATATGCCGAATCGTGGTCGGATGGTATTTTGGATTCCCATATGGCATCCTTGACGGCCTGCTTCAGCAGTCCAACTTCTCGGCATGGTGGCAGATTCAGAACCTGCATTATCTCCTCGCCGGTTATAGGATTGGTCCAGGTCCGATAATTGTCACGAGCCTGAAGGTCTGCTATTTTTTCACGTACCAGACGGAAATTGTCCAGGAAACGTTGCTTACGAGTCTGGTTCTTGGATGTTATGTCGGCCTCGCAAAGTGTCATCAGGTCATCTATATCCTCTCCTGCCTCGAAGAGCATTCTTCTTACGGCAGAATCTGTGACTTCTTCATCTGCAATAACCTGTGGGCGCATGTGCATGCCAACGAGTTTTTCCACATAGTTCATGCGTTCGTCCAAGGGAAGTTTCATTCGACGAAACAGTGGTGCCACCATCTTCTGCCCTACATAGTTGTGATTGTGGAAGGTCCACCCCAGAGTATTGTCCCAGCGTTTTGTACGAGGTTTACCAATATCGTGAAGCAGGGCAGCCCAGCGCAAGAACAGTGAGTCGTTGCCTCGAGGTGCTGTTGTGCGTGCAACGTTGTCCAGAACCTCCAGAGTGTGGTAGAAATTATCCTTGTGTGCCCGTCCATTTCTACTTTCCGTACCTCTAAGACCTGCAATTTCCGGCAGAATCAATTCCAAAAGACCACATCGTTCCAGTTCGATAAAACCAATGCTTGGTACAGGAGAGAGCATGATCTTATTCAACTCATCGATGATGCGTTCCTGGGAGATTATCTTTATTCGTTCCGCATTCCGGCAAAGTGCTTCCTGGGTCTCGTCCTCTATTCTGAAGTTCAACTGTGTGGCAAACCTTATGCAACGCATCATGCGCAATGGGTCGTCGCTGAAGGTTATATCTGGATCCAGCGGAGTAGCGATAAGTCCATCCTCCATGTCCCACAATCCATCAAAACGGTCTATGAGTTTGCCAAAGAAGTTGGCATTCAGCTGTACTGCCAATGCATTGATTGTAAAGTCCCTACGATCAAGATCATCCTCCAATGTTCCGTCTTCAATAATCGGCTTACGACTATTGCGGGAATAACTCTCTCGCCTTGCTCCAACAAATTCCACCTCCTCGCCATGCCACTTGACCTGTGCGGTTCCAAAGTTCCTGAACACAGATACATTGGCACCACGTCCCAATTTTCTCCCCAATGCCTTTGCCAGTCGTATTCCAGGACCAATAGAGTTGCTCCCTTCTCTGTCGCCATTTGCCAAAGTGGGGTCAACAACAACGCAATCTATATCCTTTGAAGGTCGTTCCAGAAATAAATCACGCACATAACCGCCCACCACATAACATTCCAAGCCCAGTTCGTCGGCAGTCTCCGATATGCGTCGGAACATGGGCTTGTCCAACAACTGGCATATATCGTCGTTACTAAGCTTGCGCATGACTGGTTACTTGGATAATTTTATATGGTCTTCCTGAAGTTTTCGTTCAAAGAACTGGACCTTTATTGAAAGACGTTTCCACTCTTCTCCCGTGGCATTGCCCAAACTGTCTTGAGCTGCCAACAATTCAATGCTATCAAGCAAGAGAATACCCTGTGCTCTGCTTTGCAAGGCTGTTGGATACTTCTTGCGCATGCTCAGGATGCTGTCTCGTGCAGCATCGTAACGTTTATCAAAGAGGTGTTCTCTGGACTTCTGTAACATATTATCTGCCTTTGTCTCGGGAGATTCTGTAGAACAGGATGCGCATACCAGAGATAGCATGAATAATATCAGTATGTGTAATTTCTTCATCTATTATTGCTAAAAGTGTGTTGTTTGAGGAGGTGCCGTATTGGGTATCCACCCCTTGAATTTCTATCTTCTGCGTCCGAACAGATCCTTCATGCCATCAAGGTCAAAGCCCAAAGAGAAACGCATAGTCTGGTCCAAAGGATTGCCTTGGGCGGTAGCCACACAAAAGGCTGCATCAATGGTGAAAACACTCATATGCAGGCCAGCACCAACCGTGAAATACTGTCGGTTACCCTTGTGAGGGTTTTCGTAGTGGTAACCAGCACGAACCATAAAACGGTCATTATAGGTGTATTCCGCTCCGAAACTCCAACGGAACTCTTGAAATTCCTCTGCAAAACCACCTGGTGCATCTGCAAAACTTGTAAATATGCCACCTATGGAACTTACAGAGTAATAGTCTTCCTCAAGTCTCCTTTCGTAATCCTCAGGCGCTTCGTCTTCACCTTTCACAGGTTTGGTGGGAATACATAATTTATACACCTCGGCGCCAAAGGAGAATTTGTTGTATTCGTTGATGGGTACGGTCATATTTGCACCAAGACGCAAGGTTGTGGGAAGAAACTCGGCATGACTGCTATTGCCCATGTTTATTTTGGTGCCCACATTGTTCAGCGCAATACCCCAAGACAGACTGCATTCGCGGTTGCCAGCCATAAAATAGCCTTGTCTGTACATGGATATGTCGGTTGCAAATGCTTTGCCTGATGCCGCTTCCTGCGCAGGGTCATAGTTCATGTTGGACAATATGAAGCGAAGAGCCACGCCCATGGAGAATGTACGTGTAAGCATTCGGCTATATGCCATATCCACAGCTAACTCATAGGGACTAAAGCTGTAATCTCCTGCCGTAGTGGTAACCTCTCCCATGCCAAAGTATCTCAGTGATGCACTTACTGCAGAGTAGTCACCAATGCGGTAGAAGCCCGAGACATTGGCAAGATTAATACCTGTTACTATCTTGCGCAGCCATGGAGTGTAGGAAGCGCTTACACCGGCACGGGCTATGTTCCAAGGATACTTTGCACAGTTCCAATACTGGCTGTTGGCATCTGCATCTGTGGCCACGCCCATGTCGCCCATTGAGCCAGCCCTTGCGTCTGGCGCAATAGCCAATGAGGTTACACCATATATTTCCGGATTAAATCTTTCGGACAATTCATTGTCTTGTGCCATTGCCATAATGGTCACAAGGACAGCCATAAATAGAGCAATTATTCTGTTCATACGTGATATAATAACGATGGTGGTGGTTATTTATTGCTTCTGAGAATGAATTTCTTTTCCTTATGACTCCTTTTACCATCATCGTATGATGCCGTGACCCTACAGATGTATATACCATTCTTCAGTGATGCTCCGCTTCCGTTATAGCCATTCCAGGGAATTGTCACTACTCCGCTGTCAGAGGCCGTATTTATTTCTTGCCTCCACTGGACGGCACCAGTCACAGAATATATTTCCATTGTGAACGAGCATTCCAGTCCTGGCATGTTATATCCGATGTGGAAATTAACCGAACCATCCACTACATCTTCATCCATCATCAGCGACATCACTTCAGCCTCAATGTCCTCTCCTACAACAAATCTCAGGGTCTTTATTGATGTGTTGTTCATCATATCCCATGTCCTAAGGCTAAGCCAGTGAGCACCAACTTCAAGTTCTGGCATCTCGGCAAAATGTATGCTGCCTTTGGAGTAATCACCGTATGCCTGAGTAAAGTAGGAGTTAAGGTTGTATGTTTTCTTTGGCTTGCCATCTATGCACAATTGCAAGTCATGACCTATGCCGTTGCCATTGCTCTGAATGCCCGATTCATCGTACAGTTCTGCCACAAAGAGAGGCTTGCTGCTGACAGCATCTCCGTCCATGAATTCCGGTTTGTCCAGATACATAAATATCTCAGGCCCTATTGTGTCGTTTGCAAGTTCTGTACTGTATCCTCCCACCAGGAAATTCTCGTTGCTGCCATTGGCCTCTATGGAATTGCTGTTTTCTATAGCATAAAACACCAGACGTCCGTTCTCATCACTATAATTTATGTCTTTGGGTATTATCATTGTAGTGGAGAATTTGCCATTGACAACATTTGTCATGGTGTTGTTTATCTCCTTGCTCCAATCCTGATAAGTAAACGGTTCGGAACCAGCATTGCCTTTTGTGGTTATTTCCGTTTTATTGTCGTACAGACGCAGATACACCATGCCATTGAAGTTGGAACAGATCTTCCCTGGTTCTTGCTCAATGTGACCACTTAGGCGCACTCTGCTTCCTCCCTTGACTTGTTGTTCGCCCGTTATGCCTTCTCCATTTATACTGTCCAGCACTACTTTGGCTTCTGGATTGCCGAAAACAAGGGCTGGGTCTCCCAATAGTGCATACTGCAATTTGTTTTGTGGCTGGGAACCGTCCGTATTGTTGACAACCATGCTTTCCTTTGCCTTTCGCAAGGCCTCGCCCACACTGTTGCGCTGTCCATGAGCATCGCTTTCAAATAAATATTGAGAGAAGAACGCGTTCAAGCGATAGTTCTGTGAACTGTACACGGTGTGTACCGTACCAATAAAGGCTACCGCCACGGCATTTTTACTAAGGACGGCCGTCTCTCCAAGATTGCTTTCATGGCTGTCAAAAGGTGTGATATCGCATGCAGCTACAAACCATAGGGGCAAGCGATTGGATTGCCACGACTTCATGTCGTCTATGGTAATGACTCGCTCATGGCTCATCAGATAAGTGCCACCGTGTCCTGTGTAGTTGAACATCAGGGCTCCTTCCTCTACGTGCTTGCCTACGAGAGCATGTACTGCTGGATAAGAAAAATAGAGTCCCTCGTTGTAACGTGAATAGTTGTCCCACATTATCTTGTGAATATTCACGTCTGGTGCAGTCTCTGCTATTCGCTCTGCCACCAGATTGGCATCTTTCATGTGAGTATTGTTGTCGCCGTCGTCGCCCAAGACGACCACCTTGTTGCGCCATTCGCCGGCATTTGCCTTCTGCATGTGCAATATGGATTTGTCCACCATTATTGCTGCCTCTTCCTCGGTGGTTACGGGGAAGCGTCCTATGCCCAGGTCGGAAACGTCTTTGGTTGGCCTGCCACCTTCTCCATCATCCATCAGTCCGAAATAGTCCTCCCAGCAATATGCCTCAGTGTCGCTATAACTGATTTCACTCTGGTTGCAGAGCAGGTAATCGTCTTGCGAATGTGATTTCCACGATTCGGACTTCATTCTGTTGTCCCATGCGCAATCGCCCATGAGCAGCAGATACCGTGGTGCTTTTCCTGCTGCCAATCCTCTGTCGTACAGCATTTTCATGAATCTGCGGTATGCAGTTGCATCCGGTGTACCGGAAGAGAATTCGTTATAAATCTGGTCCGCCCTCACCACCACGCAATTCAGATTCCCGTATTGAGCGTGTGCATCGGCCAGTCGTTGTGCCTGAGCGGTCAGTTTGCCACTTGCGGGAACAATGATTACCATGTCCACCCCGTTTATGGCATGAAGGTCCTGATTCACGATGTTTTGTCCTATGGCCGGCTCTGGGAAGGCATGATTTGGATTGAAGGCAACAAATTCTTCTGTTCCATCTGCCGTGGTGAAGGTCATGCCGGTGTTTCCTTGTTGTGCAGGCATCAAACAAGCAGGTTTGCCTCTGCGTCCGATACGCATTATCTTTATGTCATTTCCTGCATTGCTGCCAACGTTGCTAAAACGTGTGGCTCCGCTATACTTGCTTGTAACGGTGGATGAACTTCCTGTGCCAGGGCCTGTTCCGGAGATTCCTCCGCCAAAGTGCACATACCCATTTCGCAGGTGCAGGGGTGCGGTGAAGTTCATGGCCATATAATCCAGACGAGCCAGCACTCTGCTGCTTGTTGCAAAGGGACCTTGTGTGGCCAGCGTGATGGACCATGTGTCTGTCCCGGGATTCATCTGCGAGACATCCATGTTGGGGTATTTGGCTTCGGAGTAGTACATATAGGATCCCGGTTCGGATATGGACTTTTGCGCCACCTCTATGCCATTGGCCCATATTTTTAGCGGTGTGCTGACTTCACTTGCAGTAAAGACCACGGTGAGACGTTCGTTTCCGAGGCTGTTTATACCATTTAGGGTGTATGTTTTGGTTTTTTCTCCGGCGAATGTGGTGCTTTCCACCAGGTTGCGTCCCGCTCTAAACCATGCATAATTGTCTACTTCGTGCAGAGCATGACCCAGTTTTGTGGTTATTGTTTGGTTGGTTGTGCCAGTGTAGGCGGCGGCCGTGCCTATTTCTTTTCGTGGTTCTCCGGAAGTCAGGAAGTATGTGGCTTTGTTGGCATAGGCATTAAACACTCGTTCAGTGCCATTCCAGTGTACAAGGCCATTTCCCCAAAAGAGCAGGTTGCCGTTGGGGGTTCGGTACAAGGGGACTTCCTCCAGGTCGTCAAAATCGCTGTCGGCATTCAGCAAGTGACTCTGTTGGTGTCCGCCGTATCCATAGAGGTGCACATTATCTGGATTTTCAAACCCCATCTGGGCAAGGAAGGCCGGAGATAGGCTGTACATGCCATCCTCGGTGATGTGTATGGTTTTCCATGTTCCTGATGCAAGCACAGAGTGTTGAGCGTATCTGTTTGTGGCATATGATTTTGTTCTTGCCTGAGCTGGTTTAGGTACAGGAGAGATGAGCACTTTTGCGCTAAGCAGTTTTCTGTACTCCTTGCCCTTCTTGATGATTGGCACGAAATGATAGTTCAGCAATCCCTTGCCTCGGCTCACAGTGATGTAGTGCTCTATGGCAATGGAGTCACTTATGTTGTGAGCATGTTTTCTTGCCAAGGCCAGTTCTTTGGAGGAAAGTTTGCCCCAGGTGGGGTACTCCAAGACGATGCGGTAATCGTTGCTTTGATAGTCGCTCTCCAGGGGAACTGCTTCGCTATATACCGGACATAAGGTGTCTGAAGCTATAATCTCCCAATCCAGATAGGTTAGTCTCTCTTGTGCACGTGCAACTATTGCCGACAGGGCCGACAGGGTCAGGAGCAATAGAAATCTTATTTTGTTTCTCATCTCGGTATTATCAGTCTTATGTCCTATGCGGACATTGGAGTTTATTTAACATTAAATTCAAGTACCTTTTCTCCGTTCATCCATCCCTCTATGTGGTCATCTATGTGCACAGGACCAACCCCTACAGGTGTGCCTGTGAAGATCAGGTCTCCGGTCTTCAGAGTAAAGAAGCGGCTTATGTAGCTGACAAGCTTGTCCACCGAATGAATCATGTCCGTACTCACTCCCTGTTGCACCGTGTTTCCATTGATGTCCAGATGGAAGTCTATGCCCTGTCGGAGCATTTGCGCCACTTTATGGCTCTCGTATCTTCCAGTGGAACCGTCCAGTATATTTTCTGCATCACCATTGAAATCACGGAATTCACCTATCACAGCACTTCCGTCAAAGCCCTTTGCCAAATCCCATGGCAACCCTTCGGAACTCAGTTTCCTTTGCAGGTCGCGTGCAGTAAAGTCCACCCCCACTGTTACGGCATCGTAGTAGCGGTGCGCAAAGCGTTCGCTTATGCTACGTCCCATGCGACAAATTCTTACCACCAGTTCTGCCTCGTATTCGCATTCTTTGGTATAATCTGGTATGAAGAAGGGTTTGCCTCTTGTTATCAGGGCACTATCACATTTGGTGAATACTACAGGTTCGCCGCATTCGCCTGTTCCTATGCCTGGAGCCCTATGTTTCATTTCCTCCGCATGATTGCGGTAGTTCATTCCTATGCCGAATATCTTCATATGTTGCGCAAAGGTACAAAAACAAACTCGTAAATCCTACAATTACACAATATTTAATACACACCTCATGCCTTTGGAGTTTGCTTTTAGGTCCTCCCGAGGACCGAAGCTTGACGTCCCGAGGACCGAGGCTCGTCGTCCCGAGGACCAACCTTTGACGTCCCGAGGACCAAAATGGGAGCAATCAAGGGTGCTGTTTCCTGCTGAGAATGTATTGGGCTGTTTCTCGCATGATCTTAGCCCCGCTGAACCACATGATGCCAGCATAAAGCACAACGGCCAGAACTATGCGAGCAAGCATCAACAGCCACAAGGAGGCTATTGGTCGTGTAACCCACCATGTAACGAAAAGTATTCCCAATGTAAACAGCAGAAATGGCATTATGTCTATGGCCACCCAGCGCCATTTCAAACCTATGAGCCGTTTTGCCCACCATTGCCAGATGCCGAGCCATAGGACATTCAAGGCAATGAAATATACCACCATGTGAATCATGCCATACCCATAGATGTACAACAGGATAAGTCCTGCCCATACAGCCAGGCACTGGCCTATGGTACAGGCCATGTTCACCTCGCTATGTCCGCGGCTGATGGTCAGGTTGCTATACAGGGTGCTCAGTGGGAAGAAGGCTCCATGGATGCAAAGCATGGCCAGAATTCTGCCGCTTTCGGCCCATTTCTCCCCTCCCACTATCAAGATGAACTCCTCGGCTATCATACCCAACCCGAGGAGGGCCGGGAAGCAGACAAAGCACACGAAGCGCAACATTTTTCGGAAGACCTGCACGTATCTGCCCTTGTCGCTGGCAACCTGTGCCAATGTGGGTTGTGCCACGGCAATAACCATGCCGTTTATGGTGCCGGCGGCCATGTCGTCCCATTTGCGTGCCGTGCCGTAGATACCAGCCTGGCGGTTGCCGAAGTATTTGCCCAGCAACACACTGAAGGCATGGTTGTTGAGGATGTTAAAGATGTATGTAACAAGGAGTTTGCTGCTGAACTTAAACATCTGCCATGCCGGGCGCAAGTCTATGTTCAGTGAGGGGCGCCAACTGGAATAGAACCAGTTCATCATCTGCACCACCACAACAAAGGTGACCGACTGGCTTGCTATGCCCCAATGGGCAAATCCCATGTAGGCCATGGTCACACCCACGATGCCGGAAACCAGCATGGCAGTAATGCCGCAGATGCTCGTTTCCCTTACCATCATGTGCCCGAAGAGATATGCTCTCTGCACAGTGCCGAAACTGGCGAAAACGAAGCTTAGGAACATGAATCGTGCCAGAGGTATAAGGTCGGGATCACCGTAGAAATCGGCAATTAGGGGCGCCAGGAACCATAGCAGGACATAGATACAGGAACTAACCATGATATTGAACCAAAACACGGCATTGTACTCCTCGTGCGAGGGTTCGCGCTTGTTGCAAAGAGCAGCAGAGAAACCGCTCTCCTGCAAGGCACTGGCCAAGGTGGCAAAGATGTTGAGCATGTACACCTTGCCCCAATCGGAAGGTGTGAGCAAGCGCATCAGTGCCAAGCCAAACAAGGCACCGAGCAACTGCATTATGCCGTTGCTCATGCCTCCCCACAAAAGACCGCGTGCGGTACGTTCTTTCAAACTGCTTTCTGCCATAATTATGCCAAAGGTATGAAATATCAACGATATTTTCTATGAAAAGAAGGCAATATTGCAATAAAATGACCAAGTGAAGACAAAATCTCACGCATGCCCGTGCATTTGTTCATTTCTTTTTGTTACCTTTGCGAGGATTTTAGCCCTGTTTCGGGGCATTTCGAGGCTGAAATAATATTAAACAAAACCTAAGATAATGGAAAAGATTCAGGAACTCACAGAGAAAATCTATCGTGAGGGCGTAGAGAAGGGTCAGGCCGAGGCCGACCGCATTGTTCAGGAGGCCAAGGAGCAGGCTGCGCAGATTATTGCTGAGGCCAAGAAGAAGGCTGCCGACATTGAGGCTGCCGGCAAGAAGGCTGTAGTGGAGATGGAGGCAAACACCAAGAACGAGCTGAAGCTGTTCACCGCTCAGTCGCTGAGTGCTCTGAAGAGCGAGATAGCAAACGTGCTCACCGCTTCTACCATGGGCCAGGCCGTGGACAAGCTCGTGTCCGACAAGGACTTCCTGTGCAAGTTCACCGTGGCTTTGGCAAGCAAATGGGCAGAGAACGAGCCCATCGTGATAGAGTCTGCCGATGCAGACACCTTGAAGGCCTATTTTGCCAAGGAGGCAAAGGCTGTACTGGACAAGGGCGTTACCATTGAGAAGGTAAACGGCCGCAACGCCCTGTTCACCATCCAGCCCGAGGACGGCAGTTACAAGGTGAGCTTCGGCAAGGAGGAGTTTGAGGATTACTTTAAGTCGTTCCTGCGCCCACAATTGGTGCAGATGCTGTTCTAAAGCGAGAAGATGGCAAACTACTATTGTCTTATGGCCGGTTTGCCCGAGATAAACTTCTCGGACACCAAGCCGGGATGCGACATGGACGAATTCCTGGAGCAGCTGCAGGATGCGCTGACCCATTGGGATGCCAAGCTGATGGCGAACTACTACTTCCTGTTGCACGATTGCCGCAATCTGGTGGCAATGCTGAAGGATGCAGAGGCAGAACTGAAATACCCTGGCAGATTTACCAGAGAGCAGTACATCGACCTCATTACCAGTGCCCGTGAACTGAACTTCAACGTGCACCGCTACCCCGTGTTCATGAGCGAATTTGCCCGTGCATGGAACTTCAACAAGGACAAGAAGGGCTACTTCGCCGAGGACGAGATGCTGTTCCTGTTCTACGACTATGCCATTCGCACCTGCTCCAACGCATTTGTGCGCAGCTGGTACCAGTTGAACATGGACATCAACAACATCCTCACCGCCATGCTTGCCAACAAGCAGGGATGGAAGGCTGCGGACTTCATCAAGGGCGAGGGCGAGGTTCAAACTATGATACGCGAGAACAATGCCAAGGACTTCATCAAGCACGTGGGTATGGACAATGTCCAGGAACTGAAGAAGATTGTGGAGGAGACCGACCCCGTGAAGAAGGAGAAGATGATAGACGTCTTCAAGTGGCTCTGGCTGGACGAGCAGACCTTCTTCGAGCCCTTCAGCATCGATGCCGTCTTTGCCTACATGTGCAAACTGGAGATGCAGTACCGCTGGGCCAATCTGGATGTGGAGCACGGCAAGGCACGCTTCCAGCAGATTATCGACGACCTGCGAGGTTCGGCACGCGTCCCCGAGGAGTACAAGCGCAAGGCTTGATCCATACAAAGCATTCCCAAACGTTTTTCAAGGAAAATAATATAACAAGATATGACAAAAGGTATAGTTAGTGGCGTAGTCTCCAACATGGTGACACTCCGTGTGGACGGACCTGTCCTGCAGGGCGAGATATGCTACATTACAACTGGCGGCGACCGCCTGATGGCCGAGGTCATCAAGGTCGTGGGCAGCGATGTGTACGTTCAGGTGTTTGAGAGTACACGTGGCTTGAAGGTAGGCTCCGAGGCCGAATTCACCGGACACCAGCTGGAGATTCAGCTGGGCCCCGGTATGTTGAGTAAGAACTACGATGGTCTGCAGAACGACCTGGACAAGATGGACGGCGTGTTCCTGCGCCGTGGCCAGTACACTGCTCCCTTGGACGAGGACCGTCTGTGGGACTTTGAACCCATAGTGAAGGCCGGCGACCGTGTAGAGGGCAGTGCATGGCTGGGCAAGGTGGAGGAGAACCACCAGCCCCTCAAGATCATGGCTCCCTTCCAGATGGAGGGTGTTGCCGTGGTTAAGAGCATCGTGCCCGCAGGCCAGTACAAGGTGAACGACACCATTGCCGTGCTCACCACCGAGGCTGGCGAGGACATAAACGTGACCATGGTTCAGCGCTGGCCCGTGAAGTTTGCCATGACCAACTACAAAGAGAAGCCCCGTCCATTCAAGCTGCTGGAGACAGGTGTGCGCACCATCGACACCTTCAACCCCATCGTTGAGGGCGGTACCGGTTTCATCCCTGGTCCCTTCGGTACCGGCAAGACCGTGCTTCAGCATGCTATCTCAAAGCAGGCCGAGGCCGACATCGTTATCATTGCCGCCTGTGGTGAGCGTGCCAACGAGGTTGTGGAAATCTTCACCGAGTTCCCCGAACTGGTCGACCCCCACACTGGCCGCAAACTGATGGAGCGTACCATCATCATAGCCAACACCTCCAACATGCCCGTTGCTGCCCGTGAGGCTTCCGTGTACACCGCCATGACCATGGCCGAGTACTACCGCTCAATGGGCTTGCGCGTGTTGCTGATGGCGGACTCTACCTCTCGTTGGGCACAGGCTCTGCGCGAGATGAGTAACCGTATGGAGGAGTTGCCTGGTCCCGATGCCTTCCCCATGGACTTGGGTGCGCTGGTGGCCAACTTCTACGGCCGTGCCGGTTATGTGTACCTGAACAATGGCGAGGTGGGCAGCGTTACCTTCCTCGGTACCGTATCTCCTGCCGGCGGTAACCTGAAGGAGCCTGTAACGGAGAACACCAAGAAGGTGGCACGTTGCTTCTATGCTCTGGAGCAGGATCGTGCCGACAAGAAGCGCTACCCTGCCGTAAACCCCATCGATTCTTACTCAAAGTATCTGGAATATCCCGAGTTCGCCGAGTACATCAAGGGCCATATCAACGAGGAGTGGATTCCCAAGGTGCTTGCCCTGAAGACCCGCATGCAGCGCGGTAAGGAGATTGCCGAGCAGATCAACATTCTGGGCGACGACGGTGTACCCGTGGAGTACCACGTTACGTTCTGGAAGTCCGAGATTATCGACTTTGTCATCCTCCAGCAGGATGCCTTCGACGAGATTGATGCCGTTACACCTCTGGAGCGTCAGGAGGAGATTCTTAACCTCGTGACCGCCATCTGCGACAAGGACGACTACACCTTTGCCGACTTCGAGGAGGTTACCAAGTATTTCAAGAAGATGATCAACCTGTGCAAGCAGATGAACTACTCTGCCTACAAGAGCGAGCAGTACTATGACTTCAAGAAGCAGGTGGAAGAAATGTTATAATAATAAATAAGGTATGGCAACAGCATTTCAGAAAGTATATACTAAGATAAGCCAGATTACCAAGGCTACCTGCTCACTGAAGGCAAAGGGCGTTGGCTACGACGAACTGGCAACCATCAACGGCCGTCTGGCTCAGGTGGTAAAGATTATGGGCGACGACGTTACCCTGCAGGTGTTTGAGGGTACGGGCGGTATCCCCACCAATGCCGAGGTTACCTTCCTTGGCAAGGCTCCCTCGCTGAAGGTGAGCGACGACCTGGCAGGCCGTTTCTTCAATGCCTACGGACATCCCATCGACGGCGGTCCGGAGATTGAGGGCCGAGAGGTGGAAATCGGCGGTCCCTCTGTGAACCCCGTGCGCCGTAAGCAGCCCAGCGAACTCATCGCCACAGGTATTGCAGGTATCGACCTGAACAACACCTTGGTGTCTGGCCAGAAGATTCCCTTCTTTGCCGACCCCGACCAGCCTTTCAACGAGGTTATGGCTATGGTGGCCATGCGTGCAAAGGCCGACAAGATTATCCTGGGCGGTATGGGTATGACCAACGATGACTACTACTTCTTCCGCAACACCTTCTCTAACGCTGGTGCGCTGGACAGAATCATCTCCTTCATCAACACCACCGAGGACCCTGCCGTGGAGCGCCTGCTCATTCCCGATATGGCACTGACCGCGGCCGAGTACTTTGCCGTGGAGAAGCATGAGACCGTACTGGTTCTGCTTACCGACATGACCTCCTATGCCGACTCTCTGTCTATTGTGAGCAACCGTATGGACCAGATTCCTTCCAAGGACTCTATGCCCGGTTCTCTGTATTCCGACCTGGCAAAGATCTACGAGAAGGCCGTTCAGTTCCCCGAGAGCGTAGGTGGCGGTTCTATCACCATCATTGCCGTAACTACCCTGAGTGGTGGCGACATCACCCACGCCGTGCCCGACAACACGGGTTACATCACCGAGGGTCAGCTGTATCTGCGCCGCGATAGCGATGTGGGCAAGGTGGTTGTCGACCCCTTCCGCTCTCTGTCTCGTCTGAAGCAGTTGGTGGCTGGCAAGAAGACCCGTAAGGACCATGCCCAGGTGATGAATGCCGCTATCCGCCTGTATGCCGATGCTGCCAATGCAAAGACAAAGTTGGAGAACGGTTTCGACCTGACCGACTACGACAACCGTTGCCTGGACTATGCCAAGGACTATGCCGAGAAGCTTCTGGCCATCGACGTGAACCTGAACACCGAGGAGATGCTGGATGTGACATGGTCTCTGTTCAACAAGCACTTCGAGTTGGAGGAGTTGAATATCAAGAAAGAGTTTACCGACCAGTATTGGACTAAGAAATAGTCATGGCAATAAAATATCAGTTTAACAAAACGTCACTGCAGGCTCTGGAGAAGAACCTGAAGATGCGCCAGCGTACCTTGCCCATCATCAAGAGCAAGGAGACGGCTTTGCGTCTTGAGGTGAAGAAGTGCAAGGACGAGGCCGAGGTGCTGGAGGAGAAACTCCAGCAGCAGATAGCAGGCTACGAGTCCATGTATGCTCTGTGGGGTGAGTTTGATGCCTCGCTGGTGTCGCTCAAGGACGTGGAACTCGGCGAGAAGAAGATTGCCGGTGTGCGCGTGCCCTTGCTGCTGAACATCAGCCTGGAGGTTCAGCCCTTCGGACTTTTCTCCGCCCCGAAATGGTACTTCGACGGAATACAGCTTCTGCAGGGATTGGCCAAGACTGCCGTGGAGCGCGAATTTGTGCTGGCAAAGCTGGATCTTCTGGATCATGCCCGCCGCAAGACCACGCAGAAGGTCAACCTCTTCGAGAAGGTGCAGATTCCCGGCTATCAGGAGGCCATACGCAAGATTAAGCGCTTCATGGAGGACGAGGAGAACCTGTCCAAGTCCAGCCAGAAGATTCTGAAGAGTCTTCAGGCAAAGCGCGCACAGGCAGTGGAACCCGAATCATTGGCAGAAGGAGAGGAGGTAGAGGCTTATGATTGAAAAGATGAAGAAGTTCACCTTTCTGGTGACCGACCGCGAATATGAAGGCTTCATAGAGTCCATCCGCGAATTGGGCGTGGTGCATGTCACTCAGTTGCAGCAGGGTGCCACCAGCACCGAGTTGCAGGAGGCCATCTACCTGGAGCAGCGCTATGCCCGTGCCTTGGACTTCCTGAAGATCTATGGCACGAAGTATGCCCTGAAGTCAGACACCCTTGCCCCCGAGTACGGTTCTCCCCTGAACCTCTTGGAGAAGGTGGAGGAACTGCAGGTGCAGGAGAATGTGCTTTTGCACGAGGAGGACGAACTGCAGAAGGAGTTTGACATGCTCGACCCTTGGGGCGACTTCTCGCCCGAGAAGGTGCAGCGCCTGTCCGAGACCATAGGCATGGAGATGCATTTCTTCCGTTGTACGAGCAAAAGGTTCAAGGCCGAGTGGCTTGACCAGTTCTATGCCGTTCCCGTAACCGAGGTGAAGAAGAAAACCTACTTCGTTACCTTCTCCGAGTCCCGTCCCGAAATAGCGGCAGAGCACCTCGCCCTGCCTCAGAAGTCGCTCTCGCAGGTAAAGGCAGAGATCCAGGATGTGAAGAAGCGCAAGTATGTGGTGCGCCAGCAGATGTCGGCCGTGGCAAACGCCCTGCTCCCCGTTCTGGAGGAGGGCATGCTGGAGGTGCGCAACGACATTTCCCTGAACAAGGTGCACCTCAGTTCCGAGAAGACCTGTGGCGATGTCCTGCACCTGATGCTTGGCTGGGTGCGTGCCGACTCTACCTCTCCTTTGACCGAATATCTGGACAAGGCTCACATCTACTACGACATGCAGGATCCTGCCTACGAGGACGACGTTCCCGTGCAGATTACCAACGGACGCTTCTCGCGCCTGTTCGAACCCATCCTTAAGATGTACTCCCTGCCCAACTATACCGACCTTGACCCCACCGAGTTCTTCGCCCCCTTCTTCATGCTGTTCTTCGGCTTGTGCATGGGCGATGCCGGCTATGGCCTGCTCATCTTCCTGGTGGGCCTGTTCCTTGCTCTGAAGGGAGCGCAGGACATGAGGCCCTACGGACGTCTGGCCATGTGGCTGGGCGGAACTACCGTGGTGTGCGGTCTGGCAACAGGCACCCTGTTCGGCATTGACCTCACCCAGCAGAGTTGGGCGTTCCTGGAACCCGTCAAGCCCTACTTCCTCAACGACAATGGCGTGGGCCCCATCTTCGGCTACAGCCCCATGATGGTTATTTCCGTTATCATCGGCATGGTGCAGGTGCTCCTGGGCATGATACTGAAGGGATGCAAGGCCATCAAGAACTATGGCTGGCCCTATGCCGTGGGCACCTTCTCGTGGGTTGCGGCACTGCTTGGCGCCATCGTGCTCTACGGTCTGCCCGCATGCGGTGTGGAACTGGCCATGTGGGTGCAGTACCTGCTGATGGGCATCATAGGCATCAGTGCTGTGGGCATATTCCTGTACAACAATCCTGCCAGTTACAAGAAGCCCGTCCTGGGCGTGCTCAGCAACATCGGCGGCGGTGTGTGGGAAACCTATGGCATGGCAACGGGCCTGTTGGGCGACCTGCTCAGTTACATCCGTCTCTTTGCCCTCGGTCTTACCGGTGGTGTGCTGGGCGGTGTGTTCAACTCCTTGGCGCTGGACATGACGGCCACTTTGCCCCTGTGGCTGCGTATCCTGGTCATGGTCATCATCCTGCTCCTGGGTCATGGCATCACCTTTGCCCTGAGCATGATCAGTGCCTTCGTGCACCCCATGCGTCTTACCTTTGTGGAGTTCTTCAAGAATGCCGACTTTGCAGGTGGCGGCAAGGAGTATGACCCATTCCGCAAATTGAAATAACAAACAAAACAATAATCAATTAAAAACAAAAGAAAATTATGGAAATCTTTTTGGTTTATCTGGGCATTGCCCTCTGTGTAGCCCTGTCTGGCATAGGCAGCGCTTATGGTGTAACTATCTGCGGTAATGCCGCTATCGGTGCTTTCAAGAAGAACCCCAATGCTGGCGGTTCCTACATGGGTCTCTCTGCCCTTCCCTCTTCTCAGGGTCTGTACGGCTTCGTAGGTTTCTTCATGCTGCAGGGGCTTGCAACTCCCGATGTTGACATGATCACCGCTTGCGCCGTATTCGGTGTAGGTCTGGCTTGCGGTCTGGTATGTCTGTTCTCTGCCATCCGTCAGGCTAAGGTTTGTGCCAACGGTATCAGCGCTATCGGTGCCGGTCACAACGCCTTCGGTACTACCATGGTATTGGCCGTATTCCCCGAGTTGTACGCCATCCTTGGTCTGCTCGTGCTCATCCTGACTGCTGGTGCACTGTAATGACTATCTAAATAAAACTTTATATCAGCGGGAGCAACTTGACGGTTGCTCCCTTTTTTTTGCCTTGCGGTAGAAACGGACTGAGGACTGAGGAACTGAGGAACAGCCTGAGGACCCTAAGGACCCCTCCCCCTTGCGGACCCCTCCCCAGCCCTCCCCTGTATGGGAGGGAGTAGTTACAACCGCCAGCACCGCGCCAGCAAAACTGTCCCCCCTGAGACAGGGTGGACGAGGAGCGAAGCGACGGAGGGGGTGGATGATACAAACGGACTTGCGGAGCTTGATGAGCGTAGACGACTGCTTTAGCTTGATGAAC